>SXGQ01447931.1_pt1 | contig 19582 bp, 16 predicted proteins | sample 3178371 | NCBI WGS metagenome assembly SXGQ01 (sample SAMN11356859, study PRJNA531348) | freshwater metagenome | isolation source: freshwater sample F1-20 | place: China: Fuxian Lake, Yuxi | collected 2017-12-25 | reverse complement strand
GACATGTTCGAAACCATGTACGCCGCGCCGGGAATCGGTCTCGCTGCATCGCAAGTCGATGTCCATCGTCAGCTCATCGTGATGGACTGTAGTAATGACCACAGCGATCCTCTCGTCTTCATCAACCCCGAGATTCTCTCGCGCGAAAACGTCGGTGTGATGGAAGAGGGTTGTCTGTCCGTCCCCGGAATCTTTGACGAAGTCGAGCGTGCGCAACGTGTACGTGTTCGGGCGAAAAATCGTGACGGAAAGACCTTCGAATGCGAGCTCGACGGCATTCGCGCCGTATGCCTTCAGCACGAGATGGATCATCTCGACGGAAAGTTGTTCGTCGACTACCTCTCCACGCTGAAGCGCGATCGGATTCGCAAGAAGCTGGAAAAAGAACGCCGCGATCGTCCCGCCAAACAGGATTCGGAAAAGGTTCCTGTGGGCGCAGCGCTCGGCCGCTGAAGTCAGCTACGTTATCCCGATGCGAGTCGCTTTCGCCGGTACGCCGGATTTTGCGGTGCCTCCGCTTGCCGCGCTCGTTCAGTCGAGTCATGAGGTTGTTGGCGTGCTCACGCAGCCGGATCGTCCGGCGGGCCGTGGTCGGCAGTTATCGGCAAGTGCCGTCAAAGAATTTGCAATTGAACACTCTCTGCCGTTGGTACAGCCTCAATCTTTGCGCACGCCCGAGGGTCGCGCGGATCTCGAGGCGTGGCGGCCGGATGTGCTCGTCGTCGTCGCATACGGACTCATCTTGCCTCCCGAGGCGCTCGCCATCCCGAAATACGGATGTCTCAACATCCATGCTTCTCTGTTGCCACGGTGGCGTGGTGCGGCTCCCGTGCAGCGCGCCATTCTCGAGGGTGACACCGAAACGGGCGTGACGATCATGCAAATGGATGCAGGGCTCGACACAGGACCGATCCTATTGCAGCGAGCACTGCCCATCTCCGATACCGACGATTCGGTCACCGTGCTCGAACGACTCGCCACGCTCGGTGCGCCCGCGCTTCTCGAAGCGCTATCGAGCATCGAGTCGGGGTCTGTCTCGGCGAGAGCGCAGCCTTCCGATGGCGCCACTTACGCCAAAAAAATAGAGAAATCTGAGGCGCGCATCGATTGGAAGCGCTCCGCGTCCCAGATCGATCGCCAAATTCGGGCCTTCAGGTCTTGGCCGATCGCCGAGACGATGCATCGCGGCGAGCAGGTTCGAGTGCATCGCGCACGAGTTCTTGATCATGCTGCAGTGATGCCTCGTCCGCCGGGGTCAATTCTCGGACTCACGGACGACCTTCTACTCGTGGCTTGTGGTGAAGCCGTACTCGGAATTGCCGAGCTGCAACGCGCTGGACGTCGACGCATGACGGCGCGCGAATTCGCCAATGGCCTACGTTCCACCGAGGAATTCTTTGAATGAACGCTGATGCAGAGGTGATGGAATTGCAGCCCGGAAAAGGCGGCTCTCGACTTGCGCCAGGTGCTGCGACGCTCGCCGCCGCTGTAGAAGCCGTGAGTGCCGTGGCTCATTCAGGCCGCTCCGCGGATTTCGCCCTGCAAGCGGCGGACGATCGCGGCGATCGTGCTGCGGTACGTGCCATCGCGCTGGGTACGCTTCGTTGGTACCTGAGGCTCGCTCCGGCTCTGTCATCTATCGTCGATCGCCCCGCCGAAGATATCCCGCCGCTACTTCGTTCATTGCTTGTGACGGCCGCTCATCAGATCGAATATTCGCGATCGGCTCCCGAGGTGAGTGTGCACCTTGCAGTGGATGCCGCTCGAGCGCTCGGGCTCGGTCGCGCGACGGGGTTCGTGAATGCCGTGCTCCGCCGCTTCGTTCGTGAGCGCAGCGAGTTGCTCGAGCGTGCAGATCGAGATCTTGCGACGCGGGTTGCGCATCCCAAGTGGTTCGTCGATCGACTCGAGTCGGTGTATCGCGATGGTTCGGCTTCGATTCTGGCAGCGAATAATGAGCATCCACCGATGACGTTGCGGGTCGCGCCCTCGACCACCGTCGCTGACTATCTCGCTGAACTGGCAGCCGCAGGGCGCGAGGCGTTCGCGCTCGACACACCGCCGGGAGCGGTAGTGCTTACGCAATCGATACCGGTCGCAAGTTTGCCGGGCTTCGCGGAAGGTCGTGTATCAGTGCAGGATGCTGGCGCGCAGTTCGCCGCTTTGCTGCTCGATCTACAGCCCGGACATCGTGTGCTCGATGCCTGCGCGGCACCCGGAGGCAAGAGCGCGCATATCTTGCAGCGGCAACCGCGGGTCGAATTGCTCGCAGTCGACGACGATGCGTCGCGGCTCGCCCTCGTGGCCTCGACTTTCGAGCGCATTGGCGCATCTCCGGCTCGCGCTCGGACTCGACTGGCGGATCTCGCTGACCCCAAGGCGCTCTCGGATGAATCGACTTTTGATCGCATCCTCGTCGATGCCCCGTGTTCGGCAACGGGCGTGATACGACGTCACCCGGATATCAAGCTGCTTCGTCGGCCCGAAGATGGCGCCCGATTCGCCGGGTTACAAAGACGTATTCTCACCAACTGCTTTTCGAAGCTCGCTCCGGGTGGGAAGTTGGTGTACGCGACGTGTTCCGTGTTGGCGGAAGAAAACGAATCGGTGGTGCAAGCCTTCCTGGCAGCCACCCCCGAGGCGACGTTGGCACCTTGGCCAGAAGACATCGCTCTGCCCCCGGGAGCCTTGCGTCGGGAGGTCGGAGTACAGCTGATCCCGGCGCCCGGTCAGGCGTCCACCGACGGCTTCTATTATGCTTGCCTCGTTCGGGGTGGAGGCGCATGACCACAACAGACGGTAAAGCCCGGCGACTGTGGGTCAGGATCATGACCGTCGCGTGTCTTTGGTTCGCAGGCGCCATGCCTTGGCAATGGCCCGAGCTGCGAGCCGATCCGCTCGACGGAACTCTCGAAGTGCAGTCCGCTTTCGTCAACGTAGTGGGCGGCGTCTATCAGCTGCACGTCCGTACGCGTTATCCCTCGAGCGACAAGACTGCGAATGCCTTGCGTGACGGTGTTTCGTTGTCCTACGACATCGACGTGGAGGTATCGCGCGAGCGACGTTTCTGGGCTAATGAAAATATTGTTGCGCTGCAGTTGAAACGTGAACTCAGTTATCACTCGGTGAGTGAGCGCTATGTGGTCCGTGATCCACTGCTCGAGGGTGAGCAGAAATCCTTTGCGACGCTCGATGAGGCTCTCGCAGCATTGGGCAGTATCGAAAGCTGGCCGATCCTCGTTTCTTCGCAAGTGACGGAGCCTGGGAGTTATCTTGTGAGCGTCCGTGCGAGTGTGCGACGTGGGCGACTCACCGACGCACTGCGCGCGCTCATGTTCTGGTCGGATGACTGGCAACGAGAGAGCGAGTGGTATTCATGGTCGCTGCCTCGCTGAGCAGTCGCCGCACCCGAATCTTGATCGCGATCTGGATCGCGGTCGTCGTCGGCGCGCTCTTTGCGCTATTCCTTTCGGCGCAGAACTCTGAGCAATTCGGTCGACTGCAGCCTTGGATCTTGCTGGCAAGTGCTGCAGCCGTAGTCGTGATCATCGGATTGCTTGCACGAAAGATTTACCAGCTCGTCTCGGCGTATCGCAGCGGCGTTCCGGGTTCTCGGCTTACATCGAGAACCGTTCTCGTGTTTAGCGCATTGGTCGCGCTGCCCTTGCTCACCGTCTACGTCTTTTCCCTCGAGTTCCTGAATCGCGGCATCGACAGTTGGTTTCGCGTCGAGATCAAACAAGGACTCAATGACGCCGTGGTGCTGTCCCGTTCTGCTCTTGATCTGCGCATGCGCGAGTATGGTGGGCGTACAGAGCGCTTCGCATCGTCGCTGGCAAACCAAAGCGCTGGCGGAGCGCTGTTCGCGCTGGATGAAGAGCTACGTGTCTCTGGGGCGAGCGAAATCGTTCTTTACGGCGAGTACGAAAGGATCATCGGTGCGGCGAGTCAGGAGGTTCCTGACTCGCTACCCGATCGGCCGCCCGCTGATCTCGTTCGTACGGTAACGAGCGGATCGACCCATCTCAGTCTCGAGCCTGTGGGTGACTCGCGATACCTCATCCGTACCGCGGCACCCATTCCCGGTGCGCCGTTTGCAAAAGGTGATGCGCGATTCGTCGTAGTGGTTTACGAACTTCCCAGGCAGTTCGCCGAATTGACTGACGCCGTCCAGCGCTCTTATTCGCAGTACGGCGATCTTGCCGAGCTGCGCGAACCATTGAAGTACAGCTTCAGACTCACGCTGACGATGGTGTTGCTTGTCACGCTGCTCGGCGCTATCTACGGCGCCATTTATTCGGCGGAGGTGTTGTTCAAGCCGGTGCAGGACTTGATGGCGGGTACGCGGGCCGTCGCGAAGGGTGATTTCGGGATGCGAGTACCGCTCACTTCACACGATGAGATGGGCTTTCTTGTTCAGTCTTTCAACGATATGACAAAACGTCTACGACGTGCGCGAGAAGAGACAGAAAGCAGCCGCGCCGCCGTCGATCGTGAGCGAGAGCGGCTCGCGATCATTCTCGCTCGACTCTCGGCGGGTGTTCTGACGGTCGATCGGGATCTCGTCGTTCAGCGCGCTAATGATTCGGCAGGACACATTCTTGGGGTCGATCTCAGCTCGACTGTAGGTCGCGCACTCGGTTCGAGTGCCGATGCCGAAACGGGTCTGTTGCCGGCTTTCGTCGCCGAACTGCGGGCCCGATTCGCCTCGGGACGTGAGGAGTGGCGTGAGCAAATCGAGTTGCAACCCGTTGCAGGAAAAACGGGCTCGCGTGTTCTCGTCTGTGCATGCGTGCCGCTACCCAAGGAGCAGGGAGAGGCGGAACAGTTCGTGATCGTCTTCGATGATGTCACTCATTTGCTACAGGCACAGCGCGATGCGGCTTGGGGCGAAGTGGCGCGCCGATTAGCACATGAGATCAAGAACCCGCTGACCCCAATTCAGCTTTCTGCAGAGCGCTTGCGTAGGAAGTTGTTGCCCTCACTCTCAGGGCCCGATGCCGACATGCTCGAGCGCTCGACGCATACCATCGTTCAGCAAGTAGAGTCGATGAAACAGATGGTGAACGACTTCAGCGAGTACGCCCGTGCTCCGGCGATGCAGGTCGCCGCATTCGATCTTAATCGCCTTGTCACCGAAGTGGCGGACCTCTATCGAGCACAAGAAGCGACTATCGACCTCGTCACCCATTTGGGGGGGGTGTTGGAGTCTGTCGAGGCGGATCGATCGCGCGTCAGGCAGGTGCTCAACAACTTGCTGACCAACGCTTTCGAGGCCCTCGAGGAAATCCGACCCGCCGTCATCGAGATCTGGACGAAAATGGTCGAACTGGACGGTCGTCATTTCATCCAGTTGACTGTGTCCGACAACGGGCCCGGCTTCCAACCGGACATGATCGCAAGGGTGTTCGATCCCTATGTCACGAGTAAGCCTAGGGGCACTGGCCTCGGTCTCGCTATAGTCAAAAAGATCGTCGAAGACCATCGTGGCCGCATCGAGGTGGAAAATCGCCTTTCGGGCGGTGCTATGGTCCGTGTTATGTTTCCGGTGCTGGAGCAAGAGAGGGCGGCAGCCCCGGGCACCGAGCAGGGGGAGCGGAGGAGGGAGCGAGCATGAGTGCAGCACGCATTCTTGTAGTGGACGACGAAGCGGATATCCGCAGTCTCGTCAAAGAAATTCTGAGTGACGAAGGCTACGAAGTCGAAGTGGCAGCGAACGGTGCCGAAGCCCGAGCGTTGCGCCAACGTCAGCAGCCTGATCTCGTATTGCTCGATATATGGATGCCCGACGTCGATGGCATCACTCTCCTTCGAGAATGGTCGGCGACGACCGCCAACGGATGCGCTGTCGTGATGATGTCTGGGCATGGCACGGTGGATACCGCCATCGAAGCCACCCGACTCGGCGCAATGGATTTCGTCGAAAAGCCGCTATCGCTGGCCAAGCTCCTACGTACGGTCGAGAAGGCGCTAGAGGGAGCGAGAGCTCGCAAGACCTCCGGTAAGGGAAAGTCAGGGACGATTGCTGCACCGGTCGGAAAGAGTCGACAAGTCCAGCAGCTGCGCGGTGAACTGCTGCGGCATGCGAGCGGTGACGCATCGCTCTTGCTGCTCGGTGAATATGGTTCAGGCCGAGAGGCGTTTGCTCGTTTCGTTCACGATCACAGCCCGCGCTCCTCGAAGCCTTTCGTCGCGATTGTGTCGAGCGTTTTGCGTGAGGCGGACGCCGAGGATGTGCTTTTCGGTAATGCTGGGAACTCCGGACTCCTCGAAAACGTCGGCGATGGGACACTTTTCGTCAATGAAATCGGCGATCTTCCGACATCTGCGCAACGGGCGCTGCTAGGACTCCTGGAGACTCGACGTTACAGCCGTCTCGGAGATGCGAAATCAAGAGCGTTCGAGGCGCGTATCGTTTGCTCGGCTCAGCCCGATATCGAGCAGGGGTCGCTGCGCCGTGATTTGCTATCTCATCTAAGTGCCGTGGTCGCCCGCGTGCCTCCGCTGCGGGAATATGCGGAAGATGTCCCGGACCTGCTGCGGCATTACGTCGATCGTTTGGTTGATAGCGAGGGCCTTGGATTCCGTCGCTTCAGCATCGCTGCACAAAACAGACTTCGCAATTATCCGTGGCCGGGCAATGTCCAAGAGCTTCAGACTATGGTTCGTCGTTTGCTTTTGCAGGGCGGGGGCGAAGAGGTTTCTCTCGAAGAGATCGAGCGCGAACTGTCGCAGGTGGCGCCGCCGGCTGAGACGCTGGTCAAACAAGATCTGTTGGCGCTGGGCTTGCGTGAGGCGAGGGAGCACTTCGAGCGCGCCTATCTGCAGCAACAGCTTTTGCTGTGCCACGGGAAAGTGGGTCAGCTGGCCAAGCGAGTTGGAATGGAGCGCACACATCTCTACAGGAAGTTGCGCGCTCTCGGCGTCGACTTCCGCAGTGTATCGGACGACCTCGAGGTTTAGTCTCCGACTCGAATTACCACCGCATCGATCTCCGCACGCTGCAATGCGGCGCGAGTTCGGTTTAGATCATTGAGATTGCTCACTGGACCGATCCGTACTCGATGCAGAACTTCGCTCTCAATGGCGATGCGTTGGACAGCCGATAGCACGCCGAGCCGTAGCAACTTGGCCTGAAGGCGTTCCGCCTCTTCGAGATTTTTGAACATTCCGAGCTGCAGAACGTATACACCGGGTCTTTCGATCGGGGTGTTAGGTATCGCTGCTACGGGCGCTTTGGGATCGGTCTCCGGGACGACGACCTCGCTCTTCGGCAGCATGCCGTAGAAATCGTACTCCCGTTCGGGCTCAGCCGCCGTGACTGAAGCGGGATCACGCCGAGCTGGACGAGGGGTGAGTTCGCTTTCTTCGGCAGCGCGGACGGCGGTTTTTAAGGCTTGCTGCTGCCAAAAAAATACTCCGACTGCCACGGCAAGACCCGCTGCGAGCCCTGCGAAGAACTCCCGCGAAAAACTGAACTCTGTACCGCCGCGTCGGCCTGCGCGTTTGAAGTCCCTACCGATGGGCGTCTTGCTCACATCGACTCCGGAGCCGAGGCACCGAGAACCCCGAGGCCATTGCGAAGGACCTGTTGCACCGCGCGCAAGGCGTAGACACGCGCACTACGAATGTCCGCCTCGGAGACGAGCACGCGTTCTGCGTTATAGAAGGCGTGTAAGGTCGTTGCGAGTTCGCGCAAGTAGTGTACGAGAGCGTGGGGCGCGCGCTGAGCGGCCGACTGTCGGATGACTTCGGGATAGCGCGACACGTACGAGAGCATGGCTTCGGCCTGCTGTCCCGCAAGCAGGGAGGCGCCCCGCTCTGAAACGATACGGCGTGCGTTCTCTGCGTCGTACTCCATACCGCGAGCTACGAGCTCTTTCATGACACTTGCGACGCGAGCATGCGCGTACTGCACGTAGAACACCGGGTTCTCGTTAGTCTTCGACTTTGCAAGGTCGAGATCGAAGTCGAGTGACTGATCGTTGCTGCGCATCAGATAGAAGATGCGACAGGCATCGTTACCCACTTCTTCGCGCAACTGACGCAGCGTGACGAAGTTGGCCTCCCGCTTACCCATCGATATCTTCACGCCGTTTCTGAACAGCGCGACAAGTTGGATCAATGGCGCTTCGAGACAATCACCGGGGTGGCCGAAAGCCTGCAGACCGCCTCGAACTCGGGTGACGTAGCCGTGATGATCGGCGCCGAGTACGTCAATGAGCATGTCGAAGCCCCGTTCACGCTTGTCGAGGTGATAGGCGATATCCGAGGCGAAATAAGTTTTGACGCCGTTTTCGCGCACGACGACGCGATCTTCATCGTCGCCGAACTGCGTGGCTTTGAACCATTCCGCGCCGTCTTTGACATAAAGCAAATCTTTGGCGCGTAGTCGTTCGAGCGCACGCTCGACGGCACCGCCTTGAGTGAAGGCGCGCTCCGAAATCCAGTTGTCGAAGTGAACGCCATAGGCGTTGAGGTCATCGCGAATCTCGGCAAGCATCGCGGCGATGCTCGATTCCAACACCCGCTCCCAGGCAGGCTCTCCGATCAGCTCGCGACAACGTGCGATCAGCGCATCGATATGCTTTTCTTTGTCACCCTCGGGCGCATCGACGGGCAGCCCAGCGAGCACCGTCGCCGCAGGGTGTCGCAGCGCGACGCCCTCGCGTTGATACAACGAGGCTGCAACGGGTCGAATGTAATCACCCCGATAGCCGTTTTCCGGAAACTTCAGAACTTCGCCGCAGGCTTCGAGGTAGCGAATCCAGACAGAGACCGCGAGGATCTCCGTCTGTCGACCCGCGTCGTTGATGTAGTACTCGCGCGTGACGGCATCACCTGCTGCAGCGAGCAGATTTCCGAGCGCATCTCCGAACGCAGCCTGGCGTCCGTGACCGACATGCATGGGTCCGGTGGGGTTGGCGGAAACGAACTCGAGCAACACCTTCCGAGGATGTTCGGGACGATGGCGCCCGTAGGACTCACCTTGTTCGTGGATACGTACGAGCTCGCGTGCGTAGAGATCTTTGGTGAGAAAGAAATTGATGAATCCTGCGCCTGCGACCTCGACGCGTTCGATGATGGGCGATGCGGGCAGTGCTGCAATGATGGCCTCGGCGATCACCCGAGGCGGTTTGCCTGCAGTCTTGGCAAGACGCATGGCGATATTCGAGGCGAAGTCGCCGTGCGCAGAATCTCGCGCCCGATCGAGGACGATCATCTGAGGATCGACGGGGCCGGAGAGCAGTGAGCCCTCGAGTGACTGCAGCGCGCGCTGCAGCAGGATGTGCAGGTCTTCTTTCACGGGCGCGATTCTACCGGGTCAGAACAGTTCGAGCGGGTCGACATCGAGAGCCCAGCGAACTCTCCTCGCCTCGGGCAGGGCTTCGACAGCCGGCAGCCACTGATCGAGCAGCCGATGTAGCGCCCCTCGATCGGCGCTTTCCATGAGAAGCTGTGCATGATGTCGGTCGGCCCGTCGGGCCATGGCCGCCGGCGCTGGACCAAGCAGTCGAACGGCTCCGATGTTGAGCGTCCGGGTTGCGCGTCGAGCGGCTTCGAGAAATCGGATGGCTGTCTCCGCATCGGTAGCGGATGCGCGCAGCGCCGCGAGCCGGGAGAACGGTGGCCAGGCCGCGCTACGCCGTTCCTCTAAGGCCACGGTAGCGAATGCGTCGTAGCCGCCCGTGAGGAGGCCCGACAGCAAGGGGTGTTCGGGGTACTCCGTCTGGATCAGCACTTCGCCCGGGCGACTCGCTCGACCTGCTCGTCCGGCCACCTGGACGATGGTTTGCGCGAGCCGCTCAGCGGCACGAAAGTCGGTACTGAAAAGGCCTTGATCGGCGTTGAGGACGACGACCAGAGTGAGTGAGGGGAAATCGTGTCCCTTCGCCACCATCTGAGTGCCCACCAAAATCTTCGCTTCGCCGCCGGACATGCGCGCCACCACGGCTTCGAGTTCGTCGCTACGTCGGACGACGTCTCGATCGAGCCGAGCAATCCCGATTCCCGGAAAGGTTTCGGCGAGACTTTCTTCGACACGCTCCGTGCCTTGCCCGACAGTTTTGACGGCGTAGCCACATTGAGGGCATTGGCGCGGCAGATCCCGATCGGCGCCACAGTGATGACAACGCAGTCGGGCGGCCTGTTGGTAAACGGTCATTCGCGCATCGCAGGACTGACAAGGCGCCACCCAGCCGCAGGCCGTACACGCGAGAGTCGGTGCATAGCCGCGTCGATTGATGTACACGAGCACCTGACCGTCCGCGGCAAGATGACGCTGTATCGCTGATACGGCAGTGGTCGATAGCCCCGCATGAACGCGCTCTTGCCGCAAGTCGACGAGGCGCAAGGTCGGTGGTGATGCGGATGCTGCGCGATCGGGCAGTGAAAGACGGGTCAGTCGTCCGGAAGCGGCGTTGTGTAGCGATTCGAGCGAAGGGGTCGCTGATCCAAGCACGATTGGAATATTGAGTAGATGGGCGCGTACCAAGGCGAGATCGCGCGCCGAATAACGAAATCCTCCTTCCTGCTGCTTGAAGGACGAGTCATGCTCTTCATCGACGATGATGAGTCCAAGCGACGGAATGGGCGCGAAGACGGCCGAGCGAGTACCGATCACGAGTTGCGCGTGACCGCTATGCGCAGCACGCCAGGCTGCGAGCCGCTCCGAATCCGTGAGCCCCGAGTGTAGGACGGCGGGAGGCGTCTGCGGAAACCGTCGCGCAAACCGTCCGACCAGTTGGGGCGTGAGACCGATTTCCGGCACCAGCACGAGTACGCGCCGACCCGCTTTCAACTGCTCTTCGGCGAGCCGTAGGTACACCTCGGTCTTGCCACTGCCCGTCACGCCGTGCAGAAGCCACGCGTGGTATTGCGTCACGCCCGCAGCTTGCATGGCCTCGAGTACCGCTCGCTGCTGCGCGGAGAGTTCGGGGCGGATGTCCAACGGGGGCGAGTCTTCCGCAGAGACCGGCTCGCTAGTTTCAAAGAACGTTTCGCGTGAGGCAGAGATCAACCACTCGCGCTTGGTGAGAGCCTTCGCCGCCTCTCGCCAACCGGGTAGCCGTTCGTTGAGCTCTGCGGCATCGAGACCCCGAGCGCCCGCTGCGACGAGTTGCTCGAGAAGTTCACGCTGTTTGGGTGCTCGCTTGGGTTCACCCGCCTCGAGCGCAAGGGCTCCGGCATCAGTCGCTGCCCAGTATTCGGTTTGCGACACGAGAGATGCACCCTCGCGTAACAGTTTAGGCAAGGCTGCGGCGATCACCTCGCCGATCGGGTGGTGGTAATACTCCGTCGCCCATCGGAGCAGCTTCAGAAGAGGGGCGTCGAAAGTGGGCTCCGGGTCGAGCGTTTTCGAGATCGACTTGAGTTTGGACTCTTCGACGTCCGACCCAGACTCCAGCGAGATGACGACGCCGACCAATTGGCGTCGTCCGAAGGGCACGGAGACGCGGCTGCCGAGAGCCGGGGCGGGAGTATCTGCCTCGATCCGATAATCGAACGTTCGCCGCAATGGCGTGTCGAGCGCCACCCGGCAGATCGAGGGTTTCGACGCCTTAGATTTGTCCACAGAGGGTGTGGATAACGTTGTGGATAGTGAGCTTTTCAAGCGAGAAATCGCCGCGTTTTCTGCGGATTTTCGTTGGCTTGGTTAAAGATTGACCAGATATTAAAAAATATTTTTAAATCAATAACTTAAGCAGAGATGTGTTGGTTTCCAGACACTCTTATGACGCATTTGTGAATCCGTTTCTCCGAGACCTCGCGCAAGTTGCTGATTTATCGTGACCTGCTCCAGTTCGTGAGTGTGACCCCGCCGATCGCGACGAGACCTCCGATCAGCATCGAGATCAACAAGGGCTCACCCAACATCAATGTGCCAAACGATACGCCGAATACGGGTACGAGGTTATTGAATACAGCGGTGCGTGCCGCTCCGAGGCGTTGAAGACCCTCGGCGTACCAGACGAAGGCGAGTGCGGTCCCCCCCGCGCCAAGATAGGCGATCGACGTCCAAGCCGCGACGGAGACCTCGGCAGCCTGCCAGTTGTCCCACTCGAAAGGCATACCTGCCGTCAGCATCAAGGCTCCCCAAAGCGTGGTGACGGTCGTGATTGCGAGAGGTGATGCCGCTGCCTCTCCATCGAGGGCATAGCGGCCAACGACCGTATAAATCGCCCAGCAACAGGCGCCACCCAGCATCAGCCATTCGCCACGACCCACTCGTTGCAGCAAGAGAGAGGGGTCGCCCTTGGAGAGCACGATCCAGACACCCGTTAGCGCGAGGAGAATGCCCACCCAGCGATGGCGCTGAAGCCTCTCCCCGAACACGAGTGCCATGGTGAGCGCTGTCAGGATGGGATTGAGCGCCACGACGAGCGCTGTGCGTCCCGCCGGGATTAGTTCGAGCGCCCCGAGAAACAATAGGTTGTAGAACACGAGGCCAAAGAGCGCGAGAAGTGCCGTGAAGCCGAAATCACGGGGCCGAAGCCGAGGCAGCCGTCCTTCGACGGCGATCAATAACGGCGCGAGGATGGCGAAGGCCACCCAAAATCTAAGCGCGGATACCGTGAAATGCGGGAGTTCGGGCGCAGCGATGCGGCCCGCGATGAAGGTGCCGCCCCAGAGTGCTGCGACACCCGCGAGCCGGAGGTAAAGACTGTTCACGAAGGGGAGTGTGTCACCACTCGCTCTCGCCAGGCGACATAGAGGCCGGCTGCGATGACGAGCGAAGCTCCGCTCAACATGACCGTGCCCGGCAAAACCGACCAGGCCACCCAGTCGATTGCGATCCCCCAGAGCAGCGCGGTGTATTCGATCGGCGCCACGACGGCAGCCGGCGCATTGCGAAAGGCCTCGGTGATGTAGTGCTGACCCGCTGCTCCGAGACCGCCGACGGCCACGATGAGCCACCAGTCGGAGGGGCGGATCGACACCCATCCCGGAGCCGCGAGCACGCCCGCCACGAGAGTGACGATCATTAGAAAAGTGAAGACCATGGTCGAGGAACGCTCGGTACACGTGAGGATGCGCGCCGTGATGGCTGCGAGCGCGTAGCACAGTGCAGAGGCCGCAGCAGCAAGTCCTGCGATCAGCGGCAAGCCATCGGGGCGTGGTCTAAGAATAACGAGCACGCCGACGAGTCCAATGACGATCGCGAGCCAGCGTCCCCCATCGACTCTCTCGCCGAGCCACCACGCCGCAAGCGCCGCAATCAGCAACGGCGCGGCCATGTAAATCGAGTAGACCGAGGCAAGTGGCGCATCGCGCAGTGCGAGCACGAAAGTCGCCAGCATGATGATGCCGAGTATGCCGCGCACGAGGTGCAGCCCGAAGCGCGAGGGCTTGAGCTCGCGAAGGCGACCCGAATACCACAAGGGAATGATCACAAAGGGTAGCGAGGCCGCGCCCCGAATCGCAGTCACCTGCATCGGCGGGTAATGCGCCGCGAATAGTTTGAGCAGCGCATCCATGAACGAAAACGCTGCGACGGCGATGAACATCGCCGTGACGCCTCGACCTCTCGTCGTCATCGGATGGCGCCTGCAGCCCCGTTCTTGATTACCTCGCCGCCTTTCAGCACGACGCTCACGCGCTCGAGCGCCCGGATATCGGCCAGCGGATCGTCATCGACGGCGATGAGATCGGCATAGGCGCCGGTCGTGAGCGTGCCGACTTGGCCAGCGAGGCCAAGTGCATCGGCGCTGTTGACCGTCGCGGCCTGGATGGCCTGCATGGGTTTCATCCCGTAGCGCACCATCACGGCAAGTTGCTTGGCGTTATTTCCATGCGGATAGATTCCCGCATCGGTGCCGAGCGTCATGCGGATGCCCGCCTTCAGAGCTCGCTCGAAGTTTCGCCGTTGGATTTCACCGATCATCGCATCCTTCTGGATGAACTCTGGAAGCTCTCCGCGACGCTTCGACTCGCTCTGCGTGTAGTCAGTGTTGTAGATATCCATCGAGAAGTAGACCTTGTACTTCTTCGCCAGCTCGAGGCCTTCGTCGTCGATGAGGCTCACATGCTCGATCGAGTCGACCCCCGCGCGCAGCGCGACCTTGATTCCACTTGCGCCATGGGCATGTACGGCAACTTTACGGCCATGCATCCGCGCCTCATCGACGAGCGCGGCAACCTCTTCAGGCGTGAACTGCTGCATGCCGGGCTGCGTTCCTTTGGAGAAGACGCCCCCCGTACCGCAATATTTGATGACGTCGGCGCCATAGCGCACATTTTGTCGGACGGCCTTCCGCACTTCGTCGGGACCATCTGCGGTGCCTAAAGAGGTTTGCCTGAACTCCGGCGCGAGCAAGTTGCTACCGCAGTGTCCGCCGGTGATACCGATGCCGGGGCCCGACACGATAAGGCGAGGACCGATCACATCTCCGGCGTTGATAGCGTCGCGCAATGCGACGTCCGCATAACCGTCGGCGCCGAGATTGCGCACGGTGGTGAATCCAGCAAGGAGCGTACGACGTGCGTTGGCTGCGCCGATGAGCGCGAGACGAGGAATCGAGAGACCGAGTCTCTCGTAACGAAGGATCGTCGGGTCCGAGGTGAGATGGGTGTGAGTGTCGATGAGGCCAGGAAGCACCGTCGAGCGCGAGAGGTCGAGCACTTTCGGGCAGTCTCCCACCGCAGTGTCAACCGTAGGAAACACACCTAAGATTCGATCGCCCGCGATACGGATGACCTGATCGCGCAATACGGTGCCGCGGTCGGGATCGATGAGCTGGCCCGCTTTAACGGCGAGGCTGCAGGCTGGGCCGACGGCTGGGACGCTTTGGCTTTGAGCCGTCGCCCCCTGGGCGCCGAAACTGCTCAAAATTAGCAGTAAGGCGTGGGTAGTGCCAAAACGACTAGCATGAAGATTTGAGAGAGTTTTCATTGGTGTGAATCATAAAGTACGGAGTAGTCGTCAAGTCGCATTCGTACAAAAATACTCAAAAAAGGCGATTAACAACGACTAGTAAATTTGGTCTATTTAGGCGCACAAAAGTTTGGGAGTCAGTTAAGGTTCGAAAAATTGGAATTCGACCCGTTTAGTAAGGGTCTGCATTAAAAAAACAACAATCAGTCGGAGCTTCCACGAGTGGACTCTTTGAGTAGATCGGGACTGGCTAAAAAATCACAGCCTGATTCACTAGTTCGGCATCTGCATCTCACCCCGGCTCTGGTCTTAGCAGCCCAGCAAGAATCCGTCTCGATTTCGGAATTGGTCATGGTGCTGCGTTTGAACGGACTTGGAGGAGACTGGGCGTGCCGCAAGCTGATCCATCGGCTGCACCGCCTCAATTTCTTAGTCATCGAGGTGGGTACGCGAGACGACAGACGCGAAAAATCCGTCCGAATCTCCGCTGAGACCCGCAAAGTCTTGACGCAGCTTCGCGCCTATCTCGACTCGATGGCGCTCTAAACTCTACGGGTTTTCTGCGGGTCGGCTGGCGGCGTACGCCGCCGGCAATCAAGGCTCGTCGACGGAATATCCGCGCGCTTTCATCCGTGCGATTACCCCATTGCGACCGAACAGCTCGTTGATGGGAACGACCGCGAGCGCCACGTCGTGTTTCTCCACCGCTTCGACCGCTAGACGAAACCACCCGTCCTCGAACTGCTGACGGATCCCGGCGATCTTCGGGCTTTGCTGCAGGGCCGACCAGCAAGCCTCGCGCTGTTCCGAGGCGCTAGGCGAGCGCAGAAGGTCGATGTCACCGACCGACCAGGCTTCAGCTTTGCGACGCGCAGCATCAAGGTCGCTCTCCATCCGCGAGAGCGTCGAGCGGATGCAGGCGAGCTCTGCTTCTTTCGAGATTTTTCCCACTTCCGCTAAAGCACCCTTGGGATCATCGATGACGATGGTGGGTACCACGACCGGGACTTTTCGCGACTTGGCGAGTTTCTCGACTTGCCGACTGACATCGTTGCGACCGGTCAGTCCACCACGGGAGAGCGCTTCACGCCACAGCTCTTCGGCAGCGATCAACGGGCGGTGTTTCAGCATGTCGCGTTCGCGCGGCGCATATTTCTGCCGCAAGGCTTCGAAGCGGTCGAACACATCGGGTGGTAGCACAGCCTCGAGCGACTGTTTCTCTTCGTTACCGCGTAGTTTGCGGTATTGCATGTAGAGCTGGACGGCCTTGATCGGTCCGATGTCCGCGTCGACGTCGCTGCGTGCCGGGATGACCTGCTTGGCGCGCGACAGGACGTTCTCGACCTCACGGGAACGCCACTGTAATTTCTTGGGGAGCGGGCTCAGGGTGCCGAGCAGGTACAGAGTGTTCTCGCCGTTACGAACCTTCCAGAGTCCTGGGCCCGCGGCTTCGCCGATGATCGTGACTTCTTCGATCTCCTCCGGGGCGCTCTCCTCGAGGGCAATCGACTCGCCGGCCGGCTCGCCAATCGGATTTGGCGTTTGTGCCGACAGACTGACGGAGCCGAGGAGCGCCGCCAGAAGCCAAGGGAAGATTGCGAGGGGGGAGTTCATCTTGAGATCAATTGAGACCAACCAATCGATGGCGAGTTCGGAACCGTTGAATGTTGTAACAAAACTACCGTAAATTACATCGGAGATGTCGAGTCTAGATCACGAAGAGTTCGGTATCGTCGCGCGTCCTGCGGAAGGGGTTTCGCTGCACCAACATGTGCTGCGGACCGATGTCGCCGGCATGCCTCTCGAATGGATCGACTACCGCGAAGCCGCGCGGCTCTACCACCAGGACCAGATCGCCTATACCTGTGGCACGCCGCTCTTCCGATTGTTCGGAGGCACCAACGCCCTGACCGGCCGTCGCACCGTCCTCGAGGTCAACTCCATCATCGCGACGGTAGGGCAGAGTGGCAATCCGGGGCATCTGCGTAACGACTACGTCCCGCCCCTCAATAATCAGACCCTGTTCCGACGCGACGCCTTCCTGTGTCTATATTGCGGCGAGCGTTTCTCGACCCGCGACCTCTCTCGTGATCATGTGCGCCCCTTCAGCCAGGGAGGCCGCGACGTCTGGACCAATGTCGTGACTGCTTGCCGCCGCTGTAACAACTACAAGGCTTGGCGCACGCCCGAGCAGGCCAAGATGCAGTTGTTGGCTGTGCCTTTCAAACCCACCTACGCTGAATACATTTTTTTGAAAGGCCGTCGTGTGCTCTTCGACCAGATGGAATACCTGCTCGCGCATTTCCCGCGCAGCAGTCCGTTGCACGGGCGTATCAAGCACCTGATGGTCTGACCGTCATCGTGGGCGCGCTCCTGGCGCCGTGGCCGTTACAATGAGGCGTGGTTTATCTCGTCGACGCCTCGGTTTACGTTTTTCGCGCGTATTACTCGCTGCCCCCCGACATGCTTGATCGGGACGGCAATCCGGTTCACGCCCTGTTCGGTTTCGCCCGCTTTCTCGGCGATCTCGTAGAGCGCGCCAAACCACGCTACCTCGCTGTGGCATTCGACGAAAGTCTCGAGACGTCGTTTCGTAATCGAATAGACCCGTCGTACAAGGCAAATCGTGAGCCCGCTCCACCGGACCTCAAGCTGCAGTTCGAGCGCTGCAGGGAGTTTTGTCGGCATCTGGGTGTCGCAGACTTCGGAAGTGGCGAGTACGAGGCCGACGACATCATCGGCACCTTACACGCACGTTTTCGCGCCGACGGCATGCCTGCTACGGTTGTGACGCGAGACAAGGATCTCGCCCAACTCATTCGTGAGGGCGACATCTATTGGAACTACACGGAAAACAAGCGACTGACTTACGATCAGATTGAGTCCCATTTCGGCGTCGCCCCCGAACGCTACGCGGATTATCTCGCCTTGACGGGTGATGCCGTCGACAACATCCGTGGTGTTCCGGGCGTCGGACCTAAGACGGCAGCCGCCTTGCTACGCGATTTTGTTTCGCTCGAAGAGCTTTACGACAATCTCGATGCGATTGCGCAGCTGCCGATCCGCGGCGCTTCCAAGTTACCCGAAAAACTCGAGCGCCATCGCGACGAAGCCTTCCTGGCTCGTCGTCTCACGGAAATCGTTCGAGATATGCCTCTCGAGGTCGATCGCAACACGCTTCGTCCACGCGTGCCTGACCTAGATTCTTTGAGCGCATTCTTCGATCGCCAGAACTTCGGGCCGACGTTGCGTAAGCAAGGGGAGAGACTTGCTGCGCTTGTCGGTGCCCCGACCGGGTGAGACGCGTATGAATTGGCGTTTTTACCTGCCTCAGCGTTGGCCGATGTGGGCCGCGTTGTGGGCGCTCAAGTCGCTCGCGCGTCGCGATTACCTCTCGTCGCTCCGATTCGGCAGACGACTCGGCGAGTTCGCCAGAAGGCTGCCCTTGCCTCAGAAAAAAGTTGTGCGTCGGAATATCGAGTTATGTTTCCCCGACATGTCCAAGGCGGAGCGCCAGCGTCTTTTGGAGCGCCATTTTTGTGAGGCTGGAATCTCGTTACCCGAGACGGCACTGGCGTGGTTCATGCCACGTGAACAATTACTCTCACTCGTTCGCTTTGAAGGGCTCGATGAGTTCGATCGATTGATCGCATCGGGCCGAGGCGTGATCTTGCTTGCGGCGCATTTCACCACGCTCGAGATCGGCGCACGCTTCATCACCGCTGCGCGCAAAGTCCACGCCGTGTACAAACCATCCAGCGATCCTTTGCTTGGCGAGTTTTTTCGCAAGTATCGAGGCGCGGTCGCCGCCAGCATGATCGCAAGCGATGACATTCGCGCCATGGTGCGTGTACTGAAGGCGGGTGGAGCGGTGTGGTACGCGCCCGATCAGGCATTTCGAGCCAAAGGCGCGGAGATGGTGCCGTTTTTCGGGATCCCCGTCGCAACCAACACTGCGACGTCACGCCTCGCGCGACTCACAGGCGCCGCGGTGCTGCCGTACTTCGTCGAGCGCTTGCCGAGCGAGGAGGGCTATGTCGTACGCATTGGGCCGGCACTCACGGATTTCCCCGGGCCCGACAGTGTGTCGGACACACTGAGGCATCATGCGCTGATCGAAGAAGAGGTCCGGCGCTTGCCTGAGCAATATCTTTGGTTGCACAAGCGGTTCAAGGGTTTGGACCCAGAATATCCTGTCCGTTATTGATCTTCGGGGTTTATCGATGAGCCAGAACAATATCGAGTCGGTGCTTCACGAGACAAGAGTTTTTACCCCAGATCCGCTCTTCGTAGATGGGGCTCGCATCGGCGCGAATGATCTCGATGTGCTGCGTCGACGAGCCGAGGCCGACCCTGTCGGCTACTGGGCCGATCTCGCGCGATCAGAGATCGCCTGGCACAAGCCGTTCACTCAGACGCTCGATGATTCCGCAGCGCCTAATTATCGATGGTTCGCCGATGGCGAGCTTAACGTGTCGTGCAACTGTCTCGATGTGCATCTCGCCGAGCACGCGAATCGAACGGCGATCATTTTCGAGGGGGAGCCAGGCGACTTTCGGCGTCTGACCTATCGGCAATTACATACCGAGGTATGTCGATTCGCCAATGCACTGAAGACGAGGGGCATTCGTCGTGGCGATCGAGTGGTGATTTACATGCCTCTCGTCCCCGAGGCGGTGATTGCCATGCAGGCCTGCGCCCGTATCG
>SXGQ01454539.1_pt1 | contig 19593 bp, 21 predicted proteins | sample 3178371 | NCBI WGS metagenome assembly SXGQ01 (sample SAMN11356859, study PRJNA531348) | freshwater metagenome | isolation source: freshwater sample F1-20 | place: China: Fuxian Lake, Yuxi | collected 2017-12-25 | reverse complement strand
GCCACGGCGCCGCCGTTGACGTTGACCTTCGCGGGGTCGATGCCCAGTTCCTGCATCACTGCCACCGCCTGGACGGCGAAGGCCTCGTTCAGCTCCACGAGGTCGACGTCGTCGATGGACCACCCGGCCTTCTTCAACACCTTGCGGGTGGCTTCGACCGGTGTCATGAGCAGCATCTTCGGCGCGAGGCCACTCGTGGCCTGGGCCACGATCCGCGCCAGCGGCTTCACGCCGAGGGCGCTCATCTTGTCGTCGCCCATCACGACCAGCGCGGCGGCGCCGTCGTTGACTGGCGGCGCATTGCCGGCGGTGACCGAGCCGTCTTTGCGGAAGGCCGGCTTCAGCTTGCGCAGCACCTCGGCGGTGGTGTCGGCGCGGACGGACTCATCGGCCGCGAAGCGGATCGGGTCGCCCTTCTTTTGCGGGATCGAGACCGGCAGGATCTCGGCCGCGAACTTGCCGGCGGCCTGCGCGGCGGCGGCCTTCTGGTGGCTGCCGGCCGAGTACTCATCCTGCTGATCGCGGGAAACCTTGAAGACGTCGGCGACGGTTTCGCCGGCATTACCCATGTGCCAGTTTTCGAACGGGCACCACAGGCCGTCGTGAATCATCAAGTCCACGACGCTGCCGTTGCCCATGCGCAGGCCTTCACGGACCTTGGGGATGATATAAGGGCAGTTGCTCATCGACTCCATGCCGCCGGCCACCGCGATGTCGATGTCCCCGGACAGGATGCCTTGCTGCGCGAGCATCACGGCCTGGAGGCCGGAGCCGCAGACCTTGTTGATGGTGAGCGCGGCGACATGGTCGGCGAGCCCGCCCTTGAGCGCGGCCTGCCGCGCCGGCGCCTGGCCAACGCCGCCCGATACGACGTTGCCCATGATGCATTCGTCCACGATCGCCGGATCAATCCCTGCGCGCCGGACCGCCTCGCGCACCACCATCGCCCCGAGTTCAGGAGCGGCGAAGTCCTTCAGCGTGCCGAGAAACTTGCCGGTAGGGATACGTGCTGCACTAACGATGAATGCGCTTCGCATAATGAATCTATGTTGCCATATCGGGCGGGTCAGGCGGGTGGGGCAGGTAGGAGAATTCGGCTAGCGGAACTCGAGGCGCTTCACCAGGTTGTCCCCAAGCAAATCGCCCATGCGGATGTGAATAAGGGAGGTCGACTTGCGGACGGCGTCGATCCAGGCCTGTGATTCGGCCTTGATGTGCAGCGTGCCGTCGGGCACCAGCCGGACGGTGGTGACCTTGGCGATCTGCGGCCCCACGGCCAGGCGCCAGGCCAGCGTCACCTTCTCGTCGCACATCGGCCCTTTGCGGATGATCTCCGCCACGATGGCGGGCACCACTTTGTTTGCCAGGATCACGCTGCACAAGAATATCATTCGCCGGGCGGGCTGAAGCGCGCCCCTTCACGTGGAGCGTTTATGCGCAGGACTGTGGCTGGAGTGCTCGGAGCGGTGACCATCGTGTCGTTGGGGTTGGCGCCGGTGAACGGCCAGGGCACGGTGCCATGGAAACTGGTGCCGCACGAGGTGGCAACCGGCCTGCGTGGCGCGTACGCGGTCGAAGCCGCCGACCTCAACAAGGACGGCAAGGTTGACCTGATCGCGGTTGCCGGCGCCACGCGGCAGATCGTCTGGTTCGAGAATCCCTCGTGGACGCGCCACGTGATTGCCGCTGACATCCAGGGGTTGATCAATGCGGCCGCCGCGGACACCGACGACGACGGCATTCCCGAGATCGCGGTCGCAACCGGCTTCGCGACCGTGCCCGCCAAGAGCGCCGGCATCGTGACCGTGTACACGCATGGGCCGAACGTGAACGACCCGTGGATCGGCAAGGAGATCCATCGCGCGCCGGCGGCGCATCGCTTGCGATTCATGGATCCCGAGGGGACCGGCCGCAAGTGGCTCATCAACGCCCCGCTTGCGGGCGTCGAGGCGACGGTGCCTGACTACCAGGCGAAGAACACGGTGTACGCGTACAACCCTGCCGACTGGAAGCCTCAGGTGGTCACGGACGCGGAAGACGGCGTGATGCATGGCATTCTCGCCACGGATTGGGATGGCAACGGTCGCGAGGCGCTGTTGACGGCGAGCTTTCTTGGCGTCCACATCCATCGCTACAACAACGGCAAGTGGACGCGCACGAGGCTGGTCGAAGGCAAGCCGGCGCCATGGCCCGATGGCGGCGCCGGCGAAGTCGCCGCGGTCCGCACCAAGGGCGGCCGCATCCTGGCCACGATGGAGGCGTTTCACGGCAACGTGGCACCCCGCCCTGGCCTCGAAGTCGTCACGTATTCGGGCAGTAGCGACACGTGGAGCGGCCGGACAGTGATCGACAAGGGGTTGGACTACGGACACGTGCTGCTGTCCGTCGATCTCGACGGTGATGGCGCGGACGAACTGGTTGCGGGTTACAACGGCAAGCCGAATGGCGTGAACGTCTATCGTCGTCGCGCAGATGGTTCGTGGTCGAAGTTTGTCCTCGAGGAAAACGCCATGCCGGGTAACGGCTGCACGGTGGCGGATTTCAACAACGACAAGCGGATGGATCTGGCGTGCACCGGCGGAACGTCGTTGAAGTGGTACGAGAACCTGCCGGCGAAATGAACCTGATTCTTGCCAGCCGATCGCCCCGGCGCTCGGAACTGCTGGCCGCGGCCGGAATTGCGTTCGAGGTGCTCGCGGCGGACATCGACGAGACGCCGCGCGACGGGGAAGCGCCAGGCGCGTACGTGGAGAGGCTCGCAATCGAGAAGGCGCGCGCCGTGCTGGCGCTGCGTCCCGACGCCACCGTACTCGGCGCCGATACCACGGTCACCATCGACGGATTGATCCTGGGCAAGCCGGTCGACGCGAGCGAGGCCGCGGCCATGCTGAGGCGGCTGCGGGGACGCCCGCACGACGTGTTCACGGGCGTCGCGCTGGTCAGCGCCGACGGCGTCCAATCGGCGGTCGAGCTTACCCGCGTCTGGTTCGATTCGATGACAGACGAAGACATCTCGTGGTACGTGGAGAGCGGCGAGCCGGTCGATCGCGCCGGCGCCTACGCCATCCAGGGGCTGGCCTCGAGGTTTATCCCCCGAATCGAAGGCTCGTATTCGAACGTGGTGGGGTTGCCGGTCGCCTTGGTCAGTAGTATCCTGAAGCAGAGGAAGCCTCGTCGGCTAAGCCAATAAACCATGAGCCACAAAGCGGTCAAAATCGGTCTCACCAGCCTGGTTCTCGCCCTGACCTTCGGCGGTCTGCTGTACACGACGATGGCCGAGGGTACCGAGTACTACAAGCACGTTGATGAAGTGATGGTGCAGCCCGAGCCGTGGTACGGCAAGAAGCTGCAGATGCATGGCTTCGTCGTACCCGACTCGATCAAGAAGCGGCCCAACAGCCTGGACTACATCTTCCAGGTCCAGAGCAACGGCCACGTCATCAACGCCAGCTACACCGGCGTCGTGCCCGATACGTTCAAGAGCGACTCCGAAGTCGTGCTGAAGGGAATCCTGTCGCCCGATGGCTTCACGGTCCAGCCCAACGGCGTGATGGCGAAGTGCCCGTCGAAGTACGAAGCCAAACCCGGAGGCGCCACCGGGCCCTCTAGCAAGTATTGAGGGGCCGGCGATGGCCTCTCTCGGCGCCCTCATCCTCCTGATCACGTTCGTGACCGCGGCCTACGCGGTCATGGCCTCGGTCGCCGGCGCGCGCCGGCGCAACCACCGCCTCATCGAAAGCGCCGTCGGCGCGTTCTACACCGTCGCCGCGCTCATGACGGTGGCGTCGGGCATCATCATCTACGCCTTCGTCGCCGGCGATTATTCCATCCGCTACGTCCAGCGCTACTCCGACAGCGTGCAGCCGGTCTTCTACAAGATCACCTCGTACTGGGGCGGTCTCGACGGCTCGGTCATGTTCTGGGTGTTCCTGCTGTCGTTGTTCGGGTCGGTGGCGGTGAAGGTCAACCGCGATCGCCATCGCGAGCTGATTCCGTACGTCGTGGCCGTGATCGGGGCCGTGGAGATGTTCTTCCTCTTCCTGATGATCATCCACAACAACCCGTTTGCGACCTACCTCACCGAGGCGCCGGTCGATGGCCGCGGCCTGAACCCGTTGTTGCAGAACTTCTACATGGCGATCCATCCGCCGACCATGTACCTCGGGTTCGTCGGGCTCACCATTCCGTTCGCCTTCGGCATGGCGGCGCTGATCACCGGCCACCTGGACGACTCGTGGCTGCGCGCGGTGCGCCGCTGGACGATGTTCTCCTGGTTCTTCCTGTCGCTGGGCCTCGTCCTTGGCATGATCTGGGCCTACGAAGAACTGGGCTGGGGCGGCTACTGGGGCTGGGACCCGGTCGAGAACGCCGGCATGCTGCCGTGGTTCACGGCTACGGCGTTCCTGCACTCGGTGATGGTCCAGGAGCGGCGCGGCATGCTGCGCGTCTGGAACGTCTCGCTCGTCATCATCACGTTCCTGCTGACCATCGTCGGCACCTTCCTCACGCGCTCGGGCGTGGTGCAGTCGATCCACGCCTTCGGCGAGGACCCGGAACTGGCGCGCTACTTCGTCGGGTTCATGATGTTCACGTTGACCTTCAGTTTCGGCTGGGTGATCTACCGTCTGCCCATGCTGAAGGCCCGCCACGAGCTCGACTCGTGGATGTCGAAGGAAGCGGCGTTTCTCGCCAATAACTGGGTGCTGCTGTTTTCGGCGCTGTTCATCCTGTTCGCGACGCTGTTCCCGACCATCACCGAGGCTATCAACGGCGAACGCCTGACGGTGGGGCCGCCGTTCTTCAATCGCTGGATGGTGCCGATCGGCTTGATCCTGCTGGTGCTGACCGGCACCGGGCCCCTGCTGGCCTGGCGCAAGTCGACCATCATGAACCTGAAAGAATCGTTCCTGTGGCCGGTGTCGAGCGGCCTCGTGGTGGGCGGCATCGTCGTGGCCATGGGCGTGCGCGTGTGGGGCTCGGGCCTGTGCTTCGCGCTGAGCGCCTTCGTGATGGCCACGCTGATCCAGGAGTTCATCCGCGGCTCGAACGTGCGGCGGGGCATGACCGGCACGGACCTGCTGACCGCGATGATTGGCCTCGTCTCGCGCAACAAGCGGCGCTACGGCGGCTACATCGTCCACGTCGGCATCGTCCTGATGTTCCTCGGCTTTGCCGGCGAGGGATTCAGCCGCGATCAGCAGCTGCTATTGAAGCCCGGCGAAGAAGCCAAGGTGGGTGACTACACCCTGCATCTCGACGCGATTCGCGTCACCGACGACGGCCAGAAGCAGATGGTGACCGGCCACATCACGGTGAAGGACAAGAACGGCGCCGTGCTGGAGACGATGCGTCCGGCGAAGTGGTACTTCCGCAAGCACGAGGAGGAGCCGACCACCGAGGTGGCCATCCGCCGCATGTTTGCCGAAGACCTCTACGTCGTGATGCCGGCGTTCGAGATCGAAGAGCAGACGGCAAGCGTCGAAGTGCACATCAACCCGCTCGTGAACTGGGTGTGGTTTGGCTTTGCCGTCATGGCCATCGGCACCGGCATTGCGCTGCTGCCCGAGACGGCGATGAGCTTCGCCGTGGTGAAGATGCCGGCCGGCGCGGTCACCGCGTCGTTGCTGCTGATCAGCCTGCTGCTGCCAGCGGCGAGGGTGACGGCCCAACACGTCGAGACGGGACAGGACCCGCGGCTCGAACAGATCACCACGCCCGAGGCGCGGGAAGTGGCGCACAAGCTGGCGTGCTGGTGCGGCGGCTGTTCCAAACTGCCCGTGGGGCAGTGCTCGTGCGGCCACTGCGCCGTTGAGCGCTCGAAGATCGACGTGATGCTTAAGGAAGGCAAGAGCGAGAGCGAGATCCTCAAGTTCTACGTCGACACGTTCGGCGGCAACCACATCCTGAGTGAGCCGCCCAACAGCGGTTCAGGACGCGTCGTCTGGCTGATGCCGGTGGTGGTCGGCCTGGGCGGCCTGCTCACCGCGGCCTACCTCGCCCTGCGGTGGTCTTCGCAGAAGGCGGTGTTGGCCGGCATGCCGGATGGCGTCGAAGATCCCGGAATGGCGGCGCGCCTCAACGACGAGCTGCGCAACCTCGATTGATGGCCAAGTCTCTTTCGCAGGACAAATCCGAAGGTTTGTCTCCACGTGAGGGCTCGTCTGCACCAGCGGAGGAGCCGTTTCTTCAGCCGTGGCAATTCTTCCTGCTGGGCGGCATGCTGGCAGCCACCGCGACGGTGATCGTCGCGACCGGCCAGTCGCCCGCCAATATCATCATCCTCAGCCTGACCGTTGTGTCGGTCAGTTTCGTCGGGCTCGGCGCCTACCGGACTCTGTCGCCCCTGGTGTCGCCCGATGTCGATGCGCCGGTGACGGTCGGCGGCCGGACGCGGGTCGCGCTCGAACGCGAGAAGGCGCTCGTGCTGCGGTCGATCAAGGAACTGGAGTTCGACTTCGCGATGCGCAAAATGTCGCAGGCCGACTTCGACGAGATGGCCGGCCGCTTGCGCCAGCGCGCCCTCGGCTTGATGGAACAGCTCGACGCCAGCGGCAGTTACCGCGAGCAGATCGAGCGGGATGTCGCCGCGCGACTGGGGGCTGCGAACGAGGGCGCCGATCGCTTGGGGGGCGACGGCTTCAGCCATCGCCAGACCGCCGACGTGCCGTGCTGCACCCAGTGCGGCACGCCGAACGATCCCGACGCCCGCTTCTGCAAGTCTTGCGGAGCGAAGTTATGACTCGCTGCTCCGCGGCCGGGACTAACCACCTTCGCCGGGGCTGCGGCGGTCGAGAAGTCCCAGCCCTCCTGGTGCTGGCCGTGGTGCTCGCGATGGTCGGGACGCCAGCGTTCGCCCAACAGGCGACGCCCGACGCCGGCGCGATGGCCGGCCTGCCGTTGCCGGCCGGCGATGTGCCGGACGCCAGCGTGACCGTTCGCGTGCTTCGCGAACGCATGGGCAACAACATCGAGGGCCAGCTGGTGACGTTGCGGGTTGGCAGCGACTCGCGCACGGCCATCACCGACGCCCAGGGCCGCGCGGCGTTTACGGGCCTCACGGTCGGCGCCAGCGTCCAGGCCGCGACGACGGTTGACGGCGAATTGCTCACGTCGCAGGCATTCCCGGTGCCCGCCAAGGGCGGCATTAGGGTCGCGTTGATTTCCGGGATCCAGAAGGCCGCCGAGGCGGAAAAGGCCGCCGCCACGGCAGCCGCGAGGCAACCGGCGCGGCCGGGCGTCGTCGAGTTTGGTCCCGAGTCGCGCATCATCTTCGAGTTCCAGGACGACACGCTGACGGTGTTTTACCTGCTCGAGGTGGTCAACAACGCCCGGACACCGATTGACATCGGCGGCCCGATCCTCATGGAGTTGCCGACCGGCGCGTCTGGCGCGTCGATCATGCAGGGGTCGGCGCCCACCGCCATCGTGCGGGGCGACCTGTTGACCATTACCGGCCCGTTCGCGCCGGGCAAGACACTGGCGCAGGTGGGGTTCTCGTTGCCGCAGGCCGGCGCGGCCACCGTCATCGAGCAGAAGCTGCCGGTGGCCCTTGGCCAGTTGTTCGTGGCGGCCGAGAAGGTCGGCGCCATGCAGATGGCTTCGCCGCAACTGACCGAAGTCCGCGAGATGAATTCCGACGGCCAGGTCTTCCTGATGGGGACCGGCGGCCGCCTCAACGCCGGCGATGCGCTGGTCGTGAACCTGTCGGGCATGCCGGCGCACAGCCTGTGGCCGCGCAATGTCGCCCTGGCCGCCGCCGTGCTGATCTTCGCGGTGGGTGTATGGATGGCGGTGTCGCCGGCCGCCGCGCGGGCCACCGAAGACGCCAGGCTCGAGACGCGGCGCGAGCGGCTGCTGAACGACATCGTGGCCCTCGAGCGCAAGAAGCGGCAGAAGGCGCTGTCCACGGCCGACCAGGCGCGGCTGGAGCGGTTAACGTCGGACCTCGAGAAGGTGATGGCGGCGCTCGATCTCGGCCCTCATGAGCAGCGACTTTGACCAGCTCGCCGTCGTAGACCTCGCGCGGCACTACGGGCGTCGCAAGGCGCTGTCCCAAGTCAACTTTACGTGCGCCGCCGGCGACATCGTCGGGCTGCTCGGGCCGAATGGCGCCGGCAAGTCCACGCTGCTGAACATTCTGGCCACGCTAATCAGCCCATCGCGCGGCCAGGTCCTGTACGGCGAGCGCACGGCGGCCCAGGGTGGCGCCGAGGTCCGCGGCCGCATTGGCATGCTGGGCCACGATCTGTTTCTCTACCCCGAGCTCACGGCGCGCGAGAACCTGGTGTTCTTCGCGCAGCTGTACGGGCTGGCCGACCCGCTGGCCGCGGCGCGCACGAGCCTGGAACGCGCCGGGCTCGCCGATCGCGGTGACGACCTCGTGTCGGGGTTCTCGCGCGGGATGCGCCAGCGGGCGGCGCTCGAGCGGGCGCTGCTGCACGACCCGCGGCTGGTGTTGCTCGACGAACCCTTCACGGGACTGGATCAGGCCTCGACGACGGCCCTGGTGGCGCGGTTGCGCGAGCGGCAGCGGGCCGGCTGCATCCTGGTGATCGCCACTCACGACCTCGAGGTGGCTGACGGTTTGCTGAGCCGGGCCATCTTCCTAAAGAACGGCCGCATTGTCGGCACCGATTCCGACAGCCGTGGCCTCAGCGAACGCTACCGGCTCGCCATCCAATGATTGGCAGTTTCTTTCGGGTGGCCTGGCACGTGATGCGCAAGGACCTGACGGTCGAGGTGCGCAGCAAGGAAGTGCTGCTCACGACCCTGTTCTTCGCGGTGTCGGTGGTGCTCGTCTTCTCGTTCGCCATCGTGCGCGAGGGCCGCGCGCCCGACGATGTGGCGGCGGGCATCCTGTGGGTGGCGGTCTCGTTCTCGGGCACCCTCGCGATGGCGCGCACGTTCGAGCGCGAACGCTATAACGACACGCTGCGGGCGCTGCTGCTGGCGCCATCGGACCGGCCGGCGATCTACGCCGGCAAGCTGCTCGGTCTCCTCGTCCTGCTGGCCCTCGTGGAGATCGTGCTCGTGCCGCTGATCGGATTGCTCTTCAACGCCCCGGTCCTGGCCTATCCGGGGCGGCTGGCGGCGCTGCTGGCCCTTGGCACGCTGGGCTTTGCCGCGGTCGGCACGTTGTTCGCGGCCATGTTGGTGCGGGTGCGCAGCCGGGACACGCTGTTGCCGGTCCTGCTGTATCCGATCACCATTCCCGTGATGATCGCCGGCGTCCGCGGCACCGCGGCCTTGTTCCAGGCCACGCCCGACCTGCCGATGGCGCAGTTCTGGATTGGCCTGCTGGTCTTCTGGGACGTCATTTTCATCACCCTCGCACTCTGGACGTTCGAACCGGTGATGACGGAGTAGAATTTCAGGCAGCCCATGACCAGACTAAACCCGGTGCTCATCGGCCTGTCGGCCGTCATGCTTGGCGTGGCGCCCTGGATCATCAACGCGGCGCCCTACGAATCGACGATGGGCCTGGTCCAGAAGATCTTCTACTTTCATGTCCCGGCGGCGATCCTGTTCCTGATCGCGGCGCTCATCTGCGGCGTGGCCAGCGCGATGTTCCTGTTCGGCAAGAAGGCATCGGCGGACGGCTGGGCGATTGCGGCGGCTGAGCTGGGACTCGTGTTCGGCACCCTGACGCTCGTCACCGGACCGCTGTGGGCGCGCAAGGCGTGGGGCGTGTGGTGGGTGTGGGATCCGCGGCTGACGTCGAGCTTGTTGCTGTGGATGATCTTCAGCGCGTACCTGTTGCTGCGCCGCTACGGCGGTCCCGGTTCCGACAAGCTCGCGGCCGGCATGGCCCTGTTCGGCATGGCAAACGTGCCGTTCATCTACGTGTCGGTGAACGTGTGGCGGACACTGCATCCGCAGACCTCGGTCGTGCCCACCTTGCCGACGGACATGGGCATTCCGCTGTGGTTCTGCTTTGCGGCGTTCACCATGTTGTTTGTGGCCCTGCTGAACCTGCGTGCCCGGCTCGAGCACCAGCGCAGCCGGGTCGAAGCCCTTTACCTTGCCGAGGACGAAGCGTGATGCGATTCAGTCGACTACTGCTGCTGCTCCTGGTGCTGGCGCCCGCCGGGTGGCCGGCGGCTGTTCACGCGAGGCAACCGCCCCCGCAAAGCGAGTTCCTCCCCGTGTCCGATATCCCGGAGGGCGAGCAGGTCCCCGCCTTCACTATGGTCGGCGGCGCGTACGGGTTTGTCTGGGTCGTGCTGCTCGGCTATGTCTGGTCGATTGCGCGCCGCCTGCAGAAGGTCGAAGCCGAGCTAACCGCACTCGAACGCCGGGGCCAGTGATGGAGGGCATGACCTCATCGCACTTCATCTTCATTCCCGGCGTGCTGATCGTCGGGGTGGTGATCGGCTGGATTCTCGGCTCGCGCGCGGCGCAAGATGCGCTGGCGTCGGAGTTGCGGAAGCGGGAAGAGCGCGCCAAGAGAACCGGGGCCTGACCCCGCCGCGCTAGCGGCCGAGGGCGAGGCGCTGGGCCAGTACGTCGGGCAGGCCCGCCTCGAGGATTCTCGCCTGCGCCTTCGCGATCGGATATTCCACCCGGTAGATCGTCACTTCGCGCGCCGCCGTGTCGGCGATCGCGAACCCGGCTCGCGGATCGCCATCGCGCGGCTGGCCCACTGAACCAGGATTGACCAGGTACCGATTCGCCTCGTCGAGGCTGATCGTGAACGGCCGGCGGTCGTCGGCGGTCGACAACCCGAACTGATCGCGCGACCGGTAGTGGCCGACCTGCACGTGGGTGTGGCCGAACATGCAGAGCGGCCGCCGCGCCGCGTGCATGGCACGCAGCGCGTCGAGGTCGTCGAAGACGTATGCGTCTTCGTCGAATGGCGTGCCGTGGCAAATCTCGATGACGTCATCCACCACGAGGGGGCCCGCCGGCAGGCCGGCCAGCCACTCGCGGTTCTCCGGCGTCAGCTGGTCGTAGGTCCAGCGGATGGCGCTGCGGGCCACGGCGTTGAACCCTTCCGGGCTCTCGACCCCGGAGCCGACCTTGTCATGGTTGCCGCGAATCAACGCCTCGGGCGCCAGCGCGCGCACGCGGTCGCAGATCGCATTGGGGTCGGCGCCGTAGCCGACGAGATCGCCGAGCACCAGGACCCGCTCGTACTCGAGGGGGGCCGCCGCGGCCATGACCGCTTCATAGGCCTCGAGATTCGCGTGTATGTCGCTGATGACCAAGTAGCGCATTTAGGTGTCCAACCACTCCATGATTGCGTCAACGAGCCCCTCGACGGGGCCCCGTCCTGCGTCCACCCTGAAGTGCGCCTGGCGGTAGGCCGTGAGGCGCTGATTATAGAGCTGTTCCATCTCCAGGCGATCGGCCGCCAGCGGCCGGCGGCCGTCCAGGGGAATTCGCGTCAGAATGGTCGCGAATGGAGCGTCCAGCCACACCACGGCGCCGTCCTTGAGCATCAACTCGCGATTGGCCGGGTCCATGAAGGTGCCGCCGCCCGATGCCACGACCACGCCGCGCTCGGGGAGCAGGCCGATTAGCACCTCGCGTTCACGGCTGCGGAAGTAGGGTTCGCCGTCCTGCCGGAAGATGGTGGGGATGTCACGGCGCTCGGCGCGCTCGATGGATGCGTCGATGTCTTCCACCTTCCAGTCGAGCCGCTTGCCGAGGGCGCGGGCCGCCGTGGTCTTGCCGGCGCCCATGAAGCCAACCAGGTAAACCTTGTCAGCCCTCACGCGTCAGCCTCGCAAGGTCGTCGAAGAAGGCCGGATAGGACACCGCGACCGCGTCGGCCCCTTCGATCATGGTGGGGCCGCTGGCGCCGAGCGCGGCGATGGCAAAGGCCATGGCCAGCCGGTGGTCGTGGTGGGCGTGGACGGTGCCGCCGGTCAGGCGCCCCCCCGAACGGACCTGGAAGCCGTCGGGCCGCTCCTCGGCATCCGCGCCCATCGCCCGCAGCCCGGCGACCAGCTCGGCAATGCGGTCGCTCTCTTTCACGCGCAGTTCGCCGGCGCCGGAGACGGTGACGCTGCCGCCGAAGGTGCCGAGCGTGGCGAGCACGGGCAGCTCATCGATCACCTCGGGCACCTCGGCCGGGGTGATGACGAGGTCGCGCATGGCGCCGTGCCGCACGCGCAGGCGCCCGACCGGCTCGCCCTGCCACTCGTCCTCGATCGTCGTTTCGACCACCGCGCCGAAGCGACGCAGCACGTCGAGCAGCCCGGCGCGGCTTGGATTCAAACCCACCTCGGTGATGGTGACGTCCGAGCCGGCCAGGGCCGAAGCCGCGACGGCCATGAACGCCGCCGACGACAGGTCGCCCGGCACGCGCAGATGGCGGCCGGCCAGGCGTTGGCCGCCGGGCAGGGTGATCGTTCGGCCTTCGATGGTGACCGTTGCACCGAACGCGGTCAGCGCCCGTTCCGTATGATCACGGGTCGACGCCGGCTCGATAACGCGGGTCTGGCCCGCGGCCTGGAGGCCGGCCAGCAGCACGGCCGACTGGACCGGGGCGCTGGGGGTGTCAGGCGAGAACTGGATGCCGGCCAGGTCGGCGCCGCGAATGACCACGGGCGGGCGGGCGCCCGGGCCGGCGGTCACCGTGGCGCCCATTTGCGTCAGGGGGCCGATGATTCGCCGCATGGGCCGCCGCGAGAGGGATGCATCGCCGACCAGGGTCGAGATGAAGGGATGAGCGGCGATGACCCCGCCCAGCATCCGCATGGTGCTTCCCGAATTGCCGCAGTCGAGCGGGGCGGCCGGCACGGCCAGCCCGCGCAGGCTGCGGCCCTCGAGGGTGACAATCGGCGGATCTCCATCGTCCGGGGCGGGGGTTCGTGAGACGATAGCGCCCAGGGACGCCAGGCAGGTGAGCGTCGATGCGCAGTCGGCGCCGGGCGCATAATTGGCAATCGTGGAAGGGCCATCGGCAATGGCCGCGAGCAATGCGTAACGGTGCGAGATGGATTTGTCCCCCGGCATTCGCAGCACGCCGGTAACGGCGCGCGCGGGGGACACGGCAATTCGGTCGGCCACTCGCATCATGTTCCACTATAGCAACTTGACCGGCTCTGAAGCGCCATGGTACTTAAGCAGCACATGCCGGCGCGTCAGACCGGTGCTAGTTCCGCTGTCGATCGCAATCGTCCACGCCAGTAGCAGCCCGAATCCGAACCGATGATCCCACCGCATACGGTCCGCCTTGAGTTCAACAGCGCGTTCGACATGCTCGACTTCGTACAGGTCGTGAGCGACCACGTTGGCAAGCTGGCCGGGCTCGACGAGGACCAGCTCCACTGGGTCAGCGTTGCGGTCCGTGAGTCGGTGGTCAATGCCATCAAGCACGGGAACAAGAACGACCGCAGCAAGCGTGTGCTGGTGGAGTTCAGCCCGGTGCCGCCGACCGATGCCGGCGAACTGGTCATTCGCATCGAAGACGAGGGCGAGGGCTTCGTGCCCGAGGAGGTCGCCGACCCGCTGGCGCCCGAGAACATCCTCAAGTCGAGCGGCCGCGGCATCTTCCTGATCCGCAACTTCATGGACGAAACGGTGCTGAAGAAGGTGCCGGGCGGCATGGAGATCCGGATGGTCAAGAAGGTCGCCAGGGCCACCGCCTAGCCGTCGGTTCACGTTGAGCCTCCCTCCAGCATTACTTGCGACGGCCGTCGAGGCGGTCATCCGGGCCGGCGAACTGCAGATGGCCAAGTTTGGCACCGGTGTGCGCGTTGACAAGAAAGGCGCCATCGACCTGGTGACCGAAGTTGACGTCGAAGTGGAACGCATGTTTCGCGCGATGGTCGCCGAGCGGTTTCCCGATCACGACGTGCTCGCCGAGGAATTCGACACGGCGCCGACCGGCGCCAGTCACCGCTGGGTGTTCGATCCGCTCGACGGCACCACCAATTTTGCGCACGGCGTGCCGATCTTCTGCGCGTCACTGGCGCTCGAGATCGACGGCCAGGCCGTGATCGGCGCGGTCTACGACCCCAATCGCGAGGAGTTGTTCACGGCCGAGGCCGGCGAAGGCGCGCGGATGAACGGGCGCCGGCTGCAGGTGTCGACTAATGCGGTCGTGCTCGACTCCCTGCTCGTGACCGGATTTCCGTACCACGTGCAGCAGGATCCCGACGAGCTGGTCCGCGTGTTCGGCCAGGTGCTGCGGCGCGCGCGCGCGGTGCGGCGCCTGGGGTCGGCCGCGATCGATCTGTGCTGGGTCGCAGCCGGGCGCATGGAGGGGTTCTGGGAAGCGAGTCTGAAGCCGTGGGACACGCGGGCCGCGGCCCTGATTCTCCAGGAGGCCGGTGGGCGGGTCACCGCCATGGACGGCGGCCCGTGGGATCCGTATGCCGGCGACATCCTCGGCACCAACGGCCTGATTCACGACGAAGTTCTGCAGATTCTCGGGGGCTGACCCCGACAGACTAGCGGGAAGGGGTCTGACCCCGCCGCCGATAGAGCGCGACGTTCCCGCCTTCGCACACCCGCTCGAATCCCGCCAGGAACCCAGGCCAGGTCGTGGTTTTCTGGTGCAGCATGTCGCCGCCCTCGGCGGCCTCCTCGATCAATACCCAGCCGGTGAATGCGGCCGGGCCGGACGCGTAGGCGGCCTGCCAGGTGGGTCCGCTGCCTTCATGGAGAAAGTCGGCGATGTGAAAGCCCGCGAGCGACAGCTCCTGCATGTAATGCGCGAGGGCGCCCATGCTCGCCATGATCGTGGTGTCGTCGTACGTGTCGCGCAGGCAGGCGGTGACTGCTTGCCGGCCAATGCCGTTCTGGCGATCGAGCTGCGCCTCGACGATCATCGGCGCCTGGCGATCGAACGGCCGCGCCTGCCACGCGATCGCGGCGAACAGCACCAGCGCAATCGGCGCCGCCGCGCGCCGGGCCATGCCCACGGCCCCGCCGATGCAGGCGGCGCAGCCCAGGATCAGCGGCACCTCGTAGCGAATGCGGAATGGGTGGCCCGAGATGAACGCGTAGAAGGGCAAGGCGGCCGCTGCCAAAAGCGCAATTGGCAGCACCAGGCCGCTCGAAGACCGGCGCCACGCGGCGCCGGCGAGAAGGACGATGGCCGAGATTTGGGCGGCCAGCACGAGCCGGGCCCCGCCGAGGTCAGCCACGCCCTTGAGAATCGCCTCGGCCACCACCGCCGGCTGGCCCTGTAACGCCAGGTCGGGAACGTAGAATCCGCCGGTCACGAACCACTCGCCAATACTCGCGAAGCTCATGCCCATGAAGAACAGCACGGCGCCGGCGGGGTAGCGCAGCAGCCACGCGGTGCTTTCAGCGACCGGCCCCAGCGGCGTGCCCAGGCGCCATTTCACCCACGCGGCCAGCACCATGGCCGCGCCGACGATGGGCCAGGCTTCGTAGCGGGTCAGGCATGCGGCGACGATGGTCCAGCCCGCCGCGCGCGGGACCGCCACGGCGTCCGACAGCGCCCACTGTGCCAGGTGCAAGACGACCAGGCCCGAGAGCGCGAACAGCAAGGGCTCGGTCATCGGCGTGCTCTGCAGGTAGAGCACGTTCGGGTTGGCGGCAAACAGGGCGGCCGCCAGGGCCGCGCCCCATGGCGACCCGGTCACCCTCAGCACGAGGGCCGACAGGCAGGCGACGGTCACCGCAAACGAGACGATCGAAAGGAAGATGGCCGAGGCGCCGGTCTGGTACATCCAGTCGATCTGCACCGGCAGGGCGTTCAGCACGTGGGGCAAGGGGAGCCAGACGGCGCCAATCTGCTCCCAGCTCGGCGTCAGGCTGTCGAGGATGCGCCTGGCCACCACCAGGTGCGCCTTGGCGTCGTAGTGGCTCAGGGTGAGGCCCGCGGACCAGTACCAGGCCGCCGCGACCGTGCCCAGCAGGGCGGCCACGGCGCCCAGCGCGCGCGAAAGGGGATCGAAACGGGGCACGGTCTCGCTATATAATGCCTCGTCCCGCTCAATGCATCCTGAGCTTTCGATCGTCATTCCCGTCCACAACGAGTCGCCCAACCTCAAGCCCCTTTATGAGGAGCTGACCGAGACGTTGAGCCAGTACGGCCGCGCCTACGAACTCATCATCGTGGACGATGGGAGCACGGACGATTCGTTCGAGCGGCTCGCGGCGCTGCAGGCGACCGATTCGCGGCTGCGGGTTATTCGTTTCCGCCGCAATTTCGGGCAGACGGCCGCCTTTGCGGCCGGGATTGCCCACGCGCGCGGCCGCCTGGTCGTCACCTCCGACGGCGACCTGCAGAACGACCCGCGCGACATTCCCGCGATGGTCGCCCTGATCGAACAGGGCCACGACATCGTGTGCGGCTGGCGCAAGGACCGCAAGGACACGTTCATCACGCGGCGCGTGCCGTCAATCCTGGCCAACAAGCTGATCTCGTGGGCGACCGGAGTACCGCTGCACGACTACGGCTGTTCGCTCAAGGTGTTCCGGTCCGAAGTGATCAAGCCGCTGCGCCTGTACGGCGAGATGCACCGGTTCCTGCCGGCGATTGCCAGCCAGATCGGCGTGAAGATTGCCGAGATCGAAGTGAACCACCGCGCCCGCCGCGCCGGCGTGACCAAATACGGGCTGTCGCGCGTCGTGCGCGTCGTGCTCGACCTGGCGACCGTGAAGTTCCTGCTGAGCTACTCGACGCGCCCGTTGCACATCTTCGGGTTGCTCGGCCTGATTGCCGGCGGCCTGGGCACCGCGATCACCGGCTGGCTGGCCTACGTCCGGCTGGTCCTGCACCAGGGGATTGCCGACCGCCCGTTGCTGTTGTTGGGCGTGATGCTGGTCTTCATTGGGGTGCAGCTCGTCACCTTCGGCCTGCTGGCCGAGGTCATGACGCGGACGTACTATGAATCCCAGGACAAGCCCACGTACGTGATTCGCGAGGTGCGCGAGTCGCCTGACCTCGCCCTGGTCGCCCGCTGATGACCGCCCGTCCCCCGCGCGAGCACGATCCGCGGATTACGGTGATCCAGCAGGAGCTGTTCAACGAGAAGCGATCGAACGCCGACAAGTACCGCGAGTTGTGTGTCGGCCGGACCGGGACCTGGGCGCTCGTCAAGTACGAGCTGGCGCTGGTGCTGGCGAGCTGGGTCCCCGGCGCGGTCGGGCTGCTGCTGCGCAAGAAGCTGTACCCGCTGGTGCTGGGCTCGGTCGGCCGCAACGTGGTATTCGGCGTGGGCGTCACGCTGCGTCATCCGCATAAAATCCACATCGGCGACCACGTCGTCATCGACGACTTGTGCTGCCTCGATGCCAAGGGCACCGACAACCAGGGCATCCGGATCGGCAGCGGCGTGTTCGTGGGCCGCAATACGATTCTCAGTTGCAAGAACGGCGACATCGTGATCGACGATCGCGCCAACATCGGCTTCAACTGCGAGATATTCTCGGCCTCGCGGGTCCACGTCGGCAAGGACATCCTGATGGCGGCCTACACCTACCTGGTGGGCGGCGATCACCTCTACGACCGCACCGACATCCCGGTGCTCCAGCAAGGGCGTACCGCGCGCGGCATCGACGTGGCCGACAACGTCTGGCTGGGCACGCATGTGGTCGTGACCGATGGTTCGTCGATCGGCCGCGATGCCATCATCGGCGCCGGCGCGGTCGTCGTGGGTGCCGTGCCGGAGTTTGCGGTCGCCACGGGGATCCCCGCGAAGGTCGTTCGCGACCGACGGGAGTCGACGTCGTAACTCATGTGCGGGATCGTTGGCATTGTCGAGCGTGATCTGAGTCGACCCGTCACCGACGGTGAACTGCAGCAGATGGTGCGCATGCTGCACCACCGCGGCCCGGACGAAGAGGGCAGCATCACGCTTCCCGGCGTCGGCCTGGCCATGCGGCGGCTGGCCATCGTCGACCTGGCTGCCGGCCAGCAGCCGATCCTGAATGAAACCGGCGACATCAAGATTGTCGCCAACGGCGAGATCTACAACTTCCAGGCGCTGCGCGATGAGCTCGAGGGACACGGGCACACCTTTCGGTCGCGCCGATCCGACATCGAAGTGCTGGTTCACGCCTACGAGCAGTGGGGCGAGGACTTCCTGCCGAGGCTGCGCGGCATGTTCGCGCTGGCCATCTGGGATGGCCGCACGCAGACCCTGATCGCCGCGCGCGATCGCGCCGGCGAGAAACCGCTCTATTGGACGCTGACGCCCAACGGGCTGCTGCTGGCGTCCGAGGTCAAGGCGCTGCTCGTGCGGCCCGAGGTGACGCGCGAACTCGACCCGATCGCGCTGGACCAGTTCCTCACCTACGAGTACGTGCTGGCGCCACGCACGATGATCAAGGGCATCTACAAGATGCCCCCGGCGCACTTCCTGAAATACCGGGCGGGCGAAGTCACCGTGCACCGCTACTGGGATGCGGCCGAGGTGCCGCTGCGCGAGTGGGACGACCGCGAGGCGGCCGAGGCCCTGCGCGCCGCCTTGCGCAAGGCGGTGGCGAGCCAGCTGATGGCCGACGTGCCGCTCGGCGCGTTCCTGTCGGGCGGCATCGACTCGAGCTCGCTCGTGGCGTTCATGAGCGAGGCGGTGTCGCAGCCGGTCAACAGCTTCAGCATCGGCTTCAGCGACGGCACCTACAACGAACTGCCATACGCGCGCGACGTGGCGGCGCTGTTCAAGACCAACCATCGCGAGCGCAGCGTGTCGCCCGACCTGGGCGATCTGTTCGAGCGCCTGGTCGTGCACCTGGACGAGCCGTTCGCCGACGTCTCGATGTTCCCGACGTTCAGCGTGTCCGAATTGGCGCGCGAGCATGTCAAGGTGGTGCTGTCCGGCGACGGCGGCGACGAACTGTTCGGCGGCTACGACGCCTACGCGGCGCAGGCGCTGTCGGCGAGGCTGGGCTGGATGGGTGAGGCCCTGATGCCCGCGCTGGCCGGCGTGGCGGCGACCCTGCCGCCCACCGGGAAGAAGAAAGGCCTCGTCAACAAGGTGAAGCGCTTCAGCGCCGGCGCCACCGCGGCACCGGCCGATCTCGGGCACTACCGCTGGATGGTGTATTTGAACCCGCGCGACAAGGCGCGGTTGTACCGCGACGGCTTGCGCGACGCGCTGGCCGCCACCGACGTGTATGCGCCGGTGCGCGACGCGCTCGGCCGTTTTGGCCAGGACGACGCGCTCAACCGGCAGCTCTATGCGGATCTCAGCCTGTACCTGGCCGACGACATCCTGGTGAAGGTCGATCGCATGAGCATGGCGACGTCGCTCGAAACGCGCGCGCCGTTTCTCGACGGCGACCTGATGGAGCTGGCGTTCTCGATGCCGGGGCACCTGAAGATTCGCCACGGCGAGCGCAAGTGGATCCTCAAGCAGGCGATGCAGGGCATCTTGCCGGACCGCATCCTGTCGCGGCGCAAGGAAGGGTTCAGCATCCCGATGAAGAACTGGCTGCGGCATGAACTGCAGCCGCTGATGCGCGACCTGCTGTCGCCCGCACGGGTCGGCCGCCGTGGCCTGTTCGACCCGGCCGCCGTGACCGCGCTGATGGACGCCCACACCGCCGGCCGCGAGAACCACGCGCACACGCTGTTCCCGCTGATGGTGTTCGAGCGCTGGGCCACGGCGCATCTCACCTAAAAAAGAAAAGGCGCACGGTTGACCCGTGCGCCCGTGATCT
>SXGQ01393748.1_pt1 | contig 19594 bp, 20 predicted proteins | sample 3178371 | NCBI WGS metagenome assembly SXGQ01 (sample SAMN11356859, study PRJNA531348) | freshwater metagenome | isolation source: freshwater sample F1-20 | place: China: Fuxian Lake, Yuxi | collected 2017-12-25 | reverse complement strand
CCACGATTTGAGAAAGCATCAACTGTTGCATCGGGCAAAGTGTTAACGGTGTTGGGCCCAATTAGCGAATCGACATAAAGCGTGTCTGGATATTTTGCATTCTTCGTAGAAGTCGATGCCCAAAGTGGTCGTTGTACATGCGCCCCGTGTTTAACCAATTCAACCCAGCGCTTGCCCGAGAAAGTCTTTTCAAACATTTGATACGCGAGTTTTGCTTGATTTACCGCAGCCGTTCCGCACAATGCGACTGCTCCGTCGCTGCCATTGAGTTCAAGCAATCGATCAATATCTGTGTCAACACGAGAAATAAAAAAACTTGCAACACTCGCCACGCGAGCAACATTTTGTGGTGCACTCGCTGCGAGCAACTCAAGACCCTGAATATAAGCGTTCATCACCTCTTGATATCTTTCGAGACTAAAAATTAAGGTCACGTTTACATTTCGTCCCTCGCTGATCATCGCACGAATCGCCGGGATGCCTTCTGCAGTAGCGGGAATCTTGATCATCACATTGTCACGGTTGACACGATCATCAAGTTGGCGTGCGGCAATCAATGTTTGTTCGCCATCGTGAGCCAAACTTGGGTCGACTTCAACACTCACAAAACCATCTAGACCTCCTGAAGATTCGTAGAGCGGCGCGAAGACATCTAACGCTCCATGAATATCATGCAATACGAGCTCCCAATAACTGTCAAGCAGGTTCGTATTTGACGAAATCAATGATTTGAACTGCTCGGTGTACTCGTCAGAACCCTGAATTGCTTTTTGAAAAATAGTCGGATTCGATGTCAAGCCTCGGATTCCATTCGCGCGCACCCGATCAAGTTCTCCACTTGTGATGTAACTGCGTTTTAAATTGTCTAACCACGGGCTCTGTCCATATTCTGAAAACAATTGCTTCAGACGATCGCTCATTGCGACTTGTAGTCCTTGATCAGCGATCTGCTTGCCTGCAGTACTGCTTCTAAGTTGATGCCAAGTTTCTCGAGAGCGATCACGCCGGGCGCACTCGTACCAAACCGATTGATACCAATTGTTTGATCGGCATATCGCTCCCAACCCATAGTCACACCAGCCTCAACCGACAACACCGGAACATCCTTCGGAAAAATTTCACGTCGCTGATCTTTGCTCAGTCGCTCAAATCGGTCCCAACTCGGCATCGACACAACACGGCATTTTTCACCCGTTTTAGAAAGTTCGCTTGCAGCGTTCACGCACAATCCGACCTCACTGCCAGTACCCACCAGAATAATTGTCGGCTTACCATCGCAGTCGCGCACAACACCAGCACCAGTAGCGACAGCAGAACCATCAGTCACACTCAGCACGGTTTGTCGCGACAAAATCAACGCCGTAGGGCCATTGTGGTCGACCGCGGCGCACCAGGCCGCCACTGTCTCATTTGGGTCAGCGGGACGAATAACTTGAAGTCCGGGAATTGCACGCAAAGAGGCGAGTTGCTCGACCGGTTGGTGTGTCGGACCATCTTCTCCAACGCCAACAGAATCGTGTGAAAAAATAAAAACGCATCGAGCCCCAGAAATCGCAGCGAGACGAATCGCTGGACGCATATAGTCGGCGAAAACAAAAAATGTTCCCGCAATTGGCAGAACCCCGCCATGCAGCGCCATACCGACGATTGCGGCACCCATTGCATGCTCGCGAATACCAAAATAGATCTGCCGACCATCTGGCGCTTTTGAACTTTGTGCGATCTGCTTCGAGAGTTTCGTGCCAGTGTTGCCTGTTAAATCCGCTGAACCAGAAACCAAGCCTGGTAAAGCAGGAAGCGAAGCATCAAGAACCTTCTGAATAATCTGTCGAGTTGCAAAAGTGGCGGTCTCGTCGTAACTCGGCAACAACGAACTGAACGAAGACGAGTTTGGCGTGCTCCAGGCTGCATCCCACAAATAACTTTCGCTCAGCGACGCGAGATCTTTGTTGTAACTTGAAACTAATTCGGTACCGCGTGCTATCGCATTTTTGCGGACTGCCTCAACCAGAACAGTTGGTGCCCAAAATGGTTCGTCAGGAATGCCCATGACTTTCTTGGTCGCAGCAACATGACCAGCGTTAAACGGGTTTCCGTGCGCCTCGTGATTGTCAGTAAAGTCGGGTGACGGAGTACCGATATGCGATTTCAAAATGCACAGTGTTGGTGCACCAAGATTAGAACGTGCCGTGATCAGTGCATCTTCGAGCGCATCCATATCGTCGGCTATCTCACCAAGTTGCATCACGTTCCATCCGTAACTAGAAAATCGTTTGGCGACGTCATCTGAACATGAGAGTGAAGTCGAGCCATCAATGGTGATTCCGTTGTCGTCAAAAATGCAAATCAATCGATCTAGTTTTAAGTGGCCCGCAAGAGATGCAGCCTCGTGGCTAATTCCTTCCATAAAGCATCCATCACCCGCCAGAACAAATGTGTGGTGGTCGCAGGCCACCGCACCAAAACGGGCGCGCAAATGTCGTTCGGCTATTGCCATACCGACCGCGTTGGCAAAACCTTGACCGAGCGGACCAGTTGTAACTTCAACGCCGGCAGTGTGTCCGACTTCTGGATGACCGGGAGTTGCAGATTCAAACTGGCGGAACTTTTTTATATCGTCTAGTTCTAATCCGTAACCATTGAGAAACAGCAATGCGTATTGCAATATCGAGGCATGACCATTGCTGAGAATAAAACGATCACGATTTCGCCAGTTTGCATCTTTTGGACTGTGCCGCATTATTCGACTAAAGAGAACGTGCCCGAGTGGAGCGAGAGACATCGCCGTGCCCTGATGGCCGCTCTTGGCAGCCAACGGGGCGTCCATTGCCAAACCCCGAATCACCGAAACTGCGTCAGCGTCTTGTTGCTCAGTTAAACGAAAACTCATTGCGCTAAATGTAGTTGGATTAGGCGCTGTTGTCTGAATTTGACCCGATCGCGACTGGAGGCAAAAGCGTCAACGGCACAAGATGCCACGGGGCGGTAGAGATGCGACAGTGTGCAAAAATCTGCGAATAACTTGTTAGAAGCAATTCTCCACGAACGAGCCTGTAAGTGAACTTTCCCGGTTCAACGGTAAACGGGCTGACATTGCGGGCCAGTTGCTCGTCGTCTGCAGATGGCCCTGCCCGAAAAATCACTTCGAGTAATGAATTACCTGGCTCATCTGGGCTGCAATAAATCAAAACAACAAGATGTGGATCGATCGTCACAGGAACTGGAGTCGGCGCGGCCATCGAAAAAAACGCACCCGTTAAATCAATCCGAGTGCTTGGGCCAGGTGCCTGACGAAGAGCGAAATTCTCTACGAAAAGCGCGGAAATTATCTGCATCGGCTAGACAAAATTTTGGACGTGAAATTCGAAGTGAAATCAAACATAAAATATTTAGACACTGATTTGATGTGCCGATGGTTTCAGGCGCACGGTTGCAAGACGCACCTTTGCGAGATTTACCGAACTGAGCAACTTGATCAGCCACCAACCTGGGTCTAATTCATACCATCGGTGTGAGAGTCGCGCCGACGTTGGCGCAGCATGATGATTGTTGTGCAGGCCTTCACCCGCAGTTAGCAACGCAAGCCATTGCAGGTTGCCTGCCCCATTGGCATACGGGTGGCGACCAAAATGATGTGCAATCGCGTTTACAGCGGCAGAACCTGCGAGATACGCATTCATATGAACCGTTGCGGCCAATAATCCAATCAACGGCCCGAAGATAAACACCAAAAGAACTACTCCGAGACCGAGACCAACTAACGCTCGATCAAAAAATAATATGTCTAAACGAGTTCGAGGAAGGTCCTTTGCGTAACGCTCTATTGTTTGAGGATCGTTTGCAGAAATGCGATATAAAACAACATTCCGCATCTGAACATTCTTCCAACCGAGAAGCACCGGCGAATGTGGATCGCCTTCTTGATCGGTGAACGCGTGGTGCTTACGATGAACTGCCACCCACTGGCGCGGACGAATGCCTGTTGAAAGCCAAATTGTCAATCGAGCACAAAAAACCGCTAGAGGATGAAGTGTCAATGCCTTGTGGGCGAGGGCGCGATGCAAATAAACGGTGGTTGCAAGATTTGCCAGTGTGGTGATCGAGAAACCGATAAAAAGCGCCAACAATATAATTTTCATCACATTCAGCATGTGTCTCACACTACTCTGACGATGTGAATATTTCGGGTCAAATAACGCTTTCAGAAACTCGATCCAAGTCTCTTCTTAAACAATTTGGCGTTGTTTTCGCCGATGAAACAGAAGTCACTGCAGATCACAACTCAATTGACAAAGCGGTGAAAGTTGCCGAACAAATTGGTTTTCCGGTTGTCGTAAAATTGTGTGGCGATTCAATTGCACATAAAACCGAACGCGGACTTGTGCGCCTTGGTCTCGATAGCGCCGAGACAACGGCACTAGCCGCGCGCGAGCTTCTTGCAAAAGCAACTTCAGATGATGGTGAAGTATCACTGTTAATCGCGAAAATGGAGTCTGGCAAGCGAGAACTGATCGCTGGCATCATGCGTGATCCACAATTTGGCCTATTCGTCATGCTCGGGTTGGGTGGTATCTACACCGAAGTGCTCGCCGATGTCGCGTTTGCTCCAGTGCCGCTTTCTAAACAGGGTGCTCTTGCGTTGCAAGATCGATTGCAACAGAGAAAAATACTTGACGGGTTTCGTGGTGAATCAGCGGTTTCAAGAGAGCAGCTAGCAAATCTTCTCGTTGGGCTTTCAGATGCCGCCGAGAGCGACCCGAGTATCTCGTCGATTGACATCAACCCAATCTTGATAAGAAGTGATGGCTCAATCGTTGCAGTCGACGCTCTCGTTGTTAAAACTGCGCTAACACCGTCGAAAGACTTGCAGCCATCAAATACAACTGCTCAATTTTTTGAATCGCTGTTCAATCCAAGAGGCGTTGTCGTCGTGGGCGCTTCGACCCACCCGGGAAAGTTCGGCTTTGTCTCACTGCACAATCTCATTTCGTGCGGATACGAAGGTCAGATATTTGCGACGCATCTTGAACTCGCCAATGTGCTCGGTGTGCAATCTGTGGCAACGATTGATGATCTGCCTGAAAATCAGATCGATTTGGCTTTCGTCTGTACGCCGGCATCAACAAATACTGCGATCCTTGAGGCTTGCAATCGAAAAAACATTCGCTCGGTTTACATTACTTCTGCTGGTTACGGCGAAGCCGGCGAGTCTGGTGCTCAAGCCCAGCAATTACTCAAAAAACGAGCGCAAGAACTTGACATTCTATTGATCGGACCAAATGGCCAAGGACTTGTCAGCACACCGGTAAATCTCTGTGCACAAATTGTCGGACCATATCCACCCAAAGGCGCAATTTCAGTTGCGAGCCAAAGCGGAAATTTCGTTTCAAGTTTCATGAACTACGCGCGATTTACAAATGTTGGTATTGCTCGGGCGATTTCGGCAGGCAATGCCGCTTGTACGGGTGTGCCTGAAGTTCTGGATTTTTATGCCACTGACGACTCAACAGCAGTTGCGCTTGTCTACCTCGAAGGTATACAAGATGGTAAAAAACTTGCAGCAAGCATGAAAGCAATCAGTTCGGTAAAACCACTCGTAGTTGTCAAAGGTGGATCAACATCCAGCGGTGCGCTTGCGGCTGCAAGTCACACCGGCGCACTGGCCAGCAACGATCGAGTGTTTGATGGTGTTTGTTTTGCTAATGGCGTTACACGAGTTGCCAGCGCAGAAGAAGCGTTTGATGTTGCTGCGACATTCGCAACTCAGCCGTTACCAAAAGGACCCAATGTTGTTGTGCTGACGACTGTTGGTGGTTGGGGAGTCGTTACCTCTGACGTTATTTCAAACGACAATGTGTTGAACTTGATTGAGCTTCCAACTGATCTGAGCGATGCAATATCGGCATTATTACCAGATCGTTGGAGCCACAATAATCCAGTCGATTGTGCAGGAGGCGAAACTCGCGACACGATTCCTGAAGTGATGCGCCTAATCGCCGTACACCCAAATGTCGATTCAATAATTTTTCTTGGACTTGGCATTCAGTCCAATCAAGCACGACTTATGACCGAAGGACGCTTTTATCCTGATCACGGACTCGGACGAATCGTTAGTTATCACCAGCGTCAAGATGAGAGATTCGCCCAAATTGCTGCCGAGCTTTCGAAAGAAACTGGCAAACCGATTTTCGTGGCAACAGAATTAGGAGTCGCTGATATCGACAACCCTGGAGTGAAGGCCGTTCAAGAGTCGGGGAGACTTTGCTATGCCAACGGCCAGCGCGCAGCCAAAGCACTCGCACTTTCATATCGATACGCAAAGTGGCGTGGAGTCGCAAGGTGATGTTTCGCAATCAAAAACAACGATTTATTGAATATTGCGAGCGGACGCAAATTAACACCCTGATCGGTGTGTTGCTTTTTGTTACTTTGCTGGGCTGTGTGCCTTTGGTGTCAGTGATGGAAGTTGCCCGAAGCAAAGAATCCAAAACTGGATCTCTTGCACTTTCCCCCAAACTTCCGCCGCCGCCGATCACGCCGATAATTTCTGCAAGACGAATTCCTCAAGCGTTGGTTGACTCAACACTCAAAGTTCGAGTTGCTTCAAAATTGCAACAACTGACCACCACTTTGCCTGCCGAATCTTGCCTGACTGTACGAACGGACAATCGGGAGATTTTCTCTTTGCGTTCAGACCTCTCTTTGGTACCAGGCAGCAACATGAAACTTCTGACCGCTGCCGTTGCACTAGATGTCCTAAAACCAGATTCGGTTTTTTCGACAAAATTACTCGGCGTTGTTGAAGGTTCTGTAGTTCGAGGCGATATCTGGCTTGTTGGTTCTGGTGATCCCTTACTTTCAACACGTTCGTATCCGCAGACCGAAAGATTTCCGACGTTGACACCGACTTATATTGAAGACCTCGTCGAAGCGCTTGTAGCCGCTGGGATCAAAAGTATTTCAGGAAGTGTCGTTGGAGATGAGTCTCTTTATGATGCTGAGCGGTATTCGCCGAATTGGGGCGACGGAATTCGCGGCACCGAGGCGGGCCCTTTAGGTGCTCTGATGATCAATGATGCGAATACAACCGAATCACCCGTCAAATTGGCGAACCCGGCTTTTTCTGCGGCAAAAGAGTTCACCCGTCTGCTCAAAGAATCTGGAATCTTTGTTAAAGGCTCGCCAGATATTGGCACTGCCCCCGCAAACACTCCACAAATTGTGAAAATTGATTCGGCACCTCTTCGCGACGTCGTCGCCGAAATGTTGACGAATAGTGACAACAACACTGCCGAACTCTTGCTAAAAGAAATCGGCAGAGTTTCCAAAAATTCTGCCACGCGAATCGCAGGGTTAGAGGTCATCGCTAACAAGATCGTTGAATGGCAACTACCGTCTTCTGGCGTTGCGCTTGGTGATGGATCAGGACTAGATCGTTCAACCCGCTTGACCTGCGGTTTATTGACTGCGCTTTTGCAACGTGCAGGGCCCGACAGCGATCTGGTCAAAGGCATGTCGCTTGCAGGATCTCTTGGCACACTGCGCGAGAATTTTGTGACTGGGCCGGCGTTCAATGTGCTGCGAGGTAAAACTGGCACGCTCACAGGGGTCAAGGCGCTTTCTGGAGTGTTTCCATTTAGCAATGATCGCGCCACCATTTTTACTTTGCTTCTAAATGGCACAGGCACATCAACCACAGAGATTTATATCCCAATTTGGAACTCTTTGGTGTCATCGTTGGCATCGGGGGGCGACACAATAGATCTCGAAAAGGTCGCACCTCTTAAATAGGGAGGACTCGTAGAATGTGCGTGTGCCCGATAACAAATCTGAGGAGAAGGTCAAAGTTTCTGAGTTATACGACCTCGTCATCAAATACGCCAAGCAAGAGGCGATAGACCCGATCAGAGGCGCTGGTCGGTGGATTGGGTTCGGATTATTCGCCGCAGTATTGATCAGCATTGGCATTGTGATTGGGTCACTTGGAGTTTTACGACTTGTACAAACAACCCCATTGGGTGCATCAAATAGTTGGTCATGGCTCTGCTATTTGATAACCGTCTTAATTTGTTTACTCGTCGGGTTCATTGCGAGCTCGCGAATCAAACGCGGAACTCTAGAAAAGTAGTTTATGACGCAACTAGATCATCGCGTAACGCGGGACGAATTAGAAAACCAATTGTTGCTGTTTCAAGAAGATATTCAGTCCAAAGTGGCAGACAAATCAGAACAGATTCGACTAGTCAAAATTGCACTTGCTGTCGTGGCGTTACTGACTGCCTATATCTTTGGGCGTCGCAGTGGCAAAAAGAATCGCAGCATCATTGAAATATTTAGCGACAAGTAAATCAATAACCCATGCTTCAAAAACTCATCGCTCGGTCCGCCAAATTGAGTTTTTGGTTTGGTGTGTACCGATTTGTTCGAAAGCACCTGAAACCGACCAGTCAGAAGGCTGTTCGACGCAAGGTGCGTAAAGGTGACTCAATCACAATCAAATCGCGTTCGGTTCGTTGACACGAATGCCATTTATCTATTCATCAATAGAACTCGCTCATGTTTAGTTACGGTGAGAAAGTTTTGCTTCTAGATGTAAAGAAGCGTCGCTATTTATTTACGTTGAAAGAGGGCGGCGAGTTTCATACACATGCGGGTTTTCTCGCGCACAGTTTGATACTCGACATGCACGAAGGCGCCAGTGTGCAGTCAACCAAGGGGGCGTATTACATAGTTTTGCGCCCGACCCTCGAAGATTTTGTTGTGCAAATGCCTCGCGGTGCACAAGTGATTTACCCGAAAGATCTCGCACCTATTTGTATGATGGCCGACATCACACCAGGCGTAAAGGTGTTTGAGTCTGGTCTCGGATCGGGGGCGTTGTCAATGGCGATGCTTCGATACGGTGCGATCATCACTGGTTATGAGTCGCGCGAAGATTTCGCTAATCGTGCAAAAACGAATATCCGTGAATTTCTCGGAGAGTCAGCGCTTGATCGATATACGGTTTCAATTCGCGATGCTTATCTCGGTATCGAAGAAACTGATTTTGACCGAATGGTTTTAGATTTGCCTGAACCGTGGCAGGTCATCGAACATGCCTATAAAGTGCTGAGAAAAGGTGCTTTGGTCGTTTCTTATTCGCCGAGCATCACACAGGCTGTGCGAACCCAAGAAGCGATGGGCGATGGGTGGCTCGATCGCAGAACTCTCGAGGTATTGCACAGAACTTGGCATATTGAAGGCACCTCTGTGCGCCCTGATCACAGAATGGTCGCGCACACTGGATTTCTAACTAGCGCAAGATTTATCGGCGCTTAGAACTAGCAAACCGTAATTACGGCTCGATGAAGATGCATTCTCCCGGGCACTCTTCGGCTGATTCAACTACTGCATCAAGCATCGAGTCGGGAAAATTCGCAACTCCCGCAGCTCCTTGCTCATTGCCTTTCGCGGTTGCAAATACTTTTGCGCCTTCACGGACATACGCCAAACCGTCATCGAGCAAAGTAAAAACGTCAGGAGCGATTTCTTCACAGAGACCATCGCCTGTGCAGAGATCCTGATCAATCCATACTTTCATTTGACGCTCCCTCGTTTAAGGCTGTTACCGCAACGAGATTATGATACACCGCAAATTCGTAGTCTTGGCGGTTTGCATTTTCCACGATTTTTGGATTCTGCCGATTGACCTATACGGTGGGCAGCGAGTTACAAAGAGAGGCAAAATTCACGATGGCACGAGCGGGAGACGAAAGTCCTGAGACAGCGCGCGAGCATGCTCGGCATCTCGAAGACAAATTACTCGAGACCAAAGGACAGCTTGCTCACGCCATTGCCCAAAACGAAAAACTTTCTTACACCCTTCGCGAATCTCGTGAACACATAGCGACACTGAGAGACGAAGTTGAAAAGTTAACGCAACCGCCATCTGGATACGGGGTCATCGTCGGAAAAAACGACGATCTAACGGTTGACATTTTGACCAATGGTCGAAAAATGAGAGTAACTGTAAACCCCGAAATCGATGTTGAGAAAATTGAACGAGGCGCAGAAGTGGTCCTCAACGAGAGTTTCAATGTGATCAAGGTTCGCTCTTCTGAGCCAATAGGCGAAGTGGTTCATCTCAAAGAAGTTCTTGACGATGGTGTACGAGCCGTTGTCACTGGACGCGGTGATGACGAGCGTGTTTGTGAACTGGCGGATGCACTTCGCGGAGTGCATCTTCGAAGTGGCGATCTTCTGCGAATGGATTCCAAATCAAACCTGTTGCTTGAGCGTTTGACACAGCCTGAGGTAGAACATCTGTTGCTCGAAGAAGTACCCGATATTTCGTACGCCGATATCGGTGGTCTTGACTCACAAATTGAGCAAATCGCAGACGCAGTTGAGTTGCCCTTTTTGTACAGCGAATTGTTTGCAGAACACCAACTGCCTGCCCCCAAAGGAATACTTCTTTACGGACCTCCAGGTTGTGGCAAAACTTTGATTGCAAAAGCAGTTGCGAACAGTCTGGCCCAAAAGGTTTCAGCCGCGAACGGTGGAGAAAAAATTCGAAGTTATTTCATTAATATCAAGGGACCCGAGTTGCTCAATAAGTATGTGGGCGAGACAGAGCGTCAGATTCGATTGGTATTTCAAAGGGCCCGAGAGAAGAGTGAAGAAGGTTGGCCTGTAATTGTTTTCTTTGACGAGATGGATTCAATGTTTAGAACACGTGGCACCGGAATATCCTCGGACATGGAGTCGACCATCGTCCCGCAGTTGCTCGCCGAGATTGACGGCGTCGAGGGCTTGCGAAATGTGATCGTGATTGGTGCTACCAACCGTGAAGATTTGATCGATCCAGCAATTCTTCGTCCAGGAAGGCTTGACGTAAAAATTCGCATCGATAGACCGAATGCAGATGCGGCGCGGCAAATATTTGCCCGATATCTGACTAATGAAGTGCCAATTTCAGCCAACGAGATCGAAAAAAATGACGGAGACCTCGATAAAACGATTTCGAAAATGATAGACGCGACTGTGGCCGAGATGTATCGCCAAGACGACGACAATCGATTTCTAGAAGTTACTTATCAAAATGGTGATCGTGACACGATGTTTTTCAAGGATTTTTCGTCCGGTGCGATGATTGAAAATATCGTAAGAAGAGCGAAGAAACTTGCGATTAAGCGACTGATCAGTGGTGGCGAACGCGGTATTCAATTGCTGGATCTGACATTGTCAATTCGCCAGGAGTTCAAAGAACACGAAGATCTACCGAACACGACAAACCCAGACGACTGGGCAAAAATTTCCGGGAAAAAGGGCGAGCGAATCGTATTCATTCGCACTCTTGTCAACAATGCAGACGACTCAAAGTCGGGTGGTCGCGCAATCGAAAAAACTGCAACAGGACAATATCTCTGAGGATTCGGTGAGCATCCCAAAAATTTGCGGTATCGAGACCGAATACGGGATCATCGCCAAGGGCATGGACGCAAGCGCCGTTACGGCATCTTCACTGTTAATTAATTCATATGTTGGTCGATTCGATCAAAATATCGGATGGGATTTCGAAAATGAGCAACCCGGAAATGACGCCAGGGGCTTCTCGTTAGACGATTCATTTCCACCCGAGATCGAGATGCACTTGGTGAACACAGTTCTTACAAACGGTGCGAGGTACTACGTCGACCATGCTCACCCCGAAGTTTCAACGCCGGAATGCAGAACCGTTGATGAGGCTTTAATTTATGACCGGGCGGGGGAAGAAATAGTGCGGCAAAGCATGATTGCTGCGAAAGGTTTTTTGCCCGATGGCGCTGAACTAATCGCCTACAAAAATAACTCGGATGGAAAAGGCAATAGTTATGGGTGCCACGAAAATTATCTTCTGGCGCGCGAGTTGCCTTTTTCCAAAATGGCCGCCCTCATAACGACCCATTTTGTTACTCGACAGGTGTTCTGTGGTGCCGGAAAGGTTGGTACCGAATTTGAGTCAATGCCAAAGGACTTGATTGCATTTCAACTCAGCCAGCGCGCCGATTTTTTTGAAGAAGAGGTTGGGCTTGAAACCACACTCAAACGACCAATCGTCAACACTCGCGACGAACCCCACTGTGACCCTGCCAAATACAGAAGACTTCATGTGATCGTCGGTGATGCCAACATGAGTGAAGTAGCGACATTTTTGAAACTGGGCACCACGGCAATATTGCTGGCGATGATTGAAGACGATCAATTGCCCGAAGATTTGTTACTTCTTAATCCGGTTTCTGCAATTCGACAAGTCAGTCATGATCCGACCTTACGGCAGGCAATCATGCTCGAGAACGGTAAACGAATGACTGCTCTTGAAATACAAGAATCGCTTTATCAATATGCAGATCGCTACGCACAAAACTTCGGACTTGAATCTGTCGGCCAGATTGTTGGTGAAAACATCTTGCGTCGGTGGCGAGAAGTGATCGAAGGTTTACAAACTGATCCACTTAGCGTCGCACATATCGTCGATTGGGTCGCCAAGAAGCGAATCATCGATGGTTTGATGACCAGACATAATTTGCGTGACACAGATTCAAAACTTAAGGCTGTTGATCTGCAATATCACGACATGCGCCCTGAAAAGTGTCTGGCACTTCGCGCTGGTCTTGAGACTTTGGTTTCTTCTCAACAAGCAGTTGACGCGTGTAAGTCGCCACCTGAAAGCACGCGCGCCTACTTTAGAGGTAGATGTTTAGAGTTGTGGCCGAACGATGTGGTCGCCGCCAATTGGGACAGCGTCGTGTTTGACATAGGAACTGGCCCATTGAAAAGGGTTCCGATGATGGAACCCCTTCGCGGGACAAGGGCAATGACCGAAGAACTTTTCGCTCGTTGCCCGACCCCGGCAGATTTGGTTGCTGCGCTTGGAGACGCAGTTTCGAGTTCAAGCTTCAAACCAAGTAACTGATTACCGAAAAATCGTTCGTTTTTGTCACTTGGTGTTTACATCACTTCGATTATTCGCTATGGTGCGCATATGCCTGAAACCACTCGCAAGCAGAAAACAACTAAGGCTCAAAGCAAAACTGAGACTGCTGAAGAAACCAAGCCTGCAGCCAATGGCGACAAGTTGATTGCCGAACTAGATGACCTACTTGACGAAATTGATGATGTTCTTGAAACCAATGCGGAAGACTTCGTAAAGAATTACGTGCAGAAGGGCGGCGAGTAGCCGTAGCCTAAAAACTATGTCAATGCCAATTTTTGACGCAAGTTCAGATCCAGGTGCGAATTTCGGTGAACTTCTAAGGCGCGTTGGTTTGTCGCCCTTTGGCTCGGTTTCCGTAGATCACGAATTAGTAATTCCTCATGCAACAACTTGTGTTGCGATGCGTTGCAAGGGTGGCGTCGTAATGGCTGGGGACAGGCGAGCGACATCCGGCAATTTGATCAGCCACCGAAGTATGGAGAAGGTCGTGCAGGCCGATGAGTTCAGCGGCGTAGCAATTGCTGGTGCTGCAGGTCCCGCCATGGAAATGATCAAGTTGTTTCAACTTCAACTCGAGCACTACGAGAAAGTTGAAGGTCAAACTCTTTCGCTAGAAGGAAAAGCAAACCAACTATCAAGTTTCGTTCGCAGTAACTTGCCTGCTGCGATGCAAGGTTTGGTTGTAGTGCCGATTTTTGCAGGTTTCGATACTCATTCAAACTCTGGCCGCCTCTGGGATTTCGACGTAACTGGTGGTCGGTACGAAGAAAAAGATTTCGTCGCAACAGGGTCAGGAATGTTGCATGCATCAACGGTGATGCGAATTTCCTGGCGCCGAGATCTATCGACAGACGACGCCGTAAAACTCTGCGCACGCGCCCTATGGGAGGCATCAGACGCCGATTCGGCTACTGGTGGACCAGATTCAATGCGCGGGATTTATCCGGTCATTGCCTCGATCACAAAACAGGGTTGGAGTTCGGTGACAGATGAAGTTTCGGCGAAAATCTACAGCGACATAGCAACTGAAGTTGGCGCACGATGAGCACCCCGTACTACGTACCACCAGAACAGTTCATGAAAGATCGGGCAGATTTTGCCCGAAAAGGAATCGCACGAGGTCGCGCTTTGGTCGCTCTTCAATACGACAACGGCATCGCCTTGGTTTCAGAAAATCCGTCATCGACCTTGCATAAGATCAGTGAAATCTACGACAGAATTGCTTTTGCCGGTGTCGGCAAATACAACGAGTTTGATCAACTTCGAGTTGCGGGTGTTCGTGCGGCCGATATCAAGGGCTATCAGTTTTCGCGCCAGGATGTCGATGCACGAAGTCTCACTAATCAGTACGCACAAATTCTCAGTCAAGTTTTTAGCGAAGCACCAAAACCAATGGAAGTCGAATTACTCATCGCTGAAATAGGTGCTGAAAAAAGCGATGATCGGTTATTTCATGTGATGTATGACGGCACTGTTCTTGATGAGCACAATTTCAGCGTCCTAGGTGGAGACACTCAAGCCGTCGCTGATCGCCTCAAATCGGGTTATCTCGCAGATGCCTCGCTGAAGGTCGCGCTTCAAAATGCGATCACGGCGCTTTCGGGGCCCGAAAGCAAGCCCGCAAACGCTGATTTGGAGATCGCTGTGTTAGAGAGAAATGGTCGTCGCCGATGTTTCCGTCGAATCACCGAAAGCGAAATTGAAACATTAATTAACTGATTTCACTGCGGCACATGTGACTGAACCTTGCCAAACTGGCTAGGTTTCTATTATGGATCGCAGAATCTACGGTTTAGAAAATGAATACGGAGTCACCTGCACTCTGCGTGGTCAGCGTCGACTGAGCCCCGACGAAGTAGCGAGATACCTCTTCCGCAAAGTTGTCAGTTGGGGTCGAAGTTCAAATGTGTTTCTAGAAAATGGTGCTCGTCTTTATTTGGATGTCGGATCACATCCCGAATACGCGACACCTGAGTGTGATTCAATTTACGATTGCGTTGTTCACGATAAGGCAGGCGAGCGAATTCTTGAGCAACTTCTTGAGGGTGCCGAGCAACGATTGCGCGAAGAGGGAATTCGCGGAACCATCTATCTGTTTAAGAACAACACAGATTCAGCAGGCAACAGTTATGGCTGTCATGAGAATTATCTGACTTCACGCACTGATGATGTTGAGCGTTACCCCGAGGTCTTGATTCCTTTTTTGGTTACAAGACAGATTTTTACGGGCGCTGGGAAAGTTCTACAGACTGCGCGAGGACCGATTTACTCGATTGCTCAACGTGCAGAACATATCTGGGAGAGCCAAAGTTCGGCTACAACGCGAAGTCGGCCGATCATCAATACTCGTGATGAACCGCACGCTGACGCCGAGAAATATCGAAGACTGCATGTAATCGTCGGTGACTCAAACATGAGTGAATACACGAACTTCTTAAAATTGGGCTCGACAGCGTGCGTTCTACGAATGATGGAGGAGAGCTCGAACATCTTGCGCGATTACACCTTAGAGAATGCGACTCGAGCAATTCGCGAGATCAGTCAAGATATGACTTGCAGGCGCAAGATTCGACTTGCCTCTGGTCGAGAACTCTCGGCTCTGGATATTCAACGTGAACTTCTGGACAAAGCACTCAAGTTTGCAGACACGAATGGATATGCACCTTTGGAGGTAAAAGCATTAGAGATGTGGGAGCACTGCGTTTCGACAATAGAGAATGACCCGCTGAAACTTAATCGTGAAGTTGATTGGGTTATTAAATATCATCTGATTGAGGCGTTTAGAAAAAAACATGATTTGGCACTGGATGATGCACGGACGCTATTGGTTGACCTGCAATATCACGATATCTGTCGCAATCGCGGGCTCTTTTACAAACTCGAGAATCACAACTTGGTTGATCGAATTTGCAACGATGAAGACATTGACACGGCAAGAGATTTACCCCCGGCAACAACTCGCGCAAAGTTGCGAGGGGCTTTTATTAAGCGTGCAAAAGAACGTAAGAGAGACTACACAGTCGATTGGGTTCACTTAAAGCTCAATGATCAACAGCAACGCACAGTCTTATGTAAAGACCCATTCAAGTTCAAAGACGAGAGAGTCGAGAAGTTGATTGCCTCACTTTAATGCTTAGCTTCTCCGTAGCGTTACGATTGTCGCGTGCAGGCAGACGAGCAACCGAGTGAACCTTCGTTGAATCAGACGGATGTAAGCATCCAAAGAAAGACTCTTAAGAAACTAAGGGCCTTTCTTGAGTGGATCAGCGTAATTGGAGTTGCTCTCGTAGTCGCAGTTGTGATTCGAGTATTTCTCTTGCAGCAGTTTTACATTTCGGGACCGAGCATGGAGACAACCATGTTTTCAGATAATCGCGTGTTGGTCAGCAAATTGGCGTACCGACTGGGCGATATTGACCGCGGTGACGTTGTGGTGTTTGATCGTGCAATAGCAAACGGTAACGAGATTCAACATGACGACTTGATTAAGCGGGTGATTGCCCTAGGTGGCGAGACCGTCTCGATTTCGAAATGTGTTGTATTTATTAATGGCATCGAACTTGCCGAACCCTACCTACCGAAGCGAGATACCGAAATGACGGATCCTGCTGACCGTTGCAGCACCGTAGACATGGAGGCAATAATTTTGGAGAATGATGAAATATTTCTCATGGGTGACAATCGACCCCAATCGTTCGACAGCCGAATGTTCGGACCAATCAAAAAAGATTTGATTATCGGTCAGGCGTTTGTACTACTTTGGCCACTGAGCGAGTTTAAAGTCCTTTAACAGTTGCTTAATCGCCGAACTCAGACCTATAGGCATCAACCATTCGATCGGTCCAATCACTGAATACCGCGTCGACACCCATGCGAAGCGCGTCACGAAGTAATTCATTGTGCTGAAGATCCCAACTGAATGCTGCCAGACCGAAACGATGTGTTAGCGCAACTAAGCCGCCATTCCAGTCGGTGTAGTGCATGTTCAATGCGACAATCCCGTTGCTCGCCAAATTCGCACAACGACGCTCCGGGCCTTCTGCGATCTTAGATAAGCGAATTGAATTGACTAGTTGCAGATTCGGGTATTTCTCGTGCCATTCGCAAAGCGACGAATAGTTTGGGCTGCAGAGCCAAACCCTTTTGTCGAAATCACCACCGATGCGAGAAATCAACTCATTGACTTTTTCTATCGACGACTCATCACAGACATCAATCGAATAATTGATACCAGTGCCGCGATGTAAAAAAAGTTCTCCGAGAGTAGGTATTGAACCAGGCAACTCGTGGCGATTGAAACTTTTGATAGGTATCCGCCTTAGACGTTTGTTGACAACTCCATCATGATCACAGACAACGTGACCGTCTCTAGTTAGCCACACATCAGTCTCTAAACCAGTCGCACCTAGCCGCATGGCAAGTTCAAATGACTCAAGAGTGTTCTCAGGACTGTGTGCCTTTGCACCACGATGAGCGAACAAAATTGGTCGTTCAAATTTAGAGGGCAGACGTTGTTGCACACACAAATGATATGCGAAGGTTTCTCCTAGACTTTGACCATGTTCAATATGACCGGCAGCGAAGTAATGTTCTTGCTGATCATTGGTCTTGTAGTGCTCGGACCCGAAAAATTGCCTGATGCAATTAAACGGATGGGAAAACTTTACGCCGAATTGAAGCGAATGTCATCTGGAGTTCAAACAGACTTTCGCAAAGTGATGGATGAACCCATTAAAGAGATGATGAATACAACGAATTCGATGAAGTCCCTTTTTACTGATACTGCAAGTGAATTCCAAGCTGCTGCAAAAGAAATTGCTGAGCCAACGTTTATACCCTATGAAAGTGGCGTTGGAGGAACACAGGCACAGAATTCTGATCAATCGGAGTCAGATCAAGATGACGATACAGATATCGCCGAAGGAATCGCTAATGCTGCAAAACTTGCCCAACAACGCAAAGATGACGCAAGAAATGTGAAGTCCAAATCTTCGCCGATCAAAACCACCAAAACTAAGCCAACGAAATCAAAGACGAAAATTTCAGCGAAAAAGACTTCGAAGAAGGCATCAACCAAGAAGCCACAGCCTAAGAGTTCAAAAGGTTAGGCCATGGCGTTTAGATCTCAAGCCAAGAGTGTCAGCGGACAGGACTCAATGTCGCTCATTGACCACCTAGCAGAACTGAGAATGCGTCTAATCCGTTCAATTTTGGCCGTCGCACTTGGTGCTGCTGGAGTACTTGCCTTTTACGATCCGGTTTTAAAATTTTTGACCAAGCCATATCGCGACCTTTGTGCAACTCGTCCCGATTTCAATTGCGATGGATCGTTGTTCGCGCTTGGGCCTCTTGATGGTTTGTCAGCACGAATGAAGATTGCTGGCTACGGCGGGTTAATTTTGGCGCTCCCGGTTTTGCTTTGGCAAATATGGCGATTCATCGTGCCTGCACTGAATAAAAAAGAAAAGCAGTACACGGTGCCGTTTATCGCATCCGCTGTTGTTTTGTTCAGCCTCGGGTGCTCGCTTGCGTATTGGACTTTGTCAAGAGCATTGCAATTTTTGATTTCCTGGTCAGGCACAGAAGTTAATCAGGCGTTTCAAATTACTAAGTACATCAGCCTTGTTACATTAATGATCCTGGCTTTCGGAGTGGGATTTCTCTCTCCACTATTGATCGTTTTTCTGCAGTTGGCCGGAGTTCTGACGCCAAAAACATTGATGAAGCAGTGGCGATATGCAATCGTGGTGATCTTTTTTGTGGCCGCTGTGATCACACCGAGTGGGGACCCAATAACACTTTTGGCTCTTGGTTTACCTCTCACAGTTCTTTATTTTGTGGCGATTCTTATCGGATTCGTAGTGATTCGCCGTCGGGGAGTGACCTCCAATTAGTGCACGAATCTGATGTCGCGCCCGAGTCGAGAATCTATAATCGCGAGATACGACTTTGCCCTAGACAAATTTCAGATTGACGCGATTGATGCCTTAGATGCAGGTAGTTCGGTTTTGGTGGCAGCCCCAACTGGTTCAGGCAAAACTCTGATTGCAGAATATGCGATTGACGCCGCAATTAAACAGAAACAACGTGCGTTCTACACTGCACCAATCAAGGCTTTATCGAATCAAAAATTCAACGATTTAGTCGCGCATTATGGAAAATCAGAAGTTGGCTTACTAACAGGCGACAACAGCATAAACACCTCTGCACCGATATTGGTGATGACAACCGAAGTATTACGCAACATGATTTACGCACGTTCAGATGCACTGAATCGTCTTGGTGTCGTCGTGCTTGACGAGGTTCACTTTTTACAAGATGCCTACCGAGGCCCAGTTTGGGAGGAAGTAATCATTCATCTTGACCCCACTGTGCAATTGGTTTGCTTATCAGCCACCGTATCCAACGCCACAGAAGTCACAGAATGGCTGAGCACCGTTCGTGGTCGCACCGTGGCGATAGTCGAAGAAAAGCGACCAGTTGAATTAATCAATCATTTCGTTGTTGGAGACGCGTCTACACATCAAGTTTCAATGTTCGAAACAATTATTGATGGACAAGCAAACCCTGAGGTCACACGTCTCGAGCAGCACGCAACTCAGTCGGCACAACGCGGCAACTATCGATCGGGCCAAGGCT
>SXGQ01546730.1_pt1 | contig 19595 bp, 20 predicted proteins | sample 3178371 | NCBI WGS metagenome assembly SXGQ01 (sample SAMN11356859, study PRJNA531348) | freshwater metagenome | isolation source: freshwater sample F1-20 | place: China: Fuxian Lake, Yuxi | collected 2017-12-25 | reverse complement strand
GGGTCCGCGACGCTCCGTCAGCCCTGCCATGGCGCGCTGGAAGGCATGGCTGTGCAGGTTCGTCATGCCAGGCAGCACGGGGCCCGCGAGCCGCTCGCCACGGGCCATGCTGTCGGCCGCGACCGAGGTGATCATCCCTGCCGCGTCGAGCGTGATCGCGACATCGTTCACCCAGCCACTGGGCAGCAGGGCCGAGGGAGCAAGCAGCGTTCTCATCGCGTAGCCCTCCTCGCCCGCGCCTCTGCCCGCGCGAAGAGGAGAGAGAGCGAGAAGCAGATCAGGAAGTACAGGACGGAAGTGGTGATCCAGACCTCGAAGACGCGGCCGGAGCTCACCGCCACCTCGTTCGCCATGAAGGTCAGGTCCTGGATCGAGACGATGGAGACGATCGCGCTCTCCTTGACCAGCGCGATGAATTGGTTACCGAGGGGGGGCAGGCTGCGCGAAACCGCCTGCGGCACGACGACGAGCCGCAGCACCTGATAGCGCGAGAGACCGAGGCTGGAGCCGGCCTCCCACTGCCCACGCTCGACCGAGAGAATGCCTGCGCGCAGCACTTCGGCGATGAAGGCGCCTTCGAACAGGGCGAGGCAGATCGCACCCGAGACGAACCCGACCAGGAGCTCGGGAGGCGAGGCGATCACGGTCACTATACCGCGCGCTAGTGGCCCCATGGTTGCTGCCGCACGGTCGATGCCGAGAAGCGGCGTGATCTGCGCCGAAACGAAGAAGTAAAGGATGAAGAGCAGCACAAGCGCGGGCGTGTTGCGCACCAGTTCGACATAGATTGCGCCGGCAAGCTTCATGAACCGGTCGTTCGAGAGACGCATCAGCGCGACAGCGAGGCCAATCGGCGCGGCACCGAGCATCCCCCAGATGGCGAGCCGGATCGTGTTGAAGACGCCGAGCAGCAGGAGGTTCGGCACGAGCCGACCGGTATCATCGACCCTGAGCAGGAAGCCGGGGATAAGTGACCAGTTCCAGTTGTAGCGAAGCGTCGTCGCAGCCGACCAGCCGACATAGGCGACGCCGGCAGCAAGCATCAGGAGCAGCGCCGCGTCGGCGAGCCGGGCGCCGCGGCGCCGCCCCCAAAGCTCCATCAACAGCGATCCGTCAGCGACCGATCAACGCTGGATCTGCTCCTCCCAGTCCAGTCCATCGAACCAGTAGGCGCGACGATCCTCGAGGAACGTGTCGGTGATCGTACGAAGCTTGATCCAGTTATTGAAGAGATTGAGCGCGTCGAGGTCGCTCTTGCGCACGGCGAAGGCGGAAAAGGCCCGCTGGTATGGCTCGTCGAACGGGCGCACCAGCACGTCAGGGTATCGCTTCACGCTGTGCGCCGGAAGCGGCACGGACCCGACCATGGCGTGAGCGCGCCCGTTCACCACTTCCTGCAATGCGGGCGATTCCTCATCGAACTGCCTCAGCGTCGCGCGCGGCATGTGCACCGCGACCGAGGCGGCGGCCGGCGTACCACGACGGGCGACGATGGTTACGTCGGGCCGGTTGAAGCGGTCGAGCGTCGTCCAGCCGTCGGCAAGTCGCTTGTTGGCGAAGATGCCGATGCCGGTGATGTTGTAGGGGTCGGAGAAATTGACGGTGAGGTTGCGCGGGACGGTAACGCTCATGCCGCCGATGATCGCGTCGAACCGCCCTGCGAGCAGGGCCGGGATGATGCCGTCCCACGCCGTCGGGACAAGCTCGAGCCGGACGTTCATGTCGCCGGCGAGCCGCGTCGCGACATCGACCTCGTAGCCGACGAGTTCGCCAGCACGGTTGCGCATGGCCCAGGGAACGAACGTGGAGAGGCCGACGCGCAGCGAGCCGCGTCGCTTGATCTCTTCGACAAGGCTTGCGCCGGCAAGCTGGGCGCGCACGTCGCCCTGCGCGTGGGCGGTGCCGATAAGGCCGCCGGCGAGGAGGGCGCCGCCCGCTGCCCCGAGGGCGGGGCCGCTGAGGATGTCGCGTCGGTTCATCGGTGTTCTCCTTGCATTCTGTGTCAGTTCGGCGTGCCGAGCCGCTTCTCGAGCGCCTGCGCGGCGAGAGAGAGCGGCGTGGTGACGAGGAGGTAGAGGGCGGCTACGGTGAGCCAGATCTCGAAGGTCATGAACGTGTCGCTGATGATGTTGCGGCCCTCGGTCGTCAGGTCGAATACGGCGATGACGCTCACGATCGCCGAGGCCTTGACGAGCGAGACAGCACGGCCCGCAAGGGCCGGCAGGGCGATGCGCAACGCCTGCGGCAGCACGACATGCCGGTAGCACTGCCCCTCGCTGAGGCCCAGCGCGGCCGCACTCTCCCAGTGGCCGCGCGGCACGGCGAGCACGGCGCCGCGCATCACCTCGCTTATCGAGGCGCCTTCGAACAGGGAGAGGCTGAGAACGGCGACCCACCAGCGAGACATGCCGACGATCGGCGCGAGGACGAAATAGAACAGGTAGATCTGGATGAGCAGCGGCGTGTTGCGGATGACCTCGAGATAGCCGCGCGCCACACCCTGCCCGACGCGGGTGCCGCGAAGGCGCGCGAGCGCCGCGGCAAGCCCGATCAGCAGGGAAAGCAGCAGCGCGACGGCCGAGATCTCGGCCGTGACGCCCAGACCTGTCAGGAGCGGACCTGGCCAGAACGACCCTTCGAAGACCTGGCCGAGATAGCGCGGCACGCGGTGCCATTGCCAATTGTAGCCGAAGCTCGTCGCACCGCTGACGACGAGCCACGCCATGCCGGCAGCGAGTATGATGAGCCGCGCCGCCTCGCCGGTCGGCGTGCGCAGCAGCGCAAGGGCTCGCTCCATGTCGGCCCAGTCCCGTTTCGCGTCTCATTCGTTGCGACGCAACAAACTGTTGCCGTCGGCGTCGGGCAAGTCAATGATCGCGACGCGAGGAGACAGGTGTTCTGCGATATCGACCTTGAGGCGCGCGGCCGGCAGATCGGCTCGCTGCATCTCGTCCATTCCGACGACCGCCATGCATTCGGCCATGTGCCGGTGCCTGTCGCTGTCCTGTCCGGTGCGCCAGGCCCGACCGTGCTTCTCGTCGCCGGCACCCACGGCGACGAGTATGAAGGCCAGGCCATCCTGCTTGGGCTGATCCACGCGCTGGAGCCAGCCACGCTCAACGGGCGGGTCGTCGTCCTGCCCGGATTGAACAGGGCTGCCATCGCTGCGTCCCGGCGCGTCTCGCCGCTCGACGGGGTGAACCTCAATCGTGCCTTCCTCGACGGTGCTCCATCAGGCCCGACACGCGCCATCGCTGCCTTCGTCGAGACGCTGCTTCCATCCTGTGCGCTCGTGGCTGACATCCACTCCGGCGGAAGCGCTGCAGTCTATGCCGATGCCGTGCTTGCGACGCGGACGGAGGATCGCGCCCTGTTTGCAGCCAACGTCGCGGCGGCTCGGGCCACGCGACTGCCTTTCATCCAACTTCTCGTCGAGACGTCATCGAGCACCAGCCTCAACAGCGCATCCGCGGCGGCGGGCGTGCCAATGGTCGCCATGGAGCTCGGCGGAGGAGGGAAGACGGCTCGGCTGTCGCACACACGCGGCCGGGATGCCGTGCTGGCGCTGCTGATCCATGCCGGCGTCCTGGTCGGCGACCTGCCGGCGGCGAAACAGCGGGTCGTGGCAATCAGGCGGCCGCACGGTGCTGTCGTCGCGCCGTCCGACGGCGTTGTCGAGCCACTGGTCATGCCGGGCGACGATGTAGCCGAAGGGGGCGGCGTTGCCGTCCTGCACCACTGGCGCGAACCGCACCGGCCTCCGCTGATGCTCCGCGCCGCTGTGGCTGGGGTCGTTCTCGCCGTCGCCGCGCGTGGCCGGCTCGAACCGGGTGACCATGCCGCCCTGATCGCCGAAGATGCCGAGGACCTGTTGTGACCGACGAGACCAATCCTGCCTGGATACGCCTGATCCCCTATCCCGAGAGCGAGGGATACCTCCGTACGCTCTACGACCGCGTGAAGGGTCCGGATGGACGCATCGACAACGTGATGCGCGCCCATTCGCTTCGGCCCCACACGATGGAGGGGCACAGCGCACTGTACAAGTCCGTCCTCCACCATGCCGGCAACACGACGCCCGTCTGGTTCCTCGAGACACTCGGCGTGTACACGAGCCTGACCAACCGATGTGACTATTCGGTCGCGCATCACTACGCTGGACTCTGCCGCCTCGTCGGCGAGGCGAGGGGGCAGCAGATCCACGCCGCACTTGCTGCAGGCAAGCCGGAGACGGTGTTCTCAGGCAAGGAACTTGCGCTGCTACGCTATGTACGAAAGCTCACGCTTGACCCGCAGGCGATGGAGCCCTCGGACATCACTGCGCTGCGCGAGGCGGGCGCATCGGACGCCGACATCTTCGAGGCGAACCAGGTCTGCGCCTATTTCAACTATTCGAACCGGCTGCTGAATGGCCTCGGCGTGACGACGGCGGGAGACGTGCTTGGCCTGTCGCCGCCCAATACCGGCTCGCTCGAGGATTGGGAGCACGCATGAGCGGCCAGCGCATTCTGTTTCCCGGTTTTCCGTTCCCCGAGAAAGGCGACGGGTGCGAGCGGGAGGTCTTCGGCCCTGATGCCATGCTCGACTATGCCCGCGTCGAGAGCCCCGATGACATCGAGGAGACACGCTGGCGAGCAGCCGACGCCGTGATGCTGTTCCGTTTTCGGCTCGACGCGCGGCGCATCGCCCTGCTCGAGCGCTGCCGCATCGTCGTCCGCTACGGCGTCGGCGTCGACCGGGTCGATCGCATCGCACTTGCGTCACGCGGCATCCCTCTCTGCAATACGCCCGACTACGGCACGACCGAGGTGGCCGACCATGCGGTGGCGATGATCCTCGCGCTCAGGCGCGGCGTCGCTGCCTATGACGCGAAGCTGCGCGCCAACCTTCGCGGAAACTGGGGTTGGGAGGCCGCCGCTGGCCTTCGTCGCATGGGCGTGCAGCGTGCCGCCGTAATCGGCCTCGGGCGCATCGGCACCGCCGTCGCGCTCCGGCTGAAGGCGTTCGGCACCGAGGTCGTGTTCCACGATCCGTATCTCCCGCAAGGCGTTGACCGGGCGCTCGGCCTGCGGCGTGCCGAGACGCTGGAGGAGGCGCTCGATGGCGCCGACATCCTCACAATCCACGCGCCGCTGACGCGACGCACGAAGTGTCTCATCGGCACGGCTTCGTTGGCTCGGCTCGCGCCGGGGGCGGTCGTCGTGAACACCGCGCGCGGCGGCATCCTCGACCTCGATGCCCTCGGCGACGCGTTGCGCTCGGGGCACGTCCACGCCGCGGGGCTCGATGTCCTGCCCGAGGAACCGCCCGATGCCGCGCATCCTCTGATCGCCGCCTGGCGTACGGATGAGCGTTGGATCGCGGGGCGACTGATCGTGACGCCGCATGCAGCCTTCCACTCGCCCGAAGCGCAACTGGACATGCGTCGCAAGGCGGCAGAGACCGCCGCGCTGTATCTGCGCGAGGGGAAGCTGCGCAACGTCTATCCGCCCGACGCGCTGTGAGGGACGAGGGCGCGTTGGACCGGGCAGCCCCCTGGATGTCCTTGAGGCTGGATGGCCTTGCGCCGCCGATGCGCGCGCGAGCCGCGCCGCCTGGTGTGGCGCCGCATGCACGGCTGCATCTGAACGAGTGCGCGTGGGGACCGAGCCCTCGTGCGATCGCCGCGGCGGCGGAAGCGGCCGCCGGCTTGAATCGCTATCCGCCCGGCGAGGGTGGCGCGCTCGTCGCCGCGCTCGCCGCGCGCGCCGGCGTCGAGCCTGGCCGCATCATCCTCGCCGCGGGATCGGACCTTGTCCTGCACTACGCGTGCATGATCGCGCTCGACACCACACGCTCGTCCATCTTCCCGCTTCCGTCATTCCCTCGGTACCGACTGTCCACGGCGATCTCCGGCGCCCGCGCCGTCCCTGTCGAGGTGACGGCCGAAGGCACCAACGACGTCGAAGCGATGCTCACCGCGATCGGGCCCGACACCGGGCTCGTCTTCGCCTGCACGCCGAACGGCAATACGGGCGGAATGCTCGACGAGGCCGCACTTTCCGCCCTGGCGCGCGGCGTGCCAGACACCGTTCTGCTCTGCGTCGACGAGGCCTATGCGGAGTTCAGCCGCGCCGCCGGCGGGCCGGATGCCGTATCGGTGCTCGCGCGCGACAGGCGCGGCCCGTGGATCGTGTCGCGCACCTTCTCCAAGGCCTACGCGCTCGCCGGTGCACGGCTCGGATATGGCGTCTGCTCAGGTGGGGATGTCGTGGATGCGATCGGCTCGATCCGGCCGATTTTCGAGGTCGCTTCTGTCTCGGTGGCGATGGCCGCGGCGGCGCTAGAGGACGAGGCGCATCTCGCGCGCGTCATCGAAGGCACGGAGGAGGGAAGGGACCAGCTTGCCGCCGGCTTACGCGCGCTTGGATTCTCACCCTGGCCGTCATTCGCCAATTTCGTGTCGGCGGATATCGGCCGCCCGGTCGAGACGGTCATCGCCGCGATGGCCGAGCGCGGCGTGCTCGTACGCGGCTTCCGCGAGCCGGTCGGGTACGATAAGGCGCTGCGTATCTCGGTCGGCACGGCGGAGGAGAACGGGCTCGCACTCGAGGCCCTCGCTGCCGTGCTCGGTGCCAATGCCCGCATGCCGGAGGAGACGCTGCGATGAGCTACGCGACGGCACGACAGGTCGACTTCAGCGAGATCCCGGTGATCGACCTCGCCGGTCTTTGCGCACCGGGCGAGCCAGGACTTGCCGACGTCGGCGCAGCCATCAGGCGTGCCGCCACGGAGGTCGGCTTCTTCTACGTCGCCAACCATGGCGTGCCGCTTCCTGTGATCGATGCCGCCTTCGCTGAGGCGCGAGCGTTCTTCCGCAGCCCAAAGGAAACGAAGGCGAGCGTGAAGGTGAACGCGCTGCATCGCGGTTGGCTCGCGCCAGGCGGCGCGGTGATGGATGGCGCGAAGCGGCCCGACCTGAAGGAAAGCTTCATCTTCGGCCTTGAACTGCCGGAATGCGATCCGGACGTGCGCACGGGCAAGCCCCTGATGGGTCCGAACCAGTGGCCGCCTGGAATGCCAGCCTTCCGCTCCGCACTCTCGGCCTACTATTCGGAGGTGCTTGCCTGTGGCCAGCGCCTGCTGCGCGGTTTCGCCGCCGCGCTCGATCTGCCACCCGACCATTTCGCCGCGAGTTTTACCAAGCCGCTCGCCCGCGGCAGCGCCATCTGGTACCCGCCCCAGCCGCCCGAACTTGGCGAAAGCCAGTTCGGCGTCTCCGCGCATACGGACTATGGCTGCATCACCATCCTGGCGCAGGACGACACGGGTGGCCTTCAGGTGCAGAACCGGGCAGGGGAGTGGATCGCCGCCCCACCGATTCCCGGAACCTACGTGATCAATATCGGTGACCTCATGGCACGATGGACGAACGACCTCTTCGTGTCGACCCCGCATCGCGTGGTGAACTCCAGTGGGCGCGAGAGGCAGTCGATCGCCGTGTTCTACGACCCGCACCCGGACACCGAGATTGCCGCCGTTCCTGCCTGTGTCACCGCCGATGCCCCTGCGCGGTACGAGACGACGACGTGCGGCGCGCATATCCTTGGCCGCTTCGCACGCAGCTTCGCCTATCGCAAGGACGCTGCGCCCGCCTCCTAGAAGCGGAGCGGGCGGCCGAGCTTCATCGTGAACCACGCCTCGGTTGCGGCATGGCAACGCGTCAGTGCGGGAACGACGGAGGGATGGGCGGCGAGTGCCTGCTCGTAGGCAGCTAGGTTCCCTGGCAGAACGACGGTGACCCCGAATGCTGCCGCCATGCCGCGGCCAAGCATCAGCGTGGCGGGATAGCCGCAATCGGCGAGTGTCAGGGTCTCCCCACCCAGCAGCGGGCGAGGATCGGCAATCCTGGCAAGCTCGCCGAGCCTCTGCGCATAGAGTGCCATCTGCGCGGCAACCATGGCATCGTCACGCGACGAGGATGCGACATGGGCGAACAGCGTGCGGAGCGGAGGTTCGAGCCGGCTGTCATGAAAGCGTGCGAGCTGCCGCAGCCGCGCTCGTGACGCGGCATCGCCGGGCAGCATCGGCGGCGAGGACCAGGCTTCATCGAGGTATTCCGCGATTGCCTCGCTCTCGCTGAGCACGAGACCGCGATGCGCGAGAGCCGGGATCGTTCCCGTCGGCACGATCGCGCGATAGGCGGCGCTGCCATAGCCGTCGGGCGGCGCCTCATCACGATAGGTGATCGCCTTGTGTGCAAGGATGATCCGCACCTTGCAGCAATAGCCGGAAACCTCGTTTCCGTAGAGCACGAGATCAGCCATCCGCTCTCTCTCCCGCGCGTCCTGCCGCCCAGTGTTCCAGGGCGGCATGCTCGAGGCGCTCCTCGAGCGCAGCGACGAGACCGAGTGCCATCAACGGCGCAAGCTTGAACCCATGGCCCGAGCAGGCCGAGAGCAAGGTCGTGCGCGCTTGCACGTGACGGACGACGAACCGATCTCCTGGCGCCATCGTGTAGTGGCAATGTCGCATCGCCGTCACACGGTAACGGTCGAATTCGGTGATCACACGCGCCCCGCCATCGAGCAGAGCCATGATCCTGCCGGCACGCAGCGTCTCATGATCGCGGTGAGGGTCGGCTTCCGTTGCCGACGCGTAATCGCCGATCTTGAGCCGCGCACCCTGGCATGGCGGAAGCACATAGACGCCGCCGGCGGGGTGGTCCGGCAACCGTGCGTGCAGCAGAGGAGCATCGGTCCAGACGGGGGCGAGATCGGCGGGGGGCTCAAGATACGCGAGTGTCTGGAGCGATGCGCGCAGGCCCGCCGCGCGCGCTGCCTGGGGCATCAGGCGAACCGCGCCGATGCCGGCTGCGACTACCAGATGGTCGGCGGCAATCATCTCGCCGGTCGCAAGGCGAAGCATGCCCCCTTCGGCATCGATGTCGCGCACCGTGGCGTCGGTAGCGATCGTGACACCGAGCCTCGGCAGCACAGCGAGAAGATCGGCGAGGATGGATGAGGCCGCGAGGATGCCGGAGCCGCCGACTTCGACGACGCGCAACACGCCTTCACGCTGGATCATGGGCAAGCCGGCAAGCGCGACGTCGTCGAGCACCGTAAGCGAATGGCCGGCTTCCGCCAGCGTCGCCGACACTGCGTCCTGCCAGGGGCCTTCCTCGCGCAGGACGTACACGGCGCGTCTTGGCGCAAGCCGTACCGTCCCGGTGTCCTCAAACAAGGCCGCCCAGGCCCGATAGGCAGCCGGCATCATGCCGCCGTAGCCGGGCATCGTGCCATAGGCGTGCCGAATGATGCGCCCCTCGTCCGTCGAGCTACCTCGTATGTTCGGCAGCGACGCGGCGTCCACGACCGTGACGCGATGCCCACGGCGCGCAAGTGCCCAGGCGAGGCTGAGCCCACCGATGCCGCCGCCGACGACGGCGACATGAAACCCGGGTCGCTCGCGCCGCGCCAGGCCGGCGAGCGCAGCCTCGGTTGCCGTGCTCAGAGCTGCACGATGCCCCAGCGCGTGTTGATCTCCTCGAAGAAGCCGCTCGCCTGGCGGATGGTGATCCAGGCATTGAGGAAGGTGAGCCACGCAGGGTCGCCGCCTGCGACCATGAACGCCATCGGGATCGGGTTGCGCGGCTTGTCGGCGAGGATGGAGACGAGCTGCGGATACTCCTTCGTGAGGAACGCCGCCTCGATCAGCGAGGACATCGTCGCATCCACCCTCCCGGTGAGGAGCTCCTGCCAGTCGCGCGCGGGGCTTTCGACGCGACGGAGCGTGGCGTTCGGCAATGCCTGCTGGACGAACTGCTCCATCGTCGTGCCGAGATTGGTGCCGATCGTCACCCCGCGTTGATTCAGATCCGACCAGTCCTTGAACCTGCCCACATTTGTGCGCGCGACGAGCGGTACGAAGGCGTTGCGCCCCCACGGGTTGGTAAACGCGGCCGCCATGGCGCGTGCGACACTCATCGAGGTGCCGGTGAAAACGGCATCGTACTGGCCGGCCTGAAGCCCGTTGATCAGCGTGCGCCAGTCCGTCGGCACGAACTCGGCACGCAGGCTCATGTCGGCAGCGAGCTGTTTCGCGGCGTCGATCTGGTGGCCGCGCAACTCGCGGCTCGCGGCATCGCGGAAGCTCATCGGGTTGAAATCGCCCGTCGTGCCGAAGCGGATTACGCCCGCCTGCTGCACGGCCTGGAGGCGCGAGCTGCCCGCCTGCTGTGCCGCGGCAGGGGAGGCGAGCAGGGCAGCTGCAACGCCAGAGAGGGCAAGCGCCCCCGTGCCGATCCCTCGCCTGTTCATCGCAGCGTGCTCCCCTGTTCCAGGCCGGCGCTTGTGGCCTTGCCTTCGCACGTGCAGCGTAGGCGCGGTGGTTCAAAAGGGGAAGACCATGCGCCGTGCCGGCATCGCCTTGGCCTGCATGCTGCTGCTTGGAGGATGCGGGGCGAGCTTCGGATGGCATGTCGTCGATCCGCGCAGCGCCACGGGGTGGTCGAACCTCACCTTCATTCTGGAGGGTTTCTCGGCGACGGTGCAGGTCGCGCTTGCCGCGATGGTGCTGTCGATCGTGCTCGGGCTGTTTGTTGCGTTGCTTGGTGCCGCGCCGTTCCGGGCCGCTCGCATTGCTGCGCGCATCTGGGTCGAAGGCTTCCGGGCCGTGCCGATCCTGGTGATGATTCTCTGGGCCTTCTATGGCCTGCCGATCGTGACCGGCATCAGGCTCGACGTGTTCGCCGCAGCGGTGCTCGCCATAGGCCTGTGCGACAGTGCCTTCGAGGCGGAGATCTTTCGCGCGGGCATCCAGTCGGTGGAACTCGGGCAGCGCGAGGCAGCCTCCGCGCTCGGGCTGTCGCGCTGGCATGCCATGCGCTTCGTGATCCTGCCGCAGGCGATCCGCCGCATCCTGCCGGCTCTCGGCAACCAGTTCGTCTATGTGGTGAAGATGTCGTCGCTTGCCTCCGTGATCGGCCTGCCGGAACTGACGCGGAAGGCGAACGAGCTGGTGGTGACGGTGTTCCGGCCGCTCGAGGTCTATACGGTGCTGATCGTCTGCTACCTCGTGCTTGTCATCGCGATATCGGCCGGCGTTCGCTGGCTCGAGCGGCGGCTTGCCGTCACCGGGCGCACGCCCGGGCGGGTCGAGCCGGCCTGAATCTCAAAGATCGCCGAACAGCCGCGGCAGGAACAGGGCGATCTCGGGGACGAAGGCGACGAGCATCAGCGCCGCCCCCATCGCGAGCACGAACCAGATCACCCAGGGCACGGTGCTCTCGATCGAGCAGCCCGCTACCTTGCAGGTGATCATGAGGTTCACCGCCATCGGCGGCGTGAAGGCGCCGATCGCGACGTTCATCGTCAACATGATGCCGAACCAGGTGAGGTCCCACCCGTAGCTGCGCGCGATGGGCACGAGGATGGGCAGGAAGACGAGGAAGATGGAGATCGCATCGATCAGCATGCCGGCGATCAGCACGAGCAGGTTGATCGCGAGCAGCATCGCGACCTCTCCCGGCGCGATGCCGACCAGGGCGCGCGCCAGCGCGTCGAACGCACCGACGGTCGATCCCGCATGGGCGAAGATCGAGGCAAGGGCGACGATCATCAGCACCACGGCAGAGATCTCGCCTGACTCGCGGAACACGCCATACAGCGTTCGCGCATCAAGCGTTCGATAGATGAAGAGCCCTACGAAGAGCCCGTAGGCAACCGCGACGACGGCGGCCTCAGTTGGCGTGAAGAGCCCGGAGCGGAGGCCGCCGAGGATCACGATCGGCGCGGCCAGGCCCCAGGATGCGTCGAGGAAGGTACGCCAGAGCGGCTCGCGCCCCTCCTCGATGACCGGCGTGCCGAACCCGTTGAGGCGCGCGAGCATCACGGCGGGCACCATCAGCGCGATTCCGCAGAGCAGGCCGGGGATCAGGCCGCCGACGAACAGCGCAGGCACCGACACGCCTGGTACGAACACGGCATAGACGATGAAGGGGATCGAAGGCGGAATGAGCACCGCGGTCGAGCCGGCCGCGGCGATCACCGAGGCGCAGTAGGGGCGCGGATACCCCTGCTTCAGCATTGAGGGCAGCATCACGGAGGCAACGGCCGCGGCATCCGCCGCACCCGAGCCGGAGATGCCGCCGAGGATCATGCAGACGAGGATAGCGACGAGCGCGAGCCCGCCCGTCCGCGCGCCGACAAGAGCGGCCGCGAAGCGGACCAGCCGTTCCGCCACGCCCGACTTCTCGAACACCATGCCCGCGAGCACGAACATCGGCAGGGCGAGAAGGGGGTACTTGGCGATGCCCGTCCAGATGTTCGTCGGCAGCGCCATGATGCCGAGGCTCTCGACAAGCAGGACCGTGGTGCCGGCGAGCCCGAGCGAGACAGCCACCGGCACGCCGAGGAACAGCATGCCGAGGAACAGGCCGAGCAGGATCAGCGAGCCTTCGAGCGCCATGGTGCTCAGTGAATACGCAGGACGCGGAGGAAGCGCCCCGCGATCCGGAGGCAGATCACGGCAGAGAACACAGGGAGTGCCGCCGTATAGAACCATTGCGGCACGCCGAGGCCGGGCGAGAGAACCTCGAAGCGGTACTCATCCCATGTGAGCCATGTGCCGTACCAGGTGACCATCGAGAACAGCATGAGCGACAGCCCGAGTACGAGAAGCTCGATGCGCTTCTGGGCAGGGCGCGACAGCTTCTCCACGAAATAGGTCATGCGGATATGCCGGTCGGTCGCGAAGGCGGCCGATGCACCGACGAGCGTTAGAACGACCATCAGTGCGACCGAGTATTCCTCGGTGAAGGCAAACGAACGGTCCGTCAGGTAGCGGACGAGAACGTTGCCGAAGGTGATCGCCGCGAGCACGGCCATCAGCAGCGCGGCCAGCGCACCCTCGATCGCGGCGCTGATGCGCGGCTTGCCTTCGCCGAGCGACAGGCCGGGGCTCGCTTGCGGCTCGCGGTCGGTCATCGCTGCGCGGGCGGGCAGACGCGCTCTATCGGATGCCCGCCCTAGCCGGTTCTCAGGCGGTGCGCGCGGCCGCAGCCTGCGCCTTTCGCACGAGATCGGCGCCCACCTGTGTCGCCCACTTGTCGAACACGGGCTTGGTCGCCTCGGCGAAGGCGCGCTTCTCCTCAGCCGACAGGGTCGTGATCTCCACGCCGCGGCGCTTGACCTCGTCGAGCGAGGAGCTGTCGCCGCCATCGCCGAGGCCCTTGCGTGCCGCCGCGATCTGCCGCTTGGCGGCTTCCTTGGCGCTTTCGGCGATGATCTCCTGGTCGGCCTTCGAGAAGCTTTCCCACACGCCCTTGGCGACGTGGAAGATCCCGGCATCGGCGACGTAGTTCCAGATGGTCAGGTGCTTCTGCGCCAGCGTGTCCATCCGGAAGGCGAGGAACAGGTTGATCGGGTTCTCCTGCCCATCGACCGCGCCGGTCGAAAGGGCCGGCTGGAGGTCGGCGAAGGACATCTGCACGGGGTTCGCACCGAGGCTGGAGTAGATCTCGGAGAAGATTGCGCCCGCGGCGAACCGGATCTTCATGCCCCGGAGATCGGCCGGCCGCCGCACCGCACGCTTGCTGTTGGAGAGTTCCCGGAAGCCGTTCTCGCCCCAGGCCAGCGGCACCACGTCGCGGCTCGCCATCACCTTGAACAGATCCTCGCCGACCTCGCCGTTGATGAAGGCATCGAACGCGGCCGGACCGGGCATCAGGAAGGGCAGCGAGAACAGGTTCATCTCGCGGATCTGCGGCGAGAGGTTGATCGTCGACGAAACGGTCATGTCGATCACGCCCTGGCGCATCGCCACGAGCTCGCGCGTCTGGTCTCCGCCGACGAGCTGGCTGCCGGGATAGACCTTCACGTTGATCCGCCCATTCGTGCGCTGCGTGACAAGCTCGGCCCACTGGAAGGCGCCTTCCGACAGCGGGATGGGCCGGTTGCCGACGACCGAAAGCTTGTACTCGCTCTTCAGCGATTGCGCGCGCGAGACGAAGGGCGTGGCGAGCGGCGCTGCCGCGGCGGCAAGGATCAAAGATCGACGAGCGAAATTCGTTGTCATGACGGTTCTCTCCTGGGCCTCTCCTGGGGTCGCTCTTGGTGGCGGCCCCGCTTGCGGACAGGATGGAAGAGCGCGGGCACGGCCGCAAGGCCGCTGATGGGCCAGGCGCAGGGAGGAACAGGAATGGTGAACGACCGCAAGGTTGCGCTCGTGACAGGTGGCGGCTCCGGCATCGGTCTGGCGACGGCCTCGCTGCTTGCCGGCCGAGGCTGGGCCGTCGGGCTGATCGACCGAGACGCCGCTGCGGCGGACGCGGCGGCCAGCGCGATCGGGCAGGGTGCGTTGGCGGAGGTGGCTGACGTGGCCGACGAGGCCTCGATCGACCATGCCATTTCGGCCCTCGCCGGGCGCCTTGGCCCGCCGACCGGGCTCGTCAACTCGGCCGGCATTGCCACGCTTCGCCCGGCCATGGAGACCGATCCGGCGCTGTTCCGCCGTACGCTCGACGTCAACGTCGTCGGCAGCTTCCTCGCCGCTCGCGCGGCAGCGCGGCTGATGGCGGAGGCGGGGGGCGGGGCGATCGTCAACATTGCCTCCGTCTCGGGCCTGCTGGGCAATCTCGGGCGCGTCGCCTACGGCGCCTCCAAGGGGGCGGTCGTGCAGATGACGCGGGTTCTGGCCGTGGAATGGGCCGAGCTCGGTATCCGGGTGAACTGCGTCGCCCCAGGCCCCGTCGAGACGCCGATGGCGGCCGCAATCCACGCGCCGGAGATGCGGGGGGTGTGGGAGGACGAGGTGCCGATGCACCGCTATGGCGCGCCGCAGGAGATCGCCTCCGCCATCGCCTTCCTTCTGGAGCCCGACCAGTCCGGCTACGTGACGGGGGTGTGCCTTCCCGTTGATGGAGGATTCAGCGCAGGCGGCCTGATCAAGCGGCGCTGATCTCGCGGATCGCTGTGGCGACCTTGGCTTCGGTCACCCGCAGTGCGGTTTCGAGCGGTGGCGAGAAGGGGATGGGGATGCGCGGCGCGCCTAGCCGCCGCACGGCCTTGAGCGTACCCGGCCCGAGGCGAGTGACGAGCCGCGCGACCACCTCGGCCCCGAAGCCTCCGACCTCGACCGCCTCGTGCACGACGAGCAGCCGCCCGGTCCGCGCCGCCGAGGCGGCGATCGCCTCCTCGTCCCATGGCCAGATGGAGCGGAGGTCCCACACATCGGCAACGATGCCTTCCCCGGCGAGCGAGGCGGCTGCGCGTGTCACCTCGCGGACGGCGGCTGACCAGGTGACCACCGTCGCGGCATCGCCCACCTGTACCTGCCGCGCCGTGCCGAAGGCGATCGGTGCGATCTCGTCCGGCACCTCGCCCGTGTCGCCGAAAAGGTCCTTCGGATCGAAGAACAGCACGGGGTCGTCGCTGCGGATGGCCGAGACGAGCAGGCCGGCGGCATCCGCCGCCGTCGCCGGCGCGACGACGACGACGCCGGGGAGATGCGCGAACCAGGCCTCGAGCATCTGGCTGTGCTGTGCGGCGCTGTTGCGCCACATGCCGTGCGGCATGCGCACGACGAGCCCGGCGCGTCCCTGGCCGCCGAACATGTAGCGGACCTTCGCGATCTGGTTCACGAGCTCGTCCATCGCGCACATCACGAAGTCGAAGATGCGCATCTCGATGATCGGCTTCGTTCCCACCAGCGCCGCGCCGAGCCCCGCACCCATGATCGTGCTTTCCGAGATCGGCGTGGAGACGACGCGGTCGGCCCCGAACTGCTCCAGGAACCCGCGATACTGGCCGAACAGCCCGCCCCGCGCGACGTCCTCGCCGAGCACCCAGACGCGGCTGTCGCGCCGCATCTCCTGCTCCGCTGCCCGGCGGAGCGCCTCGATCAGCGTCACCGTGCTCATGCCCGAGCCCCGACCGCACCGATGTCCTGGACGTCGGCATAGGCCGCGGCCTCGGCCGGCCAGGGCGCGGCAAGCGCCTCGGCGCGTGCCTCGGCCATCTCGCGCAACGCCGCCTCGCGAAGCCCCGCAACCGTCGCGCGGTCGCCGCCATTGGCCAGCAGCCAGGCTTCGAGCCGCGCGATCGGTTCACGGGACCTGGCTGCCTCGACCTCGTCCGACGGACGCCAGGCTGCCGCATCGGTCGAGGTGTGGCCGGTGAGGCGATAGGTGTGCGCGTGCAGCAGCCGTGGCCCTTCGCCGCGCCGGATCGAGGCGACAAGCGTCTCGGCGGCATCGAGCACGGCGAGCGCGTCATTGCCGTCTACCTCCACCGAGGGAACACCGAGTGCGGCGGCGCGCGCATGCACGCCCGGACCGGCGGTCACGCTTTCGGCCCGCGTGAAGGCGGCGACGCCGTTGTCCTCGCAGACGAACAGCACCGGCAGGCGGTAGAGTGCCGCCCAGTTCAGCCCCTCGAGGAAGGGGCCGCGATTGATCGCGCCATCGCCGAAGAAGCAGGCGACGATCGCGTCCGTACCGAGCAACCTCAGCCCCTGGGCGGCGCCGACGGCGATGGGGATGCCGCCTGCGACGACGCCGTTCGCACCGAGCATGCCGACGGAGAAGTCGGCGATGTGCATCGAGCCGCCCTTGCCGCCGCAATACCCGCCTTCGCGCCCGTGCAGCTCGCGCATCATCGGCCGAGGCTCGGCGCCCTTCGCCAGCGCGTGGCCGTGGCCGCGGTGGTTCGAGGTGATCCTGTCCTCGCGCCTCAGGGCAGCGCAGACGCCGGCCGCAACGGCCTCCTGCCCGATCGACACATGCAGGGGGCCCGGCAACTCGCCCGCCTTGTGGCCGGCCAGAGCCGCCTCCTCGAAGGCGCGGATGCGGAGCATGGTCCGCAGAAGTTCGGTCGCGCGGCGCAGGTTGCCGCCTGGCTCTGGCATGCCGGTTGTCCCCCCTTGAGCATGTCGCATCTTCGACGCTCTTGCGCACGATGGCCGTGCATGGTTCCTGAATCAAGACGACCGAGAGGTGGGGGAAGCAAGGGGCGATGGCGGCGCGTGCCAGCGTGATCGTGCGTGACAGCGTCACGGAGCTTGGGTCCGAAGCGCGGGGCATGGTCGCACTCGCCCCGTCCCATGGCGGGCGCTACGCCGCCTGGTGCGCGGCGAAGGCAGGCGTCGGCGCGGTGATCCTGTCCGATGCCGGCATTGGCCGGAACCGCTCGGGCGTTGCGGGTCTTGCCCTGCTGGCGGATCTCGGCGTTCCGGCTGCCGCCGTCGATGTCTGGTCGGCCCGCATCGCCGACGGCGAGGATTGCCTGGCCCGCGGTGTCCTCTCGGTCGTGAACGGGCCGGCCGGCGCCTGCGGCCTGACGCCGCACATGGCGGTCCGGGAAGCCATCGGGATCCTGATCGACGCGGGCCTGCCGCCATCACCCCTGCCGCCCGACCTCTCGGAGGCGCGGTCGGTCATCGCCGACGCGTCGACTGGGCGCGTGCGTGTCCTCGGACTCGACAGCAACGCGCTCGTTACGCCCGAGGATGCGGGGCACGTCATCGTCACGGGCTCGCATGGCGCCCTGCTCGGCGGCCGCGCCGCCACGGCGGTCAAGGTCGACGTGTTCGCTGCCCTCTACAATGACGCTGGCATCGGCATCGATCGCGCCGGCACCTCGCGGCTGCCGGCCCTCGAGGCGCGCGGCATCGCCGGGGCCACCGTCGCCTCCGACAGCGCCGAGATCGGCGATGCCATCAGCACGTTCCGTGACGGGATCGTGTCGGCCGTGAATGACACCGCCGCGCGCCTCGGCGCCGCGCCGGGCCAGGCCGCACGCGACCTCGTCGCCATCCTCGTTGCCGCCCGCGAGAAGGAGCTTTCCGCATGACCGGTCCCGCCACCAATGCAAGCCGCATGACGGGGGGGCGGGCGCTCGCCGAGATGCTGAAGCTTGCCGGCATCGGGCCGATGTTCGGCATGGGTGGGTTTCAGCTCCTGCCCTTCTACGAGGCATGCCGGGTGCTGAACCTGCGCCACTACCTGATCAACGACGAACGCTCCGGCGCCTTCGCCGCCGATGCCTATGCGCGCGTCACCAACCGCCCTGGCGTGTGTGACGGCACGCTCGGCCCGGGCGCGACCAATCTCGCGACGGGTCTTGCCGAAAGCTTCAACGCCGGCATCCCGATCATTGCGATCACCGGCGACACCAACCGTGAGCATTCCTGGAAGAACATGACGCAGGAGGCGCGGCAGATCGAGGTGCTGCGGCCCGTGGTGAAGGAGGTCATCCGCGTCGAGATGACCAGGCGCGTGCCCGAGCACGTACGCCGTGCCTTCGCCGTCGCCACCTCAGGTCGGCCCGGGCCGGTGCTGCTCGATGTGCCGGAGGATGTCGCGCATGGTGAGCATGATTTCGAGGCTGCGGATTTCTGGATCGACCCGGGAACGCTGATGGCGCAATCGCGCCGCACGCGGCCTGACCGGGCGGACGTGTCGCGTGCGGCGGAGCTGCTGGCCAATGCCGATCGACCGCTGATCCTCGCAGGCGGCGGCATACACATCAGCGGCGCGCATGGTGCGCTCGCCCTGCTCGCAGAAGGCCAGGGCATGCCGGTGGCCCACACCATGTCAGGGAAGGGGGCGATCGCCTGCTCGCACCCGCTGTCGGCCGGCGTGTTCGGCCGCTACAGCCGCATTGCCAACGAACTCGTGGCGGAGGCGGACGTGCTCCTGGTGGTCGGCTGCAAGCTCGGCGAGATCGCCACGCGCCGCTTCGCCCTGATCCCGCCCGACAAGAAGCTCATCCATGTCGACATCGTGCCCGACGAGATCGGGAGGACGACGCGCGCCGAGGTGGCGCTTGCCGGTGACGCCCGCCTCGCGCTCGAGGACATTGCCGAGGCGCTTGACGACGGCGGGCGCGCCAAGGCCTCACGCGCCCCCTGGTGGAGCACGGTGCCGGCGCGCATGGCCGCGTGGCGCGACGGGGCAGCCGACAGGCTGAAGAGCAGCGAGCGGCCGATCAACGTCGGCCGCCTGATGGACGCGCTGAACGCCGTGATGCCCGAGGATGCGATCCTCGTCGCCGATGGCGGGTTCGCCGGCCATTGGGGCGGGCTCCTGTTCGACACCAAGCGGGCAGGGCGTCACTTCATCGCCGACCGTGGCTTCGCCTCGATCGGCTATGGCGCACCGGGGTCCATGGGGGCGCAGCTCGCTGCGGGAGGGCGCCGCGTCGTCGGGCTCACCGGCGATGGCGGGTTCAACATGACGCTCGGCGATCTCGAGACGGCGCGACGGCTTGGCACGAACTTCGTGCTCTGCGTCTTCAACAATGCCGCCTCGGGCTACGTGAAGGCGTTGCAGCATGCCGTGTTCGGCCCGGGCAACTACCAGTCGAGCGAGCTCGTCGAGATGGACTATGCCGCCATCGCCCGCGCCATGGGCTGCCACGGCATCCGCGTCGAGGACCCCGACGCGATCGAAGGCGCGCTGCGCGAGGGGCTGGCCAACATCTCCACCCCGACCGTGCTTGACGTGATCGTGACGCGCGACCCCGCCAGGATGCTGCCCGGCGTGGACAACCGCACCCTGAAGGTGGAGAAGGGGGACAGACCGGTCTAGGAGGATTGAGCAATGACGGCCTGCATCG
>SXGQ01443549.1_pt1 | contig 19595 bp, 10 predicted proteins | sample 3178371 | NCBI WGS metagenome assembly SXGQ01 (sample SAMN11356859, study PRJNA531348) | freshwater metagenome | isolation source: freshwater sample F1-20 | place: China: Fuxian Lake, Yuxi | collected 2017-12-25 | reverse complement strand
TTGGCCACGGGCTGCCAGCAGGCTGTGGCCAAACAGCCTGCTGCACCTCACGGATGAGGTGCCGGGAGCGCAGCTCCCGTGAAAAGCGCAGCTTTTCAATTGGCCAAAGGCCATGGATGGACTTTGGCCACGGGCTGCCAGCAGGCTGTGGCCACACAGCCTGCTGCACCTCACGGATGAGGTGCCGGGAGCGCAGCTCCCGTGAAAAGCGCAGCTTTTCAATTGGCCAAAGGCCAAGGATGGACTTTGGCCACCGGCTGCCAGGCCGCCGGCGGATTCTCGCGGCCACGGTACGGCACGTGCCCATGGAGGGGGTTGGCCGGCGGATCGCTCCGCTGGCCGCCGTGGCGGAACCTGTTCCACGGCCGGTGGTTCCACGCTGGGGCACTGATCATGACCGCGACCCTCTGGCAGCGCCTGCTGTATGGAATTGCGGCGCGCGGCGCGGCAAAACGCCGCACCCGGCCCCAGCTGGATGCCACGGTTGCCTGCCCTGAGCGGCTCGAAACCCGAGCGTTGTTCGCGGGTGACCCGCCGCTGCGCGTGGGGATGAATCTCGAGAACATCGTCGACTGGTCGCCGGCCTGGGTCTTCAAGGACGCCTTCCAGTCGTCGCGGGGCTGGATCACCCATGCCATCGATCCCTCCACCGGCGGCATGACGGCGTGGGACGTGGGGGAGTCGCACCCGGTCGCCGTCGATGCCCGCGGGGTGCCGACGGGGCTGACGAGTTGGTCGCAGGGGGGGCGGACGCTCCGGCAGGCGGCAGGCACACTCCTCTTCCGCGACGTCGCCGGCGGCTACCCCGGCGGGCGCTACCGTGCCGAGTGGGATGGCAGCGGCAGCGTTCAATTCGGTTTTGACGCCCGTGTCGTCGCCACCGGCCGCACCGCCGACGGCCACTCCTTCGCCGATCTCGATGTCGCGCCGACCGACGCCGGCATCCACCTGATGATCGACCGCACCGATCCGGCCGATCCGGTGCGCGGCCTCCACGTGTGGATGCCCGACTGGCAGGGGCAGTCGTTCGTCGGCCAGCGCTGGCAGCCGGGGGATGCCGGATCGCCGTTCCATCCCTTGTTCCTCGAGCGGCTGCGCCCCTTCTCCGTGCTGCGTTTCATGGCCCTCCAGGAGACCAACGGCTCGACGATCGTCTCCTGGGCCGACCGCCGCCCCGCCGACGCCGTTCGCCAGGGTTCCGGGCCCGGCGGGTCGCCGTCGGAGCCGGAGGTCAACGGCATGGCGCTCGAATACATGGTCGCACTCGCCAACGAGCTCGACGCCGACCCCTGGTTCAACATGCCGCACGCCGCCGACGACGACTTCGTGCGCCGCTTCGCCACGTATGTCCACGAGCATCTCGAGCCGGGCCGGCGCGCCCACGTCGAGTGGTCCAACGAGATCTGGAACTTCGCCTGGGGCTTCTCGGGCTCGCGCTTCGTCGACGCGCAGACCCGCCTTCCCGAGAATGCCGGCCTGTCGCACTGGGAGGTGGCGGGGCACGAAGCGCGGCGCGACATGGAGATCTGGAGCGGTGTCTTCGCCGACGCCCCCGGCCGGCTGGTGCGCGTCGCCGGCGGGTGGTCGGCCAACGACTGGGTGAGCAACGAGATCGCCAGCGCCATGGGGGGGGCGTTCGACGCCATCGCCATCGCCCCCTACATGCAGCCGACCGACGAGCAGCGTGCCACCTACACCGCGGCGACGACCGTCGACTCAGTGCTCGCCGACACACGCGGCTCGATCGCCCGGATGGTGACCGAGGTGGGGCGGCACCGGCAGATCGCCGCCAACTGGTCGGCGCGAACCGGGCGCCCGATCCAGGTCGTCGCCTACGAAGGGGGGCCGCACCTCGACGGCCGCAACGCTGCGTATCAAAACGCCTTCAACGCCGCCACCGCCGACCGGCGGATGGGGGACATCACCCGCGAGTACATCCGCGCCCTCGACGGCGCGGGCCTCGACCTCTACGTCCATTTCCAGTTGACCGGTTCCCCCTATCCCGGTTCGTTCGGCGACTTCGGCACGCTCCACCGGATGGACGAATCCCCCGCCACGGCGTGGCGCTACGCCGCGGTGGTGGCGGCAGCCGACGGATCGCTGTTCGCCCCCGCGGTCCCCGCCGTCCGCCCGGGGATCGATCTCGACGGCGACGGGATCGGCGACCTCGTCTGGCGCAATGTCCGCACCGGCCTGTTCACCGGCCGGCTCCTCGATGCCGCTGGCAACGTGAAGGCTGTCCGCCCGCTCGGTGGCGGCGGCGCCTGGGAGATCGCCACCGTCGGCGATTTCGACGGCGACCGTGTCAGCGACCTCGCCTGGCGGCATCTCGCCAGCGGGACGACGGTCCTCTGGCTGGTGAACGCCGACGGCAGCATGCGTGCGAGCGCCCCGGTCGGTGGCGATGCCGCCTGGCGGATCGAAACCAGCGACGATTACGACGGCGACGGTCGCGACGACCTCGTCTGGCGCCACGCCACGACCGGCTCGACGGCGATGTGGCTGATGAACGGCCTGGCGACGCGGGTGGTGCGGACGCTCGGCGGCGATGCCACGACGCGGCTCGTCTCGACGTCGGGCCGCTACGATGCCGACGGCGACGGCCGTGCCGACCTGCTCTGGAGGAGTTCCAACGGCGCGACGCAGCTCTGGCGGATGAACGGCACCGACGTCGTCGCCCGGGCCAACCTCGGCGGCGATCTCCGCTGGCAGGTGGCGGCCACGGGCGACTTCGACGGCGACGGCCGTGGCGATCTCGTGTGGCGCGATCAGGTCACCGGCACGGCGGTGATGCGGCTGATGGACACGGGACGCGTGGTCTCCACACGCACCATCCGCGGAGCGGGAACCTGGTCGGTGGTGGCGACGCTCCTTCGCGACGGGCGCTCGGCGCTGGTGTGGCGCGAAGCGGCCAGCGGCGCGACGGTGGCCTGGACGATGCAGGGCACCACGGTTTCCGGCACGATGCCCCTCGTCGGCGACACGACACGGTCGGTGTGGCGCCGCGCGGGTCGGCAGGTGGGGTGAGCGTTCACATTGCCGGCGCCCGGAACGTGAGGAAGCATCGGCCGGGCACACCGTCGGCTGACGGTTCACCGGGGTGCCGTCGGGATCCGGTTGAGTGTGTAGAAAGCCTGCGGGTGGAGCAGCGCGGCGCCGGCGGCGCTCCGCACGCCTGCGGCGGCGAACTCATGGACGTGGAGCGGCCGCAGGCCCTCGACCGCGAGCCGCACGCGCAGCCCATCGGCAGAGACGGTAGCGCCCGTCACCGTCAGCGCGCGGGGGTCGATCTCGTCGCTGCCGTACTTCGAGTGGTAGAGGTAGGTGTGGCTCGACAGGGCGTAACTGCCGGGCCGCGCCGCCGTGTCGCGATCGACCGGCAGCGTGAACTCGAGTTCGAAGCCGTCCGGCAGGGCACGGATCGCCCGGATTTCGAAGGGGGTCAGCCCGGTCCAGACGAGCCGCTCGAGACCGTAGGCCGCCGGCCCGAGGCTGCTCCAGCCGCGGTTGGTGAGGCCGGCGTACATGCTCCCGTCGGGGGCCTGCCCGAGGCGCAGCACCGCCGAGGCGAAACCGGCGCGGAAGGGGAACACCGCCCCCTGGTATTCGCCGTCGATCTCCTCGAGAAAGACCCGGTGAATCGAGGCCTGCGTGAACTCGCCGACGAAGAACTGCCCGGCGAACGGCCCGAAGCGCCCGCCGCTCGCATCGAGGCAGACATCGGTGGCCGACTGGCCCGCCTTGCGGTAGGGAAACCAGACGGCCGGTGGACGGAGGAACGGCATCCGCCGCACCGCCTCCGGCCAGGGGAGCCCCTCCACGACCGGCGCGAGCCGTGCCGTGCCGTCGGCGGCACGCGTGGGGAGCGGCGACCCGGGCAGGTCGGCCGAGGCGAGGCTCTCGGGATGGCCGAAAAACGCCCCACGGCGCAGGTGCACGAGGCTGCCAGCGGCGATCCAGTTGCCCTGCTGATCGGTGGCGAACATCGCGCCGGCGTGGTTCGCACCGAGGCCCGACGGGCTCCGCAGACCGCAGCAGACCGGTTCGAGCGCGCCGTCGCCACCGACGGTGAGCGCCCAGCCGCGCCAGCGGCCCTGCGCGTAGCCGAGGGATGCGTTCGTGATCGTGCCGGCCAGATGCTGGGGCTGGAGGTTGAGACCGGTGTTGAGCGTGAGCCAGAGCCGGCCAGTGCCGTCGGGTTTCGGCCCGTAGGCGTATTCGTGGTAGTGGCCCGTCACACCCCAGCCGCGGGCCACCGACTCGTAGTCGTCGGCGCGGCCGTCGCCGTCGGTGTCGGCGATCCGGGTCAGCTCACTCCGTTGGGCTGTCCAATACCCCCCGTCACGCCACAGCAGGCCGAGCGGTTCGTGGAGCCCGGTGGCGAACAGCCGGTAGCGGACCCGGTCGGGCGGATCGTCACCGGCGCCGTCGAGGAGCCAGATCTCCCCCTTGCGTGTCGCGACGGCCAGGGGGGCCGGCGCCTGCGGGTCGGTCGGCAGGGCGATCCCGCTGACCTCGAGGACCGGGCCCCCCGGCGGCGGTTTCCAGCCGGTGTCGCGCGATTCGCGCACTGCCTCCGGCGCGGCGATCGTGACGATCCGGTAGTGGCGGGCCTCCTCCTCGAGCGTGGCGGCCCCCGCCGTGAGCGCGAGCGCCGCGAACACGGCGCTGGAAACCGTTGCTCGACGTGCCATCACCATCGGTAGCGCACCTCCACCGTGCCACCGTCGGCCGGCAGCGGCACGAGCCACTCGCGGCCCGCGCCGGGCAGGTCACGGAGCGTCGCCCCGGCCGCGGCGGCCACGCTCACCACCAGGCCATCGGGCCGCGTCACGGCCTGCCACCCGTCGGCAGCGACGCGGACCTCGACGTCGGGGCCGGCCGCGAGGCGCACGACGAGCGGACTGGCCGACGCCGTCGCTGCAGCCGACGGTGGGGCAAGCCCGATCCGCCTCGTCAGCCCGCCGTCGGCGGGTTCGACGCGCTCGCGCACGACGTCGCCGTCGAGCCGCCAGCGGAACGTGGGCACACCCCCTTCATCGAGCGCGTAGCCGGCGAAGGTGGCCGGCACGTCAGCGGGCCAGGGGTCGGCAGGATCCGCGCGGCGGGCGACGGACGGTCCGACGTCGATCGGCACGACAGGAGTGCCGAGCGGGTCGGTCGGGGGGGCTGATTTGGCAAGGACCCAGGTGCCCCGGGCGTCGAGGAACCGGCCCCGCCAGGCTTCGGCGATGCGGCAGTGCTCGGCGTCGAAGGCGATGTGCACGCCGGCAGGAAACCCGACGGCGACGGCGTGCGTTCCGGCACGCGTCATGAAGGTGCGGAAGACGATCGGGCGGTCGGTCGGCACCAGTTCGAGGTCGCTCGCCACCGCCGCCAGGATCCGGGCGGGGAGTGGCGTCGGGTTCTTCCGGTCGAGCCAGTGCCAGACTGCGGCCACCTGGCGATCCGGGTCGCCGTCGAGCAGCGCGCGGTCGCGCGTGTCGCCGAAGAAGGCGGGCATCTTCGTCAGCGGCCTGACATCCTGCGGATGGAGGAGGAGGCGGCGGAACCACGCCGGTTCGACGCGCTTGGTCACGTCGGCGAGGTTGACACCGACGACACCGGGGAGGGCGTGGTCTCCCAGCGCATGGCACTGGATGCACCCGGTATCGAGGATCCGCGCCGCAGCGGCGAACACGGCATCGCGCTCCCGCGGATCGGCCGGCAGCGGCAGCGGCTGGGGATCGCCCGGCGGAGGCGGATGGTCGGAGCCGGCGAACAATCCGGGAAGGGGCTTCGTCGCTGCCGGTGGATAGATCGGCATCCGCGCGAGCATGAACGGCCGGATCGTTCCCGTGCCGTCGAGCACCTTGGCGAACCAGGCCGGGATGAGTCGCGCACCGACGCCGTCGAGACGGGGTGGCAGGCGTCCCTCGTCGCCGAGGTCGACCTGCCCGAGGGTCTCGAAAAATGCCGTTCGCCCGGGGCCCACGCCACCCCGTCCGCCCTGTTCGTGGCAGGCGAGGCAATTGAGTCGTTGGATCGTCGCCTCGAGCGCCGTCGGCCGCAGGGCCGGCGGGTCGTCACGGAGCGCGGTGACGATCGCGGCGCGCTGCCCGGCGTCGAGCGGATAGTGGACCGGGCCGGTGCCTCCGGCTCGATCGCGGGTCGCCGGCAGGGTGGCGATGCAGGAGTTGGTCGCCTCCGCGTCGAGGTCGGCGAGTGCCTTCGCCGGCACGGGCGCGGTGTGGCCGTGCGTCGCATGGCACGCGCTGCAGCCCCGGGTGACGAAGGCTGTGCGACCGCGGGCGACAAGGTCGTCGTCCGGAGTGCCAGACGCGGCACCCGCGGCTGGCGCGCCGCTTGCGGGCACGAGCCCGGTGTTGCTCGCGGCGAAAAACGCCGTGGCGATGTCGGCCGCCTCGATCGCCTTGAGTTTCATGTCGGGCATCCGCCCCGCGGGGCGGGCGTGGAGCGGCACGAGGAGAAACTCGGCGAGTCCGCGGCGCGTGTATTTCCTGGCGATGTGGGCCAGCGGCACGGAACGGAACGGCGCTTCGGGCAGCGGCAGGCCGACCGCGGCGCGATCGTCAGCGTCGAGGCCGGCAGCGTCGAGGCCGGCTGCGCGCGCCTCGATCGCCGTGAGCCCTCCCCGCCCCGCGTGGCCCGGCAGGGGATCGTGGCAGGCGACACAGCCGACACGGTGGTAGAGCGTGCGGCCCGTGGCCTCCGTGCCGCGCTCCCAGAACGCTGGGGGCAGGGGATTGACGCCGCTCGGTTTGGGGAGCGGTACCTCCTGACGGAGCGTCGCGAGGTAGGCAGCGAGCGGCCCGATCACGTCGGCCCGCTGGGCGGCGGGCACGCCGGCGAGGACGTGCGGCATCGTCGTGCCGGGGGCCGCTGCAGCCGGGTCGGCGAGGAACGTCGCCAGCCAGGCGGCATCGATCCGCAGACCGACCCCCGCGAGGTCCGGCCCCGGCTTCGGCGCGAGATCCTCGTCGGGCGCGCGGTGGCAGGCGGCGCAGCCGAGCTCGCCGATGAGCAGCCTGCCGGCACGCCGCGCTGGCAGATGGCCGGGGCTCGACGCCGGAACGCGCGAGAACCGCTCGTATGCCAGCACGGCGGGCGACGGGGATTCATCCGCCATGGCGACGGCGGCCAGCGCCAGCACCGGCCCCACGGCCAGAGAAAGTCGGACCCGGCGGAGCATCGACAGATCCATCGTTCGGGTCCGCAGCACGGGGTCAGGCGAGGATCTCGGAGACGACGCGGGCGGAGCGCCCGGCGGTGATCCGCTGCTCGACGCCGTTGTGACGGAAGACCAGCGCCTCATGGTCGAGGCCGAAGAGGGAGAGGACGGTGGCCTGCCAGTCGTTCGGCGTGACGACCTGCTCGACGGCGCGGTGCCCCACCTCGTCGGTCGCCCCGTGGACCATCCCCGGGCGGATGCCGCCGCCCGCCATCCAGATACTGAAGCCCTGCCCGTTGTGGTCGCGGCCGCACTGGTCGCCGCTCCCCTCGGTGACCGGGAGCCTGCCGATCTCGCCCCCCCAGTGGACGAGCGTGGTGTCGAGCAGGCCGCGCTGCGCCAGATCGGTGACGAGCGCCGCGGCCGGCCGGTCGGTGCGCCGGCAGATGGCAGGGAGCGCGCCGCGGATGTTGGTGTGGGTGTCCCAGGGCTGGCCGCCGAGGAACAGCTGCACGAAACGCACGCCGCGCTCCACCAGACGTCGCGCGATCAGGCACCGGGTGCCGTATTCGCGCGTGACCGGATCGTCGAGGCCGTAGAGGCGGTGGGTGGCGGCGGTCTCCTGCGCGATGTCGAGGGCATCGGTGGCGGCCAGCTGCATGCGCGCCGCCAGTTCGTAGCTGGCGATCCGCGCCTCGAGGTCGGCCTCGCCCGGATGGGCGGCGAGGTGGCGCCGGTTGAGGGTGTCGAGCAGCGCCAGGTTCCGCGCCTGCATCCGCCCGGCGAGGCGCGGCGGCGGCACGAGGTCGGGGATCCGCGGCTCCTTCGCGCGGAGCACCGTGCCCTGGAAGAGCGGCGGCATGAAGCCGCTCGACCAGTTGCTCACGCCGTCGACCGGATGCCCCTCGGGATCGACGAGCACCATGTACGCCGGCAGGTCCTGCGACTCGCTCCCAAGCGCGTAGGTGAGCCAGCTCCCCACGTGCGGGCGACCGAGGACGGCGGGGATGCCGCCGTGGAAATAGCGGATCGAGACCTCGTGGCCGTTGTGACCGGTGTGCATCGAGCGGACGAGGCAGATCCGGTCGGCGATCCCCTGGAGGCAGGGAAGCAGTTCACTGATCTCGGTGCCGCTCTGCCCGCAGGGGGAGAACCGCCAGGGGCTGCCGAGGAGCTTCTTGCTCGCCCGATTGACGAAGCTGAAGACGACCTCACCCGAGTAGTCGCTGCCGTCGAGGCGCGAGAGTTCCGGTTTGGGATCGGTGAGATCCATGTGGGCCGGGCCGCCGTGCATGAACAGCGAGATCATCGCCCGCGCCCGCGGGGGCCGCGGCGGCGCCTTCGGGCGCAGATCGAACGTCGCCGGCGTCAGCGGCGGCTTTGCAGGGGCGCCGAGCGCCCCCTCCTGCGCCAGCAGGCTGGCAAGCGCGACCCCGCCGAGACCCATCCCCGACTGGGAAAGAAAACTCCGCCGCGATCCAGTCGCGGGAAAGTCGGCCGAAGATGGCTCAGTCGACATACAAAAACTCGTTGCTCGAGAGGAGTTGCTGGCAGAGGTTCGCCAGTGCCTCGGCCCGGGCGGCGGCGGGGGTGGGCGGGTCGCGGCCGGGCAGGGGATCGGCCGGCCGGAGGATCGCCAGCTCGTCGGCGAGGAAGGCGAGGGCCTCGCGGCGCTCGAGGGCATCGGGAGCGCGGCACAGGGCCCGGCGCCACGATTCCTCGACCGCCGGCTCCATCGCCGCCGCGGCGCTACCGGGACCGCGCGAGTCGGTGTCGGCCGGCACCGGGGCGGTGGCGAGCGCCTTCTCGGCCAGAAGCCGCGCCTGCTCGAGCGCGAACGGGCCGTTCATCAGCACCAGTGCCTGCCCCGCGACGGTCGAGGCGGCGCGGCGGTCGCAGTTGGTCTCCATCACCGGCGCGTCGAAGGCGGCGAGGAACGCCACCGGCATCGACCGCCGCTGTTCCACGTAGACGCTGCGCCGCGGCTTGGCGGTATCGGCGACGAACTCGCCGGTGTCGTCGGCACTGACCGCGACCGGCGGCCCGAACGGTGTCGCATCGAGCATGCCGGAGGCAGCGAGCATCCGGTCGCGTACGCTCTCCGCCTCGAGCCGGCGGACCGGCATCCGCCCGAGGAGGCGGTTGTCGGCATCGACGGCGTCGAGTTCAGGCCGCCGCGCCGACGACTGGCGGTAGGCGGTCGAGCGCATCACCACCCGGTGGAAGTGCTTCAGGCTCCAGCCCCCGTCGGCCAGTTCGACCGCCAGCCAGTCGAGCAGCTCGGGATGGGTGGGGCGCTCGCCGAGACGGCCGAGGTCGGCGGGGGTGGCGACGATGCCGCGGCCGAAATGGTGCATCCAGAACCGGTTGGCGAGCACGCGGCCGAGGAGCGGGTGGCGGCCGCTGATGAGGCGCCGCGCCCAGGCGAGGCGCCGGCCGGTCGTCGGCAGGGCCGAGTCGTCGGCGGCGATCGCCGTCTGCCCCTCGGGGCCCGTCACCTGGAGATCGGCGGGTGCCACCTCCCCCTTCGGCTGGCGGTGATCGCCGCGGTGGAAGAGATGCGTCACCGGCTGGTGGCCGGCGGGCTCGGTGAGGGCGTGCAGGTAGTCCTCGACCGGCTTCTTCGCCCGGATCGCCGCCACTCCTTCCGCGAGCTTCTTCAGTTCGTCGGCCGCCGGCTGGTCGTATTGGTAGAGGACCCCCGGCGTGATGTCGACGCTCGGCCGTTCCTTGAGGAGCTGCACCTGCTCGGGGGTGCGGTCCTTGGCGGGGGTCGTGGCCGCGGCACGGAGCTGGTCGCGGAGCTCCTCGGGATGCTTCTCGAGCTCCTTCGCCAGGGCGCTGGCGAGCGCCGCCGCCTGCTTCTCGTCGACGAGCTTCTGGGCCGCGACGGCCTCCGCCTCGATCTCGGCCGAGCGCGCCCGGTCGGCGTCGGTGAACAGCGACACGAGCCGCTCCGGCGGTGTCTTCCACGCCTGCCAATCGAGGGCCGGCGCGAGGATCGCGCGGAGGGCGTAGTAGTCGGATTGCGGGATCGGGTCGTAGCGGTGATCGTGGCACTGCGCGCAGTTGACCGACAGGCCGAGGAGAGTGGTCGAGACGATCGTGAGCGTGTCGGCGACGACGCGGTTGCGCGCCGCCTCCGGTTCGGCGGCCCCGGCGGTGCCATCGGCCGCCATCCGCAGGAACCCGGTCGCGGTGAGGCGGTCGATCGCCGCCTGGTCGAGGTTGGTGTGTGGCGGCGGCACGAGCTCGTCGCCGGCGAGTTGCTCGACGAGGAACCGGTCGAGCGGCATGTCGGCACCGAGCGCGCGGATCACCCAGTCGCGGTACTTCCAGGCGTAGGGGCGCTGGGGGTCGTCCTGCGTCGCCCCCGACGAGTCGGCGTAGCCGGCGGCGTCGAGCCAGTGGCGCCCCCAGCGCTCGCCGTAGTGGGGCGAGGCGAGGAGGCGTTCGAGGAGCGCGTCGTAGGCGTGCGGATCGGGATCGGCGACGAACGCCTCGACCTCGGCGGCGGTCGGCGGAAGACCGAGCAGGTCGAACGACGCCCGGCGGATGAGCGTGGCCCGATCGGCCGGCGGGCCGAACGCCAGTCCCTCGCGCTCGAGCCGCGCGAGAAGAAACGCGTCGACCGGCGTCGAGACCTGCTCCGGGTGGGCGACCGCCGGCAGGGGAGGGCGGACCAGCGGCTGAAACGCCCACCAGGCGCGTTCCTCCGGGGTGATCCCGAGGCCGGGGGGAAGCGTCTCCGGCTCCGGTCGGGCGGTGGGCGCTCCGGCCGTGATCCAGCGCTCGATCGTCGTCAGTTCGGCAGGGGTCATCTTCACGCTGCCCGGGGGCATCTCCCCGGCGCGGATCCGCGCCACCAGCAGGCTCGCCGCGGCGTCGCCCGTCACGAGCGCCGGCCCGGAGTCGCCCCCCTTGGCCATGGATCGCACCAGACGCAGGTCGAGGCCCCCCTCGGGCTTCTCCTCGGCGCCGTGGCAGTCGAGGCAATGGGCCCGGAGGATGGGGCGGATGTCGGCTTCGAACCGGAGCGGCGCGGCGTCATCGGGTGCCGCGGTCGCGTCTACCCGTGGAGTCCACGCCGCCAGCGCCACCAGCCATGGGACCGTCCGCCACCAGCCGCTCGCGCGGTCGCAGGGTCGGGTCGTGCCGTGGAGCATGGCGGCCTCGGTGCGCCGGAGGGGTGCAACCACCAATTCTATCTCCACCGTGTGCGGTCCGGGGAATGCCGATCGCGAGCGCCCGGCCGCGGGGGCTTTGAGCGAACGCGTCGCCTGTGGCACAATCCTGCCCCGGCACACGACTTGGGATCACGATCGGCGTGCGGAATCCGGTCGCTGGTGCCCCGGCACATCGAATCGAAAGGCTCAGGCATGCGCTCCCTCTCGGCTGCTCTCCTCGTGCTGATGACCGGATGGGTCGTGGCCACTCCGGCGCGGGGGCAGAACCCGCCGCCGGGGTTCACCCCCTTGTTCAACGGCAAGGATCTTTCCGGGTGGCGCGGGGGCACGACCTTCGACCACCGCAAGCTGCTGGCGATGTCCGATGCCGACCGTGCCGAGCAGATCCGCAAGTGGACCGCCGCCGACGTGAAGGGGAGCCTGCTCGAGGTGAATGCGGCGACCGGCAAGCCCCATTGGACGGTCGAGAACGGCGAGTTGGTGAACGACGGCTTCGGTGCCTACGCCACGACGGAGAAGGACTACGGCGACTTCGAGTTGCTCGTCGACTACAAGACCGTGCCGAAGGCCGACTCCGGGATCTACCTGCGCGGGGTGCCCCAGGTGCAGATCTGGGATTCCACCGAGGAGGATTCCCAGGGCCTCGGGAAGGCGAAGGGATCGGGTGGACTGTGGAACAACTCCAAGGGGGCCGCCGGCAAGGACCCGCTCGTGCTGGCCGACAAGCCGTTCGGCGAGTGGAACTCCTTCCGGATCATGATGCAGGGCGACGTCGTCTCCGTCTGGCTCAACGGCAAGCCGGTCGTCGAGAAGGCGAAGCTCGAGAACTATTACGACCGGGCGGCGCCGGTGCCGGAGAAGGGGCCGATCCAGCTCCAGACCCACGGCGGCGAGATCCGCTGGCGCAACGTCTTCATCCGCGAACTGCCGCGCTCCTGACGATGGCCGACACCCTGCTGCCGGCAGCGCAGCCAGTCGAGCGCACCGGGCGTGCCGGGCGCCCGTGACGGGCCCCATGGTGGGTCATGGTGGGACCGACCGATCGCCGGAGTGCGGCCGATGAATCTCGTCGACATGACCTGGCCCGAGGTCGCCGCGCTGCCGCGCGACACGCCGGTGGTGGTGCCGGTCGCCGCGGTCGAGCAGCACGGTCACCACCTCCCCGTGGTCACCGACAGCCTGCTGCTCGGTGAGATCGTGCGCCGCACCGAGGCACAGCTCACCCGGCAGGTGCTCGTCTGCCCGCTCATGTGGCTGGGCAACTCGCACCACCATCTCGATTTCCCCGGCACGCTCTCGGCGGCACCGCGCACCTGGCTCGACCTCGTCGGCGACGTGATGGAGAACTGGATCGCCCACGGTTTCCACCGGATCGTCGTCGTCAACGGGCACGGCGGCAACGACGTCCCCGCGAAGCAGGCGCTGTTCGAGATCCGCCAGCGCCACCGCATGCGGGGCGACCTGCTCCTCGCGTTCACCACCTACTGGGGCCTGGGCACGCGGCCCTGGGAGGACGACCCGTCGTTCCACCAGCGCGAGATGGGGCATGCCTGCGAGTGGGAAACCTCGATGGTGCTGCGGCTGCGGCCCGACCTCGTGAAGCCGCACACCGGCCTCGCCGAGGTTCCCTTCGGCAATCCGTTCCTGCCCGGCACGCGGGCCTGGATCACGAAGGAGCGCACGGTGCCGGGCCACATCGGCTCTCCCCGGCTCGCGACCGCCGAGAAGGGGGAGCGCCTCCTCGCCCTCTTCAGTGCCGATCTGGTCGCCTGGCTCGAGCGCGTCGTCCGTTGGGACGGCCGCTCCTGGGAGGGTTGAGATGCTCCCTGGCGGCGCTCGGACAGGACCGCCGCTCGACCGCCGCGTCGCGGCCATCGCCGGGCTGCTCCTCCTCGCCTCGGCGATCAACTACATGGACCGGCAGACGCTCGCCAACGTCTCGGTGCGCGTCACGGAGGAATTCGGCCTCACCAACCAGCAGTATGGCCGGCTGGAGGAGTGGTTCGGGTATGCCTTCGCCGCGGGGTCGCTCGTCTTCGGCGTGCTCGCCGACAGGGTGAGCGTGCGCTGGCTCTATCCGGCGGCGCTACTGGCCTGGTCGGCGGTCGGGTTCGTGACCGGGTTCGCCACCGACTACCAATCGCTGCTCGTCTGCCGGGGGGTGCTCGGTTTCTTCGAGGCGGCCCATTGGCCCTGCGCGCTGAAGACGACGCAGGCGCTCCTCAGCGCCCGCGGGAGAACGCTGGGCAACGGGATCCTCCAGAGCGGCACGTCGATCGGTTCGATCGTGACGCCACTGGTGATCTGGTGGTTGCTCGTGCGGCAGGGCCACTCGTGGCGCTTCGCGTTCCAGCTCGTCGGTCTCGTCGGCACGGTGTGGATCGCCGCCTGGTTGGCGGTCACCCGCGCCGAGGATTTCCACCTCCGCGACACCGGTCCGGTGACCGGGGCGGGCCCTGGGGGCCCGGCGGGCACGGGCTGGCTGATCGGCACGGGACGGAAGCTGGCTGCAGTGCTCGTGGTGGTGACGGTGATCAACACCGTCTGGCAGATTCTTCGCGCCTGGATCCCGAAGATCCTCCAGCAGGAACATGGCTACCCGGAATCGACCACGCTGTGGTTCACCGCCGGCTGGTTCGCGATGTCGGACATCGGCTGCATCGCCTCCGGCTGGTTCGCCTGGTGGCTGGCGGGGCGCGGGTGGTCGGTGAAGTGGTCGCGCGTCGCGACCTTCGCGCTGTGCTGCATTCCCTGTCTGGGGCTGGTGGCGATGCCGGGCCTGTCGGCCGGACCCCTGCTGCTGACGGTGCTGCTGGTGGCCGGGGCGGGGGCTTTGGGGATGTTTCCGATCTACTACTCGTTCACACAGGACATCTCGCGGCGCCACCAGGGGCTCGTCACCGGGGTGGCGAGCTTCGTCGCCTGGATCGCGTCCGCCTGGTTCCAACAGCCCTTCGGCAGGCTCGCGGACAAGACGCAGTCGTTCTCGATCGGCCTCGCCGCCGCGGGTGGTGTCACGCTCGTGGCGCTGGCGGCCTGGGCCCTGCTCTGGCCGGACGACGCGCGGGGCGACAGGGAAACGCACACCGACGGCGGTTGATTCCCCTCCCATCCCGCGGCGCGCAGCGCCGCTCCACCACCGGGGTGCCCGATGCGACGATCGACCGGCTTCCACCTTTCCCGCCGTCGGATGCTGGCCGGCGGCGCGGGGTCACTGGCCGGCATCGCCGGGTCGTTGGCGACGCTGCCGCGGATCGGGTGGGCGGCGCCATCCCGGCCGCGGATCGCCTTCCTCGGCACTGTGGTCCACGAGCTGTCCCATTCGCAGCATTTCCTCGACCGCCTCGCGATCGGCTACGCCTGGCGGGGCGGCTGGCAGACGCCGCGACTCGAGGTGGCCGGTGTCTTCATCGATCAGTTTCCCGACTGGCCGCGGAAGGACCTGGCCCGCGGTCGCGCGGAGAAGTACGGGCTCACGATCGCCCCGTCGGTCGCCGAGGCGCTCACGCTCGGCACCGGGAAGCTGGCGGTCGATGGCGTGGTGATCATCGCCGAGCATGGCGAGTATCCCCGCACGGCCACCGGGCAGACGCGTTATCCCCGCTACCGCTGGTTCAAGGAGTGCGTGAGGGCGTTCGAGGCGGCGGGTCGCGCGGTGCCGGTGTTCATGGACAAGCACCTCTCCACCACCTGGCCGGAGTGCCTCGAGATGGTGGAGGATTCGCGGCGCCTCGGTTTCCCGCTCCATGCCGGGTCGTCGCTGCCGGTCACGCTGCGCGAGCCGGCGATCGACATCCCGGCAGGGGCGCCGCTCGTCGAGAGCGTCTGTGTCGCCTATGGCGGGCCCGACAGCTACGACTTCCACGGCCTCGAGACGGCACAGTGCATGTCGGAGCGGCGGCAGGGGGGCGAGGCGGGGATCGTGGCGGTGCAGGCGCTGCGTGGTGAGCGGCTCTGGGAGGCGCTCTCGGCGCCGGAGCGGCAGGTGACGCGGGAGCTGATCGTGGCCGCGCTGTCGCGGAGCCACAATCTGCCGGTCGAGGGGGGCTATCCGACGGCGCCGGTGACCTTCGAGTGGGCGCGGCAGGCGTGTGCCAACTCGACGGGATACCTCGTCGAGCATGCCGACGGGTTCCGCACGACCCTGCTCCTCGCCCCGATCCGCGACTTCAACTACGCCGGTCGCCGCGCCGACACCGGCGCGACGATCTCCTGCCAGATGGTGCTGCCGATGCCGACCTGGGGGGCATCGACGGCCGACTTTTTCACGCCGCTGGTCAGGCACATCGAGGAGATGGTCCTCACCGGCACGGCGCCCTATCCGATCGAGCGCACGCTGCTCACCTCGGGGATGGTGGTGGCAGGGGTGGAGTCGCTCACCAGCGGCGGGCGCCGGGTGGAGACACCGGGCATGCGGATCGCCTACCGGGCCGCCCCGGAGTCGACATTCTGGCAGCCGTGAGCGGGGGCGGGGCGAGTGCCCCCGGGTCCAGCGGCGGGCTGCCTATAATGCGGCCATGGGGATGCGTCCACGGACATGGTGCATGGTGATTTGCGTGGCCGGGCTGTCGGCCGCGGTCGGCGCGTTCATGGCCGACGCGGCTGAGCCGATTGGGCCGGCGGAGCCGAAGGGGCCAGCCGGGCCGGCGTTCGCCCGCGAGGTGCTCCCGATCCTCGCCGCCAACTGCTACTCCTGCCACGGGTTCGATGCCGAGGGACGCCAGGCCGGCCTGCGGCTCGACAGTGCCGCGGGGGCGACGGCGCCGGCCGATTCGGGCGCTCGCGCGATCGTGCCCGGCGACCCTGCCGCAAGCGAACTCGTGCGGCGCGTCACCGCCACCGATCCCGCTGTCGTGATGCCGCCCCCCGAGACGGGCCGCACGCTCTCGGCAGCGCAGCAGGACGTGCTGGCGCGCTGGGTCGCCGCCGGTGGGACCTATGAAGACCACTGGGCGTTCCGCCAGCCGGCCGCGACGCCGCCGCCGGAGGTGAGCGGGTTTGACCATCCCGTCGACCGGTTCCTCGCGGTGGGATGGCGCGACCATGGCCTCACGCCCGCTCCGCAGGCGGCCCCGGAGACCCTCCTCCGCCGCGCGAGCCTCGATCTCGTCGGCCTGCCGCCGACCCCGGAGGAGATCGATCGGTTCCTCGCCGACTGGGCCGCCGATCCCGAGGCGGCGTGGGGGGCCGCGCTCGATCGGCTCCTCGCCAGCCCGCACTACGGGGAACGGCAGGCGCGCACGTGGCTCGACATGGCGCGCTACGCCGACAGCAACGGCTACTCGATCGACGCGCCGCGCGAGATCTGGCCGTGGCGCGACTGGGTCGTGGCGGCGTTCAACGCCGACATGCCGTTCGACCGCTTCACGGTCGAGCAGCTCGCCGGCGATCTGGTCCCGCAAGCCACTCAGGATCAACGAATCGCCACCGGCTTCCACCGCAACACGCAGATCAACGAGGAGGGGGGGGTCGACAAGGAACAGTACCGGATCGAGAGCGTGTTCGACCGGGTGGCCACCACCGGCGTCGTCTGGCTCGGGCTCACGGTGGGCTGCGCGCAGTGCCACGACCACAAGTTCGATCCGGTCAGCCAGCGCGACTACTACCGCCTCTTCGCCTTCTTCAACAACCAGGCCGAGCCGAAGCTCAAGGTGGTGGCGGCGGGGGTCGACATCGTCGCGCTCACCGCCGAGCGCGACGCCGCGCGCAAGGCGGTGCAGCGGTTTGTCGCCTCACGGCATGCCGACCTCGCGGCCTGGGAGGCGGCGCTCGACGAGCAGGCGCGGAAGGCGCTGCCCAAGGATGCCGCCGCGGCGCTGAAGGTCGAGGCGGCGAAGCGGTCGCCCGATCACGAGCGCGTGCTCGTCGCCGCCGGCATCGGTGCCGGCGACCAGGAATTCCGCGCCCTCAACGAGCGCTTCGTCGAACTCGACGGCCGGGTCAACGACGGCCCGACCACGCTCGTGCTCGAGGAACTGCCGGAGCCGCGGCCGACGCGGATTCTCGTCCAGGGCGACTTCACCCGCCCCGCCGCCGATGTCACCCCCGGCACCCCCGCCGTGCTGCCCCCGATCGCCGAGACGGCTGCCCGCCCCACGCGCCTCGATCTGGCACGCTGGCTCGTGGATCCCGGCAACCCGCTCACGGCACGCGTGCTGGTCAACCGCGTCTGGCAGCGCCACTTCGGGCGCGGCCTCGTGGAGACCGACGGTGACTTCGGCCTGATGGGGACCCCTCCGTCGCACCCCGAACTGCTCGATTGGCTGGCGCTCGAGACGCGCAGGCTCGGCTGGAGCCAGAAGGCACTGCTGCGCCTGATCATGACGTCGCGTGCCTACCGCATGGCGTCGGTCGAGACGGTGGCGCTCGTCGCGGCCGATCCCCACAACCAGTGGGTCGCCCGGCAGCGGCGCCTGCGGCTCGACGCGGAGCTGGTGCGTGACGTCGCCCTGGTGGCGAGCGGCCGGTTCGTCGCCACGCTCGGGGGGCAGCCGGTGTATCCGCCGATCCCCGACGGGGCGACGGCGGTCGGCCAGGTGAAGCGCCCCTGGCCGACGAGCACCGGCCCCGATCGTTATCGCCGCGGCCTCTACACGTTCGTGTTCCGCGCCAGCCCGCCGCCGGCGCTGGCGGTGTTCGACGCCCCCGACGGGTTTTCCACCTGCACCCGCCGTAACCGCAGCAACACTCCGCTCCAGGCGCTCACGCTCCTCAACGATGCCGCGTTCGTGGAATTGGCCACGGCGCTGGCCGACGTGGTCCGCGCGGAAGGGGTGGAGGGGGCATTCCGCCGCTGCACCGGGCGCCGGCCCGATGCCGATGAACTGCAGGTGCTGACCGCGCTCGATGCCGCCGATGCCGCCCGCGTGCTCCTCAACCTCGACGAAACGGTGACCCGTGAGTGACCCGCGCGAACCGCTCCCCGGCAGTGCCGTTTGGTCGCTCCGCGCGGCGACGAGGCGCCACTTCTTCGGCGGCTGCGGCGTCGGCGTGGGGGCGATGGCGCTGTCGAGCCTGATGGCCGCGGAGGGGCGGGGCGGTTCGGTGGCCGACCCGCTCGCGCCGCAGGCCCCGCACCACGCGCCGCGGGCCAAGCGGGTGATCTTCCTCTTCATGGCCGGAGGCCCGAGCCAGCTCGAACTCTTCGATCACAAGCCGGAGTTGGCCCGGCGCAGCGGCACGCCGATCCCGGAGAGCTTCGTGGCCGGGAAGCGGTTCGCGTTCATGGACTCGAGCCACCGCATCGACCTGCTCGGCCCGAAGCGTCCGTTCCGCCAGCATGGCCAGTGTGGCGCGTGGGTGAGCGACCTCCTGCCGCACACCGCTTCGATCGTCGACCGGCTGTGCATCGTCAAGACCTGCTCGACCGACCTCTTCAACCACGCCCCTGCCAAGCTGTTCATGAACACCGGCAGCGGTCAGTTCGGCCGGCCGAGCATGGGGTCGTGGGTGACCTACGGCCTGGGGAGCGAGTGCAGCGACCTGCCCGGATTCGTCGTCCTCCAGAGCGGGCCACGCGGGCCACGCGGCGGCGCGGTCCTGTGGGGCAGCGGCATCCTGCCGAGCGCCTACCAGGGGGTGCCGCTGCGCAGCACCGGGGACCCGATCCTCAACCTCTCGGCCCCGTCGGGCGTCGATCGCCAGCGGCAGCGGCGCGTGGTCGATGCCGTGCGCGTCCTCAACGAGCACCGCCTGGCCGCCACCGGCGACGGCGAGATCGCGGCCCGGGTGGCAGGCTACGAGATGGCCTACCGGATGCAGTCGAGCGCCCCGGAGTTGATCGACATCGGCGATGAGTCGGCCGAGACGCTCGCCCTCTACGGGATCGCCGACCCGCGCGAGGCGACCTACGCGCGCAATTGCCTCCTCGCGCGGCGCCTCGTGGAGCGCGGGGTGCGCTTCGTGCAGCTCTACCACACCAACTGGGACCACCACGGCGGTCCGACCGAGAACCTCGAGAAGCATCTCCCCGAGGTCTGCGGGCAGGTCGACCGGGCGAGCAGTGCCCTGGTGCTCGATCTCGAGCGGCGCGGCCTCCTCGACGACACGATCGTCGTCTGGGGGGGCGAGTTCGGGCGCACGCCGATGGGGGAGAAGCGGGAAAGCACCGGCCGCAATCACCACATCGACGCCTTCACGATGTGGTTCGCCGGCGGCGGCTTCCGACCCGGGCTGGTCCATGGCGAGACCGACGAGTTCGGGTTCGCCCCGGTGGCCGGCGGGCTCCACCTCCGCGA
>SXGQ01026878.1_pt1 | contig 19596 bp, 24 predicted proteins | sample 3178371 | NCBI WGS metagenome assembly SXGQ01 (sample SAMN11356859, study PRJNA531348) | freshwater metagenome | isolation source: freshwater sample F1-20 | place: China: Fuxian Lake, Yuxi | collected 2017-12-25 | reverse complement strand
TCCGAATAAAAGACCGCCCAACAGTCGCCGTCGTACCAGGTAAACGGCCGGCCATTTTTCGTGAGTACCTCGGCCAGAAAGCCCGACCAGCGACCGCCCTTTAGTTCGGCACTGCACCGCGCGAGCCGGTCGTGGTCTTCTGCGAACTGAAAATATGAGCCATATGAACTGACTTTTGCAATCAGCGATGAGCCATCTGAGAGAGTGAGGCGAAAAACTCTGTTGGTCGAGACATGCGCCGAAACTTCATCGAATGCGAGGATCCGACGTGAGTCGGCCAAACTCGACCAGGCGTCGAGAACATTCTGCTTGGCATTCGGCAGGGCTTCCGATGAAATATTTTGCGATGAAGCCATGCTTCAGTCTCGCAGAAAACTTGTCGCGATCTAATTAGATCGAGCGCGAATACCGATCGGGGCGATGAGATGAAAACCGGCTTGATGGCGTTGCTCTTCTGATTCGCCGCCCCAAAAACCGTATTCGTGATGATCGCGGGCAAAAACTTTGCAAGTAGCCAGCACTGGACATGCTTCGCAAACTGTGCGCGCTATTTGCTCGCGTCGTTCTCGCGCTTGTGGTCGCTCGGCGGCCGGCGGGAAAAACACATCGGTCAGGCCACGACAGGCGGCGTCGTTCATCCATTTGTCGTCTGTCTCGACTCTTCGTTGATAGAAGTCATTCGCTGACACAATCAGCAGGATAGGGCATAATCAACTGATCAGTCAATTAAATCTTGAGCGCTTGTGAAACCCCTTCGGCAAAAGTTTCGATGTCTTTGACTGTCATGTCCCAGGCGGTCATCCAGCGGTATTGATGTTTGGGCAGGTCCCAGTCCCAAAAGAACGTCCAATCTCGCAACGCGGTGGCGGCTGGCTCGTGAATCGTCGGAAACAGACTGTTGACCACAGGGGGAGTGATCAGCCCAAGCGACTTGTGGTGGCGGGTTTGCTCGTAGAGGGCGAGCGCCATGGTGTTGGCATTGCTGGCAAGTTTGAACAACAGGTCATTTTGCAAAAATTCGACATATTGCGCCGAAACAAATCTCATTTTTGAGTTCAGTTGCGCTACTTGTTTACGGACATATTCGACCCGCGAGGCGAGACTCGTGTTGAAAAACACAACTGCTTCACCGAACATCAGACCAGCTTTCACCCCACCAAAACTTAAAACGTCGACCCCTGCATCGATTGTGAAACTTCGCAACGCTTCGGCTGTGCCCCCGAGAGCTGCGGCGGCATTGGTGATGCGAGCGCCATCCATGTGCACGAGCATGCCGAGTTCGTGAGCAGTATCGCAGATTTGACGAACTTCTTCTGCCGTGTAGATCGTGCCGAGTTCTGTTGCTTGAGTGATCGAAACCACGGCAGGTTCGGCGTGGTGAATGTTTCCACGCAAGTGCGCGACACCTTGAATATCGTTTGGTCGAAGCTTGCCGTTTACTGTTGGAATGTCGATTAGCTTTGCGCCAAGAAACTTTTCGGGTGCCCCGGCTTCATCCACCGCAATATGTGCACTGGCGGTGCAGACGACTGCTTGAGCGGGTTTGAGCATGCAGGCGAGTGCCAGAATATTTGCTCCCGTGCCACCAAAGACAAACTCGGTGACGACATCGGCGTCGAACAATTGGTCGAACAGCCTCTTCGCCTGCGGCGTATATTCATCGTGACCGTAACCAAGTGCGTGAAAATTGTTAGCGCGGTTGATCGCCGCAAGAATCTCGGGGTGGATACCCGCGGCGTTATCTGAGGCCATCAGGCGTTGCGGCGGTGGCAGTGAAATCTTCACCGAATAAGTATGCCTTTGAGATATCCACCAACAATCGGTCGATTCGGCGTAGGTTTTCGTCATGACAAAATCACTTGATCCGTCAGGAATCTCTAGTTTGACTACCGTTGATGCGACGCGTTGTCAATGGTGCCGGTCGCCAATTGCCCAGCGGTCTGGGGCTGGACGACCGAGGCGGTTTTGTTGCCAGTCCTGCCGCCAATGGGATTGGGTGGCACGTCAGCGGGCGACAGAGTTGGCCCTGAGCGAAGACGAACTGGTCATCGCCCGCAAAGAATTAGACGCCCTGCGCGACCAGGTTTATGTTTTGCGATGTGCGATAGCCGACGTTGAGGCCGACTTGGACCCGTCAGTCGACCCGACAACGCGTGACTTCAAAGCGGCACTTAAGTGGTTGCTGCAGGCAGCCAAACCTCTGGCGCAAGATCAGCTGCATCCCAGCCCAAGCCGAGCGGCATGATGCGATATTTAGCGTTCTCTAGATCTATTGGTCCCCAGGGTTTCGCCCATAATGTTAGTTATGTAAAGTTAATCTAGACCAAAACAAAGCGAATAAACCCCTTGACCATCCCCCCAGCGACGCCGCCCGAAAATTTGTTACCAATTTCTGGCTGGTCGGCGACTGAAGTCTTTGACAGCCTTGAGGCGATGCGTAGCGGCGATGTGCGCTGGCGCGAAGGTCGAGCCTTCAGTCTCGCCTACAACGCCGGACCCGACGCCCTAGCCGTGGCTGAAGAGGCTTACAGGCGTTTCAGCGGCGAGAATGCACTGAATACCAACGCCTTCCCCAGCCTCAAACGAATGCAATCTGATGTCTTAGCAATGTCTGGTATCTGGCTCGGTGCAACACCCCAGTCGGCCGGGTTCATGACCTCAGGCGGCACTGAGAGCATCCTCATGGCGGTTAAGTCTGCCCGCGATCGACTGCGCGCCGAGCGTGGAATCAGCCACCCGAATATGGTCATGCCAACTTCGGCTCATGCCGCGTTCGCCAAGGCTGGTGAATATTTCGGTGTCGAAGCTCGTCGTGTTGCGGTACTCGCCGACTGGCGGGCAGATGTTGCTGCAATGCGCGATTTAGTGGATCAAAATACGGTGCTGATTGTTGGCTCGGCGCCACAATATCCGCAAGGCGTCGTCGATGACATCGTCGGTATCGCCAAGATTGCAACTGATGCAGAGATCAACTGTCATGTTGACGCTTGCATGGGTGGCGTCACGCTCGCCTATCTGGAACGGCTCGGCGAAAAAATTGCCCCGTGGAATCTGCAGGTGCCGGGTGTCAGTTCAATTTCTGTCGACCTACATAAGTTCGGCTACACATCGAAGGGTGCCTCGGTGATTATGTATGCATCCAAATATTTGCGTTCGTTTCAAGGCTTCGTCACCGACGATTGGCTCGGCGGTGTGTACGGATCATCGGGCGTGCTCGGCACGAAGTCTGGAGGTTCTATCGCGAGTGCCTGGGCTGTGATGCATTTTTTCGGCGAAGACGGCTATCTACGACTTACGCGTCAGGCTCGCGAAGCCACGCTCCAACTCGCGGATGCTATTCGTGCTTCTGGTGAACTGATCCTGCGTGCCGAGCCCGAATCGACTCTGCTTTGCTTCGGAGCGCGCGATCCAATTGCCTTAAATGTCTTTGCCGTCGCAGATGAACTCGCAAAACGTGGCTGGTACGTCGATCGCCAGACACCCCCCGACTCGTTGCATTGCACTGTCAACGCAATTCATCATGACAAAATTGAATGGTTCGCCCGAGATCTGCTCGAAAGTGTTGCAATCGCAGTGGCTCAGCAGTCGTCTGCCACAGTCGGCGCCTACGGCACCGTCGAGTAGAAAATTGCTGGTCGTCTAGGCCGAAACAGCGCTGCAGATTCGAACTGTTTGTTCGGCTAGCTGTTTCATTTCGGCGTCGGTCAAATGAAGCTTGATCAGTCGCGCCATTGCATCGTTGGTCGATTTTTCGACAAGTTCACGGATTGGTTTCAGAGTCGAGCAATCTGCGTGAGGTCCTGCCCAACCGTGCAACTTTGCCATGCCCTCACCTGACGACAGCAATGTTGCATCAAGTCCGGATAATCCGTATGTGGTACAGGCGGCAATGTGGAGACAGCAGCGCAGTTCGCGAATCAGCGTGACCAATCGATATGCCCGTGCGGTGACATCAGCCGGCAATGCCTCCGCTCGCAGACCGGCGAACAAACTCAAACCAGACGAGTCGACAGTGTTTACCAATTTTTCAGCAGGCGCAACAAATTTCTCAAGATCCGAGACCCCTGCCAGATGTTTGCGACCCCAGACATCACAACTCTGCATGTAACGCTTGCCTGCTGCTCGTGCACCTTCAACGGCGATACCCGCCTTCCACAATTTGTCGATCAAACTTTGCTCGAAGAACATAAACGCCGAATACACGACATCGCTTTCGACTTCGCCGAGCACTCCCCCGCGACCCGCGACATAATAAGCAAAACCATTCGGATAACCAGCCGCTGCGCCGTGGGCCATCGTTTCGGGGTCGAGCATATATTTTGCGCCCAACGAGCCAATCAATGGTGCAATGGTCGACGCGACTTGTGACTCGTTCATAAAACCTAAACGGCCGTCGATTGATGAGCGCTTGACTTCAAAACCACAACCGGCTGCGTGCTCGACATCGTCAACTCGTCGCCGAGAGTGACGATCATCGCGTCTACGTCAGATTTGATGTTTGCCAGGGGCAGGACGTTCAGCACGCCTTGACCGTTGCGAACGACGTCAACTAGTTGATCGCCCTGACACAGCACGACTGCTTTGCCGCTAATCACGATGTGTGCCGCAGCAATCTCGGTGTCGACATGCGATCGTAAATAGCTAAAAACTTCGCGAACGGACTCAAGCTTGATGCCCGCATCAAGCAACTGTTTGATTACTTTTAACTCAAGCAAGTCTCGATACTCGTAACTACGACGCGATCCACTTCCTTTGGCATCGCTCAAGGACGGTCTGATCAAATTTGTGCGTGCCCAATAGTCAAGTTGACGATATGTGATCCCTGCGATTTGCGCAGCCTGACTACCACTGAAACTTTGTCTCGCCATTGCGACTCCCCAGATTGAAACCCTCAACGCCCTGTTCACAGGCTACGGCTATCAACCGAGTTAAAAACTCAGCTTTGAAAATCCTCGGGCTTGATTGAATCAATGAAATCACGAAAATCATCGATGATCTCCTCGGCATTTTCTGGCTCGTCGGTCGGCAATACTTTGCCGACTGCGTCCAATAGTTCGTCTTCGGCATAAATCGGGATACCCGCTCTGACGGCAACTGCGACACCATCTGAGGGTCGACAACTTACTGCCAATACCTTTCCCTGTTGAAGTAGATGTAGATCGGCAAAATACGTGTTGTCTTCAATTTTGGTAATCACCAGTTTCACTGGTTGGGCGTCCAAAGCTTCGGTGATGTTGATCAGCAAATCGTGCGTCAGTGGACGATCAGGTTTCAAACCCTCGAGTGCGTAATGAATCGAAGAAGCCTCGGGTGCACCGATACAAATTGGCATTATTCTTCGAACGCCACCCTGCTCTCGCAAGATCAGCACCGGCATGTTCTGAGGGATCTCAAGTCGGATGCCCTCCAATCGCATTTCAATCATTTGGTTAGCGTATCCTCGTCGTCCAAACTAAATCAGTGCCTAGCGATTTTCGATGTGATCTCTGGCCTGTGCAGCGATCAAAGCAGCACGAAGTTTGGCGCCCTGCTCGACAAGCTCAGAAAACATCTGCACCGCTTGTTGACGGGCTTCTGGGTTGCGTTGCCGCATTAGCGGAACAACCCGACTTTCGAAAAGTGCCACTTCGTTGTCGGCTGCGGCCCGCCATGCTTTCAGATGCCTCGCGTCAATACCCAACTCAATGAACTTTGCGGACACCTGCAAAATTTGCAAATCTGCGTCATCGTAGATATCTGTCGACCCGATTCGATTTGCCCGAACTATGCTGAAGCGCTCAAGTTCTGCCAGGATTTTTTCGGTGATATTGGCAGCCGCGATCACTTCTTCTCGGTTGAAAGACGACGTGCTTGCATTCGGCTTCTGCTTCAATTTCGACACAGAAGTCGGAGCAGCAACTTCTGGGGCCTTGGCGGCCTTCTTCAGACCTGCAGGATGACCCTGTCCTCGCGGTGCAGGAATATGCCGCAAGCCTCGTGGTGCAGTTATCTCATCCTCGCGCAACATTCCGTCACTTGTGTCGCCTTCTAAACGAGTTCGAATTACCTTCAAGGGCAAATAGTTTTCTTTTTGTTCACGCAGAATGAATTTCAAGCGGTCGACTTCGGCCTGTGAAAATTTGCGATATCCGGATGCCGTGCGCTCAGGATCGATCAGCCCTTGGCTTTCAAGGAACCGGATCTTCGAAATTGTGACATCCGGAAACTCTTCGAGCAACAATGCCAAGACTTCACCGATCGACAGATAACTGCGTGCCGTATTCATCGAACTAGTCTTTCTTTTTTCGTCATGACAAAATGTCGGCCTTGCTGAAAAATACCATACGATATTTGCCGACTTGGATCTCGTCTCCATGTTTGATGGTGAATTCGTCGACCCGACTCTGATTGACGTAAGTGCCGTTCAATGAACCCAAGTCTCGAATGATCAACGAGTTGGAGTTTTTGACTATTTCGGCGTGGTGGCGAGAAACCGTAATGTCATCAAGCAAAATATCGCTACCCGCATGTCGACCGATCTGCGTCAAGTCCTTGTCCAAAGTGAAACGACTGCCCGTCAACTCACCCGAGCGAACGACGAGTACACCGTGGCCGCCAACGTCGCCCAAGCGGATCGTCGCATTGTCGGATGCACCTGGCAAATCTTGCATCGGGTCGACCATAGCAATCACAATTGTTCTCTCGTCGGGCAAATCCAAAACCGCACCACACGATGAGCAAAAAGACGAGTTCGGTGGATTTCTATGACTGCACTGATTGCAAAATACATACGACATAAAGTCTCAACCCTCAATCAACTGTCGATACGACTTGGCATCCAGCAAATCCGAATTCTCTGATTGGCTGTCTAGTAGCAGTTCAAAAATCCAACCTTCGCCGTACGGATCAGAGTTTACGAGTCCAGGGACGTCTGAAAGAGTTCCGTTCACCATAACGATCTCTCCCGCAAGCGGGATATAAACATCCGAAACGCTTTTGCTGCTCTCAATCTCACAGCATGCGGATCCCGCCGTAAATTTGTCACCGACATTCGGCAGTTGCACGAAGACCACATCACCGAGAGCATCTTGGGCATACTCGGTGATCCCCACACGCGCAGTTGCCCCTGAAAAAAGTATCCACTCGTGATCTCTTGAGTATCGACGATCATCGAGAATCTTCATAAGACAAAGTTAGCCTCGACGCGCCTCTCGCCCTGCATGAAGATTTTGGCGAATTTTCGGAATGTACGCAAAGGCCGTGGCGTACGACAAGATGATCCCTGGAATGGCAAATACCCAAGCGCCGATCAACACTAAATCGGCTCCCCGACCATCGTCAGCAGCCAACAGCATCAACGGAACTGCGAACATCAGCAAGAACGTGTAGCGCTTGCCCCAAATGGTGACGGCGAATCGTTGCATGCCGAACGCGGTGGCGATAACCATGGCGGCAGCCACTGTAATCTCGCGCACCAAAATTGCTGCGGCGAGCCATGTATTCATCGATTGATCGACAAGGATGGCAACTACTGCGACGATGAACAAGCTTCGGTCTACGGCTGGATCGAACACCGCTCCGAACGCACTTCGTTGATCAAACCTACGCGCCACCCATCCATCCACCCAGTCGGTTGCCCCGAGACCACCCAATAGCCATGCCGCGCCCGCCTTGTCTTCGATACCGAACAACATCCACAGAAAAATTGGCAAACAGAACAGCCGCATCAAAGTGATCAGATTTGGAACGGTCAGAATGCGTTCTGAGGGCACTACACGAGCGTACAAGTCGCTCGATCGCCTACGCTGATCTTGTGAATCCGACGCTTTTTACGCGAATTATTAATGGCGAAATCCCTGGCACATTCGTCTATCGCGATGAACACTGTGTCGTATTCATGACCATCAGCCCGATAACCACTGGTCACACTTTGGTGGTGCCAATCAAAGAGATCGATCAGTGGACTGATCTGCCCCAAGAATTGATCGAGCATTTGTTCAACGTCGCCAAGACAATTGGCCAAGCCACAAAACTGGCTTTTAAATGCGAGCGTATCGCTCTTGTAATCGCTGGCTATGAAATTCCGCACTGCCACTTGCACATAATTCCGAGCGATTCGATGGCCGATCTCGAATTCAAAAATGCACGCACGAACGTTGACCGCCAAGAATTAGAACAAGCGGCCGCTCGCATCATCGCCGAGTTGCGTGGTGCTGGCGTCGCCGGTGCTTTTGGCTCGCGCTAGCCGATCTGTCGCTTGACACTCGACAAAATCGTCAGACGCGGCACGCAACAGGTGCAACGGCGCAGCAACGGATTCATCCAGCCAGGTTTCCACGTCGTCGCGTTCAAGAATCACGGGCATTCGATGGTGCACCTTTGCGAGTTTTTGATTTGCCCCAGTGGTGATGATCGTGCAAGTTTGCAACAAAGCATCATCGGGTTGTTTCCAAGTAGTCCATAATCCCGCCAGAGTCATGACATCGTTGTCTAGGCGCGAAATGTAATGCGCTTGCTTACGCGGCTTGCCGACATCACTCGGTAATTCCTGCCATTCATAGAAACCCTGAACCGGTATGACGCACCGATGCTTGGCCAGCAGATTGCGAAAACTCGGCTTTTCGGTCAAAGTTTCGCTACGAGCGTTGATCATGCTGGCCGCTCGGACTTTGTCTTTCGACCAACTCGGCACAAGTCCCCAGGTCATCGCATCAACCACACGCTTGGCGTCAGCTTGACGTAAAACATAGACGAGCGCTGTCGGGGCGACGTTGTGATTCGACTGCAATTCTTGGCCGAGAAACTCTGCTCGATAAACAGCTGCGAATTGTTTTCCGCTGGCTATTGAATTAAACCGACCACACACGATCTTGGCTAGTGAATCAAACCGTTAGGTGTGGCAAAGATCCATACCAACAGTGGTGTGATAACTAAGCCTGGCAACAGCGAGCCGAGTCGAATTTTTTTGATCTCGAGCAAATTAATGCCGATCGCGATTACTGCTAGACCGCCTGCACTGAACATTTCGAGACGCATCCGATCTGTGAGCAGCGAGTCGATTGACGTGCCAAAAACGGTCAACGAACCTTGCACCACGAACACGCTGACAGCACTGAAAATTGCGCCAACACCGTATAGCGCCGCAAAAATGATCGTCATGAAACCATCCAGGGTGCCCTTGATGATGTACAACTGGGGTGTTCTGCCACTGGCATCCTCGATCGCCCCCAGAATCGTCAGTGGACCCACACAATACAACAGCGTTGCAGTTACGAATCCATTGACGAAGGTACTCTCTGCAGAACTCTTGGCAAAACGGCGACGCAGAAATTCGCCGATACTCGCGAGACGATCCTCAATCCGCAGGAGTTCTCCGAGGATGCCACCCAAAACCATGCCGACCAAAGGGAACACGATGTTCTCGGTGCTGATGACATCGCGCAGACCAATCGCCAGTGTCGTCATGCCGATCACCTGAACGATGATTACCCGCACTCGATCGGGAATCTTGTTACCGATAACAAGACCGAGTCCACCCCCGGCGATCACCGTAACAGTGTTGATAATCGTGCCGAGTCCGCGCATCAGATCACAACTAACCGACGGGCGTCAATGGTGCTCGACCATTGACAATCGCCACGGCATTGTCAGCCGCGAGGACGGCCATCGCGTTACGCGTCTCGGTGGTGGCTGAACCCAAATGTGGTATCAATACGACGTCATCACGGTCGAGCAATCCTGCATTGATCTTGGGCTCGAACTCAAAGACATCAAGACCAGCGCCAGCAATTTCGTGGTTTCGCAGTGCATCAACCAATGCCTGCTCGTCGACTATCGGTCCGCGTGCCGTGTTGATCAAAAATGCAGTATTTTTCATTTTCTCGAATTGAGTCTTGCCGATCAGGTGATGCGTGCTGTCGTTTGATGGACAGTGGATCGAGACCACATCGCTCGTCGCCAGGAGTTCATCGAGTGAAACCTTGCTCGCACCGAGTTCATTTGCAATTTTTGCGTTGATCTCACTGCGCGAAAAATAGATAATCGACATACCGCAAGCCTTCGCTCTTCGAGCAGTGGCGATGCCGATCGCCCCCATGCCGACGACACCAAGAACACGGTTGGTGATACCGGCACCCAACATGTAGTGCATCCCCCATTGCCACGAAGTTTTGCCGCGAATCACTCGTTCGCCTTCGGCCAATCGGCGGGTGACCATCAAGATCAAAGCCAGCGCGATATCTGCCGTGGCATCAGTCAACACACCAGGAGTGTTCGTGACGGTCACCCCGCGTGCCTTGCACGCCGCAACATCAATGTTGTTGTAACCAACTGCCACATTGCAAACGGCCTTCAATTGCGATCCGGCGGCATCCAGCAACTCGCCGTCGACCTTTTCGGTGAGAAGCGTCACCAGAATCTCGGCACCCTTCACTTGTTGCAACAACTCTTGGCGGGTCATCGCCGTGTCTTGTGACCATGCCTGTGGATTCAAACCGGCATTGCGCAAAACCTCTAGTCCGGCATTCGGTATCTTTCCGGTTACGACGATTCTGGGCGTCACTTTGACGCGACCCATCCAGCAAGTCGAGCCAAACCCTGTTCGATTTTGTCGTTGTCAATGCCGCTATAAGCAAGACGAATGTAGTTGCCCTTCTCGTCTGGCGCTGGGCGACCAAAATGTCGGCGGGTACAAAACGACATTCCTGAATTGTGCAGGGCATCAAGAGCGAAATCGGCGACATCTTTATGCCCGGTTCGCTTCATGGTTTCTGAAACTTCTGGGAAAACATAGAACGCGCTGTTCGGCGTATGCACACGCATACCTGGCACCTTGTTGATACCTGCAATTGTCGCATCACGACGCGATTTGAGGACTCGAACCAATTCGTTTGCCCCAGATTGATCGCCATTGATCGCTTCGACACCCGCCCATTGCACGAACTGGGCCGTGCAACTTTCTTCGTTGGTGTTCAGTTTTGAGATGCGATCCACAAGATCGCGCGGACCAATCGCTGCACCAAGTCGCCATCCGGTCATCGCGAACTTCTTTGAAAATGTGTACAAGATGACTGTGCGATCTTGCATTCCCGCGAGGGACACGATGCTTTTACTTTCACCCGCGTAGCGAATGTCAAAATATGCCTCATCTGCAAGAACCCAAAGATTGTGCTTATTTGCCAAATCAGCAAGAGCCTGTCGCTCGGCGTCGGTCATTTCGGCTGCCAACGGGTTTTGTTGGTCATTAAGAATCAACGCCTTGGTCTTGTTCGTAATCTTTGATTTCAGATAGTCCAAGTCGATTTGAAATCCGTTTGGTGTGTCTAAGTATTTGTATGGCACCGCGACACCGTCATTAAATTCAATTTGACTTTCATAAATCGGAAAGCCTGGGTTTGGATACAACACTTCGTCACCCGGATTCATCACCGAGCGCAAGAATTTGCCGATCACGGGTTTGCCGCCGGGTTGCACCGCGATGTTCTCGGGTGCAAAAACAACGTTGCGTTGCTTGCCGAGACTCTCGGCAAGGGCAAGTCGCAACGGCGCGATGCCCGCGTTCGGACAGTAACCAGTCTTACCTTCAGCAACTGCCCGTTGCATCGCCGCTGAGATATTGGCTGGCGTTGCCAGATTCAGGTCGCCAAGATGAAACGGGAAAACTTGGTTGCCTTTTGCCAACCAATCGGCAGCCGTAGCGGCAACGGCAAAGGCCGTCTCTGTACCTAAACGGTCTAAACGATTTGCCAACTCCACAACGCCTCCGAATCAAGAAATTATGTTTACGAAAAGTAAATACTAGACAAACGAAAATAGTTTGTCGGGCTGGCGGGATTTGAACCCACGACCTCTTGTCCCCCAGACAAGCACGCTAACCAAGCTGCGCCACAGCCCGAAACTCAACTATCGCGACTGTCAAGGTATCTCAAATAAACAACGACACAACTCGCCACGACAAGTATCCGAGCAAAAGGGCAACCAGCAACTTGAAATGCCAAGGAACCTTCTCACTTTCGCCATTTGACTTGGCGAGAGTCTTTAAGTCGAGCGTTTTGTATGTAACGGGCTGATCTAGGGGCGTTCCGTTAATTGTGAATTCGGCGACTTCTCGTCCACATTTCGGACAATTTCCTTCAACGGTAAGTGCATTGGGAACAAAATATTTCGCGCACTCTTCACACCACGGCATAGTCGATTACTCGGCCCGCTTTCGCACACGAATTTTGATCGGCACTGAACCAAATTCGAAGCCTTCGCGAATTGATCGCTCGAGATAACGCAAATATGTTTGCGGTAACTCTTTGTTCACGAACAATGTGAAAGTTGGTGGATCAGACGCACCTTGCAACGCGTAAAGCACTCGCCCACCACTCGGTGCAGGCTGCTGCTGTTGGGCGCGTGCGATAACACGATTGACATCACGAGTGGGTACACGTCGGTGATATTGCTCAATTGAGTCTTGCAATACCGGCAGAAGTTTCTGCACTCCCTTGCCGGTCAGCGCACTCATCTTGAGCACTGGGGCGTCACCTACAAAAAATAATTTTCTGCCAATTTCAATGTCGATCTCGGCACGCTGGTCGGCGTTGAGAATTTCCCACTTGTTGAGCACCACCACGACTGGGCTTCCAGATGCATCAATCCGTTCGGCAAGCCTTTGGTCTTGGCTGGTGATGCCCTCAGTGGCGTCGATGACTAGCAAGGCGATGTCCGACTCATCGACGGCGCGTAACGCTCGTACGAACGAATAATATTCGGTCGACTCATCCACGCGACTTCGACGACGCATTCCGGCTGTGTCGACGAATGTGATCGGACCATCGGGCGTTTGAACGACCGTGTCGATCGAGTCACGTGTAGTACCGGGCATGTCGTGCACGACTGATCGATCTTGACCTACAAGTCGGTTGAATAATGTGCTCTTGCCGACATTGGGTCGACCCACAATTGAGACGCGCGGAATGCCGGGAGTGCGGTTGACATCGTTGCGATCGGGCTTCAATATTTCTTGATCATCGCCATCTCGTCGAGGCAGTCGAATCAAAATTTCATCCAGTACATCGCCGGCTTTGCGACCGTGCAACGCCGAAACAGGATAAGGATCACCCAGGCCCAACGAGAGAAATTCCCACTTATCAAATTCACGCTTGTCGGTGTCGACTTTGTTAGAAATCACAAGCACTTCCTTGCCGCTGGTGCGCAACCATTTCGCCATCGCTTGATCATCATCGAGCACACCGGCGGTCGAATCAACTACGAACAAAACCAGATCAGCCTGTTTCACAGCCGATTCGACTTGTCGGCTGACTTTGGTGTCGAGTTCGCTACCACCTGGCATCCAACCACCGGTATCGACGACGTTGAAATGACGACCTTGCCACTCGACTTGGCGCTCGAAGCGATCTCGAGTCACGCCTGGCTGATCCTGCACGATCGCAATTTGAGACCCCATAAAGCGATTGAACAGTGTGCTCTTGCCCACATTCGGGCGACCGACGATGACAACAGTTGCAAGGTTCGATGTCACATTTCTCAGTTTACCTTTGCATCTTCGGGGTAATCTGCGAAGCAATGAATAACGTCGAAAAAATTGTTCTTGCTTCACCTCGTGGTTTTTGCGCGGGTGTCGAAATGGCGATCAAAGCGCTCGCGTGGATGGTGCGTACATTCGAAGCACCCGTTTACTGCTATCACGAGATCGTGCACAACAAGATCGTGGTGGATCGCTTCAAAAACCTTGGTGTTATTTTCGTGGATGACTTGAGCGAGATACCAGCAGGGTGCCCGATCATGCTCTCTGCCCATGGCTCGGCGCCTCAAGTTGTGCAACAAGCGAAAGCGAAAGGAAGCTACGTCGTTGACTCGGTATGCCCTCTGGTGACCAAGGTGCATCACGAAGTGAAGACACGTGCTTCGAAGAACTTTCATATCGTCTACATCGGACACGACGGACACGAAGAAGCCGTCGGCACGATGGCTGTTGCCCCAGATTCGATTACAAGAGTCGAGTCACTCGATGAGGTCGCAGCACTGCCGAAGTTCGCTCAACCCGTCGCTATCTTGGCTCAGACGACGCTTTCGCATCGCGACTGGAAGGATGTCGCAGACGCCGTTAAGGTTAAATTTCCAAAAGTATGGTCTCCTGGTAAGAGCGACTTATGTTTCGCCACCACGAACCGTCAAGAAGCGCTAATGAAAATCACCGAACAGTGCGACGCAATTATTGTAATTGGCTCCGAGAATTCCTCAAACACGCGGGCTCTCGAAAAACTAGCGCGAGAGGTTGGGTGCAACAATGTTTACCGGATCAACGACGTCTCGGAGTTGCCGAATTCGCTTGCTGGTGTTGTAGGCGTAACCGCAGGAGCATCGGCACCAGAAGAGCTCGTTGCACAAATTATTCAACAACTCGCACCAACCAACGGCGTCGAAGAAATCAGAATCGCCCAAGAGGACGAATACTTTCCGCCACCGCGGCACATTCGTCAATTACAAGTTGCAATCGAAACAACGGTGACGATGATGTTGGGTGGCGCGCTCGTTAGTCGCAAAATTGTGGACGATCGCAAACTCGCCGCGAGCACGGTACTTGCGTTGCTAGCAAATTAAATATTGCTGCTGTCAATTTCTCGGCGAAGCTTGCCGAAAGGTGCAACTATAATTTTGTTAGTTGCGCGGCACTTCGTGCCATGGTTTATCGCGGTCGACGCGAACATCGCCTGGCAGGCCGAGCACACGCTCGCCGAGGATGTTCTTCATTACCTCGGTCGTTCCGCCTTCGATGCTGTTGGCTCGACTGCGCAAAAAGGCCTTCGGAACTGAGTCAAAACTCATTGCCGTTTCTGGTCGAACCATCGCGTAACTTCCGTAGAGCATGCCACTCGCACCAAGCAGATCTACACAAAATTCGTAGGTGTCTTTGTTCAATTCAGCGCTAGCCACTTTGCCGATCGAACCCTCAGGGCCGGGCGTGCCCATCCGACGGTTTTGACCTGCGCGAATGTTCGTCAATCGCAAAACCTCTGCCTTAATCCAAAGTTTCATCAAATCATCTTTCGTCGCCTGCGACTGTTGGTCGCTCGGCAATGATCCCCAAATTTTTAATGCTTCACGAATCGGGCCGGTTGCCTTGCGCGGTATCGCACCGCCAATTGCGACGCGCTCGTTCATCAAGGTTGTCAGGCTCACTCGCCAACCATCCCCTGCACCACCGAGAGTGTCGGCGACCGGCACACGAACATCGGTGAAGTAGACCTCATTGAACTCGGCCTCACCGGTCATTTGTCGCAACGGCCGAACTTCGACACCGGAAGCGTGCATGTCGACAATCACCGCCGTCAACCCAGCGTGCTTGACTGCTTGCGGATCGGTACGCACAACCAATAACCCAAGTTTTGAAAGATGCGCAAGCGTTGTCCAAACTTTTTGTCCATTGACGAGCCACTCTTCGCCGTCGCGTACACCTTTGGCTGACAAACCTGCGAAGTCCGATCCAGAGCCTGGCTCAGAAAACAATTGGCACCAGATTTCTTCGCCGGTGAACAAAGGTCGCATATATCTTTGCTTCTGCGCGTCGGTGCCCCACTGCGCGATCGTCGGCGCGCACATGCCATAACCGATCGGGTTGCGCGCATAACTCGATGGTCCATTCACGGCCGCGATTGCTTCGTTTACAATCTTTTGATGCTTTGGTGAAGCACCAAGTCCGCCGTTGCCAACCTCAAAATGCACCCAAGCGAGACCAGCATCAAATTGTGCACCCAAAAATTCAACTGGTTTAGTTTTGTTCGGCGGATAATTGGCGATCAGCGATTCAACCAGCGCGCCAACCTGCTTTTCAGTGACAATGTTTTCGGTCTCGACTACGGCCATGATCGTCCTATCTTAAAGGTTCGAGGTCGGATTTTCGTGGTTGGCAATCTCTAAACGAAACCGACTAGTTTTCAATCATGTTCCCAGGTGCAATCGCCATAGACGCACCAGACAGACCGGCCGTGATCATGGCAACAACAGGTCAAGTCATCACATTCAAAGAGCTCGATGATGGCGCCAACCGACTCAGCCAAGTCTTGCGAAGTGCAGGTCTGAAAACCGGGGACCACATCGCATTCTGCGTCGAAAATCACCCGCGATATTTCGAAATTTTGTGGGGTTGCCATTATGCGGGCCTGATTTATACGGCATGTTCGTCGCGCTTGACGACCGACGAACTTAGTTACATCATCAACGACTGCGGTGCGAAAGCTTTCATCACGAGTAAATATAAGACTGACCAAGCAGCAGACGTTTTGAACACAACGCCAAATATTTCGTTGCGTCTCATGCTCGACGGCACAATTGACGGCTACGACTCATACGAAAATGCTGTCGCCAAAGCGCCAAATGCCGAACTAGACAACCGCGTTGACGGGGTTGACATGCTCTATTCAAGCGGCACCACCGGACGACCGAAAGGCATCAAACTTGGACTGGCGATGACACCAGTCGGTACGGCGACTGGCTTGAGCACGTTGTGCTCGATGCTTTTTGGTATCGACAAAGATTCAACGTATCTTTCTCCTGCTCCGCTCTATCATGCGGCACCGTTGCGTTTCACGATGACGACGCACCGCTTGGGTGGCACGACAATCATCATGGAGCACTTTGACGCCGAAGAATATCTACGGCTCGTCGCAAAATACAAAGTCACGCACTCGCAACTGGTGCCAACAATGTTCGTGCGAATGCTCAAACTCGACGAGAGTGTTCGAAGGAAATTCGACACTTCAAGCCTCAAGTGCGCGATTCACGCCGCTGCTCCGTGCCCGATCGAAGTAAAAAAGAGGATGATTAATTGGTGGGGGCCAATAATTCACGAATACTACGCGGGCAGCGAAGGCAACGGCTTCGTATATTGCAACTCAGACCAGTGGCTCGTTCACCCAGGCACGGTTGGCGTGGCGATTAATGCAACCGTGCATATTTGCGGCGACGACGGCGCCGAGTTGCCAATCAACGAACCTGGCACCATCTATTTCGAAAGCGTCGTCGACTTCGAATATCACAACGACCCAGAGAAAACCAAGAGTTCGCGCGATCCGTTGGGTCGCGGATGGACCACGCTCGGCGACGTCGGTTATCTCGACAAAGATAACTTCTTGTATCTGACCGACCGCAAGGCGTTCATGATCATTTCTGGTGGCGTGAACATCTATCCGCAAGAGTCTGAAAACATCTTGATCAACCATCCCAAAGTTATAGACGTCGCAGTTTTTGGTGTGCCCAACGATGAGTTCGGTGAAGAAGTCAAGGCGGTGGTGCAACCAGCCACAATGCCAAGCACCCCTCAAGAGGCGCTCGATCTCGAGCAAGAACTGAAAGCATTTTGTCGTGCTTCACTTGCCGATCTCAAATGCCCGAGGTCGATTGATTTTCGTCCCGATTTACCTCGACATCCGACTGGCAAACTTTATAAGCGACTACTCAAAGACGAATATTGGAAGAACTCGGGTCGTGCAATTTAAGTTTGCGCGAATGTCTAGTTGACGAATCGTGCGACATCCATTTCTTAGACACAACCCACCACTCGCTTTTGCGCATCGTGGAGGCGCCAGCGATGCTCCCGAAAACACGATGCCTGCGTTTCAGCGGGCGATCGATCTGGGTTACATATATATGGAAACAGATGTGCACGCGACCAAAGATGGCGTCTTGCTCGCCTTTCATGATGATGATCTATCGCGCACATGCAATCGAGATGGCTTGATCAGCGAACTGAACTACGACGATGTAAAGACTGCTCGAGTAAATGGCACCGAACCAATACCGTTACTAGAAGATTTGATTGCGGCTTGGCCGCACGCTCACCTCAACATTGACTGCAAGTCGGATCACGCTCTGTCGCCATTGGCAGACCGATTGGCCCGAGGCGATATTTTTGACCGGGTGTGCATTGGTTCGTTCAGTGACAAAAGGCTTAATAGTTTGCGCGGTCAATTTGGCGAGAGACTTTGCACCTCGATGGGCCCGAGGGACGTCACTAAGTTGCGTTTAGGCAGTTGGGTGCGCCGCAGTGGCAGTTTTCACAACATTCACGCGGCTCAGGTGCCCGTTAGTCAGGGGCCGTTGACAATCGTGGATAAATCGTTTATTCAGGCCGCCCATGATGCCAAAATTCAGGTGCATGTCTGGACAATTGACGATGAACATGAAATGGTTCGACTCTTGAATCTGGGCGTTGACGGCATCATGACCGACCGGCCTGAAACTTTAAAAAAAGTTTTAATTTCGCGCAACGCCTGGCATGCAAACTGAGATATTATTGCCATCATGCGAGTAGACGCCAACTTTTTCTGCACAGTTCCTATGGATGACGCCGGCAAAGTAGCACCGAAGAATCGTCGCTACGGCAACGACAGCGTGATCGAGTGTTATAAAAACCTTGTCGCCTGGGCAAAGACTGCTGAAGAGGTCGGCATCGACACGATGTGGCTGACCGAGCACCACTTTCAATATGAGGGCTATGAAGTTTTGCCGAATCTGATTTTGTTTGGACAACATTTGACGAGTGTCACCAAAAATTTGCGCTTGGGTCAAATGTTCAACGTGGTGCCCCAATGGCACCCGTTGAGACTCGCTGAAGATTTCGCGATTGCCGACATCGTCACTGGTGGTCGAATGGAATTTGGTGTCGGCCGTGGCACGGTGCCGCGCGAAGCCTGGAGTCTAGGCACAGTTGTCGCATCCGGCGACAACGCAATGAGCGCCGAGCACGATCGCATCAACCGAGAGGTGTTCGAAGAAAGCATGGAGATCATCAAACTGGCCTGGTACAACGAGCGCTTCTCGTATCGCGGCAAGCACTTCGTGTTCCCTCCGGATGAAATCCCTGACCGTGGCAGTTATGTCGATGATCTAACTCTGATTCCAAAGCCGTTGCGAAATATCGACATCTATCAGCCGGTTACATCCCCAGAGACAATCGAATATGTGCCGAGAGTCGGTCATAAAGCCATTTACTGGCTGCAAAATGCCGATAGTCAGAAACAAAAATGGGATCGTTACGCGCAAATTCGCGAAGAGATGGGTCAACCAGTCGCCCCAGGTGAAGATCGCACTCTTGTAATGAACATTCACGTCGCCAAGACTCGCGAAAAAGCAATGATCAAAGGCAAGCCTGGTCACGACGAGTTCGCCAACTTTTTGTCGCCGTATGGCCGGTTTTCGTCATATCGCAACCCCGACGGCAGCAAAGTTGCATTCAACCACTGCCCCACAGTTGAAGAATCAATTGATCAGAAGATTCAAATCGTTGGCTCGATCGACGATGCTGTTGATACTTTGGGTTTCTGGCGCGACCTGCTGGACCTCAAGAATATTTGCTTCTTCTTTGACTTCCCGGGCGTGACTCGCGAAGAGATGTCAGAGCAGATGCATCTGGTTATGGAAGAAGTGTTTCCGAAACTTGGCGAGAAGGTCGAACGTCGTCCGTTGCCAAATCTTGAGCCGTTGATTTAACTCTCGGCGCAAGGCAAATCGTACTGCCCAATGCTGCTGCAGAACTGCAAAATCGAGGGCAATCCGCAACTTCAGGATGTGCGCATTACGGGTGAAATTGTTTCTGAGGTTGCGCCAAGTCTC
>SXGQ01011435.1_pt1 | contig 19610 bp, 30 predicted proteins | sample 3178371 | NCBI WGS metagenome assembly SXGQ01 (sample SAMN11356859, study PRJNA531348) | freshwater metagenome | isolation source: freshwater sample F1-20 | place: China: Fuxian Lake, Yuxi | collected 2017-12-25 | reverse complement strand
TGGTGGAATCTGCGACTATGGCGTTGTCCACAAGCAGGACTAGACAATTTAGAGTGGCAAAGTAAACTGGTATGGGAGTCAGATCATTGCAAACCTGATAGCCCCAATATTGGGCTACCTACACCTCAAGCCATTAATGCATTAGAAGTGTTGGCATTATATAAATGGTGGACTGAAGTTTACCCCAATCGTCCGGACCCGCACGATGCCAGTGGTTGGAGTGCCTATTGCGATGGTTTGCGTGAAAAATATGATGGTGACATATTTGTAAGGTTAGAGGAAAGAGATGAAGAGGATCAAAAAACTTCAACTGAAATTTTAGAAAAGTTACAGCAGCTAGAAAAACAATACAAAGATGAAGATGAAGCAATGATGATTAGATTAATTAAAATTAGAGATAGCCTATGGACCTGACACTTAATGATTTTGTTACTACCTTAATTCAATTTATTTGCCTTTATTATATTACAAAAATTTTTGTAAAAGGCATGTTAATTTTAATGGAAGGCAAGCGACAGGCACAAATAGCAGAACGTGCAATGTATGAAGAAATTACTCATCGTGTTCAAATCGAAAAAATAGGTGAGACTTTTTATTGGTATGATCAAGATGATGGAGAATTTTTAGCCCAAGGTAAAGATACAGATTCAATTATTAGTATTATTAAATCTAGATTCCCGGATCATATTTTCTTTTTTCAAACAGAAAAAAGTATCTATAAAATTCATGCACCCGCATGGCGAGCAGAGCCGCTAGAACTAAAAATTTCTGGTTGACAAATATTATCAAATATTATAATATTATGTTTTATGGAGACACACTGTGAGTATGCATCTTCATCATCCCGCACTGAGCTTGACAGGACATCGTAAAGGACGTGTGAAATTCGCATCAGCTGAAGCTAAACGTCAGCATGAAGCATTGGAACGTGAATGGCAACAAAATATGCAACAGTGGAAAAGTATGAGCAAATCTGCGGCATTTCGTCCTTCGCCAAAGAGTGCAGAAGCATTACGCCCAAAATATCCGCCCGGGCGAGAACCGCAAAACCGTATTCCCAGTTTAGACACTGGGCATCTAGGTGCTGTTTCTAGTAAGCCTACCCAAATGTATACAGGCGATAAAATTATTGGTATTGGTACGTTACATAAAAGTAATGCGGTTCCGGTGTTCAGTGACGATGAAGCCAAAGATATGGCTAGAATGCGTCGAGGTTAATTAAATAGTCTATAAGGAGAAAACTAAGAAAGTGGCTAAAGAAGAAGGTATGAAAATGAATGGCACGGTGCTAGAGGCATTGGGCAATGCCATGTTCCGTGTCAAAGTAGAAAATAGTGATCATATGATCACAGCATATTTGGGCGGAAAATTACGGCAAAATGAAATTAAAATTCTAGCAGGCGATAATGTAATTATGGAAGTAAGCCCATACGATCTCACTAAAGGACGTATAATGTATCGAATTTAAAATAAATACATGATGAATGATATTAGAAACTTAATTGACTTAGTAGAATCTAAGAATAAACATACCTTAGAATTAGAAAAATTACCATACAACAGGGGTCAACTTGCTCCTGTTATGAGCCAAGCTACAATAGATTATCATTACGGCGAACTGGCCAAAGGTTATGTAGAAAGATATAACAAGGGCGAGGGTGATCCTGTGTTCAATGAAGCAGGTGCTTTTTTACACAACATCTTTTTCCCTCAGCTTATGCCTCCCAAAAACGGTAATAGTCCCCGCGGTGCAAGCCTAGCACTTATAAATCGTCGATACGGTGACTTTAAAAAATTCAAAGAGCAAATGAAAGAAGAGGCAATGAAAATTCAGGGTTCTGGATGGATCTACATGTCCAGAAACGGTGATATAAAAACAATTAAAAACCATCAAATTAAACGAGATATAGCACTGTTAATAGATTGGTGGGAGCATGCCTGGGCCAAGGACTATGCTGCTAATAAATCTAAATATTTTGATAACATCTGGAGATGTATCAATTGGGATAAAGTTAACATAAGAATATACGCAGGAAAATGATTACAATAACCACACCCGCTCAAAATAGAATTAAAGAACTTCTATTAGAAGAAAATAACCCTGCAATAAAGTTACGTATATTTGTACAGGGTGGCGGATGTTCAGGCATGCAATATGGTTTTACTTTTGATGAGAGTCAGGGTGAAGATGATTTTGAAATCGAATTTCCCGGCGGCGTCATGCTTATGGATAGTATGAGTAGCCAATATCTTCAAGGTGCAGTAGTAGATTATAAAGAAGATGCTATGGGATCAAATTTTAGTATAGATAATCCCAATGCTGTGACCAGTTGCGGTTGCGGATCTAGTTTTAGTATAGAATAGTATCAGTTAAACAGTCTTAGTCCGATAAATAAGTAAAACGGACTAAGACTTTATGACTATTACATCAAGTTCATTTGCTAACGTAAATGTGGGCACCATTCCCAATGATGGTACCGGGGATCCTCTACGTACAAGCTTTATCAAATTAAACGAAAATTTTCAGTATATAAATGAAAAAATCTGGCCTAATTTACTTATTGATCCACCCAGTTTAACAGCTGACTTAGTTAGTTCCTATATTTCCCAATTTAATTTAGTTCAAGCCAGTCAAATTTTAGTTACCCAAAATGAAGGTACGATTACCGCTAATATTATTCAGGCCAATGTTTTAACCACCAACACTTTCATTACCAACTCAAATATTAGCAGTAATATTCTACTGGCTAATTCTATCAATGGCCCAATCGGTACAATAACCCCAAATGCAGCGTATTTTACCAATATTTGGGTAAACACAACTGCGACTGTGTCTAATCTTACTGTAAATAGCGAAATAACTGCAAACACAATAATTTCGAATTACGTAGGAAATTCATCTCAAACATTTGCATATCTTAAAGAAACATTTACATCAAATCTTTATGCAGCCAATACTGTCTCCCTAGGTAATCTTTCGGGTAACGGTAACACAGTAGTGTCAAGTGTGCGGTTTTATCAGTATCAGACTGGTGTAAATTTACAAGCTAACTTGACCAGCACCTACAGTGTGCCCATAGCACCTTTAAGTTCAAATAATCAAATATCTGCGTTAAACTTCGGTAGTGCTTCTAGTTTAGTATTAACCTTAAGCTATGGTTCTATTGTTAAAGGAACACAAAAAACTATTATTTTCCAAAACAATGTAAACTCTCTTGCAACAAGATACATTGTTTTACCAAATAGTTTTAACAATAAAGGAACATCTAATATCACCATTCCCAGTGCAGCCAATGCTGTGTTTACTTTTACCGCATTGGAATCTGACTCGGCTAATGTGTTCTGTTTGATTGCAAATACATAATATGGCAGCTCCTATCTGGTTAACCGCAGCAGGTGACTTAGGAATTATTCCCGAAGAGGAATATTTTGAGTTTTTTCTAGATGCTTACAATCTAGGAGGCGGTTCGGTTACTTTTAGTCTGATTGCTGGAGAACTCCCACAGGGCATCGAATTAGACAATTCAGGTATCATAAGTGGTATACCAACTGGTAAGATAGTAGGTGTCCCTGCTGCGGTAAGTAAAGTTACTACCAGTACATTTACAGTAAGAATTACAAATTCCGAAGACTTAGTTGCAGATAGAACATTCAATTTAACAGTTGCAGGTATTCTTCCGCAATCAATTATACCCACTGCTTCAAGTCTAGGCACATATCTAGACGGAACATATTTTTACGCAGATATTAATACCGTAGAACCCAATCAATATCTCCAGTCTACATTTAGTGTAATTGCAGGCGAATTACCGCCTGGGATAACTTTAAATTCTATCACTGGGGTTATATCAGGTTACATACGACCAGTTAGTGTAACACAATCTGCTTTATCAGGAGTATTCGATGCAGAGGGTGTTGACTTTGACAGTATTTCTTTTAATCCATCGGGTATAGATTTAACAAAGAATTATCAGTTTACAATACAAGCAGATAATGGCATAACATTAGAAACTCAAACCTATACCATTCTTGTAATTGCTATCTCTGCTGTAACAGCAGACAATCAAGTGGATACTGCTGGACCTAGCGTTTTCAAGGCAGATAGCATAAGCATTGTAACAGCAGACATTTTAGGTCCAGGACATAATCCAGTAATACTAACAGAAGAGGGTCTACTGGCCAGTCTTTACCAAAATTCGCAAATTGCAGTACAAATATCTGCGTTGGATTTTGAAGGAGACGATCTAAGTTTTGAATTAGTCAGTGGTAGTTTACCCATTGGACTAGAACTTGAAACAGGCACAGGATGGATTACAGGACTATTGCCTTATTCAACTTTGGGAATTATAACTTATGAATTTTCGGTAAAATGTTATAAAACTTCCAATCCCATTTACTTTAGTGAAACAAAAACTTTTAGTCTAAAGATTTTATCACAGATTTCCGATATCTTAACTTGGAACACAGACAGCGATTTAGGTATCATATACACAGGACAAATCAGTGAACTTGCAGTATCGGCTAGTGTGCCAAGTGGCAGACAGCTACAATATAGATTAACTAATACTTTTGGTTCTTTACCCTATGGTTTAGATTTATCACTAAATGGATTAATCTATGGTCGTGTAAGTTTTGAAACATTTCTACTCGACGGCAATACTACTACGTTCGACGACAACGATACTACCTTTGACAGAACTTATAACTTTACAGTAGAGGCTTCGGATCTAAATGGCTATGTATATGAAACCAAAAATTTCACTATTAGAGTTGTAGATCTAGACCAAAAACCATATGAAAATCTTTATATACAGGCATTTCCATCAAGAAGTCAAAGAGAAATTTACAGTAATGTAATCAATAACAGTGATATTATTCCCGACAGCTATCTATATAGATTAGGTGATCCGTGGTTCGGTAAAAACACAAAGAGAAGAAGTTTGTTTCTTGCTGGACTCAATCCTGAAATTGCAGCAGATTATATAGCAGCAATGAACTTAAATCATTATTGGAAAACAATTAATTTTGGAGAAATTAAAACTGCAAGAGCAGTTGATTCCAATCTTAATGTAACCTATGAAGTTGTTTATATAGAACTAATCGACAATGGAGTTAATAATTTAGGACTGGGGCCCAATCTTGCTGTAAATCTTCCTCAAAACAGTAGAAACATAAGCACTATATATCCTAACAGTTTTACTAATATGGCAACACGGATCGAAAACAATATAGGATATGAAAATCGCAGTGTATTACCATTATGGATGACTAGTAGACAGGAAGATGGTGTTGTATTAGGGTTTACCAGAGCATTGGTGTTATGTTACACTCAGCCTGGACGAAGTGCAGAAATCGCATATAAGATACGACTTGTACAAGATCAATTTCAATATGTCGATTTTACCATTGATAGATATGAATGGGACAATAGTCTTAGCACAGTGTTCAATAAAACTGCCAACATATACTTCAGTAATAATTTCGTATCTGGCACAGGCCGTATATCTGCAAATATTAACAGTAATATTGTAGTAGGTTTAATTACAAATGTAACCGGATCAGGAACTATATTTGGTAATATAGGTTCATCTACTATCACTGGCAATAGTAGCCAATTTGCTAATGAAGTTACTATAGGCAAACCTATATATTTTAGTAATGGCACTATAATCGGCACTGTAGGCAGTATACGTAGCGATACTGAACTAAGACTAACTGATGTATTAAATGTTCAGTTTGCAAATGTCGGCTATATTATTACACAAAGTGAAACAGAATTTATTGATGAATTACATGTCAATGACACATTACTTGTAAATAATGCAATCATAGGTACAATCAAAACTATTACCAGTAATACCAATTTGACGTTATACACTAATTCTATTTCCAATCTTAGCGCAAACACGTTTACTTACACTAATAGAGATCCAATCAGTGTGCCTGGAGAAGGCGATAAATATCTTAAATATCCCCAAGTTGGAGTAATTTCTTAAAATGACAAGTGCAATCAACCCAAATCTAATCAACGGTGCTTTTCCCATTGCTGGACAAGACAATAGTAGTCAAGGTTTTCGTGATAACTTTACTAACACTAAAGAAAACTTTACCACAGCATATAATGAAATCACTGATTTACAAAACAAAGTTTTACTTGCAAGTCCATTAACTGATGGAACATTTAATAATGACATGCAGGGTAATTTATTAGTAAATCCAAAATTGCAGGGCGTTAGAGAGCTTATCTATAATTTCGGATCAGTTAGTGGTTCACAAAACATTGACTTCAATACTGGTTCTTATCAAACTATGACGTTGTCTGGTTCCACCACCATTGGTAGTATTGCTAACTTCAGTAGTACAAGTGGATCATTTGCTAGAGTAAAACTACAGGTAGTTGTAACTAATGCTTATCATACCCTTACTTTACCTACTACAGTTAATATAGCAAACACATCAATTGCAGGATTTAATACTTCAACAAGAACTATAACTTTCGACGGGCCAGGCACGTACATTTATGAACTTTCAAGTACAAATGGTGGAACCAGTTTTGCAATCAACGATTTAACTAACAATAGAGACATAGTCGCAGGTGGCAACCTTGCAATTACTACTAATGTCAACGGTAATGCAGCATCTGGCATTATAATGACTGTAACAAATATTGGTGGTGTAGCAGTGGGCAATATTACTGCTAATAACTTTATTGGTAATGTCATTAGCTTAGGCAGCAATAGTGCAAGTTTTACAGGCAATCTCACAGCAAACTATGTTATTGCAAATTTAGGGTTAGTAGGTACATTGACCACAGTGGCACAACCTAATATTACTAGTTTAGGCAATCTAACTGGGTTAACGGTAAACGGTAATGTTACTGTGGGCAATATCACTGCTAATGGTTACGCTGATCTCTGCGGTGGCGACGGATACGGAGTTCAATATTTAAGTGCAACTAATTCGGGTACTTCAACACTGTACAGTAATGTAGGCTTTGTTGTAATTAACCCAACTAGTAGTACCATTGCTAGCCACACAGTTGTGATGCCTGGCACATATGGTGCAGCTCGTAATGGACAGGTTATCAGAATAGCATTTGCCAATACAGTTACAACGTTTACTAATTCGGGATTTGGTTCAGATTCGATCAACGGCGGAATTACCACTGCTAATAGTTCCCAAGCATGTACATTCATTTACTATAAAAATGCAGAAATTAACAGTGGTAACGGTGTTTGGTATCGAATCTTTTAAAGTTTGACTCCTAATAATTTTTATTATATAATTAATTATTAGGAGTTATTCTATGCAAATCGATTTACAAAAATATCAAAATTTTGTACAGGCAGTTACTAGTAAGGAAAGTAACTACACTGATAGTTTTATTGTACATTTAGAAAATTTATCGCAAAACGCAAAAATAAATCCTGCTTTGTTACTGACATCAGGCATAGGCTTGGCAAGTGAGGGCGGTGAATTTAATGAGATTATCAAAAAAATGATGTTTCAAGGAAAACCAATTAACGATGAAAACATTTTTCATATGAAACGTGAATTGGGTGATATTATTTGGTATTGGATTAATGCGTGTCGTGCGCTAAATTTCGATCCTAATGATGTAATTGCAGAAAACATTAACAAACTTTCAAATCGTTATCCGGGTGGGCAGTTTGATGCTTGGTACAGCGAAAATAGAAAAGAAGGCGATCTATGAGTTATAAAATGAATCGTGAAACATATGATGTATTACTGTCTATCTTAGGTTTTCTTAATGATGGTCGTGTGTCAATTGCTAGAGAAAGATTAGAGGAGTTGCTCGGGCTAAATACACAGGATGTTGCCTGAGGTATAACTATGTCTAGATTCATAATCGCTTTGTTCTTATTGATGTCAGCAAGTTTGGCAAATGCACAGCACTATCATAGAAATCATTACCACCATCATCACCATGCAAGATCACATTGGATCGCGCCAGTGATTATTGGTGGTATAGTAGGTTATACCATTGCTAACACTTCCAGACCAGAACCAGTTCCATCAGTAGTCTATGTCGAACAATCAGGCACAAATGCTTTTTGTCCATTGGGTTATAGACCTATTTTTAATACAGTTTACGTATATGATAGATGGGGCAGAATGATTCCTCAACAACAACTTTTAGGCTGTCAATAATGCATCCATTAGCTCCAGATTTAACAAAATTAAGCGATGAAGAATTACATAAAAGAATTCACGAACTCACACAAAAATTAACACAATCATACAGATTAGGAAATTATGAACTTGTAGGACAAATTCATATGTTGTTGGAAGATTACAATAATGAAAGTCAAATACGACATCAACGTGTGCTTGAAGAAATGACACAAAAAAATAAACAATTTGATGGTATCATTAATGTCAAATGAAGTATGACGCATATGGTGTCCCGCATTGTTCTTCTAACGAACTAGTAGAACTATTATATAAAAATCCAGATTTACTGATCGAAAATTTTTTAATTGAAGACCCCGATCAGTACAACAATGCAATCAAAACACTGCACTCCGATTTACCAAAACTTAAAAAATATGCCGATTATTTTGCTGATAGAGATCCATTTGCATCACTAGAAGAATTTGATAAACATAATCAAAATAATTGGTTCATGCCTAAAGAATATAAATCATTGGATATTGTAGAATACATTGTAAATCTTTGTAAAACGGATCAAGAACTAACTCGAGTACAGCAAGAACTTATATTGTTTCAGGAAAGAAATTTATTTGATTTATTACGATTCCTCAAATATCTAGTAGATACTATGAGATCAAATAACGTTGTTTGGGGTGTAGGAAGAGGTAGTAGTGTCTCTAGCTATGTTCTATACCTAATTGGCATTCATAAAATAGATAGTTTACTTTATGATCTTGACATTAAGGAGTTTTTAAAATAAAATGACAAAATTACACAAAACAGCTCAAGGCCTTAATCTTAATATGGAAAAATTAAGGTTGCTTCATGAAAAAGAAATAGCAGTAGGAAATTCTGGTCTTAATGCTCGCGGTGATCAGATTTTAAAAAATGGTGATGTGTTAATATCACGTAATGAAAGAATCAAAGAATATTATAAATCGAAAGAACAAAAATGAGTAAACTTCAATTTGCACATAAAATCACTAATTTAGTTCCATTACATGACAGTATTATTGTAACTGAAATGAATTTTGGAGAACGTACACTGGGTAGTGGTATTATAATGATGGGGGATGATGCAAAGACTGATGGTATTCGTCCTCGATGGGCCATGGTTTTTGCTGTAGGACCAGAGCAAAAAGATGTTGTGCCCGGACAATGGGTGTTAGTAGAACATGGCAGATGGACTAGGGGCTGTCATATTGTTATGAATGATACTGAATTAATAATTAGGAAAATAGATACAAACGCAATTTTGTTAGTCAGTGATACTGCTCCTGATTCCGATGATATGCAATCAACTGCGGTTCATGCCGAACGAAAAGAAAGAACTTATGGATAACATCAAATCATGGCAACTAGAAGTTCAAGAGGACCCTGAAAATCCTGAAGAACTAATGATTCAATTTCCCGACGACTTACTTGAGGTAGCAGGTTGGAAGCCGGGTGATGTTCTTAATTGGACCATTGAAGATGATAAAATTATACTCACTAAAAAGGTTGAATAATGGGATTTAAAAAAAATTGGGACGTTGACACTATAAAATCCATTATTTCTAAATGTGTAGTAGAAATGAATAGCCCCTATAATGATGGATTTACACAATGGGGTTGTAAACAAGATCTTTATGAAATTTATTTTTATTTAAATTCAGTATTAGAAAAAACAGCAAATTTCAGTCATATGGAAGAAGAGTATTTAAAATCTAAAGCACATGAAAATTTAATTACTAAACTCAAGGATAAGTATGCCCTACGTTGAAGTTGAAGTTGATTTAAATGAATTTTCAGATGAAGAACTACTACAGGAGTTAGAACGTAGACAAATCGAATTGGATAACAATTTAAATAGTGAATTTAAAGACCTAGTTGAAAAAATCTATTTAAAAAGAATTTTTGGACTGGATTTTGTCAAAGAAGTAGATCATTTGATATATGCAGTGTTAGGTCGTATTTTATGATTTTCAATAAAGTAAGAGAACTAAAGGACCAAGGTAAACGTATAGGTATCACATTTAGCACATTTGATCTGCTGCATGCAGGACATATTGCCATGTTGGCAGATGCCAAAAATCACTGTGATTATCTTATCGCAGGACTTCAAACTGATCCTACTATAGATAGGCCAGATACAAAAAACAAACCAGTTCAAACTATTGTAGAGAGACAAATTCAATTAGCTGCTACTAGATATGTCGACGAAATTGTGGTTTATCAGACTGAACGAGATCTTGAAGATATTCTTTTAACATTACCAATTGATGTTAGAATTTTAGGAGTAGAATATCAAGGCAAAAATTTTACCGGGGAAGAAATTTGTGTCAATAGAGGCATTGACTTAATTTTTAACAAAAGAGATCATAGTTTTAGTTCTAGCAGTCTACGTAAGCGTGTAGCCGAGGCCGAGAAAGGAAGGACTAATGTATCATGACAATTTGCTGCAAAAATTCCATAATGTAATTTATCGTAAAGGTCCATTAGTATACATTCCCACTTTAAAGAATGCTTGCAGTTATTATAGATCGGTATGTATATACAATTCGTGGAATCAAATTAGTTGGGATGATATAGATTGGTCTTCAGATCATGTATTCAGTTTTATCAGCGATCCCACTAAAAGATATTTTAAAGGCCTAGCACAGGATGTGTTCAACATATACTTTGAAGAAGATAAACAAGTATTCAATGAGTTATTGAAATATTCTACCAAGACTTTAAAAGACAGTGCATTAGTTTTAACATATCATTCTTTACCTTTATATACAATTTACAACGAACTTGTGAATAAAATCGATTGGATTCCGCTTGGCAAAAATTATCAGACCAATGATTTGTTGAAGATGCTATGTGATAATTATGATATTAAAATTAATTTTGACCTAGACATTGCAGACGAAAACAAATCTACCCCTCAACAAATTGCATTTTACGAGGAATTATACAAAAATGTTTCGAATTTAGAAGAGAATATATTTTACAATTTACTGTTAACTAAAGATATAGAACTCTTTGACAATGTTATTAACCGCTTTAATTTACAGGGCAAAACTTGGGAAGAAATTTCTTGGATAAGAAAAAATGTTAAACCAACATAAACACTTAACAACCTGGGCTATGAATCATTTTCATATGTTTGCATATAGGAAAAATGGTTTAGTTTATATTCCCACTCTTAAATCTGCCTGTACTTATTACTATACCTTATGTTTAGCAAATGGATTTGAAAGAATCGAATTTGATAAGATTGACTGGGATACAGATCACGTTTTTGGTTTTATTATGGATCCTGTTAAAAGATATTTCAAAGGGTTGGTAGAAGATCTTATTTTATGTGAACAAACAGAATCGATTGAATTAGTAAACACAACATTTGATTTCTTACAGTCGTTTAGAAAATATGGTTTTCCTATGAGTAGTCACGGATTGCCCATAGTCACTACACTGAATTTTAGAGCTCATGAAATAGATTGGATTCCACTATATAACCACCATATACCCAGTCATGAATTATTTCTAAAACTTTGTAGTCAATATGGAATATCAATAAATTATAATGATCCAACAATTGATCCGCATATATCCAACGATTATAAAAAACAGTTATTCGAAAAATTCTATAATCTGGCAGAGACATTTGATGACAGTAAAACTCCTGCATGGTATATTTCACTTGTGCAAGACATAGAATTATATTATAATGTAGTGGAACGCATAAATCCAACTGGTCGTACATGGACTGAAATATCTTGGCTGTCTAATACTAATAATATTACACCGAGACTAGAAGGACACGGTTTTGCTAGTAGATTGGAGTGTCATTGCAAACTTTGTCAACAGGGCACAAAGAAGGAAACTGAAACGATTTACATAGGTAACAAGACATTTAGAATACCAACTTCGTGGACCGATTATAACAAATGTCCACAATGCGGACAAAAGAACTGTAAACGAGCAGATGGACATCATTTTAACTGTGAGAACGAATAATAGGATATCAAATGAAAGAACTGTGGACTGAAAAGTATCGCCCAAAAACTGTGGACAATTATGTCTTTACTGACAATGCAGTAAGACAGCAAATTTCCAGTTGGATCGAAGAAGGTGCTTGCCCTCATTTGTTATTACATGGCCCTGCAGGAACAGGAAAGACTACTCTTGCAAAAGTACTGGTTAATAGTCTTAATATCGATGAATATGATTTTCTACAAGTTAATGCATCAAGAGACAACGGAGTAGACTTTTTAAAAACAAAAATTGAAGGATTTGTAAGTACATTGCCGTTTGGGCATTTAAAAATTGTGCTATTAGACGAAGCAGACTATCTAAGCCCAAATGCACAGGGTATACTCAGGGGTCTAATGGAAACTTATCAAAGTCAGGCGAGATTTATATTGACTTGTAATTATGTACAACGAATCATACCCCCTATCAAATCACGATGCACTGATATTAATATTACCAAAACAGATCAAACAGAATTCACTGCTCGAGCTGCCACAGTATTAATGACAGAAAATATAGAATTTGATTTAGACACGCTAGACAGTTATGTAAGAGCAACTTATCCCGATCTTAGAAAATGTTTAAATAGTCTACAGACTAACAGTGTTACAGGACAATTAAGTGCGGCCAAGACTTCTGACAGTGCTACTACAGATTATCGATTCGCAGTGGTAGAGTTGTTTAAGGATCGTAAAATCCGTGAGGCACGAAAGTTGCTCTGCAATCAAGTGCGCCCTGAAGAAATGGAAGAATTATTTAGATGGATGTATGATAACTTAGATTTGTGGAGCGACAACGATCAAGGACAGGATGAAGCTATTCTAATCATACGCAAAGGTCTGATTAATCACAGTATGGTAGCCGACCCAGAAATTAATCTAAGTGCAACTCTAATAGAGTTAGCTGCGATTGCATGAATCGACATGATTTAAGTTTTGGTGGTACCTTTTGTGTATTACCTTGGATTCAAGAATATACTAATATTAAAGGTGCCCGTCAATTTTGTTGTTACTCTGACAGAGAAATTGCTAGTGTAGATCAAGCGGATATTTTAAGACAAAAAATTTGGAACAAAGAAAAAATTCCCCACTGTGCCGTTTGTTATCAATTAGAAAACAAAAAGACTATTAGTCCTAGACAAAAAGAAACTGTAAGGTGGTTCAAACAAGCAGATGTTCGGAGTTATTTTAGTCAGTCTGACTGTCCTGAATTTCGACCTCTATATATAGATCTAAGAGCAGATAATAAGTGCAATCTAGCCTGTATATCATGTGGTCCAGATTATAGTAGTTTATGGGCAAAAGAACTTAATTTAAGTTCAGTGGTCAAGCATAATTCTATCAATTACGAAAGTCTCCATCAATATAAAAAAATTTATATGGCTGGCGGCGAACCATTAATTATATCAGATTACATAAAAGTTTTAAATTTTATAGCTGACAATAATCTTGATACCGAAGTAGTAATTAACACAAATTTGACTAATTTGTCTAAATCTGTGATAACTGCTATTAAAAAAATTAAAAAGTTAAGTGTTACTGTTTCAGTTGATGCCTACGGAAAAATAAATGAGTACCATAGATACCCTTTGAAATGGTCTAAATTTTTAAATAATCTCGAGACCATTTACAATTGCCGCATACCTATCGATTTCAATACAGTAGTAGATGCTGTTTCAATTTTTGGTATAGGTGGTCTAAATAATATCAGTCATATTCCAAATACATGGAATTTGTCCATAATAACCAGACCTAATTGGCTAGCCTTAAAAAATATTCCCGAGCATTTAAAGCCGTTGGCTATTAGTAACTTAGAGGCATTAAAAACTAATAGATTTTTTAATACCGATATAGAATATAAAACTAAAATTAATCAAATAGAAAAGGACATTATGTCAAAAGGTGATAGTCAATCTTTAATAGATCAAATACAATTGTTAGACTCTAGAAGAAAAATTTATCATGCAGACTACATGAATTTCTGTTTTTATTCCACCCAATAAATATTAAAAAGAGGATTCTAACATGCTTTCGATGTATACCAAAAAGAAAAAACGTCAAGTTGATCCAAATGCGCCCCCAAGGCCTACTTTGTTAGGTCACGAAAAAGAAATGAAAACTTGGCGCGAACAATTTGGTCAATTAGCGAAAACAAATACCGCACAGGCTATAGAGTTATCTACGTTACGTAGAAAAGTTAATAGATTAGAAAGCCAAATAGAAGCAGTTACCAGTGTGATGAAACGTAATATAAGATAAAATCTTATGAAAAATAAAATAATTTTAACTGATGCAGATGGTGTATTACTAGATTGGGAATATGCATTTGATGTATGGATGTCACAACATGGATTTCAAAAGCGTGAACCTTTAAAATATAATATAGGAACTAGGTACGGAATCGACGAAGCTCAGGGTCGCAAACTTATTAAAATTTTCAATGAGTCAGCACATATTGGATTCTTGCCTCCTTTACGCGATGCTATGTATTACGTTAAACGCCTACATGAAGAACATGGATATGTTTTTCATTGTATCACAAGCTTGACACAAGATGAAAATGCCTGTGCTCTACGAAGAATGAACATTCAAAAATTGTTTGGCAAAACTGCTTTTGATAAGTTTATATTTTTAGACACTGGAGCAGATAAGGATGAAGTTCTAACTCAATACAAAAATACAAATTATTTCTGGATAGAAGATAAAATTGTTAATTGCCAAGTTGGAACAAGTTTAGGTCTACGTGCTATTCTAGTAGAACATGGTCATAACATGCATTTCCAAGATCCCGAGATTGAAAAAGTAAAGAACTGGAAAGAAATTTATAACTTAGTCTTAAAGTCAATTTGAAAAGTATCTTGTATAGTAACAACTTTTGAAGTTCCTACTAATAGATATTTTTCAAAATTGAAAACATGTTTTACATCATTATCTAATTTAAAATCTATTCCCTGATTTTTAATATCAATGCCTTTAATTAGATTTTCTGATGTATACAAAGGATCTTGTCGTTGAATATGCTTATAAACAGGCCGATCGTTAATCAAATTTTGAATAACAGAATCGGCCTGTAAGTATGCATCGTGTAATAAAATTTTATTACCAGAATCACTGGCAGATATTAATTTTATAATTAAGCTAGCACTAATAAATGGAAGGATCTCATACTGTAATTCTACAATCTGAGTATTCAACCATAAATTTTTTTCTAAATTAGTCAAAATAAATTGACTATTTTTTTTATGTTCCTTGAAAATTATATCTATATAAAACAAAGAACTATCTAATTTTTCTAATTTTAAATATAATTTAGTGCCAGCCATCTTATATTTAAAAAGGTTACAACTCCTTATAAATTTTTAAAATTTCTACTACAGCAGGATGTCGTTGAATATCTGTGCCTTTAAATTCTATGCCCGAAACATATTGACAAGTTTTATATTGATTTACTAGTGCTTTAAAATCTAATAAGCCATTGTCGTTGTCATTGCGATCTGCTTGTTTTGTATCACCGGTTACGATCATTTTACTATTTTCACCTAAACGTGTTAACAGCATTTTCATTTGATTCGGTGTTGCGTTTTGCATTTCATCTGCAATTATCCACGCATTTTTGAATGTCCGTCCACGCATGAATGCTAGGGGAGAAATCTCTATAATTTGTTCATCTAACATTCGGGCTATTTCTTTACGATCGTAGTATTCAAGCATAATATCAAACAACGGTCTTACCCATGGTTCCATCTTTTGATTTAAATCTCCAGGAAGAAAACCATGCTGTTCATCATCTACTCCTACCGCAGGTCTTGTCAAAATTATTTTTGTAATCAAGCCCTGTTTAAGCGCCTGTATTCCAGCTAGCATGGCCAACATGGTTTTTCCAGTGCCTGCAGGTCCTGTTGCAAATATAATAATTTTTGCAGGATCGGTCAGTAAATTTATATATGTTTCTTGATTTAATGTTTTAGGAAGAAGATGTACTTGTCGTTTTTTTGAGTAATATGTGTTTAAACTTACTACATTGTTTTCTATTGCTTGGGCTTGAAAATCTCTATTGCGTTTTTTTGACAAACTGGCCTCCTGTTTTCGTCAAGTGGTTGTTCCCACAAAATTATTTACAAGCTTTGTGTTTAATATATGTTAAGTTTTATTTTTTGAGAAATAAAAGCTAAGTATTAGGCTGTGTAAATAATTTTATGAACGTTCTAATTCTAACTCCTGACAGGGTCGGCTCAACTTTACTACAACGATTAGTAACAATTTATATGCTAAGAAAAGGTTTTGATAAACCTGTTATTAACCTTCATGAATTAACTAATGGGTTAGAAAAATACTATAATACCACATTAAATCAAGAAGTCTTGGGTAAACCTAGAGGAACTGAATGGGGATATTATCAATCTTTAGCAGAAGTTCAGTCTTTAATCGAATCTGTAGATCATTATAATACTAGCAGACTTGCCCATTATCATATTAAGAAAAGAAAAGACACAATACAAGAGCAAATTAAATTTTATGAATTTCTTAATAAGAATTTTTATATAATAAGTTGCAGAAGAAACAATATATTTGAACATGCATTAAGTTGGGTCATTAATGCACATAGTAAAGTATTAAATGTTTATAGTGCAATACAAAAAATAAATGCATTTCAGAATTTGTATAATACTGGTATAAATGTAGATAAAGATGCACTTATCAAACACCTTAACAATTATAAGAATTATATATCTTGGTCAAATGATTATTTTAATATACAATCATATTTTCAATATGATAAGGACATAACAAATATCGAAAATTATATACTTAATCTTGAATTTATGCAAGGGCATCAATCTAATACTTGGCTAGACATGTTTGAACAAGATTTTGATTCTTATAATTTTTGCCATCGACTATTGCCCAATTTAAAACTTTTAGAAAAACATAATGAAGATTGTCAAATTGATTGCTTTACAAATGTTATAAGTTTTAAAGAATACGATTTAATGAAAGGAACAGATTGGCCAGATTCAATTGATCAAGTAGGAACAACAAATTTGCCGTTAGAGATTAAAGAAGAAATTGATAGATTCATGGGCAAAATGACCTTTAAGGTTAGTAAAAAAGAATACAACTATTTACAAGACAATCTAAATAGATATTTGCAAATTAATCAAAAATTAACAAAACTTGTAGATGACGGTTTTTTGGTCACGTCTGTTCCGTTAAAATTACAATCTCTAAAAGAAAAAGCAAATATTATTAAAAATTTAGACCAGTGTTTAGAATGGTATAATGAATGGGCCATTACTAATAATTTAGGTGATTGTTACACTTCAGAAGATCTTAATCAACTAATGGAAAAAGAAGAAAAGTCACTTACACAACCAATGGAAAAATACTTTTTACTAAACTAGTAGCAGTAATAATATCATAATGGTGTCCGTCTCTTGCTCTGTCTAATTGTTTTAATTGAGGTACAAATTTAACACCTTTAATGATATTTTTTAGTATATGAAAAAAGTCATAACTATTACATAATTCATCATACAAATCTAATTGTTTTAATTCCGATAATATTTCTGTACTTAATTGATTCAGTGAATTCCTATTAGTTGGCGCTAAATTTGGCCAACTTGTTCCTTTGAATTCATCCCATCTTACTTGAATGAGATGATCCCAAAGCACAGGAGATGCATTTGGTATAAAAGAATGAACTATATTAACGTTTTTTTTATTGGTTTCTAATAGATCAAAATTATTTTTGAAGTTTACAAATTGATTTTTTATTGTAAAATATTTTGTAGGTATAAGCCGTTCATCATCGGGTCTATCTTTATTTCCTGTTTCTCCTCTTGAAAAAAATGACCAATGTATAACTAAATTTTTAGGTGCTATTCTACGTATTATTTCTAGTGATTTTCTGGCTATCCAATCATTGCTAGCACCATCCATACTAATGTTTATGATTCTTTGTTTAGACGTCTGTTGCAAAATATAGGGCCAAGTATGCATTAACGGAGAACCTAATCCTACAGTATAACTGTCGCCTATACACCATATGGCATTGTATAAATCATCTGGCCATTCCTGATCTCTATAACCTCTAGAATTATATCTATAATCAATCGCATGAGGATATTTTAAAAAATGAACTTTGTCAAAACACAAATTTGCACAATCCATACCAGATTCATGCCAATACTTGTTTACTCTACTAGGAATAATAAAATCTGGCAGAATCATTTCTTTGAATAAACAAAATACAATCTTCCAGGACTAATGGATTCTTGTTTAAATTGTTCTAATTTTAAACTATATTTTTCTTCAAACTCTTTTACTATTTCGAAACTCCAAGCAAAAATTTCTACATAGGGACCGTTTTTCCACTGTATACCAGGATTTGCTCTAAAGAACATTCTGCCGCCTGGGGATAACAAATTTACACAGTGAGCGAATCTTTTTTCTACATCTTCTTTGCTGTTAAAATTAATCGATCCTAAACAAATTATAACATCATGACTTTCAGGCTTTACTTTATATTCTAAAATGTCGACCATATAGTCGGCACAATTATTGTAAGGATCTATTCCTATAATATTTTTAATTCTACCTTTGAATGGATGATAACCGCAACCTACATCTAGCACAGAGTTAGGATCTAGCTTGTTAACTTCTTCTACTAATTGCCACCCAGTATAATTATAATCATCTGTTCGAGGTTTCCAAATTTCCCCAAAGAATCTATTTAAATAACGTCTATCTAATTCTTCAACTATATTTTTTAAAGTTCCAATAAAATCACAGGTTAATTGTAATTCACCTTCAACTATCTCTTTAAACTTTCTATATCTTGCCGGGGTCCAAGGCAGTTTATCAACAACTATATCTTTATCAATTTTAATATTTTGATATTTGGGTAAATTAAAGGCAATTTCTAAATTTTTTTTCAATAGTGTAAAAATTTTTGAATTCATTGAATTTTTTTTCCGATTGTGAAATTTTTTTATAAATAATTGGTATTTTATAATATTTAATTAAAAGGAACAATATGCATAAATTATTTCTTTGTCTATTCTTGTTACCATTATCTGTCTGGGCATGGCAACCCACCAAACCTATAACAGTAATTTTTCCTAACGGGCCCGGTGCTGGTAATGAAATAAGTTTTAGAATCATATCACAACCCATAGAAAAAAGATTAGGTATTTCATTTAAACCCGAGCACAGACCAGGTGCAGACGGTAATATAGCCATAAGTTACTTTAATACAGTGGCAGCAGACGGGTATACTATTGCAGTACCTGCATGTCAAAGCAATTGGGTCACAGCAGAAATATGGTATCCTCAAGCAGTAAAATATGATATTATGGATTTTGTGCCAGTAGCAAATATTGCACGTAGCCCTTTAACTTTTTGGGCACATCCGCAAAGTAAAATTAATACACC
>SXGQ01385972.1_pt1 | contig 19616 bp, 24 predicted proteins | sample 3178371 | NCBI WGS metagenome assembly SXGQ01 (sample SAMN11356859, study PRJNA531348) | freshwater metagenome | isolation source: freshwater sample F1-20 | place: China: Fuxian Lake, Yuxi | collected 2017-12-25 | reverse complement strand
TTGCTGGTGCTCAGCTTGAGAGTTGCGATTGTGCTCATGTCATTTGCTCCTTGTTTGTTAATGACAAAAACAACTTTAGTTTCGACCAGCATTTCTGGGCAACCACGCTGTCATGGAAACCCGAAAGACCTTTGGGACTTTGCCCAAAATCACATAAAAATCACCAGATTTTCAATAGCTTTTATTTGGTTCAGCTAAATAAACATGACAGGCAAATCAAAGAACTGGATTTGTGCTGACATTTATCACTACCGAAACAAAGAGCCGCGTCACTCAGTTGTACATGACGCCCTAGACCTGGACATTGGTGTTCGCAGGGACGGAAATTCTGAGCGGTAGCAGAGACTTGTTGTCACTACCCGCGAAGGATGCTGTTGGGAGTTGCTGACCAATTGACACAAGAATCTATTCAAACACCAAGGTGATGGACTCAATGTCCATGCACCACGAGCAAGCCCTGCCTACACAGCAACTTGCAAACCCTGCGGCCAGTTGGCACTTCGGCTGTCGCAGATTGTTGCGTTTTATTAGCAGCACATAAAAGGAGACCGCGAAACCGCCCTTGCCCTACCGGGTTGTGCTGAAGTGCTGTGGTAACGAATTCAGCGAAAGTCTGTTGCCCAAGAAACTGAGCCTGTCTGTATAAGGCTCAGTGTGGGTTGAATCTAGCGAAAGCCCTTGAATACCAATCACTGTTTCACACATGAATACAGATTCAAAATGAATTGACTATTCAATAGTTAGGATCAAATAGGAAACAAATGTGCTGAAACAAATCCTTGAGCGACAAGCGAAAAGGGATTTGTGAAAGCACAAGCGAGCTGCAAGGCTCGCTATCAATACACCATGAATGGATTCAGCAATTTCACAAATGGCATGTCACGAGTTCAAGCAAACAAACTCAGGGGTGGTTAAAAATCACCACCATGAAAAGTCAAGTACTGGGTGCTAATTATTCGCAGCTAAAAAAATTATCAATGCAGACCCAAATTGCACTTCGACACTGCGAAACTTAGCAGTATAAAGATTCACTTTACCCTCATTGTCTATCGCCGCTAATCCATGCAGACGCACATCTATATCGAAGTGACCCCTAAGAGAATGTAGCCTAGGCCAAAAAACCTTATTTATAGATTCTCAACATTCCCTTTGCAGGTCTCAAAGTATCGACACATTGTCGTTCATCGCCTCGCCTCAATTGAGAATAAGCAATATTTCGGTAGGTACTGATTTCTTTGATTTGATTTTTGGTGACGACTGCATCTTTACGCAATTCACTACCAAGACATACCGGGCAGCCAAACCAGTTCCACCACTTTGAATAATCTGGTCCATATTGGGCACGAATCTTCGCATCAACTGCAGATATATCTTTTTGACATCCGGCGGCCAATGCAGAGGTTGCAGCACTCAAAAAGATACCTAAAAAAATAAAACTTATTGAGAATTTTATAAATGACTTTTGCATAAACACCTCAGTATTTTGTTGTTAAGTCTGTAAGCCAAGATGGCGATAAATCTACCAACCATGCCTCAAACGCTTTATCGGCCCCTGTGAAAACCAAAACTGCTATGAGAAGCATGGAAACCCCCAATAGCACTTTCCCTGTCTGACCCGCTTGCATTAATTGGGTTCGCCACTTGCTCATGGCTGCTTTGGAAACTTGTCCCAACATGACGATCGGCAGTGCTGCGCCCAACCCAAAAATACCCATCAACGTTGCAGCATGTGTCAAGCGAGAGCCTTCACTTGCCAAAACAATTGCCGCGCCCAAGGTCGGGCCCACACAAGGACTCCAAACAACACCTAAAACTAGACCAATCAAAAATTGCCCACCAAGACCATCCAGTTTCAACTTAGAAAGCAAAAAATTTCCTGCATTGCTGATCCCAGAAGTAGCTGAAGCAAACTTTTGCTGAAGCGAACTAGACAGTAACAAAATTCCTATGAATACGAGTGCGACTGCACCTACGTTTCTGAATGCGGATGCATCCAGCCCAAGATTGCCACCAAGCCATGCCACAGTGGTGCCAATGACGGCGTAAGAGATGGCCAAACCACCAGCTAAAGCCAATGGCGCTCTTGGATGAGCATCGACCGCAGTAGCCAACAGAATAGGCACGATTGGCAAAACACAAGGCGATAGTGTGGACAACACCCCCGCTAGAAATCCAAATCCGTAGCTGACTAGACTGAATTCCATCAAAATCAATTCAGTGTTTTCTTAAACAGAGTTTCAATACCCTTGCGGCTTGAATCGCCTACTGATCGACCTACTTCTTTGCCACCTTTGAACGCAATGATGGTGCTTTGCATAGTGACTTTGAAATTTGCCAATAATTCCTTTTGGGAATCAAAGTCAATGGTCATCATGGTCACATCTTTGTAAGAACTAGAACCCATCAACTCAGATTGAATTGGAGCCTGCGCTTTACAAGTTGGGCACCAAGGTGCATGAATAGCCAAGACAACACCCTTACCACTTGCAGTTAATTTGTCGAATTCAGTTTGTGAATATGGCTTGATTTCACCTGCATACCCAAGAGTAGAAAGGGCTGACAGGCAAAAAAATAGAATGGACTTAAATAAATTCATGATGAACTCCCTTTTTAAAAAAATGACAATTCGTTTGCGCATGTGCGTTAGTCAACTTTTACGACCAAGGCATGTATAGGGCAGTTGCTGAATGTTTTGCACCGCAATCGCCTTGAAAAAACACACAACTACAAACCTTATATCTAGCTTGATTGAGTCTGAATTTTCCGATGTCAAATTGACCTGAGGTGCACAGTTCGTATCAAATAGTTGACCAGCAATCTAAATTGAATGCCCTGAATCGGCATTTTTGTGAGCGTGTAGCCACTGCATTGGTGTAAGACCTAAATTTCTCGAAAATGCGCGGGCTAATGCACTTGAACTACCGTAGCCCACATCAATGGCTATGTGCTTAAGCCCAAGCCCTTTCTTCATTAACTTTTGCGCCAACATTAATCGCCATGAAGCCACATAGTGAGCAGGAGTTGTCCCTGTTAGTGACTTGAAATGAACTGCAAAGCGTGCTCGTGACATACCAGCAGTTTGCGCCATCTCTTCGAGTGTCCAGGGGTGCGCAGGTTCAACATGTACCGCTTGTAATGCCTTAGAAATCCGACTGTCAGATAAACCAGCAAGCGTTCCACCAGCCGCTAAACCATTTGAAATGCAATGCCGCAAGAGGCGAATGATTACTATCTCACACAAGCGATCCAACGCCGCTTGTTTACCGTCGTCTTGGTTAAATGCTTCGTCCAACATCAAATCCAAAAGTTCACTGATGCCCTTGATTTCCGTTAATCGAATCAACACAACATCTGGCAAAGAATCCGTAATTGGATTGCCGCCACCGCTATCAAAAAAAACAGTGCCACAAACAATCTCGGCACCGGCCTTGCTATCTGCCATTAACCTGTGATGATCTGGGCGCGGTAAAAAAACAAGGGTTGGTTCGGTGATTTGAAAATTTCTCCTCGTGATACCTATCAGATCTACCGAACCTTGCTTTATGACATGAAGATGACCTCGCATGGGATCTTTTTCGAAATCATGTCTACCGCAGATATTTCCAGTGTAAAAAACGCCAGCATGTAGCGAGAAATGAACAAGCAATGTGTCAAGTGAATTCATGAGATTTCGAGATTATTGGTTGATCAAATAGCATTTAAATATACTCAAAAATCATATTTTGGCATAAATCTAATAAATTGCTTGGGACGCAAAGTATTGAGCATGAGACGATTTGTCAGACTTTTTTTCAATTGGTCACTTACCATGAAATGTAAATTTGGAGGTGTGCAATGAATGAAGTAACCATGTATGAAAATGATCAGTGCAAATATTGCAATCTGGCAGAGTCTTTGCTCTTGCAAAAGGGTGTCTTACTCATAAACAAAATTTTGGTTAATCATCACGATGAAAGTCTCACTGCGATGATCGAAGTCACTGGAAGAAAAACCACCCCTCAAATTTTTATAGGCAACCGCCATATTGGTGGATTTGATGATCTAGCGTTTTGAGACTCTGTGTGTAAGTCTTGCCCCGCAGATAACAACGCACCTGCCAATAACGGCTGGCAAGGGTTTTGAAGATGCGTAGCTTGGTAGGGTAGTTGGCTATGGGTGTCACTGACTCTGGTATGGGCAGAGTGCGGTGCCGTGCAGGCAGATACTGGGTGTCGTTTGCTGCTGCGCCTTGCTCAAAAACCTGCATCAGCTCAGCTTACAAGTAGTTAACCTGGTGGGCAACCAAAATCAAAAAAAGCAGGTGATGAGTGCAGAGCCAATCACTGCCAGAGAACACCACAAAGTCACCAATCACGAACCCAAAAAATCAGCACACACAAAGCCGCAAAAAAGCCACACACAACAGTGAATTTGTAGCTAACCGCAGACTTAGCTACAACAGGGCAGTAGGTAATGGAGGGAGATATCAACACCACTGGCAGCTGATGTCTGCTGGTACTGGAGTGCATAAACTGCGATGAAAATCCAGTCAGTGGAGGCGTTGCGGCAGTTGATAACGGTAGAGGCTTGGTTTGCATGCCGTAGGTTCATTATAGAACTTTCGTTTGCGCGACTGAGCTAAAGCGCCGAGCCGCAAATTATAGCGAGACTGCGGTGGGGGATTTGAGGCGAGCTTTACGGGTGTTTTGCCAGTGATTAATGTCGTGAGAAACGACAGTTGGTCAGCGTCCAGCAAAGGGATTAGATCGGTGTTTTCCCGGGGATTATCTGCACTAAAGAATTGAGCCCTGATACTTAACTGAGCCAAACCAATGGAGTCAGCAATGCCAAGAGCAAAGAAAACATGGACTGAAAAGATGCAGGCAAAACCGCCTCACTATGTCATCTTGGACAAGGACTTTGCAGGAGTACCAAAAGGGTCAAAGCTCCACATTTCTTGTCCAGTAGAAGTTGCTGCTGAACTCAAGAACATCACGCCAGGAACCATCATCTCCATTCAAGCTTTTCGGCGCAAACTGGCGGAGAAAAACAACTGTGATGCCGCCTGTCCAGTGTCAACATCTCTCTTTCTCAGAATCGTTGCCGAGCACACTTGGGAGGAGTTCAGTCGAACTGGCAGCACAAAAGGTCTCGCACCGTTTTGGAGGGTGGTTGAGTCAAGTTCACCCATGGCTAAAAAATTGAATTTTGACGCTGCATGGATTGACTTACAACAGGATCTTGAGAAGCAAAATAGTTAGCATTGCTTATCTCAGTAAACTTGAGATTCTGAGTAGTTAGAGTAACAAAATTCAGAGGATGTTGAGTTGTCGTTACTCACGACACTTCAGCGTACAGCAACGTGACGATGAATGCATGTCGGTTAAACTGACACGACGTCAAGGAGCAAAGAATGCGTTTTATTCTTCCCGCCACGTTGCTAATTGTGGGCATCATTCATCTCTTGCCCTTGTCAGGTGTTTTGAGTGCCCATCGATTGCAGATGCTTTATGGCATCGCCGTAGAAGATCCCAACTTGGAAATATTGATGCGCCACAGGGCTGTGCTCTTTGGCTTGTTAGGTGCTTTTTTGATTGCTGCGGCATTCATCCCCAGCTTGCAACTTGCCGCATTGGTGGCGGGTTTTGCCAGCGTGGTTTCGTTTCTCTATTTGGCTGCTGCTGTTGGAAGTTTCAACGAACAAATCAATAGAGTCGTGATTGCCGACAAAGTGGCGGTTATTTGCTTGGTTGTGGGTGCTGTTGCTTACGCTATGAACCGATTGAATGCAGATCAAATCTAAGCAATATCAATCAGCATCTATGTAGTAATAGCAATGCATCACTGGGGTTCCATTCAAAGTTCTTGGCGCTGTGTGAGACAGCTTTCCACCAATTTTCTCCATTGCCTTTTGAGAGCGTATATTGTCAATGCCAACATGAAACCAAACTCGCTTTGCCCAATTAAATGCATGCGACAGCATCAAGTCCTTCATCTCTGCGTTGACTAAGCCGCCCCAATGCAACCTGCTTAAAAAAGTAAAACCGACTGCGATTTCACGATGCTTTGCATCTGCATCGTAATATCTTGAAGACCCAATAATCGCATCTGTTTTTGAATCAATTGCGACTAGTGTTGATTGGGATGCCAGTCCTGTTTGAAAAATCTCAGCCTCAAAAACAGCTCGCTCATAACGCATTGGACTGGGGTACTGCTCCCAAATCAGCGGGTCGCTTGCAACTTTGTACAGACCTTCAGCGTCCTCGATTTGTAGTGGGCGAAGATAAATGGAGTTGCCAGTTAATGTGGGCTGTAGATCAAAAAATTTCTCTGCCATTTCCTAATTATGAATCAACTCTTAACAGAGAATGGTTAGGTCAAGCTGTGTGATGGCAGCTTCCGGCGACGGCTCGGTTGATAGATGCGGGTTCAACCGACACAGCGGCAACTGGGTTGATGATGTCCTTTTGGAGGACAATAACTGTACCTATTTCATTATCATGATGGTTATTTCGATAAAAACCGTTAGGCATTGAGAATCTTCAGATGAACCATTCTGGTGTTGTATTTGCCTTGCTGGCAGCATTCTTATTTGGTGCCAGTACACCCCTTGCCAAGCTACTGATTGGCGATGTCCCGCCTGTGATGCTGGGCGGCTTGCTCTACTTGGGGAGCGGTGTTGGTTTGAGTGTTTATAGACTTGTGCGTGACAAATCATGGCAATCATCGGGCATGCAGGCTGGCGAATGGAAATGGCTCGCAGGTGCCATATTCTTCGGGGGAATGCTGGGGCCAGTTGCACTGATGTATGGCTTGATCAGCACCTCCGGATCAACGGCTTCTTTGATGCTGAATTTGGAATCGGTGTTGACTGCAGTTATTGCTTGGGTCGTCTTCAAAGAAAACGCAGACAAACGAATCGTTTTGGGAATGCTGGCTATCGTATTGGGTGGTGTTGTGCTTACATTTCAACCTGACACGCAAGAAAGTGGTTCTTCATTGTTGGGCTTGGCGGCCATTGCCTTGGCATGCACATGCTGGGCAATAGACAACAATTTGACACGAAAGGTATCCGCCTCAGACCCAGTGTTCATAGCCAGCACCAAAGGTTTATTGGCTGGTATTGTGAATTGCACCATCGCATTATTGATGGGCATGCAATTCCCAGAAATCCAAACAACGGTGTTCGCAATGACGCTGGGTTTGTGTGGTTATGGCATCAGTCTGGTGTTGTTTGTCCTGGCACTCAGAGGGCTAGGTACTGCCAGGACAGGTGCTTACTTTTCTACAGCGCCATTCATTGGTTCAGCGGTGGCACTGGTGTTTATGGGTGAAAGTGCCAGTACTGCTTTTTGGTTAGCTTCAGTGCTAATGGGGCTTGGAGTTTGGTTGCATATCTCAGAAGTTCACGAGCATGAACACACTCACGAAGTAATTGAGCATTCACATGCACATTCACATGATGAGCACCATCAACATGAGCATTCGGATGGCGAAGTTTTTAGCGACACTCATGTTCACTGGCACAGGCATACAGCACTGAAACACAAGCATCCTCATTACCCCGACATTCACCATCAGCATTCCCATTGACTATCGTGCCAGGGGGTATTGGATGAATTTACAATCAGGAATGATCAGAAAAACCCGAGCGATCTTTTCGTTGCTTTTGTGTTTCAATATATTTGCCATCAGTCTGTATGGCAACCTGATCAATTTCGCTGATAACTTGCATGTGATGACTACCCATCAGGTTGCTATCGACCACCATCACCACGACGCATACTCGCTTCATCTAGATCATGACGACGTCAATATAGTTCATCAACATGCGGTTGATTATGTTCAAAACATAGCGGTGCTGTGTGATAACAACTTATCGGCACCTCTCTTGAAAGTTCGCAGAGTTCATTTGGCTCGATTTGAACAACCTGCTTCTGCTCTTATCGAGACTCCATTCAGACCCCCGCAATTGCCCGCTTGATCTTGAGTCCAGATGGGTCTTTTTCCATCTGTTTATTTATTTCAAAAGGGTCTTTATGAAATTAAACTTTTCATTCATGAAGGGCGGTTTACTGCTCTTGCTGATGCCGCTGCTTGCGTTTGCACACGGCATCAGCGAAGCCGACAAGCAGCGCATGTTGGATGGCGGCTATGTGCAGTATGTGGGACTGGGTGCCAGTCACATGCTCACGGGCTACGACCACTTGCTGTTTTTGCTTGGCGTGGTGTTTTTCTTAAGCACCTTTAAGGACATTGTGAAGTTTGTGACCGTCTTTACTGTGGGTCACTGCATCACCTTGGTTTTTGCAACCTATTTCCACATTACATGGAACTTTTGGTTGGTCGACGCCATCATTGCGGTCAGCGTCATCTACAAAGGCTTTGACAACAACGGTGGCTTTGAAAAGCATTTCAACATGCCTTCACCGAACCTGCTTGGCATGGTTTTCGCCTTTGGTTTGTTACACGGCTTTGGTTTGTCCACTCGTTTGCAGCAGCTTCCCTTGGGAGACGATTCATGGCACATGCTGCTTCGCATCTTGAGCTTCAATGTAGGTGTTGAGTTGGGACAAATTGCAGCCCTGATTGTCATGGTGGGTGTACTTGCAATATTCAGAAAATCAAACTCATTTTTGCGATTCAGTTATTTTGCAAATTTAGGTTTGATTGCAGCAGGTATCTACCTGTTGTTTGTTCAATTGCATGGCTACCAGCACGACACAAATGCAGAGCTTTTCCGATTCCCTGTTCAAGAGCATATTCATATCCACGAGGATATAGAAATTCAAAATGCAACCACTTCACCTCGAAATTCACTTTAATTCAAAGGAAAGAACATGAAAAATATTATTCAAATCTTGACATTGGTGTTAGCCATCACATCTTCTCAATCAGTCATGGCGGGTGGCGGTGAGGATTGCCATTTTCACGGTAGCAAGCCAGCAGCCAAAGAGACAGTTCTGAAATGTGCGAATCAGCGAGTTGAAAAATTGATTGCTCGCGGCAAGCTAGACGCTGGTTGGAAAGCCATCACGCCTGAATCCATCACGACCATCGATGGGGAAAAAGGAAAAGAATGGAAAATTGTCATTAAAAATCAAGCCGCCAATGACAAGACAAAGGCAACTTTGTATTTGTTTTTTTCTGAAAATGGCAACTTCATCGCAGCCAATCACACAGGCAAGTAAGCAGCGATGAATCCAGAACAAACTAGGGCGAGTAACGCTCTGGTTTGTTCGTGATACATGAAGACCTATACATGCAGAATACAAAGTCATAGCTGAGCAGTCTGTGACTGCTTTAATCAACTCTGACATAAAAGCTTCTAGTAATAGCTTGGTTGAACTACTTAACCCCAGTGACGCTACCAATGCTGTTCAAGCTCAGTATCTGCCAATAGCCCATATTTTTGGTGAGCACATAGTAACCAGTTGAGCGAAGAAATTCCCTGTCGTCTTTGTCATAGCGTGAGAAATCCATCTCAACCAGTGCTGAATTCATGCCTTCAGCCAAAACTATGATTTTATTTATTTTTGAATATTTCCAACCGGATTTTTTCAATTCAGAATAATCAACAACAGGAATATCTGTGTTGTCAAATCGAGTTAACTTTCCGTTTCTTATTTTTATATGTGGAAAGTGGTAAACCTGCTCCAACGCAGAGATGTTTTCGTCATTGAAGACTTTTACGTAATAACGCATCAATTCATCAGGTGACATGCCATCTTGAGGATGGGCAAATGCACAAAAGAAAGCCAAGCATAGTGTCAATAAGGCGAGAAGTTTTTTCATGTTGACGATCCTTCAGTAACTTCATGGACGTGTTTTAAATTTTATTAGCACCCAGTAGTGTCCGATTAAACCGGGTTAATTTGTAGTGAATGCCGATACCGGGGTTGTCCGTTTTTTTGTGTAAACGGAGTTAAGGGTCATCGCTGAGGGAGCCGATCCTCAATGCCTAATTGATTCTGTAAGTTTTACGCGTAACCCGAAAATCAATCTTTCTTGATGTCGCTTGTGAATTCATCAAGAAAACGTATAGCGCCCAAAGCTGCAGCGGCGTCCGTATTTGCACCACAGAAACCATCCACATAAACAATCACTGAATCCAGCGATGTCAGTTGGCTAAATTTGTCCACCTTGAGCTTCTTCCTTGCCACATTGGTCATATTCAAAGGCACCAGATAGGCGTTGAGCCAAGTGGTTTTCTCGCTATTCGATAGTTGCTGCCAATCTGCACAACTGGGATTGCCAAACAGGTGCTGGCTGTTTGCATTGAAAGTCATCAAGCCCAGCAAAAGACATAAACTGTTGTAGTAGTTAGTAGGCATCAAAGTGGATATAAATTTCATGAATCATATCTTGGCAACGAAGTTGGATTGGCAGTCGTTGAGTTGGACATCTAAATGTTTAGTCAGCTATGGGGTTCTCATGTTGATGGCACTCATACTCACCTACCTATGGTCGCTCAACGACCATCGTTTGATTCGTGATGTAGGTGTTTGGGTCAAGCCCATGAAATTCATGGCGGCAACGTCTTTGTTTGCGTTGACCACAGTGTGGGTACTCAAAGTCGCGAATTCAAATGTTGAACATTCCCAAGTCTTTGTCTGGATAACTGCATTGCTCATATCCACCTCGTTGTTTGAGGTTGCTTACATCAGCTATCAAGCATCACAAGGGGCTGCATCTCACTACAACGTGAGTGACCCATTCCACGCTTTCATGTTTGGAGTAATGGCGATTGCTGCTGTCGGTTTGACCGCGTCACAAGCTTGGTTGGCATGGGAAATTTGGAAAGAACCACGCAGTGCAGGCATGCCCGTTGAAACTCTGGGCGTGATCATTGGACTTGTGCTGACTTTTGTGCTCTCCACCGTCAGCGGGTTCATGCTGGGTGGCAATCAAGCTCCAGCAGGTCAAGGACTGCCCATAGTCGGTTGGCATTTCTACAAAGACATTCGACCTGCACATTTCCTAGGTGTGCATGCTCAGCAATTGATACCACTTTGGGGTTTGGTAGCCGCCAAATTCATGGGCGCATTTGCTCAAAGCGGATTGATCGCAGGATCCATTGCATATGTTGTGCTCTGGGGCATTTCCACATGGCTGAGCATCTAGTTTGGTGTTGGCGATCAAAAGTCGAGTGAACCCTCACTATGCAACCGACCATTTCCACTATGCCTGTCGTGACCGCGCTTCTGGTTTTTGTTGCCGCAGCAGTATTTGCCGCAAATACCCCGCTTTTCGGCGCGACAGACGCAATTGACGCTTCAGAGGTGCAAATATTGCAATCTGGCAGAGTCTTTGCTCTTGCAAAAGGCTGTCTTACCTTTTTACGGCCAAGGCTTTCAGTCAAAAGCCAGCCACGAAATTCATTCCGCCTTTGACCAAACCAAAGGCCACCACAAACGTCACCAATAACAAGAATTAGCCGCAGGGTACACAGAATTCAGACTCTGCAAGGACTGGCACCACATTGCGCATCATGCCCACTGTCATGCCCACCAACAGCACCTGCAAGCGCTGCTGTACCACATGGTTAAGGTTGTGGCGCACACCCAGTTGCAGGGGAGGTCATTGGCAGACATGTTGCTCGTTGTGTCGCGCAGGGTTCAAAGCGGTTTTAGTGTGCTTGAACGATCTCGGGCGTTAAAGCTTGTATGGCTTGGTAGTTGGTCAAAAACACTTGGCCATTTAGATGCTGCAAGAAGTCAGTGGTGCTTAGCTTGTCCATCACCGGCCCCTTGATTTCTGAGAAATGCAGGGCGATGCCTGAGTCTTTCAAACGACTGGCAATCGCCTCCAAGCTCTCCAGGGCACTGGCGTCAATGTCATTCACCGCCGAGCATTGCAGTAACACGTGCTGCAGTTCTGGGCGGGTCGCCACCTCAGCGTTGATGCGGTCTTCAATACCCCGCGCATTGGCGAAGAACATGCTGGCGTCCACCCGCAAACACACCAACTTCGGACTGACCAACACATCGTGGCGCAGCACATTGCGGAAATGCTCGGTTCCAGGCATTAAACCGACGCTGGCGATATGCGGTCGGCTGGCCCGCAACAAAAACAGCGCCAGAGACACCAACACGCCCAAGACCAAACCGCTTTCAACACCCACCAGCAAAGTGGCCAGCAAGGTGGTGGCCACCGCCATGAAGTCGAGTTTGGAGAAACGCCAGGTGGATTTCAAAATACTGAAGTCCACCAGCGATAAAACCGCCACGATGATGGTGGCCGCCAAAGTCGCTTGCGGCAAATAAAACAAAGCCGGCGTTAAAAACAGCGATGCCAAGGTGATGCCTACCGCCGTGTAAACCCCAGCCGCTGGCGTGACCGCACCGGCGTCAAAATTGACCACCGAACGCGCAAAACCACCCGTGACGGGAAAGCCACCGGTGAAGGCCGCTGACAAATTGCTGGCGCCCAAGGCCACCAACTCTTGGTCGGGCTCGATGCGTTGCCGGCGTTTGGCCGCCAAGGTTTGGCCTACCGACACCGACTCGACAAACCCCACCACACTGATCAGCAAGGCAGGAACCAACAACTCTTGCCAGAGTGCCAAGTCCCACAGAGGCGTTGTGAGTGGCGGCAAGCCTTGTGGCACCGTGCCCACCAGTTTCATGCCTTGGCCTTGCCAATCCAGACCCCAGGCCAACACGGTGGTCAAAGCGATTGCCACCACCGGCCCGGCTTTGGCAAGCACATCGGCCAACTTCGGTCTCAAACCTGCAGAGATCAGCAAAGGCTTCAAGCCCTTGCGTACCCAAAACAAAAATACGGTGGCGGCGATGCCTACGGCCAAAGTCAACAAATGCACATTTGAGGCTTGGTGCAGCAGCGAAGACAACAGTTCGACAAAATTATGGCCCTCGGCTTTCACGCCCATGAGGGTTTTCAGTTGGCTCAAAGCGATCAGCAAACCCGAGGCCGAAATAAAACCCGAAATCACCGGATGGCTTAAAAAGTTCGCCAAGAACCCCAGCCGCAATAAACCCATGATGAGCAACATGCCGCCCGACAAAAACGCCAAGGTGATGGCCACTTGCCAATACGCATAGGTGCCAGCGGCGGCGTGTTGGCCAACCGCTGCGGCAGTCATCAGCGACACCACGGCCACAGGACCCACCGCCAACACTCGGCTGCTGCCCAACACCGCATACAACAAGAGCGGAGCCACGCTGGCGTACAAACCCACCTCGGGCGGCAGCCCGGCTAGCAAGGCATAGGCCAAGCTTTGCGGGATCAGCATGATGGTGACGATCAGCGCCGCCACCAAATCGCTAGTGAAAGTGTCGCGGTTGTAGTTGCGCCCCCATGCCAGCAGAGGCACCGAGGGCAGCCAGCGTGAGAATACAGACATCAGCCCACCATTTCAGGTTGCGCCATCCATTCACGGCCTTTGAGCATGGCTTCCCAATAGATGGGCGGCAGGATGCGCTCTTTCAGGTACCAGGCCATGGACGAAGGTTTGGTGCCGTCGATCAACCAGCTTGGAAAGCTGGGGGCGAGCTTGCCGCCGTAGGTGAACTCGGCCAACACAATCTTGCCGCGTTCCACTGTGAGCGGGCAGGAGCCATAACCGTCGTACTTGGCTGCACCTTTGTGGCTGCCCAAAGCCACCAAGACGTTGTGCGCCACCACGGGCGCTTGCTTGCGAGCCGCTGCAGCGGTTTTGGCGTTGGTGGTGTTTGCCACATCGCCCAAAGCAAACACATTGGCATAGGTTTTGTGGCGCAAGGAGGCGGGGTCCACATCCACCCAACCGGCGGCGTCGGCCAAGGGGCTGACACGCACAAAGTCGGGGGCTTTTTGCGGCGGCACCACATGGATTATGTCGAAGTCACGCACCACTTTTTCTTTGCTGCCATCGGCCAAGGTTTTGCTGAAGGTGGCTTTGTGCGCTGGGCCGTCCACGGCCACCAAGGTTTCGCCAAAGTTCAGGCCGATGTGGTATTTCTTCACGTATTCCATCAGGGCGGGCACGTAATCGGCCACGCCAAACAGCACCGCGCCCGCATTGCAAAACTGAATATCAATGTTGTTCAGCACACCTTGGCGGGTCCAGTGGTCGGCCGACAAGTACATGGCTTTTTGCGGCGCACCGGCGCACTTGATCGGCATGGGTGGCTGGGTGAACAGCGCTTTGCCGCCTTTCAAGTTTTGCACCAGCTCCCAGGTGTAAGGGGCCAAATCGAAGCGGTAGTTAGAAGTCACACCATTGCGCCCCAATGTTTCATTCAAGCCTTCAATGCCTTGCCAGTCCAGCTTCAAGCCAGGGCACACCACCAACTGCTTGTACTTGACCACGCGGCAACCTTCCAAAATGACTTGGTTGTTGTCGGGCTCGAAAGCCGCTACGGCAGCCTTGATCCAGCTGACATCGGTGGGGATGACCGAGGCCATGGTGCGAGCCGTTTCAGCGGCTTCAAAAATGCCGCCGCCCACCATGGTCCAACCAGGTTGGTAGAAATGTGCGTCTGCGGGATCGATGATGGCAATGTCCAGTTGCGGGCTGCGTTGCAGCAAACTCGCCGCCACCGAAATGCCTGCGGCACCACCGCCGACGATCACCACATCGTGGCTGGCATCGGCTTGGTTGCTGGGCGTTTTGCCGCCGTTGGCGATGCGCTGCACCAAGGCCTTCATGTCAAAGCCCACTTTTTGCGACGCTTCCAAAATTTGCGGCAGGGGTGTGATGCCCGATTGTGACAGCGCCCACATGGTGGTTGAGCGCATACCGGTTCTGCAATAGGCCAGCACGGGGGCGGGCAGGGTAGCAAGCAGTTCGCCAAACGCTTTGCCGTCCTCGTCCCGCACTTTGCCTGACTCGGCAGGCAAATAACGCATTTGCAAGCCATGGGCCAAAGCGGCTTGTTGCATTTCGCTGAAGCTGGGCTGATCGGGGCCTTCGCCATCCGGGCGGTTGCAAATGATGGCCTTGAAACCCATCTGCGCCACGGCCTCAAGTTCGGCGACCAAGACTTGTGGTGTGATCGACAGATGGGGTGTGAGTGCTTTGATATCCATGATGTGTCCAGTTGTGAAGCTCAAGCCGCGTTGAATTTTTCTTTGCGGGGTGCGTGGACAAAACGGTTCATGAGTTCAAAGCCCAACATGCCGACCAACATGGCCAATACGAACACCAGCGCTTTGGGTTGACCATCGGCCATGGATACCAGGGCAGGGCCGGGGCAAAAACCGGCCAGTCCCCAGCCCGTGCCAAACATCAAACTACCGATGACCAGCTTTTTGTCGATGTCCATGTTGGTGGGAAAGCGCAAAACGCCGCCCAAGAAAGTAGTCGTGCGTTTTTTGGCCATGGTGAAAGCGAATATGCCAACCAGGATGGCCCCGCCCATGACCAAGGCCAAGGAAGGGTCCCAGCTGCCAAACAAATCAAGAAAGCCAATGACTTTGCCGGGGTCGGTCATGCCTGAGAGCATGAGACCCAAGCCAAACAACAGGCCGACAGCGAATTCAGTCACGTGATGGAGGTGGTTTTTTTGAAGCATGTGGGTTCCTTAAATGACAGAGAGGTGGCGCATGACGTAAACAGTGATGAATCCTGCGCCCATGAAAGAAGCGGTGGCCACCAATGAACGTGGGGATAAACGTGACAAACCGCAGACACCATGACCGCTGGTGCAACCAGAGGCGTAGCGGGTGCCAACACCGACCAGCAAGCCGGCGATAACCACCATTAAGTCGGTGGCGTCAATGCGCGGCGCAGTGATGTACTGGGCTGGCACCACAGCGTGAAAAACCGTGGGTGCACTGAACATCCCCAATAAAAATGCGATGCGCCAAAAAGTGTCTCCGACCTTTGGAGGCATCAAGCCGCCCATGATGCCGCTGATGCCCAAAATACGTCCGTTGACCAAGATGAAAACGGCCGAGGCCAGCCCCAGAATGATGCCGCCGGTGAGGGATACAAAGGGTGTGAAATTTGCCCAATCGATGTTCATGTGTTGTCTCCTGTTTGGGGCCCGCAAAATTGTTCGAATAAAACGTTCATGACCGCCAGCGCTTGCGGGCTGGCAATTTGGTAATAGATGTTTTTGCCGTCGCGGCGGGTGGTCACCAACTCTTCCTCACGCAACACCGTGAGCTGCTGAGACAAGGTGGGCTGGACAATGCTCAAAATTTCTTCGAGTTCACCCACGCGCTTTTCGCCTTGGGACAGCTGGCACAGCAGCATCAGGCGGTCGGGGTTGGAGAGCACTTTCATGAGCTGGCAGGCGTTGCCTGCCGATGCTTTCATTTTGTCGAGGTCCAAGGTGGAGGTGTCCATGGGCAGTTTTCCTGGCTGTTTTGAAGAAGATGTGAAAAGTATATTGACAAACAAAATATTTGTCAATATATTATCGGAAATCTAATTCAAAAAGGAGTTTTCGATGAACACCGCTGCTGTCAACCCCCAAGTCCATGGCATTTTTGACCCCGCCACCTGGACCGTCACCTATGTGGTTTACGAAAAACCAGGCTCTGCTTGCGCCATCATCGACTCGGTGTTGGACTACGACCCCAAGTCGGGCCGCACCAGCCACAAGTCTGCTGACAAAGTTATCGAATTCGTCAAAGCTAACAACTTGAAGGTCGAGTGGATCATGGAAACCCATGCCCATGCCGACCACCTGAGCGCCGCGCCTTACCTCAAGCAACACTTGGGTGGCAAAACCGCCATTGGCGACCACATCAGCGGCGTGCAAAAAGTGTTCAAAGGCATCTTCAACATGGAAGCCAGCTTCAAATTGGACGGCTCGCAGTTCGATCACCTATTCGCCGATGGTGACACCATCAACGTGGGCGCCCTGAGCGGCCACACCATGTATGTGCCTGGCCACACCCCTGCTTGCGTGGCCTACCAGTTTGGCGATGCGGTGTTTGTGGGCGACACCATGTTCATGCCCGATGTGGGCACCGCTCGATGCGATTTCCCAGGCGGCGACGCCAAAACCTTGTACGCCTCTACCCGCAAAATTTTGAGCCTGCCTCCTGAGACACGCTTGTTCATGTGCCACGACTACCCACCGAACGGCCGCCCCGTGAATTTCGAGACCACAGTCGCCGAGCAAAAGGCCAAGAACATCCATGTGCATGACGGCATCAGCGAAGCCCAGTTTGTGGAGATGCGCACCCAACGTGACGCCACCTTGGAAATGCCGGTACTCATCCTGCCAGCGGTGCAAATCAATATCCGCGCCGGTGAGTTGCCACCCAAGGAAGACAACGGCATTGCTTACGCCAAGATTCCTTTGAACGCTCTTTGAAAGCTCACCTGCCATGACCGGTTTTTCTAATCCCCAAGCCATGTGGGACAAGCGTTTCTCTACGCCCGACTATGTGTTTGGCGAAGAGCCCAACGCCTTTTTGGTGTCCCAAGCCGCTTTGCTAGGAAAGGGCCATGCCTTGGCCTTGGCCGATGGCGAAGGGCGCAACAGCGTGTGGTTGGCCCAACAAGGTTTCACCGTGGATGCCTTTGACTTTTCTGCCCCTGCGGTGGACAAGGCCAAGGCCTTGGCCGCCAAGCACCATGTGACTGTCAATTTCACTTGCAGCGATTGGCAATCTTTCGAATGGAAAGCCGCGCACTACGACTTGGTGGCTGGCATTTTTTTCCAATTCGCCACACCCGATGAACGCGTTGAATTGTTTGAAAAAATCCAACAAAGCCTCAAGCCGGGCGGTGTGTTGGTCGTTCAGGGCTATGGCAAAAATCAACTCAGCTACAACACCGGTGGTCCTGGCAAGTTAGACCATCTCTACGACGAAGACCTGTTGCGCCAAGTATTTGCGGGCTACGACATTCAGGTCTGTGAAACCTATGAAACCATCATCCATGAAGGTGCAGGCCACAGCGGCATGTCAGCCTTGGTGGGTTTGGTGGCGAGGAAGCCATGACTGAGAACACCGTTCAAAAAATGCATTTGGTCTGCCCCCAGTGCAACGCCACCAACCGCGTGCCCTCTGACAAATTGCAAGCCGAGTTGAACTGCGGCAGTTGCCACGCTTCGCTGCTGCACGCACACCCGGATAACTTGGGAGAAGCTGCTTTCAACGCGCAATTGGCCAAAAGCGATTTGCCCATGGTGGTGGACTTTTGGGCGCCTTGGTGTGGCCCGTGCCGCGCCATGGCACCGGCCTATGAAAAGGTCAGCCACGACATGCACGGCAAAGCCCGTTTTGTGAAGGTCAACACCGAAGACGAACAAGGCTTGGCAGCCAAGTTCAACATTCGAAGCATTCCGACTTTGGCAGTTTTTGCGGGTGGCCGCGAGATTGCCAGACAGCCTGGGGCGATGTCGGCCCCTGATGTGGCGCGTTGGGTCAGCGCTGCTTTGCTCAAGACCTGAGACGTCCCACAACCTCCGATGAATGAGATAAACCATGGACACCCTTGACCCCGTCGTGCTGGCGCGTTTGCAGTTTGCCGCTAACGTCACTTTCCACATTTTGTTCCCCACCATCAGCATCGCCATGGGGTGGTTTTTGTTGTTTTTCAAAACCCGCTTTGTGGCGACGGGCGAGCAGCATTGGATGGACGCCTACCAGTTTTGGATCAAGATTTTTGCCCTGACCTTCGCCTTGGGCGTTGTCAGCGGTATCACCATGAGTTTTCAGTTTGGCACCAATTGGCCAGGCTTCATGAACACCGTGGGCAATATCGCTGGGCCGCTGTTGGCCTACGAGGTGCTGACCGCTTTCTTCTTAGAAGCCACCTTCTTGGGCATCATGCTGTTTGGTCGTGGCCGTGTCAGCGAAGGGGTGCATACCTTCGCCACCTGGTTGGTGGCTTTGGGCACCACAGCGTCGGCTTTTTGGATCTTGGCCCTCAATTCCTGGATGCACACGCCAGCGGGTTACGAGATGATCAACGGGCAAGCCCATGTGACCAGTTGGTTCGAGGTGATCTTCAACCCCTCCTTCCCTTACCGCATGACGCACATGTTGCTGGCCTCGGGTTTGACGGCGTCCTTTTTGCTGGCTGGCATCAGCGCTTATCGGTGGTTGAAAAACGATCGCACCAAAGACGTGATGGCCGCGCTTCGCACCGGTGTCACGGTGGCAGCCTTTCTGATTCCGGTGCAAATATTCGTGGGCGATCTGCATGGCCTGAACACCTTGAAACACCAACCCGCCAAGCTGGCGGCGATGGAAGGCATTTGGGAAACCCAAGCCGGTGTGCCTGCCGTTTTGTTTGCCATTCCCGATCAAGCCACGCAGTCCAACAAATATGAAATTGCCATTCCCAAACTGGCGTCTTTCTATCTGACCCATGACTGGAATGGCGAGGTCAAGGGCATCAAAGACTTTGCCGAGCATCCGCCGGTCGGGCCCGTGTTTTGGGCGTTTCGCATCATGGTCGGCGTGGGCTTGCTCATGCTCGCTGTCAGCTGGTTTGCCAGCTACGAATTGAAGTTCAAAAACAGCTTGTCAAAACGTACTGCCATGGTTTTGGTGGCCATGACCTTTGCGGGCTGGGTGGCGCTGGTGTCGGGTTGGTACGTGACCGAAATTGGCCGTCAACCTTGGCTGGTGTATGGGGTACTGACCACGGCACAAGCAGCGTCGCAAGTGCCTGCAGGCAATATTGCCCTGTCTTTGGCCCTGTACCTTACGCTGTATGCGGC
>SXGQ01284242.1_pt1 | contig 19617 bp, 22 predicted proteins | sample 3178371 | NCBI WGS metagenome assembly SXGQ01 (sample SAMN11356859, study PRJNA531348) | freshwater metagenome | isolation source: freshwater sample F1-20 | place: China: Fuxian Lake, Yuxi | collected 2017-12-25 | reverse complement strand
GCTCGCCGCGCTTGCCGCGCCGGATGCAGCCCTTCTCGTCGATGGAGTCGAGACCCGCGTGCCGGTTGCCGAAGTCCGCGTCGGGGATGTCTTCGTCGTCAGGCCGGGGGAGCGCATCGCCACCGACGGTGTGGTGGACGAAGGTGCCAGCGCTGTCGACACCTCACTGCTCACGGGTGAGTCGGTGCCGGTCGAGGTCGGGGTCGGCGATGCGGTCGTCGGCTCCACGATCAACGTCGATGGGGTCCTCACCGTGCGGGCGACGCGCGTCGGTGCCGACACGCAGTTGGCGCGCATCTCCCGCCTGGTGGTGCAGGCCCAGGCGGGCAAAGCCCCTGTCCAGCGCCTGGCCGACCGCATCTCTGCGGTCTTCGTGCCCGTCGTCATCGGGATTTCCCTTGTGACGCTGGCCGCCTGGCTGCTCTCGACCGGGGAGGTCGAGGCGGCGTTCACCGCGGCGGTGGCGGTGCTCATCATCGCCTGCCCGTGTGCTCTCGGACTTGCTACGCCGACCGCGATCCTGGTCGGCACGGGTCGCGGCGCGCAGTTGGGCATCCTCATTCGCGGGCCCGAGGTGCTGGAGGATACGCGTCGAGCTTCGGTGATCGTGCTCGACAAGACCGGGACGGTGACGACAGGGCGCATGTCCCTGCGCGATGTGCTGGTCGCCGAGGGCGAGGATCCCGTGATCGTCGGCAGCATGGCCGCGGCAGTCGAGCGCAATAGCGAGCATCCCGTGGCCAAGGCGATTGCGGGTGGCCTTGACGTGGAGTCCGCAGGGGACTTCGCCAACCATCGAGGCCTGGGCGTGACCGGCCGGGTCGGCGGTGTGGCAGTCGCTGTGGGACGCCCGGGCTGGGTCGCGGAGATGGTCGGTGCGCCCGGAGTGCCGACCGGACTCGCCGGGGGCATTGACGCTGCCGAGTCCGACGGTGCCACGGCCGTGGTCGTCGGATGGGACGGCGTCGTGCGCGGGGCGCTCGTCGTCGCCGATGCGATTCGACCCACGAGTGCGCGTGCCATCGCGCAGTTGCGCGAGCTAGGCCTCAAGCCCGTGCTACTCACCGGCGACAACGCCCGGTCGGCTCGCGCGGTCGCGCGCGCTGTCGGAATCGACGATGTGCGAGCCGACGTCCTGCCGGAGGACAAGGTCGCCGTGGTGCGCGAACTCCAGGCGACAGGAGCCTCCGTGGCGATGACGGGCGATGGTGTCAACGATGCCGCGGCTCTCGCCCAGGCGGATCTGGGCATCGCCATGGGCGCGGGCACCGATGCTGCGATCGAGGCAAGCGACATCACCCTTGTGCGCTCGGACCTGCTGTCGGCGGTCGATGCGATCCGGCTCTCGCGGCGCACCCTGAGGACGATCAAGGGAAACCTCTTCTGGGCCTTCGCCTACAACGTGGCGATGATCCCGCTAGCCGCGGTGGGCCTGCTCAGTCCGCTCTTCGCGGGCGCCGCGATGGCCTTCTCGTCGGTCTTCGTGGTGGCTAACAGCCTCCTCTTGCGTCGCTTTAGTCCCACGACCTGAGCGCGAGTCCCAACACCCCTCGCGGCACGGCTGTGCCCTTGCTCACAAAGCTGACCGTGTAAGGGTTTTCACGGTTTTCGGATGGTTGCAGGAACGGCAGGATGACGTCATGCCGCTTGGGGCCTCCTCGGGCGGCACTCGGACAACGGCGTTCGACCGGAGGGAAACCCGTGACGATCCGCGGCCTGGAGAACCCGCCCACCCGCAACAAGAAGTTGCTCGAGTGGGTCGAGGAGGTCGCGGAGCTGACCCAGCCCGATGAGGTCATCTGGTGCGACGGCTCCGATGCGGAGTGGGAGCGCCTCACCTCCCAGATGGTCGACGGCGGCACCTTCATCCGACTCAATCCGCAGCTGCGCCCGAATTCCTTCCTCGCGCGATCCGACCCCAGTGACGTCGCACGCGTCGAGAGCCGCACCTACATCTGCTCGCAGTACGAAGCCGATGCCGGGCCCACCAATAACTGGATGGATCCCGTCGAGATGAAGAGCATCCTCGGGGGCCTCTTCGCGGGCTCCATGCGCGGTCGCCCGATGTACGTCGTCCCCTTCTCTATGGGCCCGCTCGGCTCGCATATCGCGCAGCTCGGCGTCGAGCTCACCGACTCGCCGTACGTCGTGATCAATATGAAGATCATGACCCGCATGGGTGCCGCGGCGCTCGAGGAGATCGGCGAGCGTGGCGACTTCGTCCCTGCCGTGCACTCTGTGGGCTACCCGCTTGTCGATGCCGATGGCAGTGCCCGGCCTGACGTCGCCTGGCCCTGCAACGACACGAAGTACATCACCCACTTCCCCGAGACACGCGAGATCTGGTCCTACGGATCCGGCTACGGCGGCAATGCTCTCCTCGGCAAGAAGTGCTTCGCGCTGCGCATCGCCTCGGCGATGGCGCGTGACGAGGGTTGGATGGCCGAGCACATGCTCGTGCTCAAGCTCACGTCACCCGCGGGCGACACCCGCTATCTCACCGCGGCCTTCCCCTCGGCCTGCGGCAAGACCAATCTCGCGATGCTCGAGCCCACCATCCCCGGCTGGACCGTCGAGACGATCGGTGACGACATCGCTTGGATGCGCTTCGGCAAGGACGGCCGCCTCTACGCCATCAATCCCGAGGCCGGCTTCTTCGGCGTCGCTCCCGGGACGGGAATGCACACGAATGCCAACGCCGTGAAGTCGCTCTACGCCAATTGCATCTTCACCAACGTCGCACTGACCGATGATGGCGATGTCTGGTGGGAGGGCCTCACCGAGGAGGCGCCGGCCCACCTCATCGACTGGAAGGGCAACGACTGGACGCCGGCCTCGGGCGAGCCCTCCTCGCACCCCAATGCCCGCTTCACCGCCCCCGCGGGGCAGTGCCCCTCGATCGCGCCCAACTGGGAGGACCCCCAGGGCGTGCCCGTCGACGCGATCCTCTTCGGCGGGCGCAGGGCTACCAACGTCCCCCTCGTCACCGAGTCCTTCGGCTGGGAGCACGGCGTCTTCATGGGGTCGACCGTGTCTTCAGAGCAGACGGCGGCGGCGGAGGGCAGCGTCGGGGAGTTGCGCCGCGATCCCTTCGCCATGCTGCCCTTCTGCGGCTACAACATGGCGGACTACTGGGCCCACTGGCTGAAGATCGGCGACTTCACCACTCCGGACAAGCTCCCGCGCGTCTACCAGGTGAACTGGTTCCGCAAGGACGCCTCCGGTAGGTACATCTGGCCCGGCTTCGGAGACAACTCCCGCGTCCTCGACTGGATCGTGCGGCGCGTGGCCGGCGACGCCGAGGCAAGAGATACCCCCATCGGCCGTATCCCGGCGGAGGGCGAACTGGACCTCGAAGGGGTGGACATCACGCCGGAGCAGGCGGCTGAGCTCTTCGCCGTCACTGCCGAGTCGTGGCTTGCTGAGGCGGATCTCACCGAGGAGTACTACGCGAAGTTCGGCGATCGAGTGCCCGCAGCACTGCGCGGTCAACTCGACGCGCTGCGCAGCCGCCTTCAGCAGGCCTAGCCCGGGGTCCGCTGCCCGTCGAACTTTGGGTAGAAAGTGCCCCGGCAGGGCGTTATCTACCCAAAGTTCGAGGGTTTCGGGTCCGGAGCGGAGCGCCTAGGTCAGTGTGGCGACGAGCAGGGCCTTGATCGTGTGCATGCGGTTCTCGGCCTGATCGAAGACGATTCTCTCGGGGGATTCGAAGACCTCATCGGTCACCTCGACTCCACCCCGCAGGCCGAAGTCCGCCGCCACCGTGCGGCCCACCGACGTCTCTTCGTCGTGGAAGGCCGGTAGGCAGTGCATGAAGCGCGCATCCGCGCGCCCCGTGAGCTCCATGACGGCTGAGTCGACGCGGTAGGGCGTGAGGAGCGCGACGCGCTCGGCCCAGACCTCGGCGGGCTCGCCCATGGACACCCAGACATCGGTGTGCACGAACTGCGCCCCGGGCACACCCTCGGCGGGATCCTCAGTGAGCAGCAGTCGTGCGCCAGTGCGCTCGGCACGTTCTTCGGCGGCGCGGCGCACCTCAGGGGCGGGCCACAGCGCCTCCGGGGCGACGATGCGCACGTCGGAACCGAGCATCGCTCCGCTCACGAGCAGGGAGTTGCCCCTGTTGTAGCGCGCGTCGCCAAGATAGACGTAGCTGAGGGAGTCGTCGGGGGCGTACTCGCGCATGGTGAGCATGTCCGCGAGCATCTGCGTGGGGTGCCACTCGTTGGTGAGGCCGTTGTAGACGGGTACATCGGCGTGGCGAGCGAGCTCCTCGACGGTCGATTGATCATCGCCGCGGTACTCGATGGCATCGAACATCCGCGCGAGCACCCGCGCCGTGTCGGCCATGGACTCCTTGTGGCCGATCTGGGAGGTCTGTGCGTCGAGCACCGTGACCTGGGCGCCCTGCTGATACGCCGCGACCTCGAAGGCGACCCGAGTGCGCGTGGACGTCTTGCCGAAGATGAGGGCGATGACCCGGTCCTGGAGACGGCGTACCTCTCGACCGGCCTTGCGCTCGGCCTTGAGTTCGGCGGCGAGCGTGATCAGCCCGTCGAACTCCTCGTCCGTGAGGGCGAGCTCCTTGAGCAGGTCGCGTCCAGTGAGGTTCACCGGATGAGGCTAGCGGGGCGTCCTGGCGGGCGCGGCTGGGCCAATCGTTGGAGCGTCGACCTCAGGCGGAGACGGACGTGAGAGGGCGGATTGCCGCGTCGATCTCAGGCGCCGCCATGCGGGCGCCTTCGCCGCGTCGACGGGGGTACTCCGCGAGGTCGATGCGGGCGTAGATGGCCTCGCGCTCTTCCTCGGTAAGGCCACCCCACACGCCGTAGGGCTCACGTGCCCGGACGGCGTAGTCGGCGCACTCGATTCGCACGGGGCAGCTCGCGCACACGGCCTTGGCCGCGAGGTCGCGCGAGCGGCGGGCGGAGCCGCGCTCGTTCTGGGGGTGGAAGAAGAGGGTCGGATCGGCGGAGCGGCATGAGCCGTGCTCCTGCCAATCCCAAAGGGCATCGACGGGGACCTGGGCGAGGGGCTGCTGAGGCATATCTCCAAGGTAGAAGCGATGCGCGCCAGGACCCCTCGGCCAAGTCGGCCAACCTATATCAGCCGTTCGGCTGATGACCCTCGTGAATGGTGCATCATCCGCGCCGCGGATAGGCGCCAGTCCCATCGGTCGCGAACTCCGGGACGAAAGTGCCCTCCAGCGTCACTTTTGTCCCGAAGTTCGGGCTTGCCTCGTCAGCTGCCGGGGCCTACTCCGAGGTGGCAGCGGCCTTCTCGGCGGCGATGGATGCGCGCACCTCGTCCATGTCGGCATCCCGCACGGCCTGGATGAGCTGCTCGAGTCCCTGCTCCGGCAGCGCGCCGGCCTGGGAGTAGAGGACGACCCCATCGCGGATGGCCATCAGGCGCGGATGGCCATCAGGCGCGGATGGCCATCAGGCGCGGATGGCCATCAGGGTGGGAATGGAGGAGATCTGGAAGACCTGTGCGAGCCCGGGCTGGGCCTCGGTATCCACCTTGGCGAAGACGATGTCGGCGTGGGCCTCGCTGACCTTCTCGAAGACCGGGGCGAACATCCGACACGGCCCGCACCAGGCGGCCCAGAAGTCAATGAGGACGATGGGGCTGTCCTGCACGGTCGGGGCGACTGTCTCTTCGGTCAGGAACATGGTCGATATACCCCCTAGGGTATCACTTGACTGCCGGGAACGCGCCACGATGGGCCTGTGCTCGAGGCCCCCACGATCGGTCGTCCGGCACCTGCGCCCGCGTCAGGCCTGCTCCTGGTCGCGGCCCCGCGTCTCGAAGAGCCCTTCGATCGCGCGGTGATCTTGATCCTCGAGCATGACGAGTCCGGCACGCTGGGCGTCGTTCTCAACCAGCCGACGACCCTCGACGTGGCCTCGGTCCTACCGGCCTGGCGTGACCACCTCACGGGTACGCCGCACCTCTTCCACGGCGGACCAGTCGCCTTGGATAGCGCCCTCGGCCTGGCAGCGGTCGAGTCCACGGTCCGCGAGCCGGATGAGCCGGAGGGCTTCCGACGCGTGATCGGAGCGCTCGGGATCATCGACCTCGACACCCCGGCGGAGTCACTGGCCCCGCATCTGCAAGCCCTGCGCATTTACGCCGGGTACGCCGGCTGGGCACCGGGGCAATTGGACGATGAGTTGAAACGCGGGTCGTGGGCGGTGGTCCCTCCGGGTGACCCCATCGTGGACGCGTTCCTCGCCGATCCCGAGGTGCTCTGGGAGACGGTGCTCCAGCGCGCAGGCGGCACCCTTGCCTGGTGGTTGCACTGCCCCGCGGACCCGGGTCTCAACTAGCCGGCGAGTCGGCAGAGCCACCTCTACCGGGATCGCCCGCCTAGACTGCCGCCATGAGCACGCCCCTGGATTCGCCCTCCCTCGAGGGCACGACCCTCACCGAGGAGCGCATCGCCTCGACCGATGACGGCGACCACGAGCGCTTCGCCCACTACGTCCAGAAGGACAAGATCGTCGAGAGCGCGGTCACAGGCAAGCCGGTGCGCGCCCTGTGCGGCAAAAAGTGGGTGCCCGGCCGCGATCCCTCGAAGTTCCCGGTCTGCCCCGAGTGCCAGGAGATCTACGCCGGCATGAAGCCCGGCAAGCCGAGGGACTTGGACGGGGAGTCCTGAGCCTCTTCTCGGCGCAGCATCGCGCGGCCACCATCGGTGTTGTTGCCGCGATCACGCTCTTCGCCTTCGAGGGTATTGCCGTCTCGACGGTGATGCCCGCCGTGGCATCGGAGTTCGACGGACTCGGTGTCTACGCCTGGGCCTTCAATGCCTATGTGGCCGCGTCCCTGGTGGGCATGGTGGCCGCGGGCACATGGTGCGATCGACGCGGTCCGAGACGCCCGATGTGGGCCGGATTGCTGATCTTCAGTGCGGGAGCAGTGGCCGCGGGCTTCGCACCGGGGATGACCGCGCTCATCGTCGCGCGCGGCGCGCAAGGCCTGGGTGGCGGTGCCCTCATCGTCGCGGCGTATGTCCTCATCGCGCGTGCATACCCAGAGGACCTGCGCCCCAAGGCCTTCTCCCTCATGGCGGCCGCGTGGGTGGTCCCGGCGCTCATTGGGCCGCTCATTGCCGGCTGGCTCGCGGAGACGCTCACGTGGCGGCTTGCCTTCCTTCTCGTGCCCCTGGTGCTGCTGCTGCCGGCACTCCTCCTGCGCCGGGTGCTGCGACAGCACGATGGGGGGACCGGCGAGCCCGGGTCGCCCGCGCGCATCGTGCGCGCGCTCGTCACCGCAGGCGGTCTCAGCCTTGCCATGGTCGGCTTCCTCCGCCCGGCAGCGCTTCCCCTGTGGCTTGATGGCCTCGTGCTCGGGGCGGGGCTCGTCCTCATCGTCATTGGCGTCCGCGGGCTCCTGCCTGCCGGAGCCTTCCGCCTCCAGCGAGGACTGCCCACGACCGTGCTCATGCGCGGCATTCTGGCGGGCGCGTTCTTCGGTGCCGAGGCCTTCATCCCGCTGGCGCTCGTCGAGCAGCGTGGTTTGTCGATCACCGTCGCGGGACTCACGCTCAGCCTCTCCGCGCTCGGCTGGTGGCTGGGTTCCTACGCGCAAAGTCGCGTCCCTGAATCCACTGACCGCAGTCGCACGGTGCGCGTGGGCGCACTCGTCACCGTCGCGGGCCTCGTATCGCTACCGCTGTGCCTCGTGCCTGCCGTGCCACCGATGGTGGCCGCCGTCTCCTATTTCGTGGCGTCGCTGGGCATGGGGCTGTGCTTCCCGTCGATCGCTGTGCAGACACTGCGACTCTCGGCGGTGCAGGAGCAGGGTGCGAACTCTGCCGCGCTGCAGGTCTCCGATGCGATCCTGAGCTCGCTCATGCTGGGACTCCTCGGTGCCGTGCATGCCACGGCCGTGGCACAAGGCGGTGCCACGACGACCACCTATGACGCGATCTGGTGGGGTGCCGCGGCCATCGCACTTGCCGGAGCTGCCATTGCCTCCCGCATGAAGCCGCTTTCCGGCCTACCCGCGGGGAGCTCCGCCTGACCGGCTGGCAGGATGATCGGGCCATCACCTCACGAGGAGTTCCCATGCACCGTCGCCCCCTTGCCATCGTCGCCCTCGCTGCCTCAGGCCTGTTGCTCGCTGCCTGCGCGCAGGAGTCCTCGGGCGGCACTTCCTCATCCGCCCCGGCACCGGAGTCTTCCTCGGCGGCGCCGGCGTCATCGTCGGCCGCGCCATCGCCGACCGAGACGCCTGACGAGTGCGCCAAGGAGAATCTGACGCTCGTCAATGCGGGCCAACTCACCATCGGCACCGACAGCCCGGCCTACCCGCCGTACTTCGTCGATGACGATCCGACCAACGGCGAGGGCTTCGAGTCCGCGGTCGCGTACGCCGTCGCCGAGGGCCTGGGCTTCACGCCGGAGGAGGTCGCGTGGACGGTGGTGCCGTTCAACAAGTCCTACGCCCCGGGAGCCAAGGACTTCGACTTCGACATCAATCAGATCTCGATCACGCCCGAGCGCGCCGAGGTCGTGACCTTCTCGGACGGCTACTACACCGTCAACCAGGCGGTCATCGCGCTCGCCGACTCGCCGATCGCCAACGCCACTTCGCTGGGCGAACTCAAGGACGCCCGTCTCGGCGCGCAGGTGGGCACGACGAGCCTGAAGTACATCGAGGACTTCATCCAGCCGGTCAACGACATCTTCGTCTACAACGACACCAACGACGCCAAGTCGGCGCTCAAGAACGGCCAGATCGACGGGATCGTCGTCGACCTACCCACGGCGTACTACATCACCGCGGTGGAAATCCCGAAGGGCAAGATCGTGGGCCAGTTCCCCGCCCAGGAGGGCGGCGAGCAGTTCGGCATGCTCTTCCAGAAGGACAACCCGCTCGTCGGCTGCGTCAACAAGGTCCTGACCGAGCTCAAGGACTCCGGTGAGCTCCAGGCCATCCAGGATCAGTGGCTGGCCGGGACCACGGCTCCGTACTTCACGGAGTGACCGAGCCCGGCAGCGAATCTGTCGCTGCACCGCGCGCGGGGTCGATGCCCTATTTCGACCCCGCGCGCGTGCGCTACCGCAAGCGCAAGTCCTGGCGCGATGCCGCGATCGGCATCGTCAGCCTGATCGTCACGGCGACCATCGTCACCCTGGTCGTCGTACGCACGCCGGGCTGGTCCGCAGTCCAGGAGACGTTCTTCAGTCCCGAGGCGTTCTCCGAGTCTTTCCCGGGGCTCCTCGAGGCCTTCTGGCTCAACGTGCGGATCTTCCTCATCGCCGAGCCGCTCATCCTCATCCTGGGGCTCACCGTCGCGCTCGTCCGCCGACTGCGCAGCCCGATTTTCCTGCCCCTGCGCATCGTTGCCACCGTCTATGTCGATGTCTTCCGCGGCATCCCCACGCTGCTCGTCATCCTGCTCCTCGGCTTCGGCGTGCCAGCCTTGCAGCTCCAGGGGGCTCCCGACGAGGTCCTCGTGTGGGGGGTCGTCGCCCTCGTGCTCTCCTACGGCGCCTATGTCGCCGAGGTCTTCCGCGCGGGAATCGACTCGGTCCACCCCAGCCAGCGCATGGCCGCTCGCTCGCTCGGCCTGTCGTCGTGGCAGACCAATAGGTACGTCGTGCTGCCCCAGGCTGTGCGCAATGTGACCCCGCCCTTGCTCAACGACTTCATCTCGCTGCAGAAGGACACTGCCCTCGTGTCGGTCCTAGGGCCCATCGAGGTCTTGCGCCGAGCCCAGATCGACGCTTCCTTCACCTTCAACTACACGCCCTACGTCGCGGCAGCGTGCCTCTTCGTCGCGCTCACGATCCCGATGACCCGCTTCACGGATTGGCTGCAGGCCCGGCAGCGGCGCCAGCGCGGATCAGGTTTTGCGTCATGACGCGCGTATCTCTGTCTGTCGAGGCTGTCTGGAAATCATTCGGCTCCGAGTCGGTGCTGCGCGGCATCACCCTCGGTGTGCAAGAGCACCAGGTGGTGGTGCTCATCGGAGCGAGTGGATCGGGCAAGTCGACCCTGCTCAAGTGCATCAATGGCCTTGAGCCCGTCGACGCCGGGAGGATCCTGCTGGATGACGACCTGGATGTCACGGCCTTCCGCACGGACCTCGACGCTGTCCGGCGCAGGGTGGGCATCGTCTTCCAGGCCTACAACCTCTTCCCCCACATGACCGTGCTGGACAACGTCACACTGGGGCAGCGCAAGGTGCTCAAGAGGTCCCGGGAAGAATCGGAGGAACGTGCACGTCGTCTCCTCTCACGCTTCAGCCTGGAGGAGAAGGCGGGGGAGTACCCGGACCGCCTGTCCGGCGGCCAGCAGCAACGCGTGGCGATCGTGCGCGCTGTCGCCATGTCGCCGGAGATCCTTCTCTTTGACGAAATCACCTCTGCGCTCGATCCGCTGCTGGTCGGCGAGGTGCTCGATGCTGTCCGAGAGCTCAAGGAGGAGGGCCTCACCATCGTCATGGCCACGCACGAGATGGGCTTCGCGCGCGAGGCCGCCGATCGGGTCTGCTTCCTGGACGGGGGTGTCGTCCTGGAAGAGGGGACGCCGGAACAGGTGCTCGAGGCACCGATTGAGCAACGTACTCGCGAGTACCTGGCGCGCTTCCTGGGATAAGGCCCCTCGCGCCCCTACCCTGGGGGCGTCCTGGGGCCAGGCGGCCCTCAACTGAACACTCGGAGGTATTCCATGGCATCGGTCGACCCCATGACCGGCCTGTCCTACGACGACGAGCGTGCGGTGGCCGCGGCCCTCGGGCGCAACTGGTGGGCCCTGCTCGTGCTGGGCATCGTCAGCCTCATCGTCGGCGTCATCCTCATCCTGCGCCCCGGCGGCTCCACCTGGTTCATCGCGGTCGTCCTGGCGATCTACCTGGTGATCTCGGGCATCGTCTCGCTTGTGCGGGCTTTCGCGCACGGCCTGCCCGGTGGTTACCGCGCGCTGCTCATCATCTCCGGCATCATCGGCATCCTCCTCGGCCTGCTGATGTTCCGCTTCAGCCCGGAGGAGAAGGTCGAGATCTTCGGCATCTTCGTCGGCGTGTGGTTCCTCTTCTCCGGCATCCTCCAGCTCGTCAACTCCTCGTCCGTCTCTGAGGGCAAGGGCTGGGCGATCTTCTCGGGCATCGTCTACATGCTCGCTGGCATCGTCCTGCTCATCAATCCGTGGGCGGTGGGGATCTTCGTCTGGATCGCCGGCATCTGGCTCGTCGTGCTCGGTATCTTCGAGATCATCTCGTCGTTCCAGCTCAAGTCGCTCGCCAAGAAAGCCGCGGCCTAGCGCCTCATGCCGAAGGAAACCTCGCAAACCCTCGATCGGGGGCTTCGGGTCCTCTCGGTGCTTGCCGACTCCCCCGAGGGTCTCACCGTGACGGAAGTCGCGGCGGTCCTCGGGGTGAGTCGCACCGTCGTCTACCGGCTCATCGTCACCCTCGAGCAGCATGGCCTGGTGCGGCGCGGCACCGACGGCCGCTGCCGATTGGGACTCGCCGTACTCTCGCTCGCTCGGCAGGTCCAGCCCCTGCTGCGCGATGCCGCGATGCCCGTGCTGCGCCGACTCGCCGAAGGCATCGGCGCCACCGCCTATCTCGGAGTCGTGGACGGGCAGGATCTCCTCGCTGTCGCCGTCGCTGAACCCCCACGATCCGACGTACACGTCGCCTATCGCCTGGGGTCACGCATTCCCCTCGAGCTCGGTGCTGCCGGCCGGGCGGTGCTTGCGGCGCGCACCGCGGCGGGCAGGCCCCTTGACCCGCCGTGGGTGGTCACCACCGGTGAGTCCCCGGGCAGCAGCGGCATTGCAGCCCCCGTCCTCGGCATTCCCGGAGTCGAGGCGGCCGTCGGCGTGGCCCTGGCTGCCCCTCCCGACGAGGTGGGGCCCCGTGTCGCACGGGCGGCTCAGGAGATCGCCCGCGCCCTCGGCTGACCGTCGCCCCGGATGTGATGCAGCGCGATGTGATGCAGATCGCCCTGGGAATCCCCATGGCGGACCGTTCGGTTGAGCCACTCAGCGCGACACCCGACGTAGCCTTGAGGGGATCGAAGGGAGCACCATGCGCCTGCGCGGGATCACCGCCCTCGTCGCCTCGGCTACGGTCGCGGCCGCCACGCTCGTGGCTGCCCCTCCGGCTGTCGCGGCCGAGGCTCCGCGCCCGATCGTCTCGGGTTGGTTCGGCTGGTGGGCCTCCGACACCGCCATCACCCAGATGACTTCGACGGCCGATGGAGTCGTCGGCGAGATCGCGATGTTCTGGTGGTCCTTCCAGGGCGAGAAGAACCCCCTCTGCCTCTACGACAACGGCGACTACGACAAGAAGGGCGACTGGGGGGACTGCATCGATCCCGGCTGGGCCACTCCGTGGACCACACCGAAGTTCGACCGGCAGCGCAAGGCCCTCCAGGCAGCGGGCATCAAGGTCAACGCATCCATCACCGATCTCGGGTCGGCGAGCAAGGGCAAACTGAGTGCCTACCTCGCCTCAGCCAAGAATCGCAAGGCCTACGCCAAGCTCATCACCGACTACGCCGTCAAGGCCGGTGTCGACGGCATTGACCTCGACTGGGAGGTCTTCGCGTTCCATGACGGGCGTGACTCGTGGGCGGCGACCAAGCCGCGCTGGGTCGCCATGATCAAGGAGCTCTCCGAGCAGTTGCACGCCAAGAGCCTCACGTTGTGGGCAACCGTGCCGGGTGGCGTGCCAGCCTTCCTGGGCTCGGGTGCACCCAATCCCGGCACCGGCTACTGGGTCTACGCATGGGATGAGATCGCACCCTACGTCGATCGCCTCAACATCATGACCTACGACTACAGCTGGAGCGTGCCGGGACCGATCGGCCCCAATGACTGGGCCACGCTCGTGGCCACGAGCGCCGTGCAGCAGATCGGCGAGCAGTACGCCGATCGTGTGTGGGTCGGCGCCCCGCAGTACGGCCGAAACTGGCCGCTTCAGGTGGGCACGGGTTGGTCTGTCGATGCCGAGTGCCCGGCGGGATGGAAGCCGGCGACGACGCCCCTACGCACGAGCGTCACGCCCATGTCGGCGCGGGACATCGCTGCCCGCGAAAAGGTCGAGCCCGTGTGGGACGCCAAGTCCGGCGAGTGGAGTTTTGACTACTGGTTGCCGACCGCCGGCAAGGTCGACAAGAAGGATCACACCTGCGATATCAAGCGTCGAGTCTGGTTCGCTGACACGCGGTCGGCCCTGAGTCGCGCCCAGATCGTGCCTAAACTCAAGATGGGTGGCATTGCGGTCTGGGATTTCGGCACTGTCACCAGCGACTTCTACACTCGCCTCGCCGACTACGGTCGTGAGATCGCTCCCGCGGCGACGAAGGTGAGCCTCAGGGCACCCAAGGCCACGTCGTACGGGCGCACGGTCGCTGTGCGCGTGAGCACGGAATCGCGGAAGGGTGCCGCGAAGGATGCCGATGCCACGCTCTACTTCGCGCCGCAGGGTGGCTCGTCCACCAGGGCCAAGGTTACGTCGATCACACTCGACGCCGAAGGCAAGGGCGTTTTCAGGGTGCCGGCGGAAGCCAGTGGATCCTGGACTGTCTTGGTCGCGGGCTCATGGTCGCGTGCGAGCGGTGAGAGCGAGCCGGCCACCACGACCGTGCGCTACGCCGTGACCGCGAAGGCTAGTGCGACGAAGGTGGCCATCGGTACGCCGGTGATCATCAGCGGCACGGTTGCCCCCGGCAGCGAGGGCTTGAGCGTGACGGTGCAGCGGCGCAGTGCCTCGGGCGCCTGGCGCGACGTATTGACGACGACGACGGGTCAAGGGGGCAGCGTGAGCGCCACCGTGAAGCCGACCGTCGCGGGCGAAGCCTCTTACCGCCTCCTCGTCCCACAGTCTTCGGCCCTCGCGCAGGGGACTTCGGCCCGGATCGTGATCACCGTCGGCTGACGGTGAGGCCGTACCCTGGGGTGGTGACGACGGCACCGACGGAGCTCGAGCGACCCGAGGTAAACGAGGTCGTCGCGACGGATACTCCGTGGATCACGATCGTCTGGAACGACCCGGTCAACCTCATGTCCTACGTCACCTACGTCTTCATGACCTACTTCCACTACTCGCGGGAGAAGGCGGAGAAGCTCATGATGCAGGTCCACCAGGACGGGCGCTCGGTCGTGTCGTCGGGCTCGCGCGAGGAGATGGAGCGTGACGTCGCGGCCATGCACTCCTACGGACTGTGGGCCACGCTCGCCAAGGACGACAAGTGAGCGTGCACGGATTTCGGCGCACAGCCACCGGTCGGATCGTGCTCCGCGTCGACGTGGTCGAGAAGGGGCTGCTGACCACACTTCTGGAGCAGCTCGTGGAGTTTGTCACTCCCGAAGGCACAGAGGACGAAGATCCGCTCGTCAGTCTGGTTGGACTCAATCCGGATGCCGCTCGGCCGGAGGATCCTGCACTCGCTCGGCTCTTCCCCGACGCCTACCTTGACGACGCAGACTCATCTGCTCAGTTCCGTCGCTTCACCGAAAGGTCCCTGAGGGAGACCAAGTTGGCACACGCCACCATGGTGCTCGACACCCTGCGCCGATCGGGGGAGAAGGTCACGTTGAGCGCCGACGAGGCGGGGGCGTGGCTCGGTGCGCTCAACGACGTACGTCTGGCATTGGGCACCCGGCTCGGCGTGACCGAGGAGGGGATGGCCGAGCTCGCTGAGTTGCCGGACGACGATCCCCGCGCCGCCACCTTTCACGTGTACGACTGGCTGACCTATCTGCAGGAGACTCTCGTCCGCGCACTGAGGCCCTGACGGCCACCATGCCCTGACACACAGGAGCGGCGGGACCATGAGGCCCCGCCGCTCCTGTGTGGTCCCAGACTTCTACTTGCTGGAGGGAGCTTCCTTCGTCTCCGCGTCCGCGAACTCCGGGCTGTCGTCCATCGACTTGATGCGAGCGATCTTGAAAATCAGCAGGCCGTAGAGGCACTTCGCGAGCACGTCCGCCAGCGAGTAGCCGATCTGGCGGTAGACGAAGGCATCCGCTCCGTCCAGCCCGATCATCGGGAAGGCGTAGGAGATCGGATAGACGCCCCATGTCGCGAGCAGCAGCCAGCGCAGGCCCGCGAGCTCCTTGCCAACCTGGTTGGGCTGACTCTTGGCCGCTCGACTGAGTTCGACGAAGAGCACATAGAGGATGTAGATGAACGGAATCGTCGAGAGCGCACCCCAGATGGCCTTGCCAGCCATGTCGGCGGTGACCTCGCCCGGGTAGCCCAGGATGATCATGAGGGCCGAAGCCGGGATGAGCTTCCACAGCAGCGAGCGACGAACGGCGGCGGGAAGTGCGAGGACGGCCACCGTTTCGAAGAGCAGGAGCGGTACGGTGAGCAGCCAGTCGACGTAGCGGTAGCCCTCGTTGAAGCCGTCGCCCTTGACGAGTTCGAAGACCTCGGCGACACCAGGAGTGCCAACGCCCACTGCGACGTAGGCATCGGAGAACGAATCAAAGATGCGCATGTAGTGATAAGCGGCGATGAAACAGACCATCGCCGACACGACGAGCGCGAGACGGTAGCGCGGCAGGACGCGAGGAGTCACCGCGAGCAGGAAGACGGTCGTCGCGGCCATGGCCGCCAGGGCGAGTGACAAGATGTTATAGACCGTTTGGAACTGAGCGTTAGTGAGAGTCTCTACGACCTCCACGCGGTACCCCTTTCTCGAGGCGCCCGATGCGCCGCTGTCGGCGCCTCCAGGGCGCCGTATGACCACGCATTGTGCTCCGGGTTCACCCACCCCGCAAGTACAACCATGCGCGGCGCGATTTAGGGATCCCAAGGGTTGCGAAATTGGGGCACCTACGCTTGGGCCATGCTCACCATCCGCCAAGACCTCGTCGCCGCGATGGTGGCTCACGCCCGTGCGGACCACCCGGACGAGGCCTGCGGCGTGATCGCCGGCCCCGAGGGCGCGGATGGCCCTGAGCGCTTCATCCCCATGGTCAATGCGGCCCGCTCGCCAACGTTCTATGAGTTCGACTCTGCTGACCTCCTGCGCCTCTACCGGGAGATGGATGACCGGGATGAGGTGCCGATGGTGATCTATCACTCGCATACCGCGACCGAGGCCTACCCCTCACGGACGGACGTCTCCTACGCCTCCGAGCCGGGCGCGCACTATGTCTTGATCTCCACCCGGGAGTGTGGTTCCGAGGAAGGGCCCGTGGAGGTGCGCTCCTTCCGGATCGTCGACGGGGTGGTCTCGGAGGAGCCGATCGAGATCGTCGCCTAGGCTGGCCCCCATGTCCGTCGAAATCCGCATCCCCACCATCCTGCGCCCCTACACTGGAGGCGAGAAAAACGTCACCGGCGAAGGCGCCGATCTCCGCGCGCTCATCGTCGATCTCGATGCCCGCCATCCCGGTATCTCGGAGCGATTGGTCGACGAGCAGGGCCTGCGCCGATTCGTCAACGTCTACCTCAACGACGAGGACGTCCGCTTCCTCGGCGGACTCGACACGGTTGTCGCCGACGGCGACTCCGTCACGATTCTCCCCGCCGTCGCCGGCGGTTGAAGCCGCGCGCCATGCGCTACGACTCGCTGCTCGACTCGGTCGGCAACACCCCGCTCGTGGGCTTGCCGCGCATGTCGCCGAGCGAGGACGTGCGCCTGTGGGCCAAGCTCGAGGACCGCAATCCGACGGGATCGGTGAAGGACCGCGCGGCCCTGCGCATGATCGAGCAGGCCGAGAAGGACGGACTCCTGACTCCGGGCTGCACGATCCTGGAGCCCACGAGCGGCAATACCGGCATCTCGCTCGCCATGGCAGCGCGCCTCAAGGGCTACAAGCTCGTGTGCGTCATGCCGGAGAACACATCGGCGGAGCGCACCCAGGTCCTGCGCATGTGGGGTGCCGAGATCGTCTACTCACCCGGGGCCGGTGGCTCCAATGAAGCGGTCCGCGTGGCTCGGCGCATGGCTCAGGAGCACCCCGACTGGGTGATGCTCTACCAGTACGGCAACCCGGCCAATGCCGAGGCGCACTACGTCACGACCGGGCCTGAGATCCTCGCCGACCTGCCCACGATCACTCACTTCGTCGCGGGCCTGGGGACCACGGGCACGCTCATGGGGGCGGGCCGCTACCTGCGCGAGCACAAGCCCGACGTGCAGATCGTCGCGGCCGAGCCCCGCTACGGCGAACTCGTCTACGGCCTGCGCAATCTCGACGAGGGCTTCGTGCCCGAGCTCTACGACCCGAGCGTCCTCACGACGCGCTATTCGATAGGACCGCGTGATGCCCTCAAGCGCACGCGTGAGTTGCTCGACCAGGAGGGGATCTTCGCGGGCATCTCGACGGGCGCGATCCTGCACGCCGCCATGGGCCTGGCCAACAGTGCGGTTAAGGCGGGGGAGTCCGCAGACATCGCTTTCATCGTGTGCGACGGAGGCTGGAAGTACCTCTCCACCGGCGCCTACGAAGGCACGATCGACGACGCCGAGGACCGTCTCGAGGGCACGGTCTGGGCATGAGCGGCGCCCCCGACCGCCCCATCGGCATCTTCGACTCCGGAGTCGGCGGCCTCACCGTCGCGCGCGCCGTCCTCGACCAGCTCCCGCACGAGCCGATCCTCTACGTCGGCGACACAGCGCGCGGCCCCTACGGTCCGCTGCCCATCGCGGAGGTCCGCGCGTACGCACTCGACGTCATGGACCACCTCGTCTCCTCCGGCGTCAAGATGCTGGTGATCGCCTGCAACTCTGCGAGCGCCGCTGTCTTGCGAGATGCGCGTGAGCGCTGCGACATCCCCGTGGTCGAGGTTGTGCATCCTGCGGTACGCCGGGCGGTGAGCGCGACGCGTCGAGGCCGGATCGGCGTAATCGGCACGCAAGCGACCATCACGTCACGCGCCTACGACGATGCCTTCGCGGCGGCTCCGCACCTCGAGATCACGAGCGAGGCATGCCCGCGGTTCGTCGAGTTCGTCGAGTCGGGGGTGACCGGCGGCGATGAACTGCTCGAGGTTGCGCGGGGTTACCTCGCTCCTCTGCAGGAGGCGGATGTCGACACCCTGGTTCTGGGTTGCACGCACTATCCGCTCCTCACCGGCGTCATCTCCTATGTCATGGGCGATGGCGTCACACTCGTGTCGAGTGCGGAGGAGACGGCAAAGGACGTCTACCGCACGCTTGCTGAGAATGGGCTCGTGCGTGATCCTGCGCTGCCGGAGCCACAGCACCGATTCCTCGCGACGGGTGACCCCTCTGCGTTTGCGGCACTCGGAACCCGCTTCCTAGGCCCGGAGATCGGCGCAGTCGAGCGCGCCTAGGCTGCAGCCGTGCGCCTCACGGTGATCGGCTGCGCCGGCTCCTTCCCAGGTCCCGACTCTCCCGCCTCGTGCTACCTGCTCGAGCACGAAGGCTTCCGGCTCGTCCTGGACCTCGGCAATGGCGCACTCGGTGCGCTGCAGCAGCACATCGCCCTGACCGACATCGATGCCATTGCCCTGTCGCACCTGCACGCCGATCACTGCCTCGACATGTGCGGTCTCTACGTCGCACAGCGCTATCACCCTTCTGGCCCGCGGCCGCGCATTCCGGTGTGGGGTCCGCAGGGCACCGCTCAGCGCCTTGCCCGTGCCTACGACCTCGCGGAGGAGCCAGGCATGACGCGCGAGTTCGACTTCCACGATCTCGTAGAAGGAGAGCACGCCATCGGGCCCGTCATTGTCACCGCCGCTCGCGTCAATCACCCCGTGGAGGCTTACGGCTTGCGTGTATCCGTCGACGGACACTCCATTGCCTATTCCGGCGACACCGCCGAGACGCCCGCATTGATTGAGCTCGCCCGAGACGCCGATGTCGCCCTCTTCGAAGCAAGTTGCGTCGATGCGCAGCCTGCCCCCGGTGTGCACCTCACGGCCCGCCAAGCCGCTGAGCACGCGCAGGCCGCGGGTGTGAGGCTGCTCGTGCTCACGCACCTCGTCGCCTGGAACGATCCGCAGACGTCGCTCGCTGAGGCGCGCGCGGCCTGCGACGGCGAGATCATGCTGGCCTCGAGCGGCCTCGTCATCGACGTGGCGTAGGTCTCGCAATGAATTGTGCGGCTCAGTGCGCGTTTTGCTGGCTCTCAGCCGCACAATTCCCCGCTGAGGGCCACTCGTCTCTCATGGCCTAGGTCCACGGCGGCCACTCGTCCCTCGTGGCCTAGGTCCACGGCGGCCACTCGTCCCTCGTGGCCTAGGTCCACGGCGGCCACTCGTCCCTCGTGGCCTAGGGTCCTCGCATGGCTACGAGATCCGACGGACGCGAGTCCGCTCAGTTGCGCCCCGTCACCTTCCAGCGCGGCTGGCTCGACCAGGCGGAAGGCTCGACCCTGGTGAGTTTCGGGCGCACGCGGGTGCTCTGTGCCGCCAGTTTCACCCCGGGTGTGCCGCGCTGGCTCAAGGACTCGGGTCGCGGCTGGGTGACGGCCGAGTACGCCATGCTCCCCCGCTCGACCAACACGCGCAGCGACCGCGAATCAGTGAAGGGCCGCCTCGGTGGGCGCACCCAGGAGATCTCGCGCCTCATTGGCCGCAGCCTCCGGGCGGTCATCGACATGGAGGCTCTCGGCGAGAACACCATCGTCTTGGACTGCGCCGTCCTCCAGGCCGACGGTGGCACG
>SXGQ01012667.1_pt1 | contig 19618 bp, 15 predicted proteins | sample 3178371 | NCBI WGS metagenome assembly SXGQ01 (sample SAMN11356859, study PRJNA531348) | freshwater metagenome | isolation source: freshwater sample F1-20 | place: China: Fuxian Lake, Yuxi | collected 2017-12-25 | reverse complement strand
TGGATAGAGCATCCGCCTTCTAAGCGGAGGGTCCCGCGTTCGAATCGCGGCGGGCGCACCACCTCGACGGCCCACCCATCTCCACGCCATTCCATGAGCACCCCAGTCCCCACCCAAAGGCCGCAGTGACACCGAGGCCACGTCGGCTTCCATCCCCGGACACTCAACAGGTCGGTTCGACCGGTGATCGCTCCTCCGCGGCGGCCTGTCCCTCGGGATGCTGTCGGGACTCTCGGGATGTGTGACGGCCACCAGCCACACCCCGGGGCTGACGACCGCTTCATCATCGGGTACCAAGCCCATGTTCCCCACCGAGGCCGACATCCGCGCGCTCGCCGGCAAGCCGGTCGGGACGGTGCTCCGCAGGGACCGGATCCCAACCTCGCTCAAGAACGCGACCGCCTGGCGGATCGAATACGTCTCCAAGGACTCGCACGGAAAACCCCAACGGGTCAGCGGTCTCGTGGTGGCTCCGAATTCCAGCAAGGCCAACCGCCCGGTCCTGACCTGGTGTCACGGAACCACCGGCATCGGCGACGCCGGGTGTCCCTCGGCCCTCCCGGATCCCGCGCGCGAACTCAGCACCTACTTCGAGGCGGATTCGACCGCCCAAATCGACTACGGCGTCCCCGGGTCCCAGCGGTTCCTCGATGCGGGCTGGATCGTCTGCGCCACCGACTACCAGGGCCTCGGTTCCCCCGGGATGCACCAGTACACGGTCAACCGGAGCAACGCCCTCGATGGACTCACCCTCGTCCATGCCGTCCGTAACATGAACCTTGGCGCAGGGACCCAGGTGGGCTGCATGGGCTGGTCCCAAGGCGGGGGCGCCGCGGTCACCATGGCCGAGCTCGAGGCCGAGGACTTTGGCGACCTGAAACTGATCGGCGTCGTCGGAATGTCACCGGCCGTGGCGAAGTTCGGACTGATGGACCCCACCGGGGTCGGGACGGCCCTCAAGGACCCCACCGTTCCTCCGGACTCCCATCTTGTCATGCTGCTCTGCGGCCATGCCGCCGCGAATCCCGATCTCAAGCTCTCGGATGTCTTCACCCCACTCGGGGAGGAGATCGTCCTCAAGGCCTGGAACCACCAGCCGGTCCACCACATCAACGACACCATCGGCCGTCTGTTCCGTCTGCACGGACCGATCCTGAAGTCGAAGATGGAGAACTTCGCCCGATGGGAGGCGGCCATCATGGCCGGCTCCGGCGGACAGAAGCGTCCGATCGCCCCGGTCCTGGTGTGCGTCGACGGCTTCATGGGAGGAACCGCCGTTCCGGTGCCCTGGCAGCGGGCCTACATCGCAGCGGCCGAGAAGATGGGCGGCTCCATCACGACGCGGGAATACCCGAAGGACGACCATTTCAGCCTCCCCGGAAGCTGCATCGGCGAGTGCTTCGCATGGCTGAACGCCCGGCTCTGAGGGAGCCCGCGAAGGAATCCGGATTCCCGCCCTCCCGGCCGAGGGCACCGCACCCAGCGTGGGGAACCCTCAGCCGCCGACCGGGGAGACGATGCGGATCCGGACATCGGCATGGCGTTGGATCGTGGGTGCCACGGGCCCTCGTCGGATGCCGACTTTTCGATCCAAACCATTCCCGTCCCCGTCCACGATATCCGGCCAGCCCCCCCAGAAACTGAGGACCCCACACATCACCAGGACGGCGATCGAGGGTAGGGCCTTGCGAATGGGATCGCCCACCCGGAGATGCATCAGCAGAGCCCCGAGCATCAGTACGCCCATGCCAATCGCGGCGGGTCGGGCGAGAGGATGGATCCAGATGGCCGCAACAAGGGACAACGCGAACCCGATCTTGAGAACGCCAACAACGCACATGAACCAGAAGGGCAATCCATAGAACGCGAACTCCTCGCGGAGAGTCCGTGAAGTTCCACCCCGATAGGGAGTCGCCTTGCCGCTACGCAGGAGCCAGACGTTCATGATGCCGAGAGCTACCACCAGCTGCAGGAGAATCAGGAAGGTTTGCATGAGATGGGGTGGATCAATCGGGAGGATTCAGTCGGGCCTGGGTCCCAGAATTCAATCTCGGCTGCCGACGCCGGGAACGCCTCCGCTCAAATGGACCTCCAGATCTACCTAAAGAAGTGCATCGGAAACGTGCCCAGGTAGCAAGCGGGCTTGTCCCCTTTGTCACGCGACGGGACACGGCACAGCGTGGCCGTGCTCCTAGATTGAATCCGAGGCGGGCGGAGCAACCCCGGGTGACCTCGGCCAACTTCGATAGCCTGTATCGCTTCAGGGCCTTCTGGATCACCCGGGTCACATCACCGAGGTGTCGGGGAGCCGAGACCCGGACATGGAGCGATGTCGTCGCCGAATCCATATCCGGGATCTCCACAATCCCGGTTCCCAGGAAATGGCAGTGGATCTCCTCGCCGACGTTCTGCAGGTCATGGACCTGCCCGGAAATGCCCACGGCGGTGGGGACATGGATGCGGATCGTCTTCACAAGGGTCCATGCGGTTCGCCGACGGTGGTCCGCCATCGGGCGAGACAGCCGGTCAGCGCCAGGTGACTTCGCTCAGGTCCAGGTGCCAGTCGGTGCCGTCCGTCACCCGGAGCGCCCCGGCCTCCTGGCGGTAGACGACCTTGGCGAGATCCACCGACGGCGGGAGGATGTTGATCAGCACCTCACCACTGACCGCGGAGACGATGCGCGTTCGGACCTCGGGACGGCGTCGGAACTCGAAGGTCGAGGAATCGACGGCGAACACATGGCCCACGACACGCAGGAGTCCCTCGGAGTAGGCTTCAACCGTTCCGACGAAATGACGATGAGGTTCGAGCTCGAAATGCCGGCGCTGGATCAGGTGGACCTTTTCGCCAGGGGACACGATCGCGGGTTGCACGGACGGGACCGTACGAGAACGGCGGTTTCGACGGGAATCAGAATCCGAGCCGGTGGCCCCGAGGGCGGGCGCGGTACCCGATGCTTTCCCGGTCTGGTCAGCGGATCCAATGGGCTCCAGCAGGCCCAGACCTGTGCATGAACTGGATCCTGGGAATCTATGCCGTGATGAGTGCGCTGACCCTCATCGCCTATGGGGCGGACAAGGCCCAGGCTCGCCGGCACCGGGGACGGATCCCTGAACTCACCCTCCACCTCCTCGCGTTGGCCGGGGGCTGGCCCGGGGCGTTGCTGGGACAGCGGCGGTTCCGTCACAAGACACGGAAATGGGGATTCCAGATCCTGACCTGGTCCATTGTCCTGGCCCATCTGGGGGTGTGGGCCGCCTGGAGGCTGTGACACGCCCCCGCCGCCCTCGGCGGTTTGGCCTTTCCCCACCGCCTGCCGCTGCAGTCCACTCAGGGATCCCCAATCTCAACCACCCCTCGCCGTGGCCACACCGAATCCCGCCCCCCGTCCGTCCCCCATCGAAGCCACCCACACCGAGTCGAGCCTTCCGGACCTGACCCGGGTCGCTCCGGAGGAACGGGACCGGGTCTGGTTCCGTACCTACTTCCGTGGCGAGGGAACCCCACAGCTCACCGTGCGCGCGGTGCTCATGGGCGGCATCCTCGGCGCGCTCATGAGCGTGTCGAACCTCTACACCACCCTGAAGCTGGGCTGGGCCTTCGGCGTCGCCATCACGGCCTGTGTCCTCAGCTATGCCCTCTGGAACTCCTTCGTGGCGGTCGGACTCGCACGGACGCGCATGACCCTGCTCGAGAACAACTGCATGCAGTCGACGGCATCGGCGGCGGGCTACTCCACCGGAGGCACCATGGCCACGGCAGTCGGGGCCCTGCTCCTGATCTCGGGCGACGCGGGGCGGCTCGGATGGCTGCCGGTGGGACTCTGGGTCCTGTTCACCGCGCTGCTCGGGGTCTTTCTGGCGATTCCGATGAAGCGGCAGATGATCAACCACGACCAGCTCCCCTTCCCCTCCGGCATCGCGGCTGCGGAGACCCTCCGCAGCCTGTATGCCCACGGACGCGAATCCATGCTCAAGGCCCGGGCCCTCATCCTCTCGCTCGGCGTCGGTGTCGTCTCCGCCCTCTTCCGTTCGTTCGGCTACATCCCCGAACAGCTGTTCTTCAACCAGACCGTCGCCCAGATCCGGGGCCAGGTCCTGACCGGAAAGACGCTGGGAATGTGGTTTGAACCCAGCCTGCTGCTGATCGCGGCCGGCATGATCGTCGGAATCCGGGTGTCCAGCTGGATGCTGGTCGGCGCCACGATCAACTATCTGGTCCTCGCTCCCCAGATGGCGGGACTGTCGGACTGGTCCGAACCCGGCAAGAGCTTCTTCGGACATCTGGAGGCCTCACTCGGCGACGGCGGGATCGTCAAGGGCGTCAAACTGACGCGTTGGAGCCTATGGCTGGGGACATCGATCCTGGTGGCCTCCGGTCTCACCTCGTTCGCCGTCGGCTACCGGACCATCCTGCGCGCGATCCGCGGCATGCGCGGGGGTGGGACCGGTCCGGCGTCGGCCGAGGACCAGGCCATGCAGGCGATCGAGGTGCCGACCCGATGGCTGGTGCTCGGGGGCGTCCCCATCACGCTGGGACTCGTCCTGCTCTGCTGGCTGGCCTTCGGGATTGCCCCATGGCTCGGGCTCCTCAGCGTGGTGCTGTCCTTTGTCCTCGCCCTCGTGGCGTGTCGGGCGACGGGTGAGACTGACACGACCCCGATCGGGGCCATGGGCAAGATCACCCAGTTCGTCTACGCGGTCCTCGCACCGGCCAACACCTCGGTGAACCTGATCACGGCCGGAGTCACCGCGGGGGCTGCGGGATCCAGCGCCGATCTGCTGACGGACCTGAAGAGCGGCTACCTGCTCGGGGCGCACCCACGGAAGCAGTTCCTCGCCCAGTTCTACGGCGTGTTCTTCGGCACCCTCGCCGTGGTGCCCGCGTGGTACATCCTCGTGCCCAACCAGGCGGCCCTCGAGGCCTTCAACTCCCCGGCCACCTCCATGTGGTATGCCGTCGCCCAGGCCCTCTCCCGGGGGATCGAGACGATTCCCTCCAGCGCCCGCCTCGCCATCGTCGTGGGAGGCCTGGTCGGGATCGTCCTGTCGCTGCTTGAGGCGCTCACCCCGGAACGGATCCGCCGGTGGGTGCCCTCAGCCATGGGACTCGGTCTGTCCTTCGTGGTCCCGTTCGCCAACTCGCTGAGCTTCTTCATCGGCGCCCTCCTGGCGGTGGTCTGGACCCGCGTGCACCGGTCGTCCGCCGATCGCTACATCATCCCCGTGGCCTCGGGCGCCGTGGCCGGCGAATCCCTTGCGTCCGCGGCCTACGCCATCCTCGCCGCCCTGGGCATCACCGGTGGGCACTGAACAGAACGGCCGGGACGGAGGTGGAGGAAGCCCTCCACCCACCGCACCGGACCGGCTGCCGATCGGCCGATCATGGCACCGTGATCGACTGCTGGGTCACCGCGTTCAGGGCCGCGTTGTAGGTGTACCCCCGCTTGTCCAGACCGTTGACCCTGAAAGTCACCGTCCCGGACAGCTTGGTGGAGGGTGAGGTCATGACCGCCACACCCGAGGCGTCCGTCTTGGCGGAAACGGTCCTGGAAACCAGGCCGGAGAATGCCCCGGCGACTGAGACTCCTGACAGGGGAGCCCCATTGCCGTCCGTGACACGGACGGTGGCCCGGACACTCTTCCCGGACGACGTGTTCACGACCGCCAGGGTGATGGCCCCCACCCGGAGGACCTTGGACTGGTTCGGGGACACCTGGATCACCGCGCTGGAGACCCCTTTTCCACCCCGGTTGTCGGTCACAGTGAGGGTGACCGTATAGGTCCCCGCCGCACTGAAGGTCTTGCTGACGCTGGCGCCCGAACCGGTGGTGCCATCCCCGAAGTTCCAGGCGTAGCTGGAAATCGTCCCGTCGGGATCGCTGGATCCGGATCCGCTGAAGGTCACCGCCAGCGGAGCCACCCCGGTCGTCGTGCTGGCCGCGATCACAGCGGTGGGATTGACGTTCGGTGCCGTGACCTGGATCTGGACCGACTGGGAGGCGGTGAGGCCTTGGCTATCGGTCACCGTCAGGACTGCGGTGTAGGTCCCCACCGCGGTGTAGGTATGGCTGACGACGGATCCGGAACCCGAGGATCCATCGCCGAAGGACCATCCATGGGAGACGATCGAACCGTCCTGATCAAAGGAGCCACTGCCGTCCAGACTCACCACCAGCGGGGCATCCCCGCTCTGCGGCGTGGCCTTGGCAACGGCCACGGGGGCAATCGGCCCCGTGCCCTGGACCGTGCCCCGGACAAAATAGAATCCCACGGATCCGTAGTTCGAGTAGCCGTAGTCGGTTCCATTGGCGGGTTTGCCCGTCCCACGGACCGTCAGGAAATAAGTCCCTGCCGAAAGGGTCGGCGCCAGGGTCACCCCCAGGGTGTCCACCGGGTTGCCCGACGACAGCAGGGTTCCGGAGGCATCCCGCAATTCCACGAGGAGGTCGACATTGGGCCCGTACTTGACCGGGGAGACCGACACGCTGATGGCCCCCGCTCCGGTGCTGAAGGCGAAGACATCCGCATCGGCACTCGTCTGAAGGATGCCCTCCACGCTCAGCTGGGTCCCTGTGGGCAGGTAGGTTGCCGCCGCGCTCGAGTTGCCATGGTCATCCGTTCGGAATGACAGGCCGTTGCTCTGGATGACCGTGTAGTCGTTCTCGACGTTGTTGGCACCCGGATACCCGCCCCGGCTCCACTGGCTGAGGTTCTGGTAGAAGCCCACCCCCATGATCGGGGCCCATCCGGTCTCACCAGAACCGTGTCCCTGATAATACCCCACGGTGGAGGTGCCATCATGGCTGAGTCCGAGGTTGTGACCGGCCTCGTGGCTGGCGGCCTCGGCCACATACTTCGGCCACCCGCTGCCCAGGTTCTCCGGGAAGACCAGCGCGGGCTGGTAGTAGGAATGATTCGATCCCGTGCTGTCGTAGACCCCGACGTAGGCAATGCCGCCATAGCTCCCGAAATAGCTGCTGATCGGACTGATCAACACGCGGGTGCCGAATTCGAGATCGGTCGAGGTCGACCGCGTAATCTGGGCCTCGCTCAGGAGCTCCGTCGTGACATCGACGTCGAACGGCGCGTAGTCCTCGGAAACCCGGGACCAGACCTCCTGGATCCGGCGCCGCTCATCATCGCTGAACGTCCCGGGATTGCCGTCCGTGTCGAAGGGCGGCGCAACAATGTCGAGCCCGCCGTTGTTGTTCTGGTTCCACGCCGTCCCGGTGATGACATGTCCATCGAAGTCCAGGAACAGGATGCGGCTTGAGCCCGGCTTGCTGTGGAGCTTGAAGGTGTCGGCCAGCGGGGCGGGAGACGTGTCACCAGAACCCTGGATCAGCGGCAGGCCGCCCTGGGGCAGCGGATCCGTGTAGAGGAGCCGTCCCCGGGGATCCACCGCGAGGGCGCGGTCGATCTTGAGCTGGAGATTCAACTGGTCGGGAGTCCGCCTGTGCGCCCGGGCGACCGCGGGGAGATTGCCCCCCAACGCCTTGATGGCCTCCTCCCCCCGGACGACCCGGGGAAGGTTGGGGGACGGGAAGGTGTCCACGTCCGCCAGGGATCCGGTCAAACCCAGCAAGGCCACGACCGGGCAGATCAGAAGCGAACGCCGTGCGTGGAGAACGGCCTGGAACGGGTTGTGAATTCTCATGCGAGATGTATTTAGATTACCGTTGTGTCCCCAAGAGGGGTTGGTCCGCCAATCATTTGTTGCCAGCCCCGCCACATCCGAACAGAAAACCTCCCGGACTCCACGGGGCCGGTCCTGAATGGGGCCCCGATGTTACGGCCGGATGACGCGGAAGTGGTGCTCCGGAGTCCGTGCCCCTCGCGACGGCCTATTCCCTGGCTCCCAGCTCCACCCCTCGTTCCCAGATCGGGACCTCGATGGACGACTCCACCGCGGCATCGAAAGCCGCATCGTGGACAAATCCCTTCTTCGAGAGCGCCTCCAACCGGAAAACTGCTGCCCCGGGGATCTTTCGGGCCACCGAGGTCAGGACCGCCATGCCGTCGATGTCCGTCCTCGCCATGATCGTCCGGGGAATCCGCCCGGAGAAGGTTCCGGCCACCGTGACCCCCGGCTGGACCACCCCGTTGCGATCCGTCACGCGTACCCTCGCCACGACCGAGTTGCCCCGGGGCCCGGGAAGGATCGAGAGGTCGATCGCCCGCACACAGAGACGCTGGGAGGGATTCGGGGCCACCTCGACGACGCCCCGCACAAACCCCACGGCGCCGTGGGTGTCCGTGACCGTCAGCGTCACCCCATAGGTTCCCGGCTCGGTGTAGGTGTGCCAGGCCATGACGTCGGTTCCCCTGGAACCCTCCCCGAAATCCCACACCACACCTGAAATTGTGCCGTCGACGTCGGACGATCCGCTGCCGTCGAACGCGACCGAGAGCGGGGCCTCACCCGACTGCGGCGTGAGGGTCATCCGGGCGACGGGGACGTCATTCACCGGAGCGATCTCGATCGTCACGGTCGCCTCCGGCGAGTCCGCGACCCCGTCGTTCACCTTGAAGGTGAAGGAGTCCGTCCCGGTCGCGTCAGGGTTCGGGGTATACGTCAGCTCCGGGGGCACCCCGGACAGCACCCCATGGTTTGGGATCGCAACGATCACGTGAGCCAGTGGCGAACCTTCGACATCCCGACCCGACAACCGGACCCCGACGGCGCGATCCTCCTCGGTGGTCACCACGACGCCCTCGGCGACCGGGGCGTCGTTCATGGGACGGATCTCGATCGCCACCTCCATCTCCGTCGACTCCACCACCCCATCCCCAACCCGGAATGTGAAGGTATCCATCCCGGTCTCATTGAGGTTCGGGGTGTAGGTCAGGTCCGGCGCCGTGCCATGCAAGACTCCCCGGGTGGGTGGACGGATGATGGTGTAGTTCAATTCTGCAGCCTCCGGATCGGAGCCGGTGAGCCGGATCGAGATCGGGGTATCCTCGTCCGTGCTGACGATCTGGGGGGACGCGACCGGCGGGTCGTTGACCGGGACAACCTCGACCGTGACCCACGCTTCCGCAGACTCCCCGACACCATTGGCCGCTTTGAACGCGAAGGTGTCGATGCCGTTGGCGTCGGCATGGGGCGAATAGGTGAGGTGCGGTGGGGTTCCCGTCAGCACGCCCAACTTCGGTGGTGTCACCACCATGTAGGTCAACACGCCCCCCTCCGCATCCGAGGCGGACAGCGTCACCACAGTGGCCGTGTCCTCATCGGTGCGGAGGCTCTGGCCCATCGCGATCGGCGGGGAGGGCGGCACCCCTCCCGAGGTGCCCCGTATGAAGTAGTATCCTACGGACCCATAGCTCGAATACCCGAGGTGGGCGCCATTCGCCGCCTTGCCGACACCGCTCACGGAGAGGGAATAGGTTCCCGCAGGCACGGCGAGGGAGATCGAGGCACCGAGCGATTCCGGCGGGTTGTCGGCCACCACCAGCGACCCCGAGCCATCGCGAAGCTCGGCCATCAGGTCCACATTCGGACCCACCCTGACCGGAAGAACGGAAACCTTGAGGAAGCCAGCGTCGACATCGAAGACAAAGACATCCACATCGGAACCGCTTTCCAGGACCCCCTCTGCGTCGAGCCTGCCTCCGCCCGGAAGCCGTGTCCCGGTCGCAGACTCGTTGCCGTGGTCGTCGGGACGGAGGGAGAGACCATGGTTCTGCATGACGGCCAAGTCGTCCTCCTTGTTGTTGGCGCCCGGGTACTCGCCCCGGCTCCACTGCGACAGGTTCCGGTAGTAGGCAGCGCCCATGATTGGGGCCCATCCGGTCTCCCCCGTTCCGTGGCCCTCATGATAGGTCTCCCAGGCGGTTCCATCATGGCTGAGCCCAAGGGTATGGCCGGCCTCATGGCTGACGGAGTCCGCCACGTACTTCGGCGCGGCGCCGTTCAGCCTCTCGGGGAACACCAGGGCCGGCTGATAGTAGGAATGGGTGACGCCCGAGGCGCTGAACACGCCCACCCAGGCCATGCCCCCGTAGTCGCCGAAATAGCTGGCCAGGGGGCTGACGAGCACCCGGGTGCCGAACTCGGCATCCACGGCATCGGTCCGGTGGATCTGGTCCTCGCTGGCGAGCTCCGTGGTGATGTCGACATCGAAGGGTGCGTAGTCCTCCGCCACCCGGGACCAGATGTCCTGGATGCGACGCCTCTCCTCGTCGCTGAACGAATCCGGTTGGCCATCGAGGTCGAACGGAGGGGCCAGGAGGTCGTGCCCGCTGAAGTAGTAGGCGTTCCAGATCGTGCCCGAGATGAAATGGCCGTCGAAATCGAGATACACGATGCGCTGCGAACCCGGCCGGCTATGGAGCCGGAAGGTGTCCTCCAAGGGCACCGGGGAGCCGGCGCCAGAGCCGGCGGAGGGCGGCAGGAGCCCCTGGGGAGCGGGATCCGAATGGAGCAGTCGTCCCGCGGGATCCACGGAGAGCGTGGGATCGACCCGGAACTGAAGCGCCAGCTGGTCCGGACTGCGTCGATGGGCCCGGGCGACCGCCGGGAGACGGGACCCCAGCGCCCGGATCGCCTCCTCACCCCCCAGGAGGCGGGGTGCCGCCGGCGTGGATGCGGGGGAAACCCCAGCACCACGGGCGGAACCCAACGCCAAACAGACCACCAACGCCCCCAACGCAGCCAGCCAAGTGGACTCACCCGACCCACCATGCCTGACGGGGCACATCGCCAAGGATCTGTAGGGCGGGCTCATGGTGGACTGGAGCGGCGGGATGGCCCGGGAGCGGGGCCAGCCGTAACCGTTGATGAATCGCGTGCCCCAATCAACCGACAGATCGAATTCCTGCCCGGGATGGTGCCCATTGGGCATCTCGATCGAGCCGAAGAATCCCCTCCCACCGGTTGCAATCCCGAGATCCCAACCGTAATTCTGGCGGCCCTGCCCGACTCCAGTTCGAAGTCAACGACCACTCCATTCGTCCGTCATCGCATCGTGAGACCGCAACGCCATGCCACCGCCGCGCTCCTCGCAGGCCTGATCCTCTTACCAGCCGCCCTTCTGGCACAGAGCGGGGACCGTGCCGGCGAGGTCCAGAAGGAGGTCGTCCCGGAGGACCGCATCCCACCAGCCCCCCTGCTCACCCCGGAACAGGAAGCCAAGACATTCCGCCTGCCGGAAGGTTTCCGGGCCGAACTCGTCGCCGCCGAGCCCCTGGTCCAGTCCCCCGTCGCCATGCAGTTCGATCCCCAGGGTCGCCTGTGGGTGGTCGAGATGACCGGCTACATGCGGAATCCTGACGGCACCGGGGAGACCGAGCCCAACGGGAGCATCGTCATCCTCACCGACACCGACCACGACGGCCGGATGGACCGCCGCACCGTGTTCCTCGACCGTCTTGTGATGCCCCGGACGGTGATGCCGATCGGGGACGGCGCCCTGGTGGCGGAGCCGCCCAAGGTCTGGTTCGCGCGGGACACCAATGGGGATGGCAGGGCCGACGAGAAGACCCTGGTCCTTTCGGACTACGCAACCCAGAACGACCCGACCCTCGGGGCGAAGTCGAACCCGGAGCACGCCAGCAACGGGCTGATGTGGGCCCTCGACAACTGGGTCTACTCGGCCAACCACACCCAGCGCTACCGTTGGAAGGGCCACCCCACGAACTGGGTCGCGGAGGACACGATCTTCCGGGGACAGTGGGGGCTCACCCAGGACGATGTCGGCCGCCTCTACTACAACTCGAACTCGGATCCGCTCCGGGCCGATCTCGTCCCCAGCGCCTACCTGGCCCGGAATCCGAACCTGCGCACTGCCGTGGGGGCCAACCAGCAGATCGAGCGCAGCATGAAGACCTTCCCGGCGCGCGTGAACCCCGGGGTCAACCGAGGCTACCAGCCCGGACAGCTCTCGCCCGAGGGACGGCTCGCCTCGTTCACCGGGGCCTGCGGACCCGTGATCTATCGGGGTGACCAGTTCGGACCGGACTACGTCGGCGACGCCTTCCTCTGCGAACCCACGGGCAATTTCGTGCGACGGGAACTCGTCCAGGGACGCGCCGGGATGCTCACCGCGACCAATGCCCACCCGGAGTCGGAGTTCCTGACCTCGACCGACGAGCGGTTCCGTCCGGTGAATCTCGCCAACGGTCCCGATGGCGCCCTCTACGTCGTCGACTTCTACCGCGGTCTGATCCAGCACCGGATCTACCTCACGAGCTATCTGCGCAAGCAGTTGGCGTCCCGGAACCTGTTCCAGCCGGTCGACCAGGGCCGCATCTGGCGGATCGTGCGGACCGATCGTCCGATCGACCGGAACCAGGCCCTCGGGGCCAGGCCGACCACCGACCAGTGGCTCGCACGAGTGTCCCATCCCAACGGCTTCTGGCGCGATGCCGCCCAGCGCAACCTGGTCCAGCAGGCCGAGCCCACGGCGATCCCGGCACTGCGCGCATTGACCCGGGCGGACAAGAACCCCTCGCCACTCGGACGCCTCCAGGCGCTCTGGACCCTGGAGGGCCTCGGGTGCCTGGATCTCCCAACCCTTGAGGGATCCCTTTCTGACAGCGACGGCCGGGTCCGATCCGCCAGTCTCCGTCTTCTGGAACCCTTCCTGGTCAGCACCCCGCATCAGGCCAAGGCCAACAACCTGCTCTATCGACAGGCGGGCTTCGTCCCGGCCGAGGAACAGCTCCAGCTGCTGCTGACGCTCGGGCAGCTCAAGACGAAAACGGCGGACGCCGTGATGCGGGCCCTTCTCATGAACAGCGCGCCCGATGCGCTGCGTCTCAGCGCGGCACTCAGCGGTCTGGGGGGACGGGAGCTCGAGTTCCTGGACGCCTTGGTCGGGGACCCGAACTGCTCCCAGACCCAGCCGGGACACGTCCAACTCCTTCAGGGGCTGGCGCAGTGCATCGCCGTCGAGGGGAAGCCGGAACGCATTGAAGATCTGCTGGAATTGGCGGCCTCAAAGCAGGCCGGGGACTGGCAGCAACTGGCAATGCTCGACGGGCTGCTGACAATTCTTCCCGCCCCAGCCAAGAAGGGACAGACCGCCCCCCCGGTGAAGCCCATCCACTTTGCGCAGGAACCCCGGGTCTGGGCCGAGATGCGGAAGCTGGAGGATCCCGCCCTGAAGGAGCGCCTCGCCAAGGCGGAGCCGCTCATCGCCTGGCCCGGCAAATCAGGTCTGGCCGCGAAGCCCGCCACCCGCCCGCTGTCGACCGACGAGGAGGCGAGCTTCGCCCGTGGACGGGAACTCTATCCCCTCATCTGCGGCGCCTGCCATCAGCCACACGGCCGCGGCCAGGAAGGTCTGGCACCGCCGCTGGTCGACTCCGAATGGACCACCGGGAACGAGGGGCGCCTGATCCGGATCGGACTCCATGGGGTCCGGGATGCCCTGACCGTGAAGGGCGTGACCTGGAACCTGGCCATGCCGGCCTTTGCCCCCGCCCTGAGCGACGAACAGCTGGCCGACCTCCTTACCTTCATCCGACGGGAATGGGGCCACACGGCCGAACCGGTGAAATCGTCCAGCGTGAAGGCGATCCGGGATCGCCACTCCGAACGCGAGGACGCCTGGACCGAGACGGAGCTGATCGCGGTGCAGTAGCGGACGGTTCAGCCGTTCAGGCCAACCCCAGGTTGCGGATCACACGGGCCGTGGAGTGGGCCTTGTTGAGGGTGTAGAAGTGGACCCCGGGCGCACCGCCTCGGAGCAGGCCCTCGATCTGACGGGAGCAGTAGTCGACGCCGAAGTCCGTCACCGCGGCGTCGTCATCCCCAAGCGCCTCCAGACGGGACAAGAACGCCTCGGGCAGACGGGCCCCGCAGAGCTGGGTGAACTTCTTGGTTTGGTTGCGCGACACCACCGGGAGAAGACCCGGGATGATGGGCACCGTGATCCCGCAGCGCTGGACCAGATAGTCCCGGAAGGCGAAGTAGTCGTCGTTGTCGAAGAACAGCTGGGTCACCACGAAGTCCGCCCCGGCCCGGACCTTGTCGGCCAGGTGTTCCCAGTCGACCTGCTTTCCACGGGTCTGGGCCACATGGCCCTCTGGGAAGCCGGCGGTGCCGATGGCGAACCCACCGAGCTCCTTCAGGAAGGCCACCAGCTCCCTGGAATATTCGAAGCCACCCTCGGTCTTCACCCAGGGGCCCGACATCCCCGGAGGATCCCCACGCAGGGCCAGGATGTTCCGGACCCCGCGCCGCCGGGCATCCTCGATCACATCCTGCAGCTCCGCCCGCGTCGCGTTCACGCAGGTCAGGTGCATCATCGTGGTGAGGTCGAACTCCTTCTGGATCCGTTCCACGATCGAGATCGTCTTCTCCTTCGTGCTCCCCCCCGCCCCGTACGTCACCGAGCAGTAGGACGGATTCACCTTCATCAGCTCCGGAAGCGTGGTGGCGAACAGCGTCCGCTCCCCCTCCTCCGTCTTGGGCGGGAAGAATTCCACCGAGATCGCAGGCTTGCCGGAGGCCGCCGCCTCCACGTGAAGATCATGAATGTCCCGAATCATGGTTGGAAACTGCCCGCACGCGCCCCCGTAGGTCAATCATAAAAATCAACGCATCTTGATTGATTGATTTGTCTATTGAAAACGGAGGGTCGACGAGGCGTGGTGTGAATCCCTAGAACAGTGCGACGTTGGTCTCCCCACCATGACACCCACCAATGCCTTGAAGATGCTGGAACGCCTCGCCGCGGGACACACCACGCCCGAGGAGGTCCTGCGGCAGTTCCAATCCGCTCCGGTTGCCCAGCTGGGCTTTGCCGCGGTGGATCTCCACCGGGAACTGCGACAGGGCTGCCCCGAGGTGATCTTCGGAGCGGGCAAGACGCCGTCACAGGTGGTGGCCATCGCCGACCGCCTGGTGGCCGCCAGCCGACGGGTTCTGGTCACCCGCATCACCCCCCAACATGCCGTCGCCTTCCGGAAACGCTTTCCGAAGGCCCACCATCACGAGGAGGCCCGACTCCTCGTGGTGGGTCCGACCCCCGCCGCGGACCAGCGGGGGTTGGTCGCCGTCGTCTGTGCCGGCACGAGCGACGTCCCGGTGGCCGAGGAGGCCGCGCTGACCGCGGAGTTCCTCGGATCCCGGGTCCGACGTGTCTACGACGTCGGGGTCGCCGGACTCCACCGCCTCCTGGCCCGACTGCCGGAGATCCAGGAGGCCTCGGTGATCATCGTCGTGGCCGGCATGGAAGCCGCCCTGCCCAGCGTCCTGGGCGGACTGGTTGCACGTCCGTTGATCGGGGTTCCCACCAGCATCGGCTACGGATCCCACATGGGGGGCATCACCGCACTGCTGGGCATGCTCAACTCCTGCGCCTCGGGACTCACCGTCGTGAACATCGACAACGGATTTGGGGCGGGCTTCGCGGCGCACCGGATCAACCAGGCGAGCTCGACAGGAGCACCGGCTCCGAAGCCGGCAGCTCCGGCTGGAAAAAAGCGGTCCCGGAGCTGACTCCGGGACCGCCTGGGGATCAGGGATCCGTCTGGGATTCCGAGGACGGCTTCAGATCACTCGGCGGGAGGGGTCGGACGGGGACCCCCTTCGGGACGCATCTCGTCGCGGGTCACGGAGCCATCGGCATTCTTGTCGAGGGCTCCGAGGACCGTGGGGGCATTGGCGATCTCGGTGGCGTCGAGCGTTCCATCCTCGTTCGCGTCGAGGGCTCCAACAAACGGCGGCCGACCCGGACCAGGGCGACCCTCAGGGGCGCCGTCCGGACGTCCCGGACCCCGGACCCCCTTCGGCATCAGCTCATCCCGGGTCAGAACGCCGTCGTTGTTGGTGTCGAGCGCACCCAACGCGGCGGCCGAGTTGCCAACCTCGGTGGCATCCAGGACGCCGTCCCGGTTGGTGTCGATGGCCGCCACGATCGGCGGCACACCTCGTCCACCGCCGCGGGGTCCGCGCGGTCCACGGGATTCGGGACCCGCACCAGAGTCGTCGGCGAGGAGGCTGAGGGAGCTGACCGCGAGCGCGGCCACGAGGAGGCTGTTCTTGATGGTGTTCATGGGATGCTGCGTTTTGGTTTTTGTTTGTGGCGGCGACTCATGTCGTCGCGCTTCACCTACAGCAGACGCCCCCTCTGTTAAGGCCGTGTGCGCCTCCACGTGAGAATTGTAAAGGGAGGGTAAATGTGTCCCGGAACGCCCAAACCCCGCATCCCAAGGACCCAGCCGGCCCCAATAAGGTTATGTCCAGGGCGTAATGCGACTGTCCAACTGGAAGATCTGGCCCGACACGTTCCGCATCCCCGCAAGGAAGGCCACAAACCGGGCGATCTCCGCGATCTCATTCAAGCGCCCCAAGGTGTTTGCCGAGGCATGGGTCGCCAGCTGCTCCTCGGTCAGATCCGCAACCAGTCCGGTCTTGAGAAAGCCCGGAGAGACCGCGTTGACCCGGATGTTCCGTGAGCCGAGTTCGCGTGCGAGGGACTGCGTGAGCCCGAACAAGGCGGCCTTCGACGCCGCATAGTTCGCCTGGCCCGCGCGGCCGACCCGGCCCCCATGGCTTGTGATGTTCAGAATCTGGCCTTCGCGCTGACGCAGCATTGGCCGTGCAACCGCCCTGGCACAGCGGAACGCTCCGTCGAGATTCACATCGAGGACCCGGTCCCACATCGGATCCTCCATCCGGGCCAACAGGGCATCCGAAACGATCCCGGCGTTGTTCACGAGCAGATCGATACGCCCCCATCGCCCGAGAACCGAGTCGACAGCCCGCGATACCGAGCCGACATCGGTAACGTCCAGCGGCACCGCAAACACGTCACCGACAGCCGGGCTGGGTTCACGGCGATGCCATCCCGCGGCGACCGACCAGCCCTGGCGGGCAAGTTCCGCCACAATCCCCGTGCCGAGCCCTCCCACGGCACCGGTCACCAACGCGACACGCCGCGTTCCATCCCTCATCGGACACCCTCCTCGGGAGCGATCGCCCACTCGCCATCGATCAGGCTCGCGGAGACGCATCCCGCATGGTTCACCACGGCTTCGGCAGCGTCCTCGACCGCACCCGAATGCGGGATGGCGATCAGGTCGGCCAAGGCCCCTGGCGACAGTTCCCCGAGCCGCCCCTCGAATCCCAGAGCCCGGGCTCCATGGACGGTGATCCAACCGAGGGCCTCCAACGGCGACACCAGGGAGGTCTTCGACAGGAACTCCCGCACCTCTGACAGCAGGGAAAGAGTGATCCGACGTCCCGGAACCACCCGGGTTGAGGCGAGGCTGTCGGTGCCCAGCGTGAGGTTCACCCCCGCCGACCTGAGGGGTTCCAGCGGGAACCGCTGATGTCCGAAGTAGTCGTGACTCGTCGGGCAATGCACGACGTGCGTGCCCGACCGGGCCAGGCGTTCCACGTCCCCATCCCAGAGGTAGTTGGCGTGGACCGCGATGTGGTCCGGACCGAGCAGGCCGTGGCGCTCCAGGTGCTGGACCGGGGATCCGATGCCGCAGTCGTCCATCGGCCGCTGCGGTTCCATCCACGAGAACATCGGCCCCCGCCGATAGAGGAACATCTCCGACTCCGCGTGGGATTCCGCGACGTGGGTGGTCGTCCGGATTCCCGCAGCCCTGGCCCGCCGGGCCGTCCCCTCGATCAGAGCCGGTAGCGTGGAATAGGGCGCATGGGGTGACAGGCCCAGACCTCCCCTACCCGGCTCCAGATTCCGCAGCGCGACCAGGGCACGGTCGAGGATCGATGCAGGATCCGATCCGCTCCGGACCCCGGTCATCTCCAGATGGGAGAACACCCTCAAGGGAGTGGCCCGACGGCATCCGGCGACAATCGCGGGGACGGACTCGATGTTGACGACCGAGGTGGTCCCGGATTCGAGCAGCTGCCGGGCCCCATCGAGCCAGGAGGCCTCGTAGTCGGACTCCTGCCACTCGGACTTCGCGGCCAGGATGGACTTGATCCAGTCCGGAAAGGTCCGGGGCGGCACCAACCGTCCCAGCAGGTGGGTGTAGTCGAGGTGACAGTGGCTGTTGATCAACCCGGGGAGAACCACCGCATCGCCGAGGTCGACCACGCTCGGGTCGAGTCCTCGGAGTTCGTGGAACCGACCGACCGCCCGGATGCGATCCCGAGAAACCAGAACCGCGCCGTCCTCGAGGGGCGGCGCGGTCATCGGCAGGACGATCCGAGAACGGATCAGCATGGATCAGTCCTCGGAACTCCGGGCCTTTTCCTTGAGCCGGGCGGCGACCGACTTCTTCTTGGCCTTCGCACGGCTGTGCTTCTGGCGGAGCTGCTGCTCGATCTTCTTCACGGCGAGGTCGATGGCCGCGTAGAGGTCGGCTTCGCGGTCCTCCGCGTAGAGGTCCTTGCCACGGATCCCAAGACGGATCGAGCACTTGTAGGCCTTGGCCGGTGATTTGCCGGTGTGGTCCTTCTCAAGGCCCACGCGGGCATCGACGAGCCAGCGGTCGATGTGCTCGAGCTTGTCGATCCGCATGAGGACATGCTGTTCGATGGCATCGGTGAGGGTGACGTTGTGCGTCGTGAGGATGAACTTCATGACGCAGTGAGCCTCGATCCGGCCGCGGCAACTTTCAACCCCGTTCACCCGTCGAGCGGATGGACCGAGGCCGCCGCGCGATGCCAGCCAAATGGTGGACCCCGCGTCTGGTAGGACAGGGTTGGCGGGGCCCATTTGCGTTTTGTACTCCGGGAGAATACACAGGGCAGAAATGGAAGAACATCGCCAGAAGGTCTTCGAACTCGTCCGCTCCGAAATCCTATCCGTCCTGCCCGGGATCGCCGCTGAGGACATCCGTGAGGACGACCGGACGATCCGGATGGTCGACCTCGGTGCCAACTCGGTCGACCGGACCGATGTCCTGATCAACTGCATGGAATCCCTCGGGATCCGAATGCCCCTCCACGAGGCACGGGGGCTCGGCTCGATCCATGAGCTCGTCGAATTTCTCACCCGACACTCCCATCCCGGCCGGGGCCCGACATGAGCAGCGAAGCAAGGGTGATCGTGTCTGGAATGGGATCGGTGTGCGCCCTCGGCGTTGGAGTGCCGTCACTCCGCAGAGGTCTCGAAGCGACGCAATCCGGCGTGGTGACCTCATCCACGGGGGAGTGGGCTGTCGCACCCGCATCCGATTTTGAGCCTGGATGCTGGATCGCCGAGGCCGGGGAGGGGCTGCCGATAGGGGGCAGCCGGCTCCAGCGTCTCCTGCAACAGGGCACCCGCTCGAGCCAACTGAGCGTCGCCGCCGCATCGGAAGCGTGGAAAGGGGCCGGGTTGCGTCACGTCGACCCGGACTCGATCACGCTCGTCGTCGGAGGCAACAACCTCTCCGCGGACCTCCCTGAGACGACCCGAAGGAGGCGGGAGCAGACCGGCTGGGTTTCAGCCCGCTACCCGATCCAGTCCCTGGACTCCCATCAGGTCGGGATACTGGCTGAGCTCTTCGGGATCCGTGGTCCCGGTTGGACCACAGGCGCCGCCTCCGCGAGCGGCATGGCGGCGCTGTTCCAAGGGTGGCAGCTGGTCCGTTCAGGAGTGACGCCTGTCTGCATCGTGGTCGGTGCGGCCACGACACCCTCACAACTGGAGCTGGAGGGCTTTGCGACCCTGGGTGCCATGGCCTCGCTCGATGCCGG
>SXGQ01228707.1_pt1 | contig 19619 bp, 16 predicted proteins | sample 3178371 | NCBI WGS metagenome assembly SXGQ01 (sample SAMN11356859, study PRJNA531348) | freshwater metagenome | isolation source: freshwater sample F1-20 | place: China: Fuxian Lake, Yuxi | collected 2017-12-25 | reverse complement strand
CTAAAATAAAGTTAAAATTTAAACTAGTCTTTTTTGCTTTAGTGAGTAAGCTCACCTTTGCATTTGGAAGAAATATTGCCCCCAAAATAAATAAAATAATAATCGCAACCGCTCCACCAGCAAACCATATACGTTTATTCAGCTTTCCATAGTCTGGAAGTTTTTTCTCTTTTTTAGGTTTGCCTACATTTTCATCCTTGATTGGCTCTTCATCATCGTCTAGACTAATGTGCTTTGGCTGAAATCCATCAGTACTAGAGCTAGAAGATTTTTTATTTGCCTTAGGTGACTTATCTTCTGCTTCGGGTTCAGGTTCTAGCTTTATTGTTTCCGTGGGTTGTGCTCTTATCTCTTCAATATCTGGTATGTGTGGCATTGCCTTTACGCTTGATGCAACTGCAATTCCAGCAGCACCAGCTAGGTTTTTGGTAATTTTATCATTCGTTACTAAGACTAGTTCTTTTTTTGAATCTTTTGCAGCCTTTTTAAGTAGTTTTACATTTACTTGGCTTTGCAATAACCCAGAACGGGAAGGCACAACAATACGCACTTCATCCTCGGCAGATTTTTTGAGTTTCTCAATAGCTTCAGTTATTTCAGTATCGGCGTCTAGATATAGAACACCGTGTTTTTCAGATTTTTTTTCTTTTTCTGACATATTATCAATTATACCTCAAGAAGTTTAAGTTATTAACCCTCTAGCTAATAACTATTTTTTTATTCTTTTCGTGACTAAAAATAAAAACACCTCCATAAAGAGGTGTTAAGTGGCAAATTTGGCCTTGATGGCTTCCAGATCTAGCTGGTGACCACGAAGGCTCATATGTGCCAAGGGAAGTGACAGCACAACCAAACACATAGAAAGTGAAAACCCGGCCGTCTGCCAAGGAATGCCAAAGCCCACAAACCCTGAAGCTGCCTGCACCGCAAACTTCGCCTTACCCCACATGTTTGCTCCAGCCGGTTCGGCCGAATTGTGCAATCGGCACTCTCTATCGGTTATGATTGCAATCGCCACAAGTCTGACTTCGTAATAGACCGCGACGATTATGCAGAGCAACATAATAATTACTAGTTCGCGGTTTACTACTTGCCAGCCGCCGAACAACAGACACAATATCATGGATACATAAAGAACCTTATCAGCCACAGGATCTACTGCTTTGCCATAACGACTTACAGTATTCAGACCTCTTGCAAGTGCTCCGTCGAAACCATCGCTTAGCAGTACTATTAGCATTGCGGCCAAGCCAATGTACAGATTTTTTGCATCCTGGCTTACATAGCCAGGATAGATTATTGCTATAACTACAAAGAGTGAGAGCGGCAATCTGACTGTACTAATAATATTTGCAAGATTTCGGACTAGCCATTTTTTTCTATGAGGATAAAGGATCTTAACTACAGGCCTGCTCAATAATACAAAACTGAATCTAGAGCAATTATTTACTGCCCCTACTGTCGTTTTGATTGCTGTTGATACAGACAACCATACCTCCTTTGAAGGAACTGGCAAGTAGTCTAGCATAATAATTTTATTTTGTCACCGCTCTGTAAAAAATATTACATAAGCGTTACAATATACATGATGAAATTAAAACTACCGAAGATAAAAAAATCAAAAGAAGCGAAATTTATTGTGTCTTTAGATATTGGTACAGAATTCGTTAAAGCCTTGATAGGTGAAGTAAGAGAAAAAACAAATGAAGACACCGGAAAAACAGAGCAATTTGTTGAAATAATTGGAGCTGGTAAAAAACGTCAGCGCCTAACCGATATGGCTAATGGCGCAGTTACTGATATTGCTGGAGTTGTCGACAATTGCGATGCCGCTCTTAGAAAAGCTGAGGAGCAGGCTGGTGTTGTCGCCAAAGATGCTGTACTTGGTATTGCTGGTGAACTAGTAAAAGGAGGCACAACGAGCGTAAGCTATCGCCGCAGTAAACCAGAGGTTCGAATAGATATGGCTGAACTTCAAGACATAATTAGCCGCATACAAAAACAAGCCCTTAATAATGTTCGTAAGCAACTGCGTTGGGAAACCGGCAGTGATGATATGGATGTGAAGCTAGTAAATGCTGCAGTGGTGGATGTTAAAATAGATGGCTATCGCGTTACTAATCCAATAGGTTTTCAAGGAAAAGATGTAACAATTCAGGTATTTAATGCATTCGCCCCGATGGTTCATTTGGGTGCCCTTCAGACTGTGGCCTCTGATTTGGATTTGAATTGTATTAACATTGCCGCTGAGCCCTTTGCAGTTGCAAAGAGTGTGGGTGCCGATGATAGCACTGAGTTTTCTGCAATATTTATTGATATAGGTGGTGGAACTAGCGATATTGCGGTTGTTAACAATGGTGGTGTTCAAGGAACCCAAATGTTTGCAATTGGGGGCCGTAGTTTTACTAAAAGAATAGCTACCAATCTAGATGTAAGTTTTGATGAAGCAGAGCAAATTAAACTCAAGTATTCAGCCGGAGATTTAGATGAAAAAAGAGAGAAGGCGGTCAAGGAAGCTCTGGCTGGCGATATTGATGTTTGGCTTTCGGGCGTGGAACTAGCGCTAGCTGAGTTTGATCAGCTCGACCACTTGCCACCAAAAATACTACTCTGTGGGGGCGGAAGTGCACTCCCAGAAATAAAAAAAGCACTCACCAAAGAGGATTGGCATAAGAACTCTGCTTTTGCACGCAAACCAAGTATTGATTTTGTGAGCCCAAGGGAAGTAAATAGGGTCAAAGATAGTACCGGAAAACTCAATAGCCCACAAGATATCACGCCGATGGGATTGGCCAATTTAGGCCTAGATATTATTGGCTCTCAAGGCCTTGGCGAAAATATTTTGCAGAGACTCTCTAGAACTCTTTCGGTATAATTGAAACTTTATCTAAAAAGCTTATACTTAAATTATGGCAAGTAAAAAATCAAAAGAACTAAAAGACATTTCCGGATTAGTATTTGTGGGCTGTATGTTCATTGGTGGTGGAATTGGTTTTTTAATAAACCAAGTTGTTTTCGGTGGTGCCATAGGTATGGGTGTGGGCTTTTTAGCAATGGCCTATTTAAAATCCAAGTAATTATTCTATTACAGCCTTAATTCTGCGAACTCCAGCACTGCTAGATTCTTCTTTGACTATCTTAAACTTTCCTATTTTACCAGTATGTTCTACGTGTGGACCGCCACATATCTCACGGCTATAGTAATCGCCTTTTGGGTCACCTACAGTATATACGCTTACAATATCTGGATATTTTTCACCAAATGCACCGAGTGCGCCAATTCCAAATGCATCATCTTTGCTCATTTCAGTAAAGCTCACAGGCATATCCTTTTGAATAACACTATTTACCATATCTTCAACCTGCTTGATTTGTTCGGGGGTCATTTTTTCGCTATGCGAGAAATCAAATCTCATTCGTTCATTTGTAATGTTGCTTCCACGTTGCATGACATGATCGCCCAATACATTTCGAAGAGCCTTATACATTAGGTGAGTTGCGGTATGGTAGCGAGTGGTCATTTCGGTATGCTCAGCCAGCCCGCCCTTGAATTGCCCGGCGGTTGCGGTACGGCTACGATCTTTTTGTTCTTGCATTAATTTGTTGAAGTCAGCTTCCCAACTATCACTTAGCTTCACGCCTTCTTTTTGCGCCTCTTCAATGCTCAATTCGGCTGGGAATCCATAAGTATCAAATAATGTAAAAATTAATTTGCCAGTTAATTCGGTGCGCTTTCCAGTTGGCACTGGCGGGCGCTGAGTAAAGTCTAACTCACTGGTTCGCTTAGTAAATTCGTGAATACCGCGCTCTAGAGTTTTTCTAAACAAATCTTCTTCGCGCTTAAGCACATCCAAAATATTTTCAGATTGCTCAGAAAGTTCAGGGTACACATCTTTGTATTCATTAATAATTACTTTGGCAATTTCAACTGTGAGATTTTCAGTTACACCCAGCTCGTGGCCACGACGGATGGCACGTCTTAGTAGTCGACGCATTACATAGCCTTGGGCAGTGTTGCTTGGAACCACACCATCGACAGCCATAAAAGTTGCACTTCGTAAATGATCAGCAACTACTCGCTTAGCCTCTACGTGATCTTCGTATCGCTTGCCGGTGAGCCCTTGGAGCTTTTCAATGATATTCCAAAGCACATCGATCTTGAACATATCCGAACTATCGATACTTGCTGCGGCGATTCGTTCTAGCCCACCACCAAAGTCGATGTTCTTTTGGGTCAGCTCCTTGAAGCTTCCATCTTCTTGCTTTTGGTACTGCATAAACACAGAGTTGCCAATTTCCATGTAGCGACCACAATCACAGTTTGGATGGCAGTGCTCACCGTAGCTTTTATCATGCTCGACATAATCAAATTCATAAAACACTTCGCTGTCTGGTCCGCCGGGTTCGCCTGCCGGCATATTGCTTGGCACGCCAGCTCTACTCCACCAGTTCTTTTTGGAATCATAATAAAATACTCGACCACCCTGCATACCGTTTTTGTAGCCATCTTCTTCTGATCCAACTTCAACTATCTTGGCTTCGATATTTTTAGATTCAAATAAGCCCTTCCATATTTCGGCAGCCTCTGTGTCTTTTTCTATATTGGCATCCTTATCGCCAGCAAAGGTAGTTACATAAAGTTTATTTGGATCCAAGCCAATTTTGTCAGTTAAGAATTCAAAAAACCATTGAAGCTGATCTTTTTTGAAGTAATCACCCAGACTCCAATTACCAAGCATCTCAAAAAACGTAGTATGACGGTTATCGCCAATTTCATCAATATCTTCAGCGCGAATACATGTTTGACTATCAGAAATACGAACACCTTCTGGGTGTTTGGCCCCCAACAAGTACTGCAGCATAGGTTGCATTCCACTACCAGTAAAGAGAGTGGTGGGGTCTTCTTGTGGCACTACTGAAGCGCGTGGAACAATTGCATGCCCACGCTCTTTAAAGTAATTCAAATATATATCACGAACTTCGGATGTTTTCATGAGGTAATTTTATCAAATTTTCAGATTAGAAGCGATATTTATATTTTTTCTGCACTTTCAAAAGCCTTTACTAAAGCTGCCTTTTGAGTGTTCTGCAAATTAATTGTTGCTTGGTTTGTTGAACAGCTTGATTGCGGAGGAGCATAGCCAAGTACAAGACCGCTCAAGGCCTTCTGTTGAGTTGGTCCGGCTTCTGATGCATTAGCAAATTTAGTTACAGCACCTAAAGGAAGAGAGCCTAAGCTGCAAAATTTGGCGGCATCATTGTCAGCTGATGGCCAGGCACTGCTCTGCAAACTAGCTGTTGAAAAGAAGGCGGTTTTGTCATTAACAAAATACTGAAGATCCTTAATGCTATCTGTTAATGGCAGCTTAAACCCAAGCTCTCTTACTTCTAGGTAATTACCGGTAACTGCCTTTGTAACTGCGGTGGCTGCCACTGCTGCAGCGTCTTCAAGTGTTTTTTTCTTATTTTGCAGATCGTCTATTTGAGCTTGTTGATCTTTGATCTTTTTATTGTCGCTCTGAACTTTTGTATACCCATAAACACCAAGGCCAATAAGTGCCAAAAGTGTAATAACAAATAAAACAATCCAAACTTTCTTGGATTTGTCTTTTTTGGGCAGTGACATACTGTGTTCTGAGCTCGACATACTTGCCATAGCATCCTTAACTTCTTCGTCTTTTTTAGGTTTTTTGTCTTCAGGCATAGTTACTCCTTTATTATTGCTTATATAAAATTATAGCATAAGAGTAATTAAAGTATTATTCCACCACCCACAACCAAATCGTCGCTGTAAAAAACTGCCGATTGGCCTGGTGTAATGGCGCGCTCTTTTTTATTTAACTTTACTAAATATTTACTGTCTTTAGATTTTTGTAATTTACAATCGATCGCTTCGGATCGATAGCGAACTTTTACTTTCAAATCAAGGCTTTCGGGCTTTTGCCACCATATACAATCATCGATTTCAAATTCGGATTTATTCAATAGCTCTGATTTTTCATTGGTAGTAACAAACACAATATTCTTTTTGGTATCGATTTTATAAACAAAATATGGCTTTCCCCCGCCGATGTTTAAGCCATGACGCTGTCCAATAGTATATGCAAATGCACCTTCGTGATAACCAACGTGATTGCCAGCATCGTCAATTATTTCGCCTTTTTCAGGCTTTATAAATTCTCCCAAAAAATCCTTCATCGGCACATTACCTACAAAACAAAGACCCATAGAGTCAGGGCGCGAGGCCGTTGGCAAGTTGTGTTTTTTAGCAAGTTCTCGGACTTCGGATTTTTTATATTTTCCAAGCGGAAAAATAACTTTTGATGCAACCTTAGGATTCATTCTGTATAAGAAGTAAGTCTGGTCTTTACTAGGATCAGCTGCAATTTTCATTTCCCCACTGTCCATAACTGCGTAGTGACCAGTAGCTATGGCCTCCGCACCTTCAAGCAGACATTTTTCTAAAAACACTTTGAATTTAATCTCTTGATTGCACATTACATCAGGGTTTGGAGTGATGCCCTTTTTATATGCGTCGATCATGTAATTCGTGACGGACTCATAATATTGCTTTTCGAAGTCATAAACTCTAAGAGGTATTTTCAAATGTGCGGCTACACTACGCGCACTAGCCAGGTCTTCCTTCCATGGACAATTGTGGCCTGCGACACTTTTGCTCCAGTTTTTCATATAAACCCCTACAACACCGTAACCTTGCTCTACTAATAAAGCAGCTGCAACGGAGCTATCTACACCGCCGGATAATCCTATAAATACCTTCACTACTTATAATTTCCTGTAATATTTATATACATTAATTTCCAAAGCTCGCTTGCAGATATAAAAAGTGGGAAGCCCCTTCGCCACCATTGCGATTTACTCCACCGATCGTCATAAGCCGAAACGCCAATAACTTCATAGTTTGTGCCGAGTACTTTTTCAAAAGTTTGGTTAGCTCTTCTTTGGTGGTAAGGACTAGTGACCAATATTATCTTTTTTGCCTGAAGTTCATCAATAATGGTTTTAGAGTTTACGGCATTTTCGTAAGTGTTTTGGCTTTTTTCATCAATCAATATGTTCTTAGCTGAAACTCCTTCAGATAATGCCAAGTCGCGCATTGCAAAAGCGTTGCTTGGTCCATCGTCTAGAGCGGCCCCTGAGAAGATAATTTTAGGTGCATAGCCCTCCTTAAATAATTCAATTCCCTTGGCAGCGCGGCTTTGGGTTTGACCACCACTAACTACCACTATTGCGTCAGCTTTTTGTAAATTGTCCTGGGGACTCAAATAAAAACCTATACCCCAAAAAGCAGTTAGCCCGAGAACTGCCAACACAATTACAATCGCAAAAAACCAGCCAAAGAATTTTTTCATTACCGGTTTATTATATCAAAAATAGCCAAAACAAGACCCCTCAGCTCAGGCTTCTGAGTGCCCCTGCCAAAACTTATGCGCAAACTGCCTTGAGCTTCCTCCCTACTTAAGCCTATCGCAAGTAGTGCCCTATTTGGCTCTTCCTTGTTGGCTTCGCAAGCTGCACCAGTTGCAACCTCGTACCCATCGCTATCGAGCATGGCAACCAAGTCTTCGCCATTGAAGCCTTCAAAAGCTATGCTAACTATATTATTAAGGCGATCCTTTTTGTGGCCATTGTAAATATATTCAATTTTTTTGTCTTTAAGTAAATTAATAAATTCATTGTGAAGTTCTTTGAATTTATATGCGTCCCGCTTTTTATTTTCCAAAACTAACTCTAATGCTTTAGCCATTGGGGCAATTAATTCAATTGGTTCTGTTCCAGCACGCAATCCGTTTTCTTGGCTTCCACCATAGATTAGTGGCTGAATTTCTGTCCCACGACGAACGTACAAAACTCCAATTCCCTTAGGTCCATATATTTTTGACCCACTCAGTGTTAATAAATCGACGCCCAGCCTAGATACGTCGCAAGGCAATACGACTGATGCTGCCGACGCATCTGTATGAAACAAAATCCTAGTATTGTGTGCAGCATTATAAGCCTTAATGGCTTGAGAAATTTTACTTATAGGCTGAATGGTTCCAATTTCGCTACTGGCATAACTAATTGTTACCAAAATAGTTTCGCCGTTTAGGTTAGATACGAGACTATTCATATCTATTAGGCCATGCTTGTCTACATCAATATAAATTACATCAAAGCCATCCCTTTTTAGCTTTTCTAGAGGCTCTCTTACCGAGGCATGTTCGGTCGAAATGGAAATTACCTGTCCATGTTTTTTGTGGTTAGCGGCTCCAAAAATTGCCAAGTTATTACTCTCGGTTGACCCACTAGTAAAAACAATTTCATCAAAATTACACTGTAAAAACATTGCACATCTTTTACGCGCGTCATCTAAATATTTTTTAGCCTCTCGACCACTACAGTATTGTGCAGAGGGATTCGAAAAAACATCTAAGCTACTAATAAGTTCTTTCTTAACTTCCTCATCCATTGGAGTTGAAGCGGCATAGTCAAAGTACAATTTATTGCTTCTTGGCTGCATCAATTATTTCATACCTTGTTTTATTATCAGAAAGTATTATTTCTAAATTTGGATTTGCATAAAGACCAACTATAAAACTAGCGATGCTTTCAATAAAATTCGCTATCTTTTTTGCGTCTTCGGCCGAAAGACTCACAAATTCATTAGGACTATCTTTACTCGATTTAATCGTATCGTCAAGATACAGCTTCATTGTTGATTCAAGTGGATGTGGCCTAGCCTTATCAGGAAGTGTTTGGTGAGATGATTCCGACATAATCTCCAGCTTGCCCAATGGGCCTATTCTATAGGTGACATTTGAATCTATTTTTTGATCAAAATCTTCGCTATAACTACTGGATTCTCCTCTTTGAAATATCTTATTCTTTGATTCAATAAGCGTGCTGGCGTCTGGCTCTTCGAAAGCTAAGTCGTCTCTATTGAATTCAGCTCTGTTTATGAAAGTTTTATCATTTTCTTTTTTTAAAAAATCCTCTATTTTGTCTGTTTCAAAATCAGTAAAAATTTCCATCAACTCCTCATCGGTGAGATCGTTAAGTTCAGATTCTTCTCCGTATAACATTTCTCTAGATTTTTTTACTTTATACAAAAAAGCTTCTCTGGCTGATTCTATTTTATCCATCGCGGAACTAAATTTTTCTGCAGATTTGAAAGGATTTGGTTCTTCATTTGAATTCGATAATTTTTCCATAAGTACTATTTTAACTCAAAAAGTGTTCTAGCATTAGTAGTTGTGCTTTCACTAATTTCGTTTAATGATTCATTACGTAACTTTGAAACAAATTCAGCAATTATTTTTATATTTGCTGGCTCATTACGCCTCCCCCTTAGAGGCTCGGGGGATAAATAAGGGCAATCGGTTTCAAATAACAATTTGTCCGTGGGTATTTTCTTTACTGCATCTAACTGCTCAGATATTTTAGTAAAAGTGATAATTCCATTAATACCAAAATACAGATTATTTTTTGAAGCTAGCTCTACTTCACGTGATGTGCCTGTAAAACTATGAATGACACCGCGAATATTTTTAAAATTTTTTAAAATCCCAAAAAAATCATCCCATGCATCACGAACATGAAATATTACTGGCAGACCGCTATCTTGAGAAAGTTGCAGCTGAAAGTCCAGAGCTGTCTGCTGAGATTTTTTATCTGAGTTATTGCGAAAGTAATCTAGGCCGCACTCGCCTATAGCAACAAGCTTATCGGAGTAACCCCCATCAATAACCAGTTCTTTTAAAGTAAGTAATGAATCATTACCCCTGTCTGCATCATGGGGGTGAATGCCTGCAGAAGCAAAAACATCTACTGTTTCATGATTATTTCTGTAGCAAAATTCCAAAGCTTCTTTGGAATCTACTTCATCCGTTCCTACGGTAATAATTTTTTTTACATCACTTTTTGAGGCACTTTCAAAAATTTCATCTAGATCATTTTTAAATTCTTCTATATGAATGTGTGCGTGTGTGTCTATAAGCATCGGCTAATCGAGTCGAGGGAAAAGCGGTTGAACATCGCTTGCAACTTTTCCATCTTTAAACACATTTAATATTTTTTCAGCTGTTTCGGGTAAAAATGCTTTTAGTTCATTTGCTAAATCTATGACTTCGCAGGCAACTCCGCTTAAAAAATCTTTAGTCGAGTCCAAATCAGTTTTGGCTATTTCCCAAGGCTTAAACTGTTCTATAGCTACGTTTAATGAATCTAGCTTACTAAAGATCTGCTCTAGTGCCTTGTCGAATTTAAAATCATCTATCAAGTCTTCAAGACCTAAATCGTTTTGTACTTTCTTTAAATCATAAATTCCATCAGAATATTTATTGATCATGCTAGCAACCCTTGATACTAGATTTCCTAAATTATTTGCTAAGTCCGATTGATATACTTCTTCAAATTTTTTCGTTGAGAAGTCGCCGTCGTTGTAACTAGGTATATATCTTAAAAGGTAGTATCTGACTGGCTCGACACCATACTTTTCAACAACATCCACAGGATCAATTACATTTCCTAGACTTTTGCTCATTTTGTGTCCACCGCTACTTATAAACCCATGAACATAAACCGATTTTGGCACTTCTAAACCTGCACTTAAAAGCATTGCTGGCCAAATTACGCAATGAAATCGAGCGATGTCTTTACCAACTACGTGAGTATTGGCTGGCCAGAACTTTTTGTATTCATCTGAATTATTTTCATAACCGATTGCAGAAATATAATTACTAAGTGCGTCAAACCAAACATACATAACATGACTGTCATCACCCGGAACATCTACACCCCAGTCAAGCTGACTCTTGGGCCTTGAAATACTTATGTCTTCTAAGCCAGAATCGATAAAAGATAATATTTCATTTTTACGCTTCTCTGGAATAATCCTTAATTCTCCACTGTCTATTAAGTGCTTTAGTTTATCTCCGTACTTTGACAGTGCAAAGAAATAACTTTTAAGTTCCATCTTTTGTGGTTCTGTTTTGTGATCGGGACATTTACCATCAACCAGCTCGGACTCTTTTATGTAAGCTTCATGGCCAACACAATAGAGGCCAGAGTAATTATCCATATAAATATCATTAGAGCAGGCAAGCCATAACTTTTGAGCAGCTTTTTTATGACCTTCGTCAGTGGTACGAACGAATTTATCGTTTCGTAAATCAAGAAGCTTGGCGAGATCTTGAAAATTTTTGCTTAGCTTATTCACATAATCTACTACTGGAACGCCCTCTTTGTCAGCGACCTCCTTGAGCTTTTGCCCGTGCTCGTCTGTACCAGTCAAGAAGAATGTATCTCGGCCATGATTTTGATAAAATCTTGCTAAGGTATCGGCTTCAAATAATTCCATAGCATAGCCAATGTGTGGCTTAGCGTTGGCGTAGGCTATTGAGCTGGTTACATAATAACTATTTTTTTTCATTTATTTTATCAAGATTATTTTTTGCTTTATTGTTACGTAATTTTAACACTGAAGCAAAAATTATAACAGATGCGATAACTACAAATATGGCAATCATCGGAATAAAATTATTTTGAATATTTGAATAACTCAATTCTTTATCAGAAACAGGGTCAAGCAATGAAATTTTGTTAAAAGATGCAAAGCTTAAACCCAAGTTCCATATTGTTCCGTTCAACTTTTCAGCAGGTGCCAAAGTCCTGACCTCGGTTAATTTTTTGCTAGCTGAGTTGCTTTGTATTATCCCTGCATCAAAAACTGTAGCATTGCTCGGCCCCACAACCCGATAAGTGTTAATTGAAATAAATGGCAGTATAACCCAATTGGTTGAAGTAATTTTGGCGTCATTAGATATTGTAGGAATTGTATCTGTGTAACTTAAACTAACTTCTTCGTATTGATAATTTGTATCAACTCCTTCGGCTGTGATGGCTGGTGGTTGCGAATCATCAGCTCCCCAGATTGCAAAAGCCAAGTGATCGATATCCGAAATACCAAAGTTATTGAACTTTTCACCCCATGTTGGGTCCAAATTTATCCAACCATTATTTGGAATGTAGGCCTGAACCCAAGAATGTAGGGAATCGCTCACAGAAGGTGACTTTTTTAGATCTCCTGAATAACCATACCCAACAGGCATTCTTGCAGGAATACCCGCAGCGCGAAGCAATGATATGCTCAAATCTGAATATTCCAAACAAACAACATTGTTGGGGTCATTCAATGCTTCAAGCCCACCTTGTCTGATATTGTATTTAATCTTTTCGTTATTGTAGTTAAGAGTTTGAATGACGTAATCATTTATTGCCTTAACTTTTTCTGCTACAGAGTTTTTGCCTTGAGTTACTTCTTGGGCTTTTTGTTTTATCTGAGTATTATTAGCGGGCCAATACTTGGTCGGCTTAGTGTAATCATTCTTTAAAGATTGGGGTATATCGCTTAATGTACCGCTATTTGCTAGATTATACTCGATATATTTTACGTCTGCCAAAACGTCCACCTTGACTGTTGATGACTGATTACTATCGAGTATGTATTTAGCAATTACATTGCCATCTGTATCTACCCTAGTAGATACAGGCGCTGGTTCAATCTTTTCAATAAAAACAGTCTGCGAGGAAGTACTTGGGGGTAAGGCTATTTCAAAATCTTTTTTGGATGAGCTTTCATTTTTGAGAGGATAGGCAAAATTAACTTTATAAGTAGTTGAGTCCCCAAAAAGCAATTGGACAGAATTATTGTTTAAATCGTCTTTAGAAAATGAATAAGTTCTATTTGTAGGGTTTTGATTTGTTAATTTCGGAAGCCTACCAAAACCGTGAATAGTTCCAAAACTGTTCGGAACAGTTAAGCTTACGTTGTATTCATCTCTATTTTCAGGAGATATACCTGGAATATAAACGACATTGGCTCTGCCTTTATTTTCGACAATATCCGGGGTATTGTACTGAATGACAAAGCTCCAATTCAAGCCTTGACCTACATTGGCTCGATTAAAATTTACTTTAATTTCTGTGTAATCATATTTGTACCCACTTTTATCTTGAGTAATTCTGGTTGTCTCGAAAGGGATACTGCCACCATTACCGTAATAAACCTGAATATTCGACACATCTGTGCTCGGCGTAGACACTCTTATACTGTCTAAATACTGAGTACTTGTTTTGTTCGTAATATTATAAGTTTCTTTTACTAAGGTATTTGAGTCTGGAGAGACAATATAATTTACGTTTATATTGTAATTAAAATTATCTGATGCATTAGCAGGCTTAAAACTAATAAATATTGCTATTAGAACAAAAATGACGCCTATAAAAAACGATAGTAGTGTTCTTTGCTTTTTGTTGCTATGGAATCTTAAATTCATATGCTTATTCTATCATAAGCATAAGTAATGAATTAGATAATGCCCATCTGAAGTGCCTGGCTATAAAGTTCTTGCCAGTCTTTCAGACTAAGTTCCTGAGCTCTAGCTGTTGGCTTTAGTTTGCAGTCTTTTAGTAAATTTTCCACCAATGACGTCTCAATTCCTACGCCTCCAGATATACTATTACGAAGCATTTTACGCTTTTCACCAAATCCAGCCTTAACAAGTCGAAAGAGTTTTTTAATATCAGCCTCGAATGCAGGCTTTTGACCACGGCTAATTTTTATAACTGCTGAATCCACTTTGGGCACTGGGTCGAATAGCTCTTTTTTAACATCCATTATATATTCTGGTTTTGCATAGTATTGTACTGAAAAGGCCAAAACAGACATTTGCCCTGGCTTTGCCATAATTCTTTGGGCGACTTCTTTTTGAACCAGCAAAACCATAGTCGAAGGGGGATTATTGGATTCTAAAAGTGTACGCAACAAATTTGAAGTTAGGTAATAAGGTATATTGGCAACCACCTTGTAGTCATTGTTTAACTTAGATAAATCAAACTTTAGTATGTCATTGTTTATGAGCTCAAAGTTAGCCTTCCCCTGGAACATACTGCATAGCCTGGGCAATAAATCTTTATCTGCTTCGACAGCAACAACATCTGCGCCAGTAGCCACAAGCTTTTGGGTAAGAGTACCAAGCCCAGGCCCTACTTCTAATACAGTATCATTCTCGGCTATTTCAGCAGACTTAACGATTTCGTCTAATACATATTCGTCTCTTAGCCAATTCTGGCCAAAACTTTTTTTAGCTTTCATCCTGCTATTGTAGTTCTAAAAGGGGAATTTTGGTAGCCCAAGCTTTACAGAACAGCCAGGGTGCTGGCTCCAGAAACCACCCTTACTAGCTTTGGCATTTTTAAGAACATAAGTGTCCTGAACTTCTGGGGGTGCTAAATCGGCCCTTGCATAGCCAGTGTTCCAGCGATTCCAGGTTGCCTGAGAAAACTGATAAGCTCCAAAATATCCATTGCCCGTGTTGGCGTTATACCTGCCCCCTGTCTCACAGGTTCGAAGCTTCAATAGAAGCTGGGCATTATCACCGATTGCATCGTATTTTGTGCCTCTCACAACTATTTTTGGTTTTGCCGGAATAGTCACCTTTTCTTCCAGCTTTTGTCGGCTAAGCTCCACATCTCCTTTTCTATTTACCGTAAAGCTAATTACCTTCTCTCCTGGTTTGCCAGGATCCTCGGTTAGTCTAAAAGATGTTGGTTTAGTTGGATCGTCCTTATACTGCACTTCTGGCTCAACCGCTTCTCTAATTTGAATAATATCTGAAACCAGCTTTAGAATTTTTATATTCATGTCTTTGTAGATTGGGTCATTAAGACTAAGTCCAGCCAAATCCGACTCATTAACGCTAAAGCCTTTTTCTTCTAATACCTCTCCAACTGTTTTCTTCCATGTTCTAAATTCAAAAATTCTTGTACCAATTTGTATATCTACAGGTGTAGCTCTGTCGATTTTGATTCGTTGACCAACGACTCCATCAAAAACAAAGTTATCACTCCTATCTAGACTAACCTTGTCTTCGTCGTAAACTTTCAAACCAGCAGCGGCCACTACTTGCCTAGGGCTTCTATACCCGCTTAACACGGTTGTTTTTTTATCACCATCCACAACGAGCGATGGGAAGGCTCTATAAACGTTTATATTATAAAATGGCTGATCAAGTGGAGTTTCGGCAACTGGTTCAACTACATCCCCTTTCTCAAGCTTAATTCCATTTAATTTAAGAGCCTCTCCGATAGTTTTAGCATCGGTGGGAACAGTCTTTTTATTACCATCTGAAAAAATGGTTACTAATTTTTTATTTTCTGCTTTTGCAGTATTTGTTAGTGATACTTGGGATTGTCCAAATACAACCGAAAATACAACAAAGACAAACAAGGCGACAACAGCCACAACGCTCATAACTGGGCGGTGTTTCTTTCCCTCCATTGTTAGGTTTAGTTTTTTTCTACGATATTCGGAAGTTCTACTAAACTTAGGTAAAATAATAAGCCTCTTTGGTTAATGATAATAAAAGGCTTTTGTTTTTGTTTATATTTACGTAGTTAATTTTAGCTTTAAGCATAAGTGCTTGTCAATTTAATATTGAATAATACATTGGATCTTTTTTAGCAAATATCCAGATTAAACCTTCTTTAATGGGGCGTACTGCAGATTGAGTGTTTTTTTGGTTCCGGAATCAAATCGCACTTCTACTTCTGCGCCACTTACAGATACTACTTTGCCCTTTCCAAATGCCGGATGAACAACATTATCGCCAGGCTCAACCTGTGCCATTTCTACTTCTTCTGGAAAATCGCTATCAAATGCTTCCCTTCGAGCTGTTGCTAAACTTCCAATATTAGATCCAATGGGTTCTTCAATCATTTCTTCTGGTATATCCGATATGAATCTTGATGGTACATTATGTTGAGTGTTTCCATATAACATCCTCGAAGAGGCATGAAGCATATATAGTTGCTGTTTGGCCCTGGTCATACCTACATAACAAAGTCGCCTTTCCTCTTCTAATTCATCAGGCTCAAAAAATGTTCTGGAATGTGGAAATATACCCTCTTCCATACCCACCATAAAGACAACTTCAAATTCCAAGCCTTTTGCAGAATGGAGTGTCATTAAGCTAACCGAATCTTTCATTCCGTCATGCGAGTCTAAATCAGATACTAATGCTATCTCGGTCAAAAATGTCTCTAAGTCTAAATCTTTATAAACTTTTGCCACACCCAATAGCTCTTGAACATTCTCAATTCTATCCTCTGCCGAAATGGTTCCATCCTGCAGATAGCTTAGATAATCGATTCTCTTAATTAATGTGTCCATTAGATCATAAACGCTCAATGCTTCTTGCATTTTTAATTCTGTTAATATAATTCCAAGTTTCTCTATTTCTTTTAGTGCCTTGCCTTTTAGCCCCGAAATAACACTTGGGTTTGCCAGTGTTTCTAAAGTATCTGCTTCATACTTTTCTAAATAATCAATTATCGCAGAAACACTCTTGGCTCCAACTCCCCTAGTCGGAACATTTAGTATTCTAGTTAAACTTACCAGGTCATTGGGCTGAAAAATAACACGCATATAAGCCAAAATATCCTTAACTTCTCGCCTGTCATAGAACCTTGTTCCACCAATCACTTGGTAGGGGATGTTATAGCGAAGAAAACTTTCTTCCAAGCTTCTAGACTGGGCATTTGTTCTGTACAAAACAGCAAAGTCACTTAAGCGAAGCTTGGGGTTCATCCCCCTTAAACGTTCTATAGTCTGAATTATTGTCCTGCCCTCGGCCATTTCGTCTTGTACAGACGCGACATGGACCTTCTCGCCTAGCCCCAAATCAGTCCATAGCTTTTTACTGCTACGTGATAGATTTTTAGTTATTACTGAGTGTGCGGCGTCTAGAATAGTCTGTGTAGATCTATAATTCTGCTCTAGTTTTATTACCTTAGCTTGTGGATAATCTTCTTCGAAGTTCAAAATATTTTGGTAATTTGCTCCTCGCCATGAATAAATACTTTGCCAGTCATCACCGACTACGCATAAATTATTATGTTTTTGAGCCAATAGCTTTATTAGCTCATATTGAGATCTATTTGTGTCCTGATACTCATCTACCAATATGTACTGAAACTGATTCTGATATTTTTCTAATATATCTGCTTCGGTTTTAAATAGCTTTACTAGCTCCATTATAAGATCATCGAAATCAAACGCCTTGGCCTTACGAAGTTCGCGCTGATAGATTGGGTAAACTTCAGCGGCCATTAACTGCATCTGATTGCTCGCCATACTACGATATTTCTCTGGACCAATCAGTTCATTCTTGGCTGAAGATATATTCCATGCAATTCCCGATGGTGTAATTGCCTTATCGCTAACATGCATCGACTTTAGAATTTTTTTAATTAGGGCCTGGGAATCACCCGAATCATATATTAATAAATTACTACCCATACCGACTCTGTCGGCCTCACGCCTAAGTATTCGGTTGGCTATGGAATGAAAGGTTCCCAGAAAGGGAATTGGGTTTGCGCCAGCCTCATCAAACCCTAAAAGCCTTGAAACCCTAGAACGCATTTCGCCAGCGGCCTTATTTGTAAAAGTCACAGCCAAGATATTTGATGGAGGAATTTTGCGTTCAGAAATCAAAAAAGCTATGCGATGGGTTAGTGTTTTGGTCTTACCACTACCTGCACCCGCAAGCATCAGTATAGGACCCTCAGTCATTTCTACAGCTTCGGCCTGGGCTTTGTTTAAGCCTTCGAATAATTTACTCATCTATACATCATACAGGCTGGAGCAAATTTAATTAATAGATATTTATAATCAACTCTTCTTTATCGCATAGCCAGTGGCAAGTATGCCACCCAGTACTAGTAGCCCTGCAACTAGGGCTGGGAGCTTGGTATCCCAGCCGGTGCCGGCTAGTGTTCCGCCTCCACTACCACCACTAGGGGCTGGTCCGACATATTCATAAGCTCCACTATCATAAGCACCATTTTGGGGTCTGGCTACGCCCCTTTGGTCAGTTGTGGGAGCACCAGTGGCAACGGCGTTGTTGTAGGCTGGCGAGGTATTGCCAATTGGGCGAACGAAGGTGCTGTTGTCTTGGACTAGGGCTTGGAGCTGGGGGTCGGTGTTGTTTAAGTCATTGGTATTGGTGAAGTATGAACTGCAAGTGTTATCACTAGACACATTACCGCCTTGAGAGGTAATCGTACCTCCATTTGTAGGGATGGTTATTTGGCAGTTAATCGGATTACCGCTGGCAAGATTATTACTAAAGACATTATTTAGTAGCTTTATCTCGGCTGGGAAAAGTGCTATTTCTTCTGCTTGGGGCACTATCATTATTGCACCGCCTAAGTCTGGAGTGGCACCAGGCGGGAGTGTAAAAGTGCTGTTAGCAATGGTGTTATTTGTAATATCCACACTAACGCTATCGCTGTCTGAGCCGTTATTAACTCCTATGGCGGCTCCTGTGTTGCCACTAAAAGTGTTGTTGGTGAATGTAGCCTGCACTGAACCGCCAACTACAATAGGGTCGACAAAAGGATTAAGATTTGTAACCCAAACTATGTAAAAGCTCGTGTTATTGTAAAAGGCACTGTTTGAAACACTGATTGTACCAGTTGTGCCACTTGGGGCATAGTTTGCTAAAATAGAACAAATGGGAATAGTCGTACAGGTGTTGCCATGGACTACTATATTATTAACAGTCAAATTGCCTGAACCAACAGACAGCACGGCTGGCCCAGCAGTACCGGAGTCTACAAAACCAGTAAAGGTTAGATTACTAACTGAAACATTTGTACCGGGGGCAGAGGCAAAGGTTGCACCCGTAAAGCCTGCACCATTAATGATGGTGGTGATGGGATTATCCCCAACTACCGTTAGATCGCCACTGTTAGTTAAAAAACCAATGTCTGCTGTTATGGTGTATGTACCGGCTGCGACATTGATTGTGTCTGGGGTGGCTTCGCCAGCTAAACAGCTGCCTGTGGCAGTATCAGAAGTAGCTGAGATCAGTGCATCTACAAGGCTACAGGCACTAGAAGTTGTTACATTGTAAGTGGTGGCATTGGCTTTGGGGGCAAAAGCAAACTGTAGTAGCATAAAAGTGGCCAAGCCTAAGCCCAAGAGCAAAAATTTTATTTTTATATAATTTATATTTAATTTATTAATCATAATCCTCTCTTTTTTAGTTATGTTAATAATAAAAACATAACTACTATTTGTAAAGGCTTTTGGTTAATTGTTGGCTAGTTTTTTGTTTGCAAGCTCGATACTATCTAGCACTACCTTCTTGGCGGCCTCAGAATCTCCCCAGCCATCAAAGCTTACTGGGCTTCCAGTCCAATTCTTTTTCCAGTCTTTATAGTGTGTATAAAAATGTTCCACTACTTTTTGAAAGTTTTCGCCCAAATCGCTCAAGTCTTTAATATGATCTTTACTCACATCATCAGCAGGAACACAAATTAGCTTTTCGTCCTTTTCGCCATCATCAATCATATACAAAACACCAATTGGCCTTGCGGGCACAACTGTTCCGTGCGGTACAGACTCGTCAATTATTAATATTCCGTCTATCGGGTCACCATCATAGCACATTGTATCTGTAACATAGCAGTAGTCACTAGGGTACCCAAGTGTAGTTCCATTTACGCGATCCAGTAACAGTCTACCTGTTTCTTTATCGAATTCGTATTTG
>SXGQ01033201.1_pt1 | contig 19619 bp, 17 predicted proteins | sample 3178371 | NCBI WGS metagenome assembly SXGQ01 (sample SAMN11356859, study PRJNA531348) | freshwater metagenome | isolation source: freshwater sample F1-20 | place: China: Fuxian Lake, Yuxi | collected 2017-12-25 | reverse complement strand
TGCAGCCGGGTCAGGACAGCGGCTCAGCGGCTCGCCGGGGGCTGGGCGGAACCAGCGCCGGGCGGGCGACAGATCCGGACGTCGCGGGTGACCGGCGTGGGCGGTAATTTGCCCGGCGGACCGATGTGATGGAATTCGCGGCGCGTCTCGATGCGGCAGCCCTCGACCGTCGCGACCGCGGCCGGATCGGACACGGACGTGCAGGCGGCGAGGAGCAGGACGGTGGCGAGGAGCGCGACGCGCATCTCCGCACCGCCGGCCATGGAAGCGGTCTCCATTCGAAATACCCTTTCCAAGAGGAACTCGCCGGGCGGCGCCTATCGCCGTCCGTGCCTGCGCCTTGCCGCGCTTTGGATTGGCGATGGGACGCGCCCTATGCTCCGCTCGCGGCTTTCTGCGCTCGCTTCTTCTGGAAAGCGCGCCATGTCATCGCCCGCTTGGACGGATCGTCGGTCTCCCACCTCCGGGGGTTCGAATCCCTCTCTCTCCGCAGAAAAAACCAAATGCCCCATGAAGGGGCATTTTTAATTAGGGGAGTAAAACAGAAATTCCTTAGTTAATAACCCAAGTTGCCTCGCGTAGACCGGAAGGCAAGAGATTTATTTTTAACTGCACTTTTCGGCGAGCCGCCAAAGCTTGTTCAATTCTCCCTTTCAGATGTTCATGCACCTGATATGGCATGAAGACCGAGGTTAAATTTCCCTCTTGGGCCACCGCATAAGGAATCTTGTCATTTAAACCATAGAATACAACCTGAAATCCAGCACGGCCTCCATTGATTTGCAAAGAATATGTTACACGAAGAGAATGCGAATAACTATCCTGGGTGCCATCGGCCATATTTGAAACTGTAAAACTGGGCATCCCCAAGCCTACAACTTCAAGTATCTCTTGCTGAGGACTGGTTAGTTTAGAAGCCTTGAATAGCATACCCTCTTTCTGACGAACAACCATTTCGTCAGTCATTTGAGATTGGCTTTGTGCAAAAAGAAAAGAATCAGTTGAAAGAGTTAAAGCGAGGAAAAAAATCGCATTTTTAAGCGTCCGCATAAATTAGTATTTGAAGTAAAATTAAAGATTAAGGAATAACCAACCGAACAAGTAATGCAGTAAGTTGTTATTTGGCATACAAGAATTAATGATGACAGCCTTCTTAAGTAGCATTCGATCCGATTTTGTGAGCTTTCCCCTTCTACTTGGAATCTTTGCACTTTCCAGTTGCCAAGGACAAGCCCAAAAGGCTCCGACACCTAAACCAACTAAAAAAATGGACCAGCCAACCACTATAAAAAATGAAAAGATGGATACTGCAACATTTGCAAACGGATGTTTCTGGTGTACAGAAGCAATTTTTGAGGAATTAAAGGGAGTGGCAAGTGCGGTATCCGGCTATACAGGTGGGCACACAGAAAACCCAACCTACAAGGAAGTTTGTAATGGCACCACAGGTCATGCTGAATGTATTCAAATCACTTTCGACCCTTCCATCATCAGCTACGATGAACTTCTAGAGGTTTTTTGGAAAACACATGATCCCACAACACTAAACAGACAGGGTAATGATATAGGCACACAATATAGAAGTGCCATTTTTTATCATAGTGAAGAGCAGAAACAAAAAGCCGCCGATTATAAAAAAGAACTTAACGAGAGTGGTGCCTGGTCAAACCCTGTTGTTACTGAGATTAGTCCTTTTACAATTTTTTACCCCGCAGAGAATTACCACCAACAATATTTCGAGGTGAATGGTGACGCAAATCCTTATTGCCAGTTTGTCATTCAACCAAAATTGGAAAAATTCAGAAAAGTTTTTGCTGATAAAAGAAAGAAAGAAGCCGCCGATAACTAAGAGTAGGCTAAATTAGCCTACCAACAAGTTACTGCCATGGCATTTAAAAAAGCTTCTTTACTTATAATTTGTCTTTGCCTTTCAATGGCGGCATCTGTCATAGTTCAGGCGCAGCCAAAATACCCGCAATTTAATGAGAACGACACCTTACGCGGAACGCTCAATAAAGAGCGAAGCTGGTGGAATGCACTCCATTATCATATAACAATTGAGCCCGACTTTCTAAACAAGGAGATTAAAGGGAGTAATAAAATTCGCTTCGCCACCGTTGGAAAATCAATGGAAAACAAACTGCAGATTGACCTGCAGCATCCTATGAAAATCGACAGTGTCATTTATCATGGCAAAGCAATAGCCTTTAACAAAAGAGGGGAAGATGCTTGGCTGATTGATATGGGTAGGACAAAAAAAAGAAGCCTAGACTCTCTCACCATTTATTATGGAGGAAAACCAACAATTGCGAAGAATCCACCCTGGGATGGCGGATGGATATTTGCAACTGATAAAAAAGGTAGACCCTGGATGACCGTTGCCTGCCAAGGCCTTGGTGCCAGCGTCTGGTATCCTTGCAAGGATCACCAAAGTGATGAACCGGACCAGGGAGCTGCCATAACGGTTATTACAGCAGACAGTTTAAAAGTAGTTGCAAATGGAAGACTAGTATCCAAGGTTAAGCTTGCCGGTGGAAAAACTATTACTACATGGAGCGTAATAAATCCGATCAACAACTACAACATTGTCCCTTACATTGGTGCATATTCAAATTGGAAAGATAGTTACCCGAGTAACTCTGGTAAACAACTTGATTTATCCTACTGGGTGATAGACTACAATATTGAAAAAGCAACACCGCAATTCAATAAGGACACTAAAAGAATGCTGGCGGCCTTTGAATACTGGTTTGGCCCCTACCCCTTTCAAGAAGATGGTTTTAAATTGGTAGAATCACCGCATTTAGGCATGGAACACCAAAGTGCGATTGCCTATGGAAATGGGTTTGGCAACGGGTATAGAGGCCGAGATCTTTCTGGCACTGGTTGGGGAAAAGACTGGGACTATATTATTATTCACGAAAGTGGCCATGAGTGGTTTGCCAACAATATAACCACCAATGATATTGCGGATATGTGGGTGCATGAGGGATTCACCATGTACAGTGAAGTGCTATTCATTGAATATCACTATGGAAAAAAAGCAGCTGATGCATACTGTCAAGGCATACGAACAAAAATTAGAAACGACCGTCCCATTATTGGATTTTATGGAGTAAACCACGAGGGAAGTGGAGATATGTATAATAAAGGAGCGGGCATGCTGCATCACATTCGCACCATGATAAATAATGATAGTTTGTTTCGTGAAATATTACTAGGCCTAAATAAAGAATTTTACCACAAAACAGTAGACACAAAAGATATAGAAGATTATTTTATAAGAAAGACTAGCCTACCCCTTTCTCCTGTATTCAACCAATATCTGCGGGCCACTAAAATCCCCATTATTGAATACACCTACAACCAAGGAAAACTTCGATATCGATTTACAAACTGTGACAAGGATTTTACAATGCCAGTTCGGCTGGACGATAAAGAATCCACGCAAATTGTTTGTAATACCGAGTGGAATCAAATTGAATTAGCTGAAATAACGGCTATCGAATCCATCTCGGAGAATTATTACTTTACTAAAAAGAGAGTAGAATAGCAGATAAATAGCATGAGCAGTATCAGAAAACAAAGCATTTTATCAACGCTAGTAATTTATGGCGGATTTGGAATTGGCCTGCTCAATACCTATTTATTTACCCGAAAAGATTTTTTTACACAAGAGGAGTTTGGCCTTTACAATGCGTTCATAGCAATCACGCTGCTTTTAGTAGCCGTTGGCAACCTTGGTGCTCCCTATTTCATCTATAAGTTCTTCCCCTATTACAGAGACCGGTTAAAAACAGAAAAAAATGATCAACTCACCATTGCGCTTCTCCTAGGAATGATTGGGTTTGCGCTGTTGATTTTTGTTGGTCAATTAATCGAGCCCTTGATTATTCGCAAGTATGTAACCAATTCTCCACTGCTGATTCAATTCTTCAATTGGATTTATGCGCTTTCTGGGGGGCTACTCCTATTCAATATTTTAGAAGCGTGGGGATGGCAGCAAAAGGAATCTGTATTTAGCAACTTTTTGAAGGAGGGATTTTGGCGTTTGATTGTTTTAGTATTGATTATCCTTTTTATAAACGGATGGATTGTAAACTTCAAAAACTTTATTCAGCTTTTTTCATTTAGCTATATAATCATTGGCCTATTGCTACTCGGATACCTGTACATAAAGAAAAAACTTCCGTTAAGCTGGCCCATAAGCCCCCTCTCGAATCGTTTAAAAAAACCAATTCTCCATTACACCAGCTTTACATATGCAGGTACCTTAATTTTTGTAATAGCACAGGTATTTGACTCTATTTTAATTCCATCGGTTCTACAAAATGCGTTAGCGCAATTAGCGATTTACTCATTGGCTCAAAATATGGCCTCTATGCTTCAGGCACCGCAGCGCGGAATTATTGCAGCATCAATGGAGCCGCTGACCAGTGCCTGGAAAGAAAAAGACAAGTCGACTTTGCTACGGATTTACCAGCGCTCTTCGATAAATCTTTTTTTATTTGGTGCTTGCTTCTTTGGATTATTTGTAATTAACTACCAAGATGCCATACTAACATTAGATTTAAAACCGGCTTTTCTTAGTGGTTACATTGTATTTATTTTGTTAGGGCTAACCCGGTTAATTGACATGGGCACTGGCATTAATTCCCAAATAATTATTACTTCTCCTCGTTGGCGATTTGAATTTACAAGTGGAATTCTGCTACTCTTATGCATGCTGCCACTAAGCTACTTTCTAACCCTCTCGTATGGTATAATTGGAACCGCTCTGGCCCAATTGATTTCCATCACCATTTATAATTGCATTAGGTTACTTTTTCTATGGTATAAATTCAAACTGCAGCCATTCACGCATGCAACTATTAAGGCAATGCTGCTGTTTGCCATTCTAACAATAAGTATCCATTATATTTTTGCAGATCAACAGGGTTGGTCTTCGTTAGCAGGAAGAAGCATTTTGTATTTAGTTATTGCAGCGACAGGCGTATACTTTCTTAACCTATCCCCTGACATTAAGCAGGTAATCCATACAATTAATAAAAGATTATTCAAAAGCTGATTCCGACACTGTGGCCATAGGCACCCTTCTGGCACCTACAAAACGGCTAGAGAAGTAAGGTTCGTTTCGACTACTCACCATCACACCATTACTTGATGAGGCATGTACAAACTTATTATTGCCTAGGTAGATTCCAACATGAGAAACAGAACGACCCCTAGTTCGAAAAAATAGCAAATCTCCAATTTGGATTTCTCCCTTATCCACCTTTTGGCATTGCTGAAATTGTTCACTACAAGTACGTGGCAGTCGGATTCCAGCATAGGTTGAGAGCACAGAAGCCGTAAAGGCAGAGCAATCAATGCCTTGCTGAGAGGTTCCCCCTCTTCTATATCGAACACCCATCCATGGATCAATTGCCGCTAAAAGTTTGGAATCAGGTAGCGAAAACAAGTCTTGTTCAAGTAATACAGAAAACTTCATCTGCAGGGCAGATACTACGCCTTCTTTGGAGGTAGAAGCTGGGGATAACAGACTTGGGCTTATGGGAACTTCTACTAATGCGACAGGTGAAGTGGCTGGGAAAGTCAAGGGGGAAGAATTCTTCAGGGCCCACCGAGGCTGTTGATTATTTTTCTCAACTTGTTTGATGGGAAGAGCATCCATGAAAACGGGTGGCTGATAAGTAGTGGTTATTGCCATCTGCGTGGAGCGTTCGGCTTGTTCTACCTTCAAAACCGGCAGTTTACCCTTTAAATTTTGAACAACGGTACATCCAGATAATAGCAGCCCTACGTATAGGAGCCCAGGAAAAATATGGGAAAAATGTTGCCGCAAGGTGGACTAGTGAATGATTTTGCAAAGGTAACTAAATTAGCTACTTTGCTAACCCGCTATGCAGTTTTCTCACCTACACGTTCATACGCAATATTCGTTATTGGATGGTGCCGCATCCATTCCCCTACTGTACCAAAAAGCAATTAGTAACCAGATGCCAGCTATGGCAATCAGTGATCACGGCAATATGTTTGGTGTTTTTGAATTTGTTGCCGAGGCTCATAAAAATAGAGATGCTAATGGAAAGTTAAAAGTTAAACCAATTGTCGGTTGCGAGTTTTACCTCACGGAAAATAGACATCAAAAAACCTTCACCAAGGAGCAGCGCGACAAGCGAATGCACCAGATATTGTTGGCCAAAAATGAAGAAGGATACCGAAATCTAATCAAACTAACCTCATTGGGTTTTGTTGAAGGAATGTATGGAAAGTATCCGCGTATTGATAAAGAGCTCATTCAAAAATACCATCTAGGTCTCATTGCTACCACTTGTTGTTTGGGAGCATCGGTGCCACAAGCCATTTTAAGGAAGGGAGAAGAGGAAGCAGAGAACGAATTCAAATGGTGGTTGAACATATTTCAGGAAGACTTTTACGTAGAGTTACAACGACACGGCATGGCAGAACAGGACAGAGTCAATGAAGTACTATTACGTTTCGCAAAAAAATATAAAGTCAAAGTAATTGCCAGTAATGATAGCCACTATGTAGAACAAGATGACTTTACCGCACACGACATTCTACTTTGTATAAATACTGGCGAAAAGCTTGCAACGCCTGCAATCCGTGATTTTGCCGACGATGATATCAATATCAAGGACAAACGATTTGCCTTTCCTAATGATCAGTTCTTTTTCAAAACAAAAGAAGAAATGGCCAAGGCATTTGCTGATATCCCAGAGGCCTTAGATAATACGAATGAAATTGTAGACAAGGTAGATCCGCTGAATCTGACTCGAGATATTTTACTCCCAAACTTTCCTGTTGAGAAAAGATTTCAAATTCATACCAAAGAGGAGATTATTGGAAAGAATAAAATATCGCCCGACGCTAATAACCAATGGGAATATTTAAAATATATCACCTACGAAGGGGCGAGCAGACGATACACTACAGTGACGCCTGAGATAAAAGAGCGAATTGAATTTGAATTGTTCACAGTCAAAACAATGGGATTCGCTGGATATTTCCTTATCGTTAGCGACTTTATCAGAGCAGGTCGTGAAAAAGGAGTTTTCATTGGGCCCGGACGTGGTTCAGCGGCCGGCTCAGTAGTTGCCTATTGTATTGGCATTACCAATATAGACCCCATTAAATACAACTTACTTTTTGAGCGATTTTTAAACCCGGATCGTAAGTCCATGCCTGATATCGACACAGACTTCGATGACGAAGGCAGACAAAGAGTAATTGACTACGTTGTAGAAAAATATGGCAAGAACCAGGTAGCGCAAATTATTACCTATGGTACGATGGCAGCAAAGATGAGTATCAAAGATGTTGCCCGTGTTATGGATATGCCCCTACCCGAATCAAATGCACTTGCAAAACTTATTCCTGAAAAACCAGGAATCGAGCTAAGACGGGTGTTACACGCTCCCTTGAAATCAAAAGAAGGAGAAAAATCACTTGAAGAAAAGGAGGCGCTTTCGAATGACGAGTTGGAAAATGTGAAAAAACTGAGAGAGCTTTACAAACAACCCGCTACTCCTGCCGGCCGTGTACTTCGCGAAGCAGAGCGACTAGAGGGATCCGTTCGTAATACGGGCATCCATGCAGCAGGTATCATTATTGCACCAACTGATTTAACAGACCTGATCCCTATTGCTACAGCCAAAGACTCACCACTTTGGGTTACACAAATTGAGGGAAATGATATTGAAAGTGCGGGCATTATCAAGATGGACTTTCTGGGTTTAAAGACACTTTCAATTATCAAAAATGCACTTGCACTAATTAAGCAATTACACAACGTTGAGATTGATATTGATAAAATTCCCCTAGACGATTCTAAAACATATTCGCTCTATCAACAAGGCTCTACGATTGGAACTTTTCAGTTCGAAAGCCCTGGAATGCAAAAATATTTGCGAGAACTAAAACCGGATCAATTCGAGGATTTGATTGCCATGAACGCCCTGTATAGACCGGGTCCTATGGCCTATATCCCCAACTATATAGACCGCAAACACGGACGCGAAGCAATCAGTTACGACCTACCAGAGATGCAAGAATTTCTGGAGGAAACCTATGGCATTACGGTTTATCAAGAGCAGGTGATGTTATTGGCACAAAAAATAGCAGGCTTCAGCAAAGGAGACGCAGACGTACTTCGAAAAGCCATGGGTAAGAAGAACAGGGAAACACTGGACAAGATGAAGAAGCAGTTTATCGAAGGTGCCACCGCCAACTTGTTGCCAGCTGAACGACTGGAAAAAATCTGGTCTGATTGGGAAGCCTTTGCGCAATACGCTTTCAACAAATCACATTCGACCTGCTATGCATATGTTGCTTACCAAACGGCTTACTTAAAAGCCCACTACCCTGCCGAATACATGTCGGCAGTACTCAATAATGCAGGTAGCATTGAAAAAATTACTTTTTTCATGGAAGAGAGTAGACGCATGGGAATTAATGTACTGGGGCCTGACATCAATGAATCCTTAAAAGGGTTCGCCGTAAATAAAAAAGGGGAAATACGATTTGGACTTGGTGGCCTCAAAGGAGTTGGTGAAGCAGCCGTAGAGAATATCATCGAAGAACGAAACAAGAAAGGGCCATTCAAAGATATTTTTGACTTTATTAAAAGAATTAACCAGCGATCAGTTAATAAAAAAACATTGGAGAGTTTGGCTTATGCAGGCAGCTTTGATTGCTTTACCTCCCTGCATCGTGCACAGTATTTTACTGTTGCCTCAGGGGAAGATGTAACAGGGCTTGAAAAAATAATGCGATATGGTCAGGTCATGGGACAGCAGCAAGCAAGCGCAGCTAATACACTTTTTGGTGACCTACCAGTTACCATGGAAATTCCTCCACCACGCATGTTAGATGTAGCCCCCTGGCCACTTGTGGTACAACTTGATCATGAAAAAGAAGTAACGGGGATTTACTTAAGCGGCCATCCCTTGGATAATTACAAATTTGAAATTCAACATTACGGAGTCACTGCTATCCGTGATTTTCTTCAGTTTAGGAATACTATTCGGGAGCAATCAAATCCTGGCAGGCCATTCCGCCTAGTAGGATTGGTTGCTGACGCACAACACCGAATTGCTAAAAGTGGCAATAAGTATGGTAATTTTATTATTGAGGACTACACGGGCAAAATGGAGTTCCCGCTATTCAGCGACGATTATCTCAAAATTTCGCCACTACTTCAAGCAGGAAGCACTGTACTGATAAACGGATTTCTGAAACAGCGCTACAATCGTGACGAATTTGAGTTTAAAGTAATGGGGGTAACACTTGCCGAAACAATGATTGCAAGCCTGACAAGATTGTTACAAATTGATGTAAGACCACAAGACATTACGCAAGAGATGATCCTGTTTTTGGAAAAGTATTTTAAGAAAAATCCGGGAAGAACTACTTTTAAATTTGCCCTAACTGACGATCGTAATACATTAAATACCAGCCTTATATCAACTTCGCAAGGAATTGAAATGAGCGCAGAACTAATTCAATTTTTAAATAATAACCCCAGTCTTCAAGTTTCTGTACAAACCATCTAGCCTGACAACTTTTACACAAGTAATGCCAATCGGTCAAGAAGATTTGTGCTGGAACTAAATTTGCAATTCACATTCTAAATAAACTAAAAATGGCAAAAGAATTTACAGACGCTAATTTTCAATCAGACGTGCTCGAATCCGATAAACTCTGTGTAGTGGACTTCTGGGCGGAGTGGTGCGGGCCCTGCCGCGCTATAGGACCCGTTATCGAAGAACTCGCAAAAGAATACGACGGTAAAGTAAATATTGGGAAGTTAAATGTAGATCACAATCCATCAGTCTCCATGAATTATGGCATTACCTCCATACCTGCTATTCTATTTATCAAAAACGGACAGGTAGTAGATAAGCTAGTAGGTGCACAGCCCAAAGCTAACTTTGTAAAAAAGATAGAAACACACGCTTAATAAATTGAAATAATAAAAAGCCTGCTTTACTCAAAGCAGGCTTTTTTATTTGTTACATTGAAATTTTCTATTTAGAAATAGTTTCGCTCACCGTATGGCGATGCTTAAATAAAAAAGCAAACAAAATTGCAACCACCAAGGAGTATCCTGCAAAGGATAGCCAAATTTCCCGCCAATTCATAGATTGATCAGGATTGGTAAAGTAGTGCTGTATTACCAATCCGCTAATAGTACTTCCCAACCAGGCTCCAAAGCCATTTGACATCATCATAAATATCCCTTGCGCGGAAGCACGAATAGAAGGAGAAACCTGTGTGTCGACAAATAAAGAACCGGAAATATTAAAAAAATCAAAAGCCATTCCATACACAATACATGATAAAATGATCATCCAAAGCCCTTCTCCAGGATCCCCAAATGCAAACAGTCCAAAACGGAATACCCATGCGATCATGCTAAAAAGCATAACTGATTTAATTCCAAAACGGCGGAGAAAAAAGGGAATTGCAAGAATGAATAAAGTTTCTGACATCTGTGAAATAGACATGATGATTGCCGGATATTGAACAGCAATACTGCTTTTAAATTCTTCTACCTTATCAAAATCATGCAAAAATGTATCCCCATAGGCATTGGTCAACTGCAAGGCTGCGCCAAGTAGCATAGCAAATATGAAAAAGAGGGCCATTTTATAATTCCTAAAAAGGGAAAAGGCCTGTAACCCTAATAAGGAAGATAAAGAGGTAGATTTTGTTTGTGCGGATTTGGGAGGACACGCTGGTAAAGAAAATGCATACACTCCTAAAATTAAAGAAGCTGCTCCCGCTACATAAAATTGCAAGGCTGAGGTTTCCCATTTGAGTAAACTAACAACCCACATAGCTACAATGAACCCAACTGTGCCCCAAACGCGAATTGGCGGGAACTCCTTAACAATATCCTTGCCGGCACTTACAATAACCGTATAAGAAACTGTATTAGCTAAGGAAATTGTAGGCATATAAAACAACATATAAAGAAGAAGAACCCAATAAAATTGTCCTGGATCATTTACCTGCGGTAAATAAAAAAGCACAATGGCCCCCACCAGATGACAAAGCCCTAGTAACCGTTCTGCATTCAGATAGCGGTCAGCGACAATACCAGCCAAGGCTGGCATGAAAATGGCAGATAGCCCCATGGTGGAAAATATAGCCCCAAACTCGGCTCCACTCCATTGTCGGTTCTGAAACCAATAGGCGCCAACTGTAATAAGCCAGGATCCCCAAATAAAAAATTCCAGGAAGCTTAAAATTGTAAGTCTGATTCGTGGTGTCATAGTAGAAAGGTAAGGAATTAATACCTTTGCGGCACTCTTTTAAGCTATAATGACCCATACTCATTCCACCTCCCCCGCCCTGCGAGCAATCGCAGAAAAAGTAAACAATCAAATCCGTATTACAGATCAGGATTGCCAATTACTTTTTGAAGAGGCTAGCCTTGGATTTGTTGGCACTTTAGCCAATCAAATTCGTGAAAGCAAAAACGGAAACCGAGTATATTTTAACCGCAATTTTCATATAGAGCCAACCAATGTTTGTGTTTTTAGTTGCCAGTTCTGTGCCTATAGTCGTCTTTACGCAAACAGAGAAGAAGGCTGGGAATTGAGTATCGAACAAATGCTTCATTTGGTAAAAAAATATGATGGCATCCCTGTCACGGAAGTTCATATTGTAGGAGGTGTTCATCCCAAGATGAATCTAACTTTCTTCAAAGAATTATTAGCCGCTATCAAAGCACATCGCCCTGGATTACACATCAAAGCTTTCACAGCTGTAGAATTTGACTATATGTTTCGCAAAGCAGGCTTATCAGTGGAGGAAGGACTGAAAACCTTGATAGCAGCAGGCCTTGATTCAATACCGGGAGGTGGGGCAGAAATTTTTCATCCAGAGATCAGAGAAAAGATTTGCAAGGATAAAGTTAATGCGGAGGGATGGCTTGCTATCCATGAAACGGCACACCAATTAGGCATTCCCTCCAATGCAACGATGCTTTATGGACATATAGAATCCTACAAACATCGTATTGACCACATGCATAGACTAAGAGCATTGCAAGATAGAACAGGAGGATTCAACACATTTATCCCACTAAAGTTTAGGAACAAGGATAATGATATGAGCCATGTCACAGAAAGCACTCTCATAGAGGATATGCGGATGTATGCTATAGCTCGAATTTATTTGGACAACTTCTCACACCTGAAAGCCTACTGGCCCATGCTGGGTCGCCAAAACGCGCAACTGTCTTTGAGTTTTGGCGTTGATGATATCGATGGTACTATAGATGATTCGACTAAAATATACAGCATGGCAGGCTCAGAAGAGCAAAGCCCCACACTGACCACCAATGAACTGGTTGATTTAATTAGGCAAGCAGGCAGAGACCCAATAGAAAGAGATACGATTTACAATGTAGTAAACGACTTTAGCATTCAGGTAAACTAAGGGGTACATTGATTGCAAGCCCTCCATCCGCAGTTTCCTTGTACTTATGATTCATATCTTTTGCAGTATCCCACATTGTTCTAATTACTGCATCCAATGAAACCTTTGCCAGATCAGGTGTACTTTGCAATGCAAGCTGAGAAGCCGTTATTGCTTTGATTGCCCCCATCGTATTACGCTCAATACACGGAACCTGCACAAGTCCTCCGATTGGATCACATGTTAAACCAAGGTGATGCTCCATGGCAATTTCAGCTGCCATCAACACTTGTCGCTGCGTACCGCCCATTACCTCCGTTAGTCCAGCAGCTGCCATAGCTGCTGATACACCAATCTCGGCCTGACATCCTCCCATCGCGGCAGACAGCGTTGCACCTTGTTTAAAAACAATTCCAATTGCGGCAGCAGTTAGCAAAAAAGAAGTAATTGACTTTTCAGACTCAGGTTCACAAAAAATTAGAAAATACTGTAACACGGCAGGTACTACTCCCGCTGCACCATTGGTAGGCGCAGTCACTACTCTACCAAAAGAAGCATTCTCCTCATTCACCGCTAAGGCAAAGCAACTCACCCAATCTAATGTATAATTAAAGCTACGACCACCAGCCGCAATAGATTCTATCCACGTCTCATATGTAGTATAAGTCTGTCCTTTCAGTAATTTTTTATTTAGCTCCGCCGCTCTTCGAATCACTTCCAACCCACCAGGCAATACTCCTTGGGTATGACAACCCTTGAACATACAATCACGCATCACAGACCAAATCTGCAATGATTGATCGATGGTTTGTTGTTCACTACGCCAAGCCATCTCATTTTCCATCATAATTTCATGAATCGAGAGCCCCGTTTTCATACACCAATGTTGCAATTCCTGAGCGTTGGAAAAGGGGAATGCCAGCTCAACTTTCTTTAATAATTTTTCCTCTTCGTCCTCTTGCACTACAAATCCACCACCTACTGAATAATACGTTTTAGAAAAATTAGTTCCGTCGGTCAGCTTTACTAAAAATGAAAGCGCATTAGAGTGAAACGGAAGTGATTCAGTAATCAGATAGTCGATATCCTCCTGCGGAGAAAAGGAAATCTCATGTACCCCCCCAAGAAAAAGACTATTCTGTAAACTAATCGTATGTAATTGCGCTTCGATTTGTTCCGTAGGAAAGGTGACAGGATCAGCACCCAATAAGCCCATTTGCACTGCCGTTCCCGTTCCATGACCTTTACCGGTTTTAGCAAGTGACCCATATAAAAGAACCCTTACTGAGGAAACTAGTTGAAGCTGATTTTTATCTCTCAAATAATCAAGCAAAGCCAATGCAGCTCTCCAGGGACCCAATGTATGCGAACTGGAAGGGCCTATCCCAATTTTAAAAATGTCAAAGGCCGATATCACCTCATTTGACATAACTGAATAATTTAAAGTACATCTACAAGTTCAACTTCAAAATAAAGGACCGAATCTCCTGGGATAGATCCGGCTGCATTACAACCATAAGCAAGTGAGGAAGGAATGATGAGACGGATTACACCTCCTTTTTTAATTAGAGGAAGTCCCAACTGCCAGCCTGCAATTACCTGCCCCAGTAAAAACTGAACGGGTACACCAGTATTTGAATCGAAAATTGTTCCATTCATCAACTTTCCTGTGTAACGAACGGAAACACGTGAAGTAAGTGCAGGGGTTAATCCACTGCCAGGATTTACAATTTGATACAACATACCGCTGCTATGCGTTTGAACGGTCAACCCGTTTGTGGTAGCAAAACTTTGCATCGTAGCAACTTCACTGGCAACCGTTTTGGGGGTGCAGGCTGTTTCTTTATTACAACTAATTATTAGGCTTACCACAAATACAGGGAGAAGAAAAAATAATTTACGCATAGCTGTTTTTTAAAAAGATTGACGGTTTATGAGTTCCTGATATCGCTGTTCATTCATATCCCATTGATGACGTGCGGAAAATATTACAATGAACAAAACTATTGCGATAGCAGCAAAAACAAGCACGAGAATTAAAGATGACTGTTCGCGAAAAAGTACCATTTGCGCACGACCATACCATCCTGAAAAAAGACTGGCGACCGTTGCGAGAACCAGGCTAACCCCTAGTGGCAAGCCCACAGACAACTGCCGAACCCAGCGTTTTTTAGCCACCCTATTTTTATTCCAAAAATCAATAAACGCTTTATCCTGTTCAGTTAACATGGATTGTAAAGTTAGGTCAACTGAATCGATGAAGTCAAAGAAAAACCCCGCTTTTGCGGGGTTGAGAGGTCCCGAGCGGATTCGAACCGCTGTAGGAGCTTTTGCAGAGCTCTGCCTAGCCACTCGGCCACAGGACCCTGTAGGGGACAGCGAAAATAAGCAGTATTTTTGAAATCCTATGAATCCAATAGCCGCATCGGAATTAATCTTAAATAGCAGAGGCGCTGTCTATCATCTTGATCTCCGTCCGGAGGAATTAGCCCCTACTGTTATTACGGTTGGCGACCCCGATCGAGTAAAAGCAGTAAGCCGATATTTTGATCGCATAGAATTCACTTGTCAACATAGAGAGTTTATTACGCATACCGGATTTGTCGGATCAAAAAGAATTACAGTGTTGTCATCTGGAATTGGACCCGACAATATAGACATTGTGCTGAACGAATTAGATGCATTAGTCAACATCGACTTAGCAACACGACGTCCAAAAGAGAAATTATCCAGCCTTCAGATTATCCGACTAGGAACTTCAGGTTCATTACAAGCAGATATCCCTGTTAATAGCTTTGTAGCCTCAACACATGGCCTAGGCATTGATAACCTTTTACACTTCTACCGCTTGAATCAAAATGAGGAAGAATCTTTGCTGATTCAATCCTTTTTAGCACAGACACAACTACAACATCAAACGGGCCAGCCCTATATCAGTGCCGCTTCTGGTTCACTATTGAAGCATTTTACAACAAATTTTTACAAGGGAATCACAGTTACTTGTCCTGGCTTTTATGGCCCGCAAGGCAGAGTGCTAAGACTTGGACTAAATAACCCGTCATTAATTAACAGACTCACTGATTTCAAATATGGGGCACACCGAATTACTAATTTTGAAATGGAAACAGCCGCCATTTACGGCTTAAGCCGCTTGATGGGACATCAATGCCTAGCGCTAAATGTTATTGTAGCAAACCGCATGACACAAACATTTAGCGACAATGCGCCACTGCATATAGACCGTCTGATACAACAGTTCTTAACTACATTCTCTGAATCATTTTCATGATCCTACATTTTGAAAAGTACCAAGGCACTGGGAACGATTTTATTATTGCCGACAACCGAGATCAATCGTTAAACGCATTATCGACCGATAACATACATCGTCTCTGTGATCGACATCGGGGCATTGGCGCAGACGGACTCATGCTGTTGCAAGAAAAGGATGGGTATGACTTTGAAATGAAATATTACAATGCAGATGGTAACGAAGGGAGTATGTGTGGCAACGGAGGGCGCTGTATTACACTATTTGCAAAGAAAATAGGGATCAATAAAGAGCACTTCAAATTCTTGGCTTCCGACGGCCCACATGAAGCCCATATTCGATCGGCAAATTATGTAGCACTACGAATGAGGGATGTCAACCAGATTCAAGAACAGAAGGGTGATTTTATTTTAGATACGGGATCCCCACATTTAGTTCGTTTTGTCCGGGGAATACAGCAACTGGATGTAGTTAAAGAAGGAAGAGCGATTCGTTATAGTAAAGATTTTGCTACAAATGGAATCAACGTAAACTTTATTGAGTTGGAAAAAGATGAAGAATCGCTTCAGATCAGAACCTATGAAAGAGGGGTAGAAAATGAGACTCTTTCCTGTGGTACTGGGGCTACTGCAGCTGCCCTCATTTGTTATCAAAATGAAAATGGCTTCAATGAAGTTACTGTTAAAACTAGGGGGGGTACACTTCAAATCGAATACAACAAAATAGCAGACAAACAATTCAACAATATATGGCTATGTGGTCCAGCTCACAACGTATTTGAAGGCGCCATAAACTTGTCAACATTATAGTATGAGCAAGATTTCAGTTCGTGTTTATGGGGTTTTAAGGGACGAACAGGGACGTGTCTTGGTAAGTGACGAGAAAATCAGAGGCGATCTATTCACCAAATTCCCAGGCGGAGGCCTTGAATTTGGCGAAGGAACTCGCGATTGCTTGGTTCGTGAATTAAAAGAGGAACTCAATCTCAGCGTTCAAGCAGATGATCACATTTATACTACTGACTTTTTCCAACGCTCTGCTTTCAATGAAGCCCATCAAATTCTTTCAATTTATTATGGACTAATAGCATTGGAACCGCTCAATATAGATCTCGATAAAAAACCATTTACTTTTACTGAAGAGTCAATAGCATCCTATGCAGCAACGCAACAAATGGAATCTTTCCGACTCATTCCATGGGAACAATTTAATGCGGAGGCAATGAGTCTTCCGATCGATAAAGTTGTTGCTACCCTACTCAAAAGTCGCTATTAATCACCCATTGCTGCATTCTTCATAGCCTCCGCCTGCTCCTTTCCTAGATAGCCCTCAATCAAGCCATGTACGAGGTAAATTACAGGAGTCATTAACAAGGCAACTGAAAATTTGTATAAGTAATTGACAAAACCTACTGCAAGAAACAAAGAAAAAGGCCAAACAAAATCTCCCCCCTGCTGGCTATAGCGAGTTCCAATGTAAAAAGCGATGAATAGAACTACAAAACTGTCCAAAAACTGTGATACAAGGGTAGAGCCCGTAGCCCGAAGCCATATATATTTTTCACCAGTCCACTTCTTGATACGATGAAAAATAAAAACATCGACAAGTTGCCCTACTAAAAAAGCAGTTAAAGATCCAATGATTATAAAGCTCCCCTGCCCCAGTACACTTTGATAAGCCAATTGCATATTAGGAACACCACTTCCCTGTTTACCGGTCACAAAAAAATCAGCAGGGGCTAACCAGATCGCTCCAGTAAATAAAAGGAAAGCAAATGCTATCAATCCTGCCGTCATCCAGGATAAAAAACGAACACCACGCTGACCATAATATTCGTTAATAATATCGGTCAAAATAAAGACCACGGGCCAAAGTAACACCCCAGCAGTTAGGTTAAAGGATAGGCTATTGCCTAATACCCTTACCTGAAGAGGCTCGAATCCAAGGCTCTTTTCAAGGGAAAAAATCTTAACCCCAATAATTTCTGCGATTAAGGCATTGGCAACAAAAAAGCCAGCCAGTACCAGAAACAAGCGGGTACTTTTATCCCGGAGTATAGTGTGAATCATAGTTGTTTTTAGGTTCCATGAAAATAGCATTATTTTGAGACCAAACTTTGTTACATGCCTGGCAAATTATTCAAACTATTTCTTCCTCATGTGGGGGTGCTAGCCTTTTTCATTCTCACCGCTGCCATTTTTTGCAGACCAGCACTCGAAGGAGGACAGCTCAATCAACATGATAATGTAAGCTGGAAAGGAATGGCTCAAAATGCATTCGAGTACAAAGCGGCAAAAGGGCATTTTCCACTTTGGAATCCCAACTTATTTGGCGGAATGCCCAACTATCAAATTGCAATGGAGGGTGAGTCAGCATTACCCAACTTGATACAGATTTTCTCATTGGGCCTTCCAAAGCCAATGAACTTCTTTTTCTTAGCTTGTTTATTTTTTTATTTTCTCGCGCTGAGTATTGGAGCCTCCCCATTAATTGGAGCCACTCTTTCACTCGCTTATGCTTTCTCCACTTACAACCCCGTAATAATAGCAGCTGGTCATGACACACAAATGATTGCCACAGCTTGTATGCCACTACTTTTAGCTGGGTTACTACTTGTCTATAACAAATCCTATTGGCTGGGCCTATCTGTTACAACATTAGGGGCTCACATGCTGATAGCAGCTAATCACCTTCAAATAACATACTACTTTTTACTAATCGCTATTCTGCTCACCGTATCATATACAATTGGTTGGATTAGAAATAAAGAATGGAATCATCTTGGCCGTGCTGCTATAATCACCCTTCTTGCAGCAATACTGGCTATAGCCGGTAATGCCCTTATCCTTTGGACATCTGCAGAGTATAGTAAGTTTACGATGCGCGGCGGCAAGGAAGTGAGTATCACTGCGGAAACGGTAAAAAGCACCAAAACTGTGGGGCTTGATACAAGCTATGCATTCGAATACAGCTTAGGTAACCGCGAATCGCTGACACTTTTGTTGCCCAATGCATTTGGTGGTGGAAATAGCCGTAATCTGGAAGAGGGATCCCCCGTTGCCAAAAAATTAATTGCAGCAGGAATTGATGAAGGTAATGCTGAGCAACTGGCACAAAGCTTACCTCAATATTGGGGGAAACTACCCTATACGGCCGGCCCAGCTTATGTAGGAATATTACTTTTTGTATTGGGCCTACTTGGTTTTTTCTTGAATCGTGGTGCCTTGTCAAATGGAGCATTAGCATTTACCTTGCTGGGAGTATTTATTTCATGGGGAAAAAACTTCCCCGCTTTCAACTTATTTCTATTCGAGTATTTACCCCTCTTTAATAAATTCAGAGCACCATCCATGGCACAGGTAATTCCTCAATTAGGATTAGCCGTGTCCACACTTTTGCTATTGGTAAATATTTTCCAAGGTAAAATTGAATTATTCACTAAAAAAACACTACTAGTAATCAGCAGTCTTTTTGGAATTTTATTGCTGCTGTGGATCCTACAAGATTATAGCGCTCCCATTGATGAGCAAATAATAAATGCCTACTCAGACAAAAACGGTTCCGACCAACTAGCCAGAACAATTATTGCAGGACTACAAGAAACTCGAAGCAATTTGTTTGGGGCAGCCCTCTTACGCGCTATTCTATTAACCAGTTTGTTGGGAGGACTTCTATGGGCCTTTACAAAAAAATGGCTCTCCCCTGTATTTGCCTTAGGATTGATTTTAGTAGTCTCTACAGCAGAAATCATGCTTGTAAGCCAAGGCTATTTAAATGAAGAAATGTACATGTCTGCAGATGAATATGGTGCAACAAATTTTACAGCCAGCCCTATTGATCAGGAAATATTAAAAGATAAGGACGCCAGCTACAGGGTATTAAATTTGGCAACAAG
>SXGQ01373083.1_pt1 | contig 19620 bp, 16 predicted proteins | sample 3178371 | NCBI WGS metagenome assembly SXGQ01 (sample SAMN11356859, study PRJNA531348) | freshwater metagenome | isolation source: freshwater sample F1-20 | place: China: Fuxian Lake, Yuxi | collected 2017-12-25 | reverse complement strand
GTAGGTTTTGGAGAGTGAATTGCAGACGATGACGCGCTCTGCCGCACCGGGAAGCGAGTGCATGTACACGTGCTCGTGCGGTGCATAGACGATGTGCTCGTAGGGCTCGTCGGTGATCACATAGGCGTCGTGCTTCTCGGCGAGGCGCAGGATCTCGAGCAGCTCCGCCCGGGTGAAGACCTTGCCCGTCGGGTTGGAGGGGTTGCAGACGATGATGGCCTTGGGCTTCTGTTCGAAAGCCTTCGCGAGCTCGTCGGGGTCGAAGCCGAAGTGTGGCGCCCGCAGCGGCACAAAGATCGGCTGCGCACCCGAAAGGATGGCGTCGGCGGCGTAGTTCTCGTAGAACGGCGAGAAGACGATGACCTTATCGCCGGGGTCGCACGCCGTCATCATCGCGCACATCATCGCCTCGGTGCTGCCGCAGGTGACCACGAAGTGTTGGTCGGGGTCCAGCTGCAGGCCGGAGAAACGGTTGACCTTCGCCGCCAGCGCCTGCCGGAAGCGCGGGGCGCCCCACGTCACCGCGTATTGGTGGAAAGGGCCGCGCGTGGCGCGTTCCAAGGCCGCCAGCAAAGCCTCCGGCGGGTCGAAGTCCGGGAAGCCCTGGGAGAGGTTGATCGCCCCGTGTTGGTTGGCCAAACGCGTCATCCCGCGGATGACGGATTCGGTGAAGCCGGACAGACGACGGGCGGTGGAAGGCATGCCGCGACTATGGTGGCCGTCGGTGGAGTGCCAAAGCGAAAAGGGGCGCCCACAAACCCCTGTCCCCCGTGCCCTTTCCGATTTGTCCCCGCGCGGCCGCTTACCCGACGATCTTCTTGTACGGCTCGCCCTCGTTTTGCGTCGGGCGTTCGGGGCGACCTTTGTAGCGGTAGGTCAGGCCCATGTTATCGATCCCGAGCAGCCAAAGGATGGTCGCGTGGAGGTCATGGACATGCAGCGGGGTATCGACGGCGCGCAGGCCGAGGTCGTCGGTGCTGCCGATGGTCCGGCCGCCTTGGACCCCGCCGCCCGCCATCCACATGGTGAAGCCCGTCGGGTTATGGTCGCGACCGTCGCCTTTCTCGGACATCGGGGTGCGTCCGAATTCGCCGCCCCAGACAACGAGGGTGTCCTCGAGCAACCCGCGGGCTTTGAGGTCCTTGAGCAGTCCGGCGACCGGCTTATCCATCGAGGCGCAGAGGCCGGCGTGGTTGGACTCAATCTTGGAGTGGGCGTCCCACTTGGAGCCGGCCCCGTGGTAGATCTGCACAAAGCGCACGCCTTGTTCGACCATGCGGCGGGAGAGGAGGCAGAGGCGCCCCATGCCTTCGGTGGTCTTATCGTCGAGCCCGTAGAGTTTGCGGGTGGCCTCCGTCTCGCCGGTGAGGTCGACGACCCCAGGGGCCTCGGCCTGCATCCGCGCGGCCATCTCATAACCCGCGAGGCGGGCACCGAGTTCGGAGCGGTCCGGGTAGCGGGCGGCGAAGTCCCGGTTGACGCTGTTGATCAACCGGAGCTTCGATTTCTGCAGGTCGGCGCTGACGGCTTCCGGGGTGTTGAGGTTGGGGATGGGTTCGGAGCCGCCGGTGAGGCGGACGCCTTGGTAGCCCGCGGGCATGAAGCCGGCGCCCCAGTTGCGCGGGCCGTTGATGACGCTGCTCTGGTTGTCCTGCATGACGATAAACGCCGGCAGGTTGCGGTTCTCGGAGCCGATCCCGTAATTGATCCACGAGCCCAGCGAGGGCTTGCCCGCGAGGATCGAGCCGGTGTTCATCTGGCACACGCCGGCGGAGTGGTTGATGCCGTCGGCCTTGCAGGAGCGAATGACCGCGAGGTCGTCGGCGCACGAGGCGATGTGCGGAATCCAGTCGGAGAACCATTGGCCCGATTGGCCATGCTGCTTCCATGAGCGTTTGGAGGCGAGGAGCGGCGACTTGGACTCGCCCATGGCGGTGATGACCGACCCGAAGCTTTCCGGCAGGCGTTGCCCCGCGAGTTTGTTCAGCAGCGGCTTCGGGTCGTAGAGGTCCATCTGCGAAGGACCGCCCTCCATGAAGAGGAAGATGACGCTCTTCGCGCGGGGTTTGATCTGGCCGACGCCGGGCTGCAATGGCGTGCCGGGGGCGGGCACGACGATCTCCTTGGCGAGGAGGTCGCTGAAAGCCATGGCGCCGAGGCCAAGGCCGGCGCTGAAGAGGAAGTCGCGTCGCGACGTGCTCGATTCAATCCGATGGCAGCGTGGGTCGTTCATTCGACGTAGAGGAATTCGGAGGAGTTGAGCAGGGCGTGGCACAGCGCCGCCAGGGGCGCGGCGCCACCCTTGGCGTCAGGGGCGGCTTTGACGGCTCCGACGGCGAGGTCGCGGCCCTTGCCGGAAGAGTCGCTGAGGGTGCCGCTCTTGTTCTCGAAGCGCCAGAAACCGAGGGTATCGGGGCGCCGATCTTCGTTCGCGAAGAGCAGCGCCTGGTCGTTGAGGGGGCCCGCGCTGAAGCGAAGGTCGTCGAGCACGCCGTGGAAGGAGCTTTCGGCGTCGGTGCCCTTGCCGCCGAGTTGGATGGTTTGGGTGGCGGTGCGCACGCCCGTGAGGCGGGTGGACACGCGGTCGTGGAGGAGCGGCTCATCGTCGTTGGCGAGGTCCTTGAGGGAGAACGTGACTTCACCCGGGCCGTTCTTGTCGGCAAAACGCACCGCGGCGGCGACGTAATAAGGCTTGTTCATCTCGATCCGCAGGCCGGAGAAATGCACGGCTTCACCGAAGTCATCGCCGAGCAGCGGCCCGAAGGCCTGGAGCACGAGCACGCGCGGGGCGCGGCGGGATTTTTGTCCGGTCACGCCGAACTGCCAGTAGCCGTCGGCCTTGCCCTTGCCGACCTGGGCGGCGATGACGCGGACCGAGCCGGTATCGCTGACCGTGCGTGGCACGATGACGGCCTCGATCGTGAAGCCCCGGGCCAGGTCGACTTCGGTGGCGCCAGAGGCGAGGAACGGCTTGCGATGGCTCGATTCGAGATGGGCGCCTTGGCCGTCGCGGAAGGGGACCTTCTCCGGCTGGAAGTCATTGGCCAAGGCGGCGCTCACGGCCGCGGTGGGCTTCTGGGCCCTGACCTCTTGGAGGAATTTGGCCGCCTGCGCGGCTTCGGGGGCGTTCGGCAAGCGCGCGAAGAGCAACTGGTAGAGCCGTCGCACCTGCGCCGCTTCATCGCCGGGGGCTTCCTTCGTCAGGCGGGCGGCGAGCGCTTCGCCGCGTTTGAGCATGAAGGGGCTATTGAGCAGCAGCAGCGATTGAATCGGCGTCGTGGTCACATCGCGCGAGGAGGCGCTGTTGAACCATTGCGGGGCATCGAAGACGTCGGCGAGCGGGTCGCGGTTGTTGCGCATGATGCGCGTGAAGATGCTGCGGGTCGGTTCGCTGTAGACCACGCTCGGCCCGTTCTGTTTGTCGGCCTGGAGGTCGCCGCCGGCCGCGAAGAGGGCGTCGCGAATCTGTTCCGCTTCCAGCCGCTGCGGCTGGAAGCGCCAGAGCCACGTAGTCTGCGGGTCCTTGAGCTGGCCGGCTTGCGGAGCCGGGTGCGACGAGGAGCGACGGTAGGCGGCGCTCGTGAGGATCAGCCGGTGCAGGGCTTTCTGGTCCCAGCCCTTGGACATGAATTCGGCGGCGAGCCAATCGAGCAGCTCGGGGTGGGAGGGCGGTTCACCGAGGCGGCCCAAGTCGCTCGCGTAGGGCGTGAGCCCGCGGCGGAAACTGAGTTGCCAGAGCCGGTTCATCGCGAGGCGGGCGGTGAAGGGGTTGGACTTGTCGGTCAGCCAGCGGGCCAAGGCGGAGCGGCGTCCGGTGGAGGTACCGTCGGCGATGGGCGTGATCTTGGCGGGCTCGGCCGGGTACTGGCCGCTGAGGACGGTGAGGAAGGCGGGTGGGACGACGGTGTTCTTCTTGGGGATGACCGCATCGAGGCCCTGGGCGCCCGTTTCGCGGACCGACAGGACGAAGGGCGGCTCGTTCGGCTTGAGTTGGTCGTGTTCGGTCAGCTGGCGCTTCAGGTCCGCGTGCTTGACGCTGTCGGTTCCCTTGATCGAACGGTCGAGCCGACCGTATTCGTAGTCGACCTGGCGCCAGGCGAGCGCGGCGATTTGTTGCTCGTAGGGCGTCCGCTGGGCGGCCGGCTTGAGGATCATCGCCTGCACATCATCGGGGAAGATCTCGATGGCCTTCTGGGTGGCGGCCGCGCGGTAGCTTTTCTCCAGCGCGGCGATTTGGTCGCGGATCGCCTGCGTCTTCTGCTCCCACGCCGCGAGCCGGCGGGCATGGTCGGCGGCCGCTTGGTCGGTCCACGCGATCCGGTCTTCGACCGGCACGGTATTGTTGAAGAAACTCCGGAGCGCGTAGTAATCGCGTTGGAGGAGCGGGTCGAACTTGTGGTCGTGGCAACGCGCGCAGTGCATCCCCGCGCCGAGGAACACGTCACCGGTCGTGTCCGTGATGTCGTTCAGGATGTTTTCCCACTGGCCGCGGACGTCGCGGTTGTTGTACTCGTAGATCCAGTGCCGGAGGTAGCCGAGGGCCGTGAGCGCGTCGGGGTCGCCGGGGAAGAGCTCGTCGCCGGCGAGCTGCTCCTGCACGAAGCGGTCGTAAGGCTTGTTCTCATTGTAGGCCTTGATGACGTAATCGCGGTAGCGCCAGGCGGTCGGCCGGAAGTCGTCGATGCGGAAGCCATCGCTATCGGCGTAGCGGACGAGGTCGAGCCACGCGCGGGCCATCCGTTGGCCATAGGCCGGCGAAGCGAGGAGGCGGTCGATGAGCTTTTCGTAGGCTTGCGGGTCGGGGTCTTGGACGAAGGCGGTGACTCCTTCGGGCGAAGGCGGTAGGCCGGTGGCGTCAAAGGATGCGCGGCGGATCAGGATGGCCCGCTCGGCCTCGCCGGCGGCGGTCAGACCCTCTTGGGCGAGGCGTGCATCGATGAAACGGTCGATGGGGTTGCGGGCCAGTCCGGCGGGGAGTTCGGGTCGTTTGACGGGTTGGTAGGCCCACCAAGCTTTTTCTTTCGCCCCGATGGTGCCGGGCAGGTAGCGGTCGGCGCTCGGAGCATTGGTGCGGCTCTGGGGCCAAGGGGCGCCATCCTTCACCCATGCAGTCAGTAACGCCACTTCGTCCTTGGTCAGCCGTTCGCCCTTGGGCGGCATCATCACGTCCGGGTCGACGGACAGGATGTTCTGGAGGAAGAGGCTTTTGCTGGGGTCACCCGGGAGCAGGGCGGCGCCGCCATCGCCCCCGGTGGTCAGGCCAGCGAGGCTATCCATGACCAAGCCGCCCTTGTTCTTGCCGGCGGAGTGGCTATGGCACTTGAAGCAGCGCGCTTCAAGCAACGCGACGGCCTGTTCGGCTTGGGCGTTGTCCGCCGCACGGAGGGTCGGGGTACCGACGGTCAAAACCGTCAGGCCGAGGCCTAGGAGGATGGACAGACGCAAAGGCATCGGGGAAACCCCAATAAGGAGATTATCCTAGAAGACTGCAAGCCGAGCCGAAGCTTCCCTCGGCCTAGCGGTCCTTCATGGGTTAGCCTGCTTCCACTTCGGGTGGTCCTGTTCGAGCAGGTCGCGGGCGTATGCGCCGTACCAGCTGTAACCATTGCGACGTTCGTAGCCGATGTCGGCGAGCGCGGGCTTCGGGATGCCGTCCCGATCGCAGAAGTAGGGCTGGCCGGACTTGAGGTCGTAGAAGCGGGCCCAGAGCGCGGGGGCCTTGGGGTCCTTCACGACGATGCGGTCCTTGCCCTTGGGCGATTTCGGGTCCACGACGGTCTCGATGCGGATGCCGGTCACCTTGCTTTGCTCGAACCAGCGGACCGCGCCGGCGATGGCCGCCTTGATTTCAGGCGTCGGCTTGTCGATGCTCATGAGCAAGCGGGTGATGCCGACCGACTCCGAACCGCTGAAGGAGGCCAGCTCGTAGGAGCGGGCCTGCGTGGGCAGCAAGGTTTGGGCGTCGTGTTGGGCGCACCAGACGGTCGGCTTGCCGTCGACCACGATCTGACATTTCAGGATGCAGGCGATGCCCTTGTCGAAGGCCGTTTGGCATGCGGCGCGCTGCTTGGCTTCGACGAATGCGAAGCGCGCGTCGAGGCTGACTTCGCGGACGAACTCCAGGATACGGACCATGGAGTTGTCGTTGAAGGTCACGTGCCGGTGGTACTGTTTGCTGAGCGGGTAGTACTGGGGCCAGCCGCCATGCGGGTATTGCGCGATAAGCACGTGCGCGAGCCCCTTGTCGAAGGCTTGGCGGTAGACCTCCTCCTTGGTCGCGTTGAACATCCGGGCCAAGAAACGTAGTTCATCGAGGGTCGCGCCATTGTCGAACGTCGCCTGCAGGCTGGCCCGCTTGCCGGTGTAGGGCTTGGTCACCGTGTCCGTGTTCTTGGGCCAACCACCGGAGTCGGCCTGATAGGAAAGGATGATGACCCCCGTTTGCTTGGCTTCGGCGGACGCGTACCAGGCATCGGGCTTCTTGAGGAAGTCGCGGGCGCCTTTTTCGGCGGCGGACGCCCAGGCGGCGCAGGCGAGAGAAAGCAGCAGGGCGAGGCGCATGGGGCTGGGGTTTCTTATGTCGGGATTTCTTCGAGAGTGAAAGACGAAAGCACGGTTGGGTCGTGGCTTGTCAAAGGCGGCGGCGACCCTCATGACCTTCCCGTGCCTGCTTCGCTTCGTTTCATCTTGGCTTCCGCCTCGCCCCGTCGGACGGAACTCCTCCGGGAAGCTGGCCTACCGCATTCGGTCGAAGTCGCGGTGGTCACCGAGCATGAGGATCCCTCGACCGATCCCCGGGTGATGGTCCTGCACAACGCGCGCCTCAAGGCCTTGGCCGTCGCGCGGAAGTTCCCGGCGGCTTTGGTCCTCGGGGCCGATACCACCGTCGCCCTGGCCGACAGCGCCTTGAATAAACCGGCTGATCTGGCCGAGTCGCGGGCGATGTTGCGCCGCCTTTCGGGCCGTGAACATACCGTGCATACCGGCGTCTGCCTCGTCTGCTTGGAGCGTGGGCTGCAGGAAGCGGCGGACATCACCGCTTGGGTGCGCTTCAAGGACTTGAGCGAGGACGACATCTCCCGCTATCAGGCCTTGGTGAACACCTTGGACAAGGCGGGAGCCTATGGCATCCAGGAAGGCCGTGAGATCATCATTGAGGATTACCAACGTCCGATTTCCACCATCATGGGCCTCCCCGTGGAGTATGTGACGCAACGGTTGGAAGGGCTCGGTTTGCGTGAGGTTCTGCAGGCTTGAGCCAGCGATTTCCCACGCCTGACCTTGAAGTCGCGGCGGCGGGTCGTATGGTGGCGGCAGTGCAGGACGACTCGCTCATCGACATTCGCGCCGCCGGTTGGGCGGCGGTGGGGACGGTCGTGCTGCATCTCGTGCTTTTCTTAACCTTACCCAAAACTCTGCAGATGCAGGTCTTGCCGGTTCGTTTGGTCGAGGTTTCCGTGGCCCCCACGGTCATTCCGGAACACCGCCTGCCACCCTCGATGCGTTTGGCCGAAACGAATGCCTTGGCTAACCGCATCGCCCCGAAGGAAACGCCCTTTGTCGCGGCCCGTAATCAAACTGCGGCCCAACCCGTTCCCGAGAAGACCCCGACCCAATCGTCTTTGCCTCGTTCGGTCGGTGAATCGGAGGCGGTACGCATCGCGCAAGCCAAGCCGCGCTCGATTGACGAATCCGAAGTCATGAAGACCGAAGGCACGCCCGGTAGCGCTTCCGCGGTGGCCGGGGCCAAACCGAAAGTCGGCGAAAGCGGGAAGGGCGCGGAAGCGCCGCCTGCTCCGGCCACCAATCCCGACCGTCCACGGGCATCGGTTCCCTCGGGTACGACTGGCCTTCTCCTGCGGAATAACGTCGGCGTCAATAAGGTCGGTACGGTGGCCGTCGACGCACGCTTCAGCAATTACGGCGACTATGCGCAGCGCATGATGGAGGCGATCCAGTCCAGTTGGTGGGACATCATCGACCGCATGCGCCTGGAGTCGGCCGTGCGCGGCACCGTCGTGGTCCGCTTCAAGCTGCATCGCGACGGGAGCATCACCGACGCGACGATCCTTTTCGAGAACGTCCCGCGACTGATGGCCTTGGCCTGTATGGATGCGGTCCAGTCGCCCGCCCCGTTCGATGCTTGGCGCGCCGACATGGTGGCGCTTTTCGGGACGAGCGACGACGTCACCATCACTTTTCATTATCGTTAAACCGCATGGCCGACTTTTCTTGGATTCCTTTCGGACGTGGGGTGAAACTGCTCGCTTCGCATCCCGCCGGCTTGTTGGCGGTGGAGAAGCCGGAAGGCATCTTGGCGCACCCTAACCATGGCGAAGCCGGCGACCGCGAAAGCACCTTGATCCAAGGCAACTATTCGATGGAGGAGGAAGCCTTCCACATCCGGGATGGCGTGGGCGGCATCCGCCGGGTGTATCTCCTGAACCGTTTGGATTCACCGACCAGCGGCGTCCTGCTGCTGAGCCTCGATGCGGGTTTGGCCGATGCGGTGAAGGACCTCTTCGCGAAGTCCAAGGTCGCCAAGAAATACGTCGCCATCGTCAAGGGCCGCGGGCTCCGGCAGCCGCGCGGAACCTGGCAGGATCAGTTGGTGAAGTCCAAGGGCCCGGGTGGGGGCGTGCGTTCGGGCACTTCCCCGGGCGGAGGTGCTCCGGCGGTGACTTTGTATCAATGGGAAAAAGCCGCGGCCGAACCGCTGCCGCTGTCGCTGTTGAAGCTCGAGCCACGGACGGGCCGCACCCATCAGCTGCGCGTCCAGACCGCGGATCATGGACACCCGATTTTGGGCGACCGCACCTATGGCGATTTCGAGTTCAATAAAACCGTTGGTTCGGCCCGTGGGTTCAAGCGGCTCTTCCTGCATGCCTTCTCGACCGAGCTCGAGTTGGAGTGGCAAGGCAAGCCCCTGACCTTCAGCGCGACCTCGCCGATCCCAGCCGAGTTTCACAAGGCCATGGGTGGGCAGGGTGAGGGCACCACCGCCAAGGTACGCAAGCCGATCAAGCCGGGCACGGTGATTTCCCCACGCCTGCGGATCCGGCTCTGAGGCAGTTTATTCCACGCCCCAGGCCTTCTTGAGCACCGCGACGATCTCAGGGTCGTGGGCCTCGAGTTCCTTTCGGTTGTAGGGGAAGAAATCGTTCTGGCCGAAGAAGGCCTCCGTCGTTTCCGAGAAATACTCCATCGGGGTCGTCATGGCGTAGGCCCGGACCCCTTCGGTCAGTTTACCTTCCCAATTCTTGCGGCTGACCTTGTCGTAGGACTTGTTGGCCACGGCCTTGTCGTAGCAGGCCTTGATGGCCGGGTGATTGAAGCCCAGGACCTGGTCATGGTAGGCGTGGGACAGTTCATGGAGCGTGAGGAAGGGCATGCGGAGGACTTCCTTGTCGAGGTTGGCGAGGCCGGAGAACTCGACCCCTTTGACCATCGCGGGGTCGCGGCCATTCAGTTTCAGCCAGCCAGCGCCCGGGTGGTATTCCGCGCCCGCTCCTTTGTTGTAAGGAGGGGACAGCCAAAGCGTGACCTTCTTCATCTGGGCGACCGCCTTTGCCGGGACCAAGCGCTCGATGTCTTCAAGCTGCTTGCCGATGAGCACGAGGCCCTTTTCGGTTTCGGCACGCTTATCGTCGGTCAGCAGTTCGACGCGGATCATCACGGACCAGCCGCGGAGCACACGTGATTCGTAGCGCAGGGCGGAGGCCGCCGTGACGGTCACCGGCTTAGCCGGCGTGAAGGAATCGGCCGAGGATGAGGCCGCGGCCAAGACAAGCAACACGGTGCAAACGAAGAAGCGGGGCATACCTTTCAGGTATATCCCGCTTCTCAGGTCAAGCAAGCCCTCCTTAGCCTTCGCCGTTGGGGTCGTACAGGCCTTGGCGGATCACGAAACGAATGACCCCGGCGACATCGTGTACCCCCAGCTTACGCATCAGGTTGGTGCGATGGTTTTCGGCCGTCTTGGTGCTGATGTTGAGCAGGGCGGCGACTTCCTTGCTGGAATTGCTCTTGGCGAGCAGCACCGCGACCTCGCGTTCCCGGTCGGTCAACGTGATCGCCATCTGGTCGACGCCGGATTCCGAGTTCTTGAGCGCCGTCAGCACCGCCTCGTTGAATTCGGCGCTGAACCACGTTTGGCCGGCGGCGATCGCGTCCATGGCCTTCCGCAGTTCGGACAGTGGGGAGTTCTTGTTCACGTAGCCGCGGACCCCTTCCTTGACCAACCCCCGCGCAATCTGCTTTTCCGACTTACCCGAGAAGACCAGGACACTGAGACCGGGGATCGCATTGCGGAGGCGGTGGAGAACCTCGACCCCGCTGATGTCCGGTAGCAGGATGTCCAAGATCAGGATATCCGGTTTGAGGCGCAGCGCCATTTCGACCCCGGCGGAACCATCGGCGGAGGTGCCGATTACCCGGAACTTGCCTTTCGCTTGGAGCATTTCGGAGACGAGCTCGCGGATGGCGGTTTGGTCTTCGATGATGACGACGGTCTTCGCTTTGACCGAACTGGGCTTCATGGTGAGTTGCATGGTGGTTGTTTGGTTGGGCTGAGCGATAATAAATGAATAGAACCCACTAAGGGGAATGCCTTTATGATAGGGTCTTTAACCCAGCACCTATTCCGCCGCGGGGTCAACGAGCCCGTGCCTGATGGCGAAGCGGACCAAGCCGGCGACGTCATGAACCCCGAGCTTGCGCATCAAATTCGCACGATGGTTCTCGGACGTCTTGATGCTGATGTTGAGTTTGGCGGCGACCTCCTTGCTGCTGTTGCTTTGCGCGATGAGGACGGCGATCTCACGTTCCCGGGGTGTCAACAGGTCGATCATCGAGTCCGCCTGCGTGGTGGGTTTGGCCAGCGCGTCGCGGACCGTCTTGCTGAAGTGATCGTTGAACCATGTGTTGCCCTTGGCGACCTCATCGAGCGCCTTCCGGAGTTCGGAGAGGGGCGAATTCTTGTTCACGAAACCATGGACGCCCTCCTGGATGAGCCCCCGCACGACTTGGGGCTCCTGCTTGGCGGAGAAAACCAAAATGCGCATCTTCGGGAGGTTTCGACCAATGCGGCGCAGCACTTCGATGCCGCTGAGGCCCGGCATCATGACATCGAGGATGAGGATGTCGGGGCGTAGGTTGAGCACCATGTCGAGGCCTTGATTCCCATCGGCCGCCGCGCCGAGGATGTGATACATGCCGCGGGTTTGGAGCATCTCGGTCGTGAGTTCGCGAATCGCGGTCTGATCTTCGACGATGACGACCGTCTTGCGCGTGTCGGGTGGTGGGAGGGGAATCGGGGGGATGCTGGGGCGTGGCACAACGTGCGTGGTCGGCACGGTCGGGGTCGGCAACTTTTTCTTGGATGAAGTCTTCATGCGATGTGTACGAAGGGGGTCTCCTAGATTGAGAAATAATCCGCAAATGAAAGAGTGTGGGCTTTGTCTACTATGAAAACACGTGATGGTTTTACCCTATTGATAAGTTTGCTGGGGCTGGCGGCCGCTTTGCTGACGGCCCTCACGCTGGCGTCTTTGCTCGTCGTTGGCGGTCGTGAGTCCGCGCAGGCCACCACCTTGGCGCGACTGCGTTCGGCCGCCCTCGTGGGGGCGCAAACGGTGCTGGGTGAGTTGGGCGCCGCGGCGGGCCGCGATGCGGGTTTCACCCACATGGACGCGGCGGGTGTCGTGACGTTCGGTCGCGGTGCGGAGCGCTTCCGCTTGCGCGCATCCTTGCCGACCGAAGTCAGCGCGGTTCAAGTGACCGTACAAATCGAAGACCGGTCGCAGCGTTGGGATGAGCAAGCCGCTGCGGCGTCGGTGGGGCGTGCTTCGCCGTGGATGCAGTCGCGTTTGGGGCGGCAGGCGCTCTCCGTCGGGCCGATGGGAGCGCCGCCCGCCGTTGCGACGGCCCTCGCCTTGGAAATCGGCGACCAAGATTGCTATTACGCATCGGTGGGTCGCCAGCCTGCACCCGGGACCGGGTGGGGGTCGTGGGGCCTGCTCACGGATGCCGCGCGGGGTGGGTGGCGGCGCAACCTCTCTGACCCCGCGACCTTAGCGGGCGTGGTCGGATGGGGGCTGGCACCGCGCTTGTTGGTACCCGAGCCGGTCTTTGCCGCCAATCCGGCGAAGGGCTTGCCACCGGCCACGCTGGACTCACCGCCTTACGCTTTGACCCACGCCCCGGTGCTCGTCGATTTTGCTTTGAGTCTGGGCTGCTTCAACGCCCGCTCCGACGGTCGGCATCGCGTGCGCTTCCATGGTTCGGGGCGTTGGTGGAATCCCTCGGCGGCTCCTTTGCTCGCGGATGCGAATCATAACCTATATCTGATCGAGGTCGACGGCGCCCCCGAGGTGGAGGTTCGCAATGTCACTTCGGGCGCGAACTTCACGGCTTCGCTGGACGATTGCCTCCAGGCGGATTTTGGCCTCTTCACGCAAGGCCTGCGGGAACAGGGCCTCTGGTTATGGGGGCCAGTCGCCGATGCCCAGACCCATGGCATGTCTCGGCGCGGGTTGTTGCCCGGCGAGGTCTATGGTTTCGTCTCGCCGGATCCAAGTCAGCAACCGCAGGGGCTCTCGCGGGTTTTGACGAAGACGACGTGGCGGCTGGACGACGCGCCGCGTCCGGCGAACTGGCGACGGCCATCCCCCGAGGTCTTCACGCCTACGGATCGAATCGAAATCGCCGTACGCTTCCGTGGTCCGATGACCTTTAAGCTCCGACCGGCGAATGGCCCGGCGCCGGTTGACCAAGCAATCGGCGAGTACCCTTCGCCACCGCAGGTCGTCATCGCGAACGTCGCGTTCCCGGATTTCCTGATCGAAACCACGGGCGCGGATTATTCCCGCGAGGATAGCGCGGGCTACACCATCGCGGAGCGGCGGGCTTGTCTGCGGTTGAAACTGCGGGAGCGGTCGCTGGCCGCTTGGTTGGCCGGGGTCCGGGGCGGAGCGCTTTCGAAGCCCTCGTGGGATTTTGCCGTCCCCGCGGACGCCGCCGAGTGGGAAGTGATGAACCCGCTCACGGCGGTCTTCGAGAAGCAGGAAGGGCCGACGTCTCCTCGTGAGTCGATCCTCTGGGACAAGTACGGCAACGCGCATGCCGGCAATGAAGCCGGTGCCTTCGCCCGGATCGTGGTCAGGGATGTTCCCGCTTCCCCGCTTTGCTCCGTGGCCGGCTTGCAGGCCTTGGTGCCGGAGTCTGATCTCAACTGGGGTTTTTGGTTAGATGCCGCTTTTGTGGCCGCCCCCGGTGCCGCGACGCGCCCGCAGGGGGCTTCCGACAATCCCCGGTTCGTGGCGTGGGACGAGCGGGTGCCCCTGCGGAGAGCCGAGCTGCTGGCGCCTGAGGCGGCCAGCAGTTTGGTCGTCGCTGGGGCCTTCAACGTGAACTCGCGCGATGTCGATGCATGGGAACGATTGCTGACTTCCGCGACTTCCACCTGGTCGGCCGATGTGGGCGGTCCTTGGGAGGCACGCCCATTGAAGGGGGCGTGGTGGGCGACCTTGCCCTCGGGGGCGCAGTTGGCGCCCTTTGGCTCGTCCGCTCCGGTTAACCTCCCCGATGAAGAACTGGCGACCTTGTCGCCGGAAGCCTTGGAGATGGTCGCCGCGCAGCAGGGCATTCGCCAGTTGCCACCCGCCGTCAGCCGGCGGTGGGCGGAGGCCATCGTGGCGAGTCAGCCGTCCCATGGCTGGCCCTATCCCTCGCTCGAGGCTTGGGTCCGGTCGGGTCTCTTGGAGAAGTCGCTGCATGATTCGGGGGTGAATCAAGTCCTCGGAGTCGAACTGGCCGATGGTCCGGCCGCCTTGCGGCCGGGTCATTTTCTCCGAGCTTTCGGCCCCTTGCTGACTGTGCGTGGGGATACTTTTATGATTCGGTCGCGGGCGGTCAGTGCCACGGGGGATGCGGCGGTCGAGGTCGAATGGACCGTCCAACGCGTCCCCGAAACGCAGGCCATACCAGCCCTGGGGCGGCGCTTCCGGGTAATTCGGGCCCGGATTCGTAACGGTTGAAGTGGGGCGTGGGCTTGACTGGCAGGCAAAAGGACTAAAAATGATTCCATGGAAAACAACCCGTTCATCGTCGATGCCGCCCCCGTGGAGGAGCGCGTCAGTTTCTACCGCCGTACTTACCTGCATGTGGCGGGAGCTTTGTTGGGCTTCGCGGCTCTCTTGGCGCTCTTCTTCACGGGCTTTGACCAGAAAACCGGCATCGCCTTCGTTTTGGCGCAGAGCCTCTTCGGCTTGATGAGTTCTTTGGGAGCCTGGAGTTGGCTGCTGGTGATGGCTGCCTTCTGGCTTGGCACCATGGTCGCCCAAGGCTTGGCTTCGAACCGCGCCTCCGTGGCCGCGCAGTATGCTGGACTGGGCCTCTATGTCCTTCTGCAGGCCCTCATGTTCATTCCGCTCTTGGCCATCGTGCATGGTTCGACCGGTGGCCAGATGGCGCAGATCTTGGTCCCGGCCTGCAGCCTGACGGGTGCCTTGGTCGTCGGCCTCACCTTGTCGGTCTTCATGACCAGCGCGGACTTCTCCTTCCTCCGTACCATCATCGTCATCGGTTCCGTCGTCGCCCTCGGCTTGGTCTTGCTCTCGGCCTTCGGCCTCTTTGCCCTCGGGACGTGGTTTGCCTTGGCGATGATCCTGCTCATGGCCACCGCCATTCTTTATCAGACCTGGGTGATCAAGACGCAGCTCACGACCGGTGACTACATCATCGCCGCGTTCATGCTCTTCTCTTCGATCGTCACGCTCCTCTGGTACGTGATCTCGTTCTTCCTCGGTCGCCGCGAAGACTAAGCGTTGAACGGACCGCAAAGCAAAAGGCCCCGTGGAGTCATCTCCCGGGGCCTTTTCGTTGGCGGAAGTCGGAACCAATGGCTGCTCGTTCCCGTTTCGGTGGATATTCAAACCCTTTCCGCCAAGTAGAAGCGGGTTTCGCCGGCGAAGGCCCGCACCGCGGTGTTCTCGGTCGCCACTTCCGAGCGCAATGGACACTTCCTGACGGCGAAGCCCGCGGCCGTCAGTTCTGCCCGCGTCTCCGCTTCGGTGCTGCTATGCATGAAGACCGGCGTCGAATCCGTCTCATGCCAACGATCGCCGGGCTGGCAGTCGGGCAAGGTTGGCTCCTGGGCCCAGAGCGCTCGGTGTTCGCCGGCCGCCCGGTCATTTGCCGTGAAAAGAAAAAGGCCGCCCGGTTGCAGTACCCGGCGGATTTCCGGCAAGGCCCGGTCGCGGTCCGCCCGGCCGCGCATGCACATCAGCCCGTTGAAGGCGAAGATGACCCCGGCGAACGTCTCATCGGCATAGGGAAGGGCGCAGGCATCGGCGACTTCCACCTGCTCCGCCCAAGCCGGCTCAACCTGGCCCAGCACGCCTTTCGCCATGTCGACCATCGTGGGGGAGAAGTCCGTGACCGTGAGTCGGCGGTAGCCCAGTCGCAGCATGCCGAGGCCCACGCGGCCGGCGCCGCAGCCGAGTTCGAGCAGGCGCGCGTCTTTCGTCCAAGTTTCTTCGAGCAACCGCCGCTCGGAAGCCCAGAGCCCGACCTGGACGGCCGCCCGGGCGTAGTGCAGGGCCGTGCCGGGGTGGCGCCAGTGGGCTTGGCGGTCGGTTTCCATGGTGCCCCATCCTCAAGCGAAACTTGCCTTGGACGCAACAGCGGGAACACTGCCCGCATGCTTCGTTTCAGCCTCTTGCTCGGCGTGTTCGCCTTGGCCGCGTGCGATCGCCAGTCCACGCCCGCCCCGGTGGCCAAGAGCGATGAAGCCGGTATCGAGGTGCGTTTCCCGGTGCGCCAAGGATCGGTCGACACCCGCCTGCGCTTCGCCGTGACCGACCTCGAGAAGGCGCGCGGACTCATGGGGACCCCGAAGTTGCCCGAGAATGAAGGCATGGCGTTCATGTATGAGTCCGACACGCAGATGCGTTTTTGGATGAAGGATACCCCGCTGGATCTCGATATCGCGTTCGTCTCCGCTGAAGGCGTGATCTTGGAGGTCAAGACCATGCGCTCGGGTGATACCGAGACCACCACCTCCAGCTCGGACAAAGTCCGTTTCACCGTCGAGATGGCGTCCGGCTGGTATGCGCGTGCCGGAGTGAAGGTCGGCGACAAGGTGGAGGTCGGTGCCTTGCGCGCCGCCCTGACCGCGCGTGGTTTCCAAGCCAACCGCTACATCCCGTAAGGCCCTAGAGCGACCACCAGAACCAGGTCAGCGTGGTCGCAAGGCCCAGCGCGCTCAGGACCAGCGCCAAGGCCAATCGTTCTGCCCGCGTCGTCAGGAAGAGCTTCACGCGCTCGGCGCCAGCTTGGCGGCGGCTTGGCGGAGGAAGCCCGTCAGGCGGAGCAGGTAGAAGGGCGACGGCGAGCCTTCGATCGCGGCTAGGGCTTGTTCCGCCGAGGCCACTTCGGCGTCCAGCATGCGGAAGCATTCGCGCCACGTTTCGGCGGAGATGGCTTCCCGGGCCGACCGGCCTTGGCGGAGTTCGGCGAGGATATCAACCTTTCGGCGGTCGCGTTCGAGCAGCATCGGTAGCGTCAGTTTGCCGCTGGCGGCGTCGGTCCCGAGCGTCTTACCCGCCTTGGCATCGTCCTGCAGCAGGTCCACGAAGTCATCGTACATCTGGTAGGCGATGCCGAGGTGTAGACCAAAGCCCGCGCAGGCGTCGATGTGGACTTGCGGGTAGCCGGCGACCAAGGCGCCGACGCGGCAGGCCGCCTCGAAGAGTACGGCCGTCTTCATGCGGATCTGGCGTTGGTAGTCGGCGAGGCTGAGGGACTGGTTGTCGCGCGAGAAGGTCTGGCAGACTTCGCCCGAGCAGACATCACGGGAGGCGCGGGCGACGATGGAACAAAGGGTCGACGAGGTGTGTTCGCTGGCCAACACGAGCGCATGGGCGAACAACGCGTCGCCGAAGAGCACCGCGGCGTGGGCGCCGTGGGTGTGGTTGGGCGTATCGGCGCCGTGGCGCGTGTCGGCGCCGTCAAGGACGTCGTCATGGACGAGCGTGGCCAAGTGGACCAGTTCGACGATCGCGGCGCCGCGGACGAGGTCGATGGAGGGACCGATACCCGCGCCGGAACCGAAGGCGAGGAGTGGACGGAGGCGTTTGCCGGGGTGGGCCAGGACTTCGCGTACCATCGGGCGGACCTCGAGTTCGAAGCTGGCCTCCTGTTCCGCGAGGAAAGACTCGAGGGCCGCGAAGTGCGGTTCCAGTCCGAGATGCAGGGGTGAGGTCACGACCGCACCTTGCCAAGCCCCTTGCCGGGGCGCAAGCGCAGGTTGGCCTTAGGCGGTCTCATGGGACGAACTTGGTCTCCGTCGTCGTCGTGAGCTTACCGGTGCTCTCGCAAATCATGCACGGGATGCGCTTGTCCTCGAGTTTGCCCTTTTGGGGCTCACGCGTGTAGCCAAGGCTGTTGCAAGGTTTGCAGCCGACCCGTTCGGTCGTGGTCACGCTGAACTCTCCCCCTTGGGACACCAGCTCGAGGAACTTGGTCAGGTTCGCGTTGGACTCTTCGATGGGCTTGCACTCGACGAATGCCTCGCGTCGGATGGTCAGGGTCTTGCCGTCGATGGGGCTGAACTTGGCGGTGAAGTCGAGGGCCACGGTACCGGCGTGCGTACCGGTCATCCGGCCCGTGGCGCCGACCTTGACCTCGGCGTCGAGGAGGAGGATGGCCCAGACGTCGGTGCTGGCGGGGAGCGCTTCGCCGACTGCGGGCCAAGAGGCCTTGGCCACGTAGCGACCTTCGCCGAGGTCCTGCAGGATCGTGTAGGAGATTGCCGTCACGGGGCCGGGGGACTTGGCGAAACCCGTGCCATCGGCGACGTATTGGGTGGTCAGCACGCTGAACAGACGCTGGAGCTCGCGGGTGGTCTCGAACGCGAGCGGCCGATTCAGGTTGGAGAGTTTGAACGTACGCGTTTCTATGGCCGACAACGATTTGGCGGGACGGAAGGGCGAGATCGCGGGGGCGTCCTCCTCCTTGGGTTTTTCGGCTTCATCCTTCTTCATCTCGGGCTCGTCTTTCTTGGCCTCGGTTTCAGCCATGGGCTTCTTCGGGGCCTCGGCCTCTTCCGTCATCTTGGGCTTCGCGGTGGCTTTTTCGCCCTCGGCCATTTCCGGCTTCGCCTTCATGCCGTCTTTGGGCGCCTCGGTTTCCTTTTCCATGCCTGGCTTCTCTGCGGCGGGGGCCATCTTGTCGGCCGGAGCCTTCTCGATTTCAACCACCTTGGTCACCACGACCTTCTCGGTCTCGCCGGCTTTCTTGCCGAACAACGTGTTTTCGGACTTTTCCGCGCGAGCGAAGGGCAGGGCGGCCAACAGCAGCAGGGAGATCGGGAGGCGCATGGGGGTGGAGAAGGTCAGTCGAGCGAGCTCAGGTCGCCTTCGGCCGGCGGCGGGGTGGACTTGGGCTTGGCGGGGACGGCTTTGGACTCGGAGTTTACGGTACCGGCGGCGGCACCGCTGTAGGCACTGCTGGAGGGCGAATCGTAAGAGGATGCATCATCCGAGCCATCCGGATCCGGCTCATCATCGTCATCATCGCCGATATCGTCATCCTCGGGGTTCGGCTTATCGCCGCGGGCGATACGCTTGCGGCGGACGATGGCCCCGCCGACGCCCACCGCGACGAGGTAGAAGCAGAAGAGGATTCCCGTGAGGACGAAGAGGGAAAGCGGGTCGCCGATCGGCGTGATCAGGCCGACCAGGACGAGGATCCCGAAGAGCATTCCGCGCCAGGATTTGAGCAGCGTGCGCGGGCGGACCAGTTCGAGCCACATCAGGATGATCAGCGCCAGCGGGAATTGGAACGTCAGGCCCGTCAGCAGGCTCATCATCGTGACGAAAGAGTAATAATCTGAGGCCTGCCAAGTCACCTCGATGCCCATCCCGCTGGCGAAATGGTGCCAAATCTGGACGGACATGGGCGTCAGCCAGAGGAAGGCGAGGGTGGCGCCGCAGAAGAAGAGGATCAGCGCCGCGACGCAGAATGGGATGAGCCCGCGCTTTTCCTTGTTGTTCAGGGCTGGGCCGACGAAACGAACCACTTCATAGAGGAAGACCGGAGAAGCCAACGCGATGCCGGCGGCGAAGGCCGCGTACATGAGCACCGACCAGACGCCCATGAAGGTGAACTCCTTGAGTTCGCCCAGGGTCGCGAGCGATGGTTCGGCCTTGCCGATGAGGAAGCCAATCGGCGAGGTTTCCGGGCTTTTCGCCCATTCGAGGGGCAGGTTGAGGAATGCGGGGATTTTTTCGTAGAAAATCAGGGACGCCACCATGCCGACCATGAAGACCGCCAGCACGCGGATCATCGAGACGCGGAGGTCGTCGATATGCTCCATGAACGACATCTCGCTCCGGGCACGATTACGGCGAATGAGTGTGGAAAGCATGGGGAGGCGTTAGACCGTCAGGAGGGCTTTGATGTCGTCGAGGCTCAGGGCGGACGAGACGGAGTCTGATTCACTGAGGAGTTTACGCAACATCTCAGACTTGGACTTTTGGAGGTCCATGACCCGTTCTTCGATGGTTCCGGCCGCGATCAGCTTGATGCTCGTGACCGTCCGGGTCTGGCCGATGCGGT
>SXGQ01885312.1_pt1 | contig 19621 bp, 30 predicted proteins | sample 3178371 | NCBI WGS metagenome assembly SXGQ01 (sample SAMN11356859, study PRJNA531348) | freshwater metagenome | isolation source: freshwater sample F1-20 | place: China: Fuxian Lake, Yuxi | collected 2017-12-25 | reverse complement strand
TATGATATAAATGATTTGGAAAATTCGTTAAAAAGTCTTATATTAGATATGCAAAAATTAGAACAAGACGAAGAAGAATATAACAGAAGAAGATTGAGATTGATACGATTGACCAGAGACATGAATAAACTTGAAAACTTTACACGTGATATGAAAGAGATAGTTTCAAACGGTAAAAGAAATAAAGATGATTATTCGGAAGATTGGTTTAATTCTTCTCTCGAAGAAATGGGTTACAAATTCAAACCGTATAGAAAGATGTTATTGAATATGCAAACCGTTTCAAAAAACACAACACAAAAGTTTTTTAACATATAAAGGTTTCACATGGCAAAGAAAAAGATATTATTGTTGTCAGATGATTTGAGACTAACATCCGGAATAGCAACTGTTTCAAGAGATATGGTTATTGGAACAGTAAAAGAATTTGATTGGGTTCAAGTTGGTGCGGCTATAAATCATCCAGATAAAGGTAAGGTTATGGATTTGTGTGAAGATACACGAAACATAACAGGAGTAAAAGATGCGTATGTAAAAGTTTATTGTAATGATGGGTATGGCGATCCATTTTTAATTCGTAGACTAATAGAAATAGAAAAACCAGATGCAATCCTTCACTTTACCGATCCAAGATTTTGGGGATGGCTCTATAATATGGAACATGAAATCCGTCAAAAAATACCGCTATTGTATTTAAACATTTGGGATGGTGCTGGGTTGGTCGGTGAAACTGCAACGGATCCAATGTGGAATAAAGATGCATATGCGAGTTGTGATTTGTTAATGGCTATTTCAAAACAAACATACGGTATAAACAAACGAATACTATCTAGGATAAATGAGCAAGTTCCAAGTTATAGAGTAACATATGTTCCGCATGGAATAGACACTGGTATGTTTTTTCCTATAAAAGAAGACCACTCTGATTTTCAAAAGATGACGGAAGAAAGTATAAAAATTCGTGGAAATAATAAAGATAAATTTGTTGTAATGTGGAATAATAGAAATATCCACCGTAAACATCCTGGTGATGTTGTTCTTGCTTACAAACATATGTGTCAGTTGATAGATAAAAATGGTGGGGATGCTAAAAATGATTGTGTATTATTTATGCACACTCAACCTATAGATCCTAATGGTACTGATCTTGTTGCTCTTGTTGGAGAACTTTGTAATGAGTATCCTGTTTTGTTTGATGAAAAAGTAATTTCTGCAAATCAGTTGAATATACTTTACAATAATGCTGATGTTGTTGTTAATATGGCATCGAATGAAGGATTTGGTTTAGGAACTGCAGAGGCATTATCCGCTGGAACACCAATCGTTGTTAATGTCACCGGCGGTATGCAAGACCAATGTGGATTTATCAATCCAGAAACAAATGAATACTTTACCGCAGATGATTATATTGAAACACACACTCTACATAGAAAAGATGTTTGGGGTGATTTGAAACATGGTGAATGGGTTAAGCCAGTATGGCCATCCAACATATCACTACAAGGTTCTGTTCCAACACCATACATTTTTGATGACCGTGCAGATTTCAGAGAAATTGGGAATGCCTTATACGAATGGTATCAAACACCAAAAGAAAAAAGAAAGTCTGCAGGTTTGAAAGGTAGAGAATTTATTATGGATGAAGCAGTTGGTATGTCCAGAGATAATATGTCAAACAGAATGATTGTTGATATAAATGCTGTGTTGGAAAACTTTAAACCAAGAAACCGTTTTGAATTATACTTAACATGAGGATGATATGAATTATAGACCACAATTAGCTTTTTGTGCACCCGTCACTACGGTTAGCGGATATGGTGCACATGCAAGAGATATACTGTTATCGCTAATAAAAATGGATAAGTTTGATATAAAAGTTATTTCTATAAATTGGGGAGAAACCCCAATGAATGCATTGGATGAAAATAACGAAGAACATAAACTCATACTTGATTTAATTCATCCAGGTCCTTTACATTCACAGCCAGATATTTGGATGCAGTGTACTATACCAAATGAATTTCAAAAAGTTGGTAAATATAACATAGGAATTACTGCAGGCGTTGAAACGGATATTTGTTCGCACGAATGGATAGAAGGATGTAACAGGATGGATTTGGTATTGGTTCCATCGAAACATGCAAAGAATGTATTATTAAATACTTCTTATGAAAAAAGAGATAAAAATACCAATCAAACAGTAGGTAATCTTTCAATAAAAGTTCCAATAGAAATTTTACACGAAGGAGTTAGAACCGAAATATATGGTAAATCAAATACTATGGATGAAAAACTAACAGAAACATTAAATGAAATTGATGAAAAATTTGTTTATCTATTTGTTGGTCATTGGTTGAAGGGTGATTTTGGTCAAGACAGAAAAGATATTTCAGGTATGATATTCACATTCTTGGAAACTTTTGCAAATAAACCAAATAAACCGGCTCTTTTATTAAAATGCTCATCTGGAACATTCTCTGTTTCGGATAAGAGTAGAATAATAGAGAAAATAAATTTGATAAAATCTATGTCAAATAAAACGGATTTACCAAATGTTTATCTGTTGCATGGTGACTTGACCGATAGTGAAATGAATACTCTATACAATCACGAAAAAGTAAAGGCATTAGTTTCGTTTACAAAGGGTGAAGGGTATGGAAGACCAATTGCAGAATTTATCACATCAGGAAAACCAGTTATTGTTTCCGATTGGAGTGGACACACTGATTTTGTTAATAAAAATTTCCATGTTTTATTGAAAGGTGAAGTTAAACCTGTTCATAAGAGTGCAGTTTGGGAAGGTATTATTAACGATGGATCATCTTGGTTTACAGTAGACTATCAATCAGCTGCAATAGAATTGGATAAAGTTCATAAAAATTATCAAAAGTATTTAATGAGTTCAAAAAGATCCGTTAGAGAATTGGAAAAGCTATGGTCTTTCGATGCAATGCATGAAAAATTTGTTGGTATACTTGAAAACAATTTGCCGGTATTTTCTAAAAAATTGGAATTAAATTTACCACAATTGAAAAAATTACCAACTCTTAAAAAAATAGATTTGAATGGAGATAATATATGATCTCATACACCATAACAGTTTGCAATGAACATGATGAATTATTGCGGTTATTATACTACTTAAAAAATAAAATAACCGATGAAGATGAAATTGTTATCCAGATGGACAAAGACACCGTTACGGATGAAGTTAAAAATTTGATAGAGAATAATAAACATCTAATAGAAAACTTAACTGTTGTTGAGTTTCCTTTGAAAAATGATTTTTCAAAATTTAAAAACAATTTAAAAAATCATTGCAAGAAAGAATGGATATTCAATATAGATGCGGATGAAATACCATCGGATTTTTTAATAAAAAACATATACACCATATTAAAAGATAATTCAGATGTTGAAATGTTTTTAGTTCCAAGATGGAATACAGTTGATGGTATAACAGAAGAACACGTTGAAAAATGGGGTTGGAATTATGATGATAACGGAAGAATAAATTGGCCAGATTATCAAACGAGAATATACAAAAACAAAAAAGAAATTGTTTGGAAGAACAAAGTACATGAACGATTATCTGGATATACTGCACATACATCGCTACCAGCAGAACAAGAATTTTGTTTTTATCATCCAAAGACAATAGATCGTCAAGAAAAACAAAATGATTTTTATTCAAAAATGTAAAGTGATATTAAATGAAACATTATTTAATAGGATCAATAAGTGGTAATTATAGTCCACAAAATTTGAATACTTGGATAAATACAAGCGATACATTTAACAATGTTGAAAGGGTATTGTTTTTATACAATGATACAAATCCAGAATTAAAAGAATTTTGTATAAACAAAGGAATAACCGTTGTTGTTCCAGATTTTGATTTTTATGGAAATAACTTAACAAACTTTATTGCCAATAGTGGAGACTTAACACCGGATAATGCTCACAGAATGGTTCATCATATAAGATTTTTACATTATTCATTTTTCTTAAAAGATTTAAGTGAGAATGATAGAGTAATATTAACAGATATAAATGATGTTAAATTTAATTCAAATCCATTTGAACATGAAGTTTTTATTTCCAATAATGGAATAATAGCAACAAGTGAAGAAATTACTTTTGAAAATGAAAATTGGAATTTGGATTGTTTGAAAGCAACATTAGGTATATTATCTTTGGGTGATATGCAAAAGAAGACTATAAATTGTGCAGGAGTAATTGGTGGTAGTGCAGGTATTCTATCAAAACTTTGTGCAGACATTTACTTACTATGTATTGGTAAATCAAGAAATGCAGACCAAGTTGCTTACAATTATTTGATAAATGGTAGCTATAAAAATGAAACAAAATTTTCCGATATAAATGATAACTTTGCAATACATCTTCATGTTATAGCACACAAGTTAGTTCCATTTGATTTAAGTAAATTAAATAATTACGCAATAATACATCAATACGATAGGTTATGAAATACTCAATAATAATTCCATATAGAAATAGAGAAGACAATTTAAGTATATTATTACCAAGACTACAAGAAGTATTCTCTGGTAAAGACTATGAGATAATAATTTCTGAACAAGATAATAATGATAACTTTCAAATATCATGTGTTCAGAATGTAGGATATGGAAAATCAACAGGAGATATTGTTATATTTCATCAAGTGGATTATGTTCCAGCAGATGACGTTTCATATGAAGTTGATGATATTCCAGTTCTTCCGGCAAAGGTTGGCATATTTCTTGATAAAGATAATAAGTCTCCAAGAGAATACACAGACATACCTGCAGGTTATCGTAGATGGTCAAACGAAATTGATAGTAGATTTTACGGTGGAGTTATCTGCATGAAACGAGAACATTTTGAAACAATAAATGGTTTTAATCCGAAGTATCGTGGATGGGGAAATGAAGATGAAGATTTGCGTGAAAGATTTGTTTGGGCAAACATACCTGTGAAAAGAAATGAACAAGGAACATTCTATTGTTTATATCACGAAGACAATGGAGATATGGATAAAAAAGATGAAGGTGGTAGAAAAGATTTCTTTGATGGAAAAAAATACTACATAGAAAATGCTTTCAAAGAAAGACACATCGGTTTCACAAATACAAAAGCTGATGTTGAAGTGTTTGATGTTGGTATTCCAAATGTAAGATGGATAAAGAGTAAGAATTATAGAGTTGAAGAATAATGAGAAAAATAAACATATACAGTTTTCATAGAAAGATTGCAAATTATAGATTTGATGCACATAATACATTAACCATGCTGAATTTATTGAAAGATAGATATGATGTTGTTCATCACAATCTGGATGGTGATGATGGGTATGTTTATGATAATGATTGTAATGTTACCATTGATCAGGGATCAATCGTTATATTTGAATTTGATGATACAAAAAAGTTTAAAGTATTTGATTTTGGAGATGCACCAACATTAACTTTACAACTTTCAAAATCAAAAAATTTCATTGGAGCTGCTATTGGTCAATATAATAAAACTTTGTGGGATGAACATATATTTGATAGAGAACTTCGTAACAATATAAAGTCCAGTGTTTATCCGGAGACTTGTTGGAACTTTGGAATAGAAAACTATGATACAATAACACAATACAGAAACTCTATTGAACTTGATAAAAAACTTTATTGGAGAGGTAGCATATATCGAAATCCAAATACGGTTGAGTATAATCGTAGAATGGCAATAGAAATAATAAAAGATAACATGGAAGAATTTTATTATGGCAACGGGCGATTATCATTCGATGATTATGTTATAGAGGCAATTAAATTTAAAATATGTTTGTGTTTCGGCGTAGGTGGTGGATATGCTTGTGGCGATTTTTGTTTGAGGGATATAGAAATGTATGGGATGGGAATACCAACCATAAGACCTAAATATGCAGTTGAATGTGATGATAAACTTATTCCAGACTACCATTACATATCGGTTGATTGTGAATTTGATGAAACATTTATGTACAAAAATCCAGAGTTACTTGCAAAGAACATAATAAAAAAATATAAAGAGGTTATAGATGACAATGAATATTTAAAATTCATTTCAGATAATGCGAGGGAATGGTATATTAAAAACGTATCTGGACCAAACATAAGTAAAAAAATTATTGATATATTGGAACTGTGATAATGCTAAAAGAATTGGATTTGAATGAATTGAAATTACAATTTGATCTAAAATTTAAAGGATTGATACAGATTGGCAGTTTTGTTTCCAAAGAGTTTTTGAAATTAAAGCAACTGGGTATATCAGATTTTATATTCGTTGAGGCAAATCCAAATATTATTTCTGAACTGAAAAATAATGTTGATAAAGAATGTTTGATTTTCAACGAACTTATTTCAGATGTTGATGGTATGAATTATGAATTTAATATATCAAATCATTTACAATCTTCATCAATGTTACAATTCGATAGACATTCACATTACTATCCAACTATGTCCGATGTTGTTGATGTTATTAAATTGAGAAGTATAACGCTTGATACTTTAATTGAGAGAGAAAATGTTGATATGTATAAATACAATACTTTGATGCTAGACATTCAAGGTGCTGAGATTTTTGCTCTAAAAGGTTTTTCAAAAAATATAAAACACATAGACTATATTTACACCGAATTAAATTTTGATAGTATGTATAAAGGTTGCATGCTTGAACCTGAATTTACTGATTACATGAAATCACTTGGATTTGAACTTGTAAAATACTTTGATACAGGTAATGGATGGGGTGATGGATTATATGTTAGGAGATAATGAATGAATACTATACCAGTTATTGTTAGTAGTTGTGACAAATACCGATACCTTTGGGATATACAATTACAACTGTTGAATAAATATTGGAAGGAATGCCCACATCCAATATACTATTTATCAGAAAATTCTAACTTTCCAGATTTTGAAACATCAATTAAATTTAAGAATGTAAAATTTAATATGGAGCCAAACGGTCCAACTGACTGGTCTTATATGATGAAAACATTTTTGAATGGTATTGATTGTGAGTATTTTATTTATATGCAGGAAGATTATATTTTGATAGATTATGTTAATCAAAAAGAATTAAATTCTTTGATAGATTATGTTATCAAAAATGAAATAGATTATGTTAGGTTCATAACTTCTCCACCGGGTAATGGAATTTCAATTGAGATAAATGAAAATCTTTTTATACGAGAAATAACAAAAGAACAAAAATGGAGAACAAGTCTTATGACTGCAATTTGGAAAAAGAGTACATTTCTGGAATTATTAGATGGTGATATGAATGTTACTCCTTGGAGATTTGAAGGCATAAGTTCTAATAATTTTGATAAATTTTATTGTATAGATTTGATAGACAATGATGAAACAGATATTATCCCGTTTGCAGGATTGTATGGTTCATCAAACGGTTTTGGGATATATCCGCAAATGGTTCCTTTCTTGAAAAGAGAAGAGTTAAAAATGTTAGATGGTAGTGAAATAAACTATGAGATACGGTTATGATGGTAGAAATATCAAATGGTGAACTTCTGGATAAACTTTCAATATTAAAGATAAAAATGGAAAACATATCCGATGAAACAAAACTGATAAATATTTCAAAAGAATACGAAGAATTAAATCGTTTATCGAAAAAATTATTATCAATACATGGTATTCAAGATTTATTTGATAAACTATATGAAATCAATACAGAGTTGTGGAAAACCGAAGACTTAATTCGTAGTAAAGAAAAGTTAAAAGAATTTGATAAAGAGTTTGTTTTTTACGCAAGAAATGTGTATATTACAAATGATTTAAGGTTTACCATAAAAAAAGAAATAAACGAAAAAACAAATTCAAATTTTGTAGAGGAAAAGTCATATGATAAATACTAATTGTTTAATAGTAACTCACGGATTTTTTGGGGATATAATTTTCGCATCTTCGATTGCTAAAAAGTTGAAACAAGAACATCAATTTTTAAACGTTGATTATTTGATAGGATTTCCGCAAGTTGCAAGACTTTTAAAAAATAATCCACACATAAATAATGTATACGTTTCAGAAATACCATTACCGTCACCAACACATAGTAAAATAGATGCTTCAAAATATGATAAGGTTGTGAAACTAGAACCACTATCTTTTTTAGAACCACCACCGATAGAATTTCAAAAATTTGCAGGTGTAAGAAATCCAACGCCCGGATATAAAGTTTATACCGATTTTGACTATGATGTTTTTTTTCAAGCACAAATGAATGCCGGAGAACATCCATTTGATCCTAACAAAAAATTTATAGCTGTTATGCGTAATTGGAAAGAAAAAACATACCGTTTTACTAGAGAACAATATGATAATGCTATAGATATTCCGCCTCGGGGCTATGGGGGAAAACATAGAACAGTTGAATACATAGTCGATAAGTTAGAGGAAAAATTTAATATAATCTTTGTTGGATTTGAACAAGATGTTAGTCAATTCCAAACACAATATATTGAAGATGAATCGCCTTTATCGCTTTTATTTCAAGCATCTATTCTTAAAATGTGCCACGCATTTGTTGGGACAGAAGGTGGTTTAGCAAATTTAGCTGCCGGTGTTGGAACAAAAACGATATTAACAGGAGATTTCATCCATCAACTTTATGGACCAAAGGGGGTTTTAAAACAGATAGATGAACCAAAATTAGGACCTAAATATTACTTTCCAAATTCAGATCATGTTGTTTTGGATCCTTTTTTAACTGATGAAGAAGTAGTTGAACAAATAATTAAGGAATTAGAATAATGGATTTAATCTATAACTATTTCGTTTTAGGATATAACGCAATAAATTATTTTGAACAATGGTATGACTTCAATCAATTTACAAATACGAATTTGCGTATAATTGATAATGGCAGACAATCTTCATCCGAAAAAATAAATCCGTATATTATCCATACGAATAAAAAAAATATAGGTTGTGCCGGTGGTTGGAATTTAATATGTGATATTGGATTTAATCATTATGGTTTTGAAAAAATAATAATAGGACAAGAAGATGCAAGAATATCGGAATCAATTTTCGATGCACTGCTAGAAGAATGCAATCCAAATACTTTATGTGGCACTTTCAATAATGGTTTTACATTTTCAACATTTGCAATTCATCGTGATACATTTCATAAGGTTGGTAGATTTGATGAAAATATTGTTTATGTTGGTTGTGAAGACAATGACTATCAATATCGGTGTGAACTAAACGAAGTAGAAGTTAAGTGTCTTGGAATATCAAACGGTTTTAATTGTAGTATTGCGAACAATGATGATGTTAAACCGCCAGAGACATCACCTGCTAATGCAAATTATGTTCACACAAAATGGGGTGACTATAAATACAAAACTGCATTTAATGGTATTGATGTTCCAAAGTATAGTGAATGGTTTACGAAATTGTATGGAAATCCAGATGAATGGCCGAGTGAAACTGAATACAAATTATTTTTAAAAGGAAAGATGTAATATGACAAAAACTATTTATTTAGACAATGAAACATTAGACGATATAGATATGTCTGATGATATGAAAGTTATAGGTTGCTATCACGATTATTATGATAGACCAAGTGGACAAGAACATTATAGACTGTTGAAGTATTTTGCAAAGAATATTGATGGCCATATTATTGAGATAGGAACTCATTGTGGAACATCTGCTGTTGCTTTGGCAACTGCAACGGAACATGATGTTATCACATACGATATTGCAGATGTAAAAGAAAACGATTTATCAAATATAAAAAACTTAACTTTTAGACTATGTGAGTTTACAGGCGATGATGATTACAAAGAAAAAATATTAAATTCAAAAATGATATTCATAGATGCACCACACACTGGTGAGTTTGAACAAATGTGCTATGACTGGTTAGTAGAAAATAACTATAAAGGAATTACTATTTGGGATGATATACACTTGAATGAAGAAATGGAAATTTTTTGGTACGGTGTAGAACAAAATAAAATGGATGTTTCTGATTATGGTCATTCTACTGGAACAGGAATAATTTTCTTTTCTGATGATATAGAAATAGGTTTGTTATGAAAATAGCGTTTCATAGTAATCAACTCGGTGTTAGAGGAACTGAAATTGCCTTGTACGATTATGCGTTTTACAATAGAGAAATTCTTGGAAATAAATCTATAATAGTATCAGACAGAAATGCCGATATGTCTGCTTATGAAAAATTCAATAGAGAATTTGAAGTAATACTCTACGATAGATTTGAAGAAGTAATACCAATTTTACATTCAAAAAGAATTGACGTTGCCTATTTTCAGAAGTCTGGTCAATACGATGGTAAATTAATACCAAACATGAAGAATGTTGTTCATTCTATATTCCAATTCCATCAACCACATGGTGATGTTTATTCATACATATCAAAGTGGTTGTCACAAAAAATGTCAAATGGTATCAACCCGTATGTGCCATATATTGTAGATTTTTTGAAATATGATCACCAAATGAATTACAGAGAATTTTTGGGTATACCAAACAATGCATTTGTATTCGGATACTATGGTGGTCCAACTTCTTTTAATATAGAATTTGCAAAGAAAGCCGTAGTAGATGTTGCAAGTAAATACAAAGACATATACTTTTTATTTATGAACTCTGAACCGTTTTGTGATGGAATGGATAATGTTATATTTTTGGATGCAACAACCGATATGGAAAGAAAGGTTGGTTTCATAAATACTTGTGATGCGTGTCTTCATGCAAGGAACGGTGGTGAAAGTTTTGGTTTGACTGTTGCAGAGTTTTCTGTTAAAAACAAACCTGTATTCACAACAACTTATTGCACGGATCATTTATGCGATGGTGCACATCTTGAAATGTTAGGGGATAAATGTGTGTTGTATTCAGACTATAATGATTTGGTCCAAAAGATATTAAATGCAAAAGAAATAGTTTCGTTGCATAATGACTGGAATGCTTACAGAGAATACTCTCCTGAAAATGTTATGAATATATTTAAGAATGTTTATTTGAGTTAATTATGTTAAATCATTTTGCGTATTTAAGAAAGTTGTCACAATTGAATGTAGAAAGTGTATTAGATATTGGTGCACATCTTGGGGAATTTACATTATCAATGTATGAGTTATTTCCAAATGCAAAATATCATATGATAGAAGCGAATAGTAATTGTGAAACTTCTTTACAAAAGATTAAATTCGCAACGTATGATATATCGTTGTTGTCTGATGTTGAACGCGATGTGTGTTACTACATGAATAAAAATGATTTGACCTCTACCGGTAATTCTTATTATAGAGAATTGACCGATCACTTCAATGATGAAAATGTTATTGAAACATTTGTAAAGGCAAAAACACTTGACACACTATTACCAAATATGAATTTTAATTTCATAAAACTTGATACGCAGGGATCCGAGATAGATATTATTAAAGGTGGAAACGATTTATTAAAATCTGCAGATTATATCTTAATGGAATGTTCTATTGTTGAATATAATAAAAATTCTCCAAAGATTAGTGACGTTATTGATTATATGATTAGTATTGGTTTTGAAAATAATATACCGATATATGATCATATTATTAACGGTGAAGTAATACAGAAAGACGTTTTGTTCACAAGATAAAGTTGGTTAAAATGAAAATACTTTTTATTGCAAATAACATACAGAATGATTTTTTGTCTGATGCTGTTTTTCATGGTCTATTAAATTTAGATGATGTTGAAGTTGTAGACTACAATCCTCTTTGGTATATGTATAATGATATTGACAAGAATATGCTTGTAAATAGATTTCATGGTAGAGGTTTTACATATTATGCTTCTTTACCGCCTAATAATGTTGATAGAAGTGATATAGAAAATAAAATAAAAAACAAATACTTTGATGCGGTTATCTATGGTAACATACAAAGAAATTCTGATTTGAAAGATATTGTATTTGATAATTACAATGAAGATAATATCATTGTGTTGGATGGACAAGATGAAACAGATTTGGCAAGTGAATATATTTTGAATACAATATATTTTAAAAGAGAATTTACATTGGATGATTATTACAAATATCCTTTCATAAAACCAATTTCGTTTGCACAACCCGATGATAAAATTGTTCATGGTGTATTACAAAAAGAAAAATTAGTTGCTCATGTTATTCCTGGTGTTGCAGAAACTTTTATATTCAATGATGAAGATGATTATTTTAGAGACTATGCAGTTTCCTTATTTGGTTTTACTTGGAAAAAATCTGGATGGGATTGTCTTCGTCACTATGAAATAATATCAACTGGATGTATGCCTCTATTTTTGGATATTGAGAAATGTCCGCCGACTATTTGTACAACTTATCCAAAAGAAATTCTTATCGAATACTATAAAAATTCTGGCATATATGAGTTGTTTAATATGGGTGGTGAATTTCAATATGATGATAGGAATACAATGATAATGAATAGAGATTTGAATTTAATAAATGAATTACCAATTGATGATGATTTTTACAAATTGTATGCTCACTATATTGATAAATTGGTTTCGTATACAAAATCAGAACTGACCACAACTAAACTCGCTCAATATGTATTGAGCCATGTTAAATAGGGAGAATTTATTTAATGAAAGTAATTTACAGAATATCGGATGCTGGTTACAATAAAGTTAAACCAGATTACATAACAAACGAAAACTGTTTAAAAAATGCCGTTGAAGTATTTGGTAAAGATAATTTCTATGTTATCGCTGATAATGTTTCAGACACCACCGAGCAAATGATATTGAAATATGTTAATGGCATTCAAAAAGTTTCCGTTGGTAATGGTGCAGGAACATTCAATCTTGCACTAGATTGGGCATTGGAACAAGATGAAAATTTGCTTGTATATTTCTTGGAAAATGATTATCTTCATAAGTCAAATTCAATTGATATAATTAACGAAGGAATAGAACTTGGTGCTGATTATGTAAGTCTCTATGACCATCCCGATAAATACATACCAGCAAGTCGTGGTGGAAATCCACAGATAGAAGATGACGGTGGTGAATATACAAAACTATTTTTATCAAAATCATGTCATTGGAAAATAACGAATAGCACTACAATGACATTTGCATCAACTGTTAAGGTATTAAAAGAAGATGAAACCATTTTAAGAAAGTGGACAAATATAGGTCACTATCCTGATGACTATAAAATGTTCTTGGAATTGAGAGAAAAAAATCGTATATTAGTAACTTCGGTTCCAGGTTATTCAACTCATGGTGAAACTGCTTGGTTATCGCCACTAACAGATTGGAGTAAAATATGATTTCAGTAATAATACCTTCATACAGAAATCCTAAATGTTTAGATATTTGTTTGAAGTCTGCATTAGAAAATCAAAAGTATGAGAACGAAATAATAGTTGTGATAGATGGTTTCGTTGAGGAAACACAACATATTATTGACGAATATAATAACAGAGTTTCTTTCATACCATTGGAACAAAACTCCGGTATGCAGTATGCTCTTAATGTTGGGGCATACAATGCAAATAATGAATGGATATTGATTGTAAACGATGATAATGTTTTTCCAAAAGATTGGGACGCCATTCTTGAAAAAGATTTTGAAGATAAGTTAATAATAACACCAAATCAAATTGAGAGAACGCCGAGTATATTCAATTTCGTTACAATCGATTTTGGTGGTGTAGATGATTTTGATTTCCAAAGATACACAGAAGAAGAACAAACTCATAGAGAAGATTTATTAACAGAAGACGGTGAGATATTCCCGTTCATCATGCAGAAGAAATACTATATGGCAGTTGGTGGGTTCGATACCATATACAATTCACCTTTCATTTGTGATTGGGATTTCTTTCTAAAATTGGAATTGATTGGTTGTAATTTTTTAAGAAGTATGAAATTAAACTTTTATCACTTCGGTAGTATGGCAACAAAGAATGGATCAGAAGGTGAGAGGTTTAAAGAAAGCGAACACGATGCAGCAGAAACATTTATCTACAAATGGGGTTTCAGTCCTTTCAGAACAAAAGAAAATTCCCATTCACCAAAAGGACATACAATTAAAGGAATAAAATATGAATAAAGAAACAGTTTTAATAACAGGTGGTGCCGGTCTAATAGGTTCACGGATGGCGGATTGGATAATAGAAAACAAACCAGAATATGATGTTGTTATTGTGGATAACTTATCCGGCGGTTACATTGAGAATGTAAACCCTAATGCTATATTCTATGGAGTTGATTGTGTTGATAGAAAAGGTATAGATGATATATTCGATAAACATAAACCAACTTATGTATATCACATGGCCGCTTATGCAGCAGAAGGATTGTCTCCGTTCATTCGATGTTTCAACTATGAGAATAATCTATTGGCAACTGCAAACATTGTGAACAACTGTATTAAACATGATATAAAAAGATTGGTATTCACATCAACGATGGCAGTCTATGGTCATGGCAATCCACCATTTGATGAAAGTCATCAACCTGCACCGATAGATCCTTACGGTGTTGCAAAGTTTGCCTGTGAACAAGACATACAGATTGCAGGTGAACAGCATGGATTGGATTGGTGTATCATACGGCCACACAATGTATATGGTGTAAAACAAAACATTTGGGACAAGTACAGAAATGTATTAGGTATATGGATGCATCAGATACTCAACAATCAACCTATGACAATATATGGTGATGGCAAACAAGTTCGTTCATTTAGTTACATAGATGATTGTCTTGAACCACTATGGAAGGCTGCCGTGGACAAACGAGCTTCAAAGGAAATAATAAATCTCGGTGGAACACATGAACAAACTATAAATTTTGCCAATGATGTTCTTTGTTCTGTTACTGGATACTGCCAAACGGTTCACCTTGAACCAAGACATGAGGTAAAATATGCACATCCAACATGGGATAAATCGGTTAGGTTACTTGATTATCAAGATAAGACACTTCTCGATGAAGGTCTAAAACAGATGTGGGAGTGGGCAAAGAAACAACCTATGCGAGAACAATTTATATGGAATGAATATGAATTGGATAAGGGGATATATTCTTTTTGGAAAAATAATTAAAGAGGTAATATGAAAACAATAGGAATAGTTGGTCAAGGATTTGTTGGTAATTCTGTTAAAGAAGGTCTTAAAAATTCATTTAACATAGAAACATACGATATTCTTGAAAAGAAAAGAACAGTAAAGAATTTGGATGAACTGTTTATTAAGTCAGATATTATTTTTGTCTGTCTGCCAACGCCAATGAGAATGTCAGGCGAATGTGACACCAGTATTGTTGAAAAAGTTTTGATGGAATTAAACTCATACGGAAGTAAAATAGTAGTATTGAAATCAACTGTTCCTCCTGGAACTTGTGATAAGTTTTCTGAAAAATACACCAGTTTGGACATAGTATTTAATCCAGAGTTTTTAACAGAGGCAAATGCCGTTAATGATTTTATCAATCAAGACAGAATAGTATTGGGTGGTGGATCAGAAGATGTATTGGATATTGTTGAGGAAATATTTAGAGTTTCATTTAAAAAAATTCCAATCATAAAAACAGATAGGAAAACGGCAGAAATGGTCAAGTATGTTACAAATTGTTTTCTTGCAACAAAAGTTTCTTTTGCCAATAATATTTACGATATTTGTAAAAAGTCTAACATAGATTATACTAAAATGATAGATATTGTAAAACACGATGATAGAGTTGGTGATAGTCATTGGATGGTTCCTGGACCAGATGGTGATAGGGGTTACGGTGGTCATTGTTTTCCAAAAGACATGAAGGCACTTGTTTATTACGCATCAACTATCGGTTACTATCCTTTATTGATTGATAGTGCAATTAAGGTGAATGATAGGATAAGAACGAATAGAAATTGGGAAAATATGAAAGGAAGAGCAGTATCGGATGAATAAAATGAAATTAACTACATATTTATACATGGAATATGACATTTAATTTTTGGAGAATATCATGCATGAAATCGCTAGCACGTTAGTTGCTATTCAAACACAACTTCGTTTTTTTCATTGGCAGACCAAATCATACGCGCGCCATCAAGCGTATGGGGGGACATACGATGCTATGGATGGGTTGATTGATAATTTTGTTGAAGTCCTTATGGGTAAATATGGCAGAGTTCCTGCATTACCATTCAAATTATACAATAGAAATGAAAAGGATATTATTGCATTTATAGATGAAACCATTGGGTATCTTCTAAACTTGGATAATGTTTTGAATGGTCAAACGGACACAGACTTATTAAACATACGCGATGAAATGGTTGGAGAATTTAATAAACTTCGTTATTTAATTACATTAAAGTAAAACAAATTAAAAGGTGGTTACTATGAGTGAACAAACACAACTAAACGAAAATCAAGCGTCAAAAGGTCTTGGTGATACTATTGCAAAGGTTACACACGCCGTTGGTTTGGACAAGGTTGCAGAGGCAGTTGCTAAAGCGGCTGGTAAAGAAGACTGTGGGTGTAGTAAGAGACAACAAAAATTAAATGATATGTTTCCGTATAGCAAATGATACCAAGCGATATACATAAGATTGCTGATAAAATGGGTATATCGTGGGATGGTGATAAAAAATTTATGTCATGGTGTCAAGATGTTGTGGGTAAAAAACACCTTGATGATATGAGAGAGGTAGAACTTATTATGATATACAATAGAATAAAGAATGGCAAATATCCACAAAAGTTGAATAAAAATGCCTAATATAAATCACATATCACCAGAACAATTATCAAAAATAATCAAACCGGGAGCGGCTGGTGTTTTAGCCATGACCACTTCCGGTGAATTTCTTTTAACAAAAAGAACATCAAGAGCACATTATCTCGGTGGCCATTGGTCTGTTCCCTCTGGTGAAGTTAATGTGAATAATTTGGAGTCAATGGAAGATTGTGCCCGTAGAGAGTTCTTTGAAGAAACAACACATCAGATACCATCAGATGCAAAACTAATTTGTATAGATAGATACTTTGCTGACGATAGAATGTATTTTCTATTCATGTATAAAGTAAAAAATCGCTTCTTTGTTAAGATAGATTGGGAACATGAAGATGTTAATTGGTTTACCAAAGACAATTTACCAACACCAATATCTTCACAAATTTATGATGCAATACAAAGAATTTGATATTTATTGATATGGAAACCCAAATACAGAACATATTAGAGAAATGGTCTAACAAGTATAAAAAATCTATAAACTGCTCTAGACCAAAGGGATTTAGTCAGAAAGCCCATTGTGCTGGTAGAAAAAAGAGAAAGAAGATGTATAAAGAAATCGAAGAAGCAAAGTATATTATGAATATGATGAAGGAAGATGTATTCGGTCATCGTGTTACACAATATTCGCCAAAAGATACATTGCGTTTAAAAAATAAATTGTCTCAACCAACAACAGATGCTGAGAAAGAAATGTTTGTTGCTATGGTTGAACCACTTATGAAAAGAAAATCATTTATATCTCCAGATAAAGATGCTTTCCTAGATTCATTTATTGATTTAGACACAAGAGTTAGTCAGCATGATTTCATTGAGCCAGAAGGTGAAGAAGATGAATTGGATTATTTATTCGGTGGAATTGAAGATATTTTGGACACTCAATAAAAATTTGCTTTGTAATGTAAGATAATTTTCATATATTAGTATACCTATTTTGGTGTTGGAGAATAAAATGAAACCCATAAAAAAAATGATAATTGAAGAAACTGTAAATGTTTTGCGAGAAATGAAACATAAAAAAGATTTAAAAATTTTAATTCGTGATCTTTATGAGGCAATTCAAACTACAAAAACCGTTAAAGACAATCCCAAAAAATATAAAGTTGCAAAGAAAATAGTTGCTATAACTGAAGCAAATCTGTTAAAACAAATTCGTAAAGTTAATGAAAATAATCGTCTTGAAGATGAAAGTGAAATGGCAAAAGCACAATTACTTGCCATAATGGAGAAAGCAAAAGAGCTCTATCATATGTTAGGAACAGATATTCAGCTTGAAGATTGGGTTCAATATAAACTTTCCATAGCTGAAAATTACATGGATGCAATTCATGGATATATGAAATATTTTAATGGAGATAATGATATGCAAAACGATAATGAAGATGAAATAGTAGATGATTTAGAAGATGAAATAGAATGGGATGATGTTGATGAAGAAGATTTCGATGATGATTTTGAAGATGACTTCGATGATGAAGAATTTTATGACGTTGATGATTTCGATGAAGACTTCGATGATGAAGAAACAGATGAATTTGGCGTATAAAAATACATTTACTTTTAATGAAAACTATTCCATTTATTTTTGTAGACGATAATATAATGTATTCTTCAAATGGAAAATTTGTTGTGATAACAAAAGAAGATATTGAAAATTATATTGAAAATGATTTTACAGAAGAAGAAGTTAAATCCATGTTATACTATTATCTAACGGATGAAACATCCAATAAATTTTCAAATGAGAAAAATGAATACAATCAATTTTGACACAAGAACTGTAAATGATTTAATAAATTTAGATGATGATTTGAAGTATCAAATAATTTCTATTGTAAACGAAGAAGAATATATTTACAAAAAAAATAAAATTAACCATTTAGTAAATGACTATCATTTCATTTCCGATGATTATTTAAACGCTATTTTGCCAAATATAAAAGATTGTTTGAAATCATTTATCAAAAAAAATCTAAACAAAATGGGTTTGTCTGTTTTGAAAGGAGTTATTAATTTAAACAATGTTGATTACGGGTACATTGTTAATGTTTCGATTAAAATTTAATTTTAAGGTTTTGTTATGACTAATAAGTTTGCCGAATTTATAGCAACTGGAATGCTTACACCTATAATATATTTGGGGTATTCAGTTGTTGCAATCCTCTTTACATTTGTTGTTGGTTTACCAATTGCTATCGGATGTTATTTGATTGATATGGCTATGAAGTTTTTATTGCAAGGAGGTTAATATGCCGATTTACGATTTTGAATGTACAAAATGTGGTGATGTTAAAGAATACTATGTCAAGAGTTTTTCAAGTGTTCCTGATAAATGCTCTTGTGGAAAAAAATGTAAATTAAAAAAATTAGAAACATTCGGAAAATCTAAACCAATTTTTAAAGGAGAAGGTTTTTACGAAACGGATTACAAGAATAAAATATAAAAGAGGTTATATTATGAATTACCCCAAACACAGAATGGGAAAAAATGTTGTGGTTAGATTAGCACCACAAGTTGGCGTTATGGAATGTGAATATAGACATCTGATTAAAGCATTCGGACAACCAACATTTTCCACAGAAGCCGGTGATGAATTTGATGGCATTGAAAAGGTGGCATGGCACATTGAATTTGAAACTGGTCATGTTGCTAAAGTATCGGATGTTAGACCGTTTGGCCTTCACGAAATGGATACCAGAACGGTTAAAGAGTGGAAAGTGAATGCACATGATGAAAAGGTTTATGAATGGATTAAACAGAAAATCCGTGATGCCAACCCAATGGGTTAATTTTT
>SXGQ01637191.1_pt1 | contig 19630 bp, 9 predicted proteins | sample 3178371 | NCBI WGS metagenome assembly SXGQ01 (sample SAMN11356859, study PRJNA531348) | freshwater metagenome | isolation source: freshwater sample F1-20 | place: China: Fuxian Lake, Yuxi | collected 2017-12-25 | reverse complement strand
GCGCATCTTTGGCTTTGCCACCCATGTGCTTCAGCACGATGAATTTTGGCGGCTGCTCGCTGCCTTGGGTTACTGACAAAAAGCTACCCATTTTCAGGGCTTCGAGCTGCTTGCGGTCGAGTACCTCCACGTTTAGCTTGTACTCTTTTGCCAGCTGCTTCGCGGTATTCGCCAGATAAGTAGGCGTACAGATATTCGGTGGCAGGTTGCCGAGCGTTTTGGACAGATCGAGGCCATTGGCCATCGCGACACTTTGCGCCAAGGTCGTACGCGCTTGGCTCTGCAAGCTACCGTCGACACCGATAACAACCCGTTTGACGCCATTGGTGGCGTCGTCCTTTTTACTCTTCAGACCATCCGAGCGATAAACACTCTCGCGCAGTGCCAGCACCAGCGAGCGAATACCCCACTGTGCATCGCGCCCCTGGATCAGATCGATCGGCAGCGCTACCAGCGCATCCGCCGCACCCAATGAGGACAATACGCGCGCGACGGCCTGCGCAACACTGATGAAATTGCGGTCGCTCATACCCGCTTCCGGGCCCAGCCCCACCAGAAGCACGCGTTTGGCCTGACCCGCCGCCGCATGGAGCAGCAAGGTGCTGCCCGGCTTACCGGTGATATCGCCTGTTTTTAACGCGGTGCTGACAACGCCTTTGCTATCGAGCAGTTTGGCTTGCGCGCTGAGCTTGCTGTTTTCGTACACCCCAACCACAACACAGCCGGTTTTATGCTCGGCGATTGCGTTTTTTGTATTGAAAGCTTTTATGCTAAAGTCCATGACCACTCCTCGACATAACCTCCGAATTATAGTCCTGAATGATTTTTCAGCGCGCCATACGCCGCGAGTTGCTGAATACGGTCGGCGCGGTTTTCACGATCCTGTTCACTATCGTGATGACAGTTATCTTGATTCGGATTTTAGGTGATGCCGCCGCCGGCAAGATAGCGCCGACGGATGTAGCAGCAATGCTTGGCTTTGCGTCGCTGGGTTATCTTCCCGTCATTATTTCGCTGACTGCCTTTATCGCTGTTTTGATGGTGGTGTCGCGCAGCTACCAAGATTCCGAGATGGTGGTCTGGTTAGCATCCGGATTATCGCTAAGACAATGGGTTGGTCCGGTGCTCGGGGTCGGTATGCCGATGGTGGTGATCACCGCGGTGCTATCAATCTGGCTGACGCCTTGGGCTAACCGTAGCTCTGCTGAGTACAAAGAGCGCTTCCAGAAGCGTGAAGATGTAGCGCGCGTCTCGCCCGGCAAGTTTCAGGAATCTGCGAGTGGCGACAAAATGTTCTTTGTCGAAGGCGTCGCCAATGACCTCAGCAAAGTCAGAAATATTTTTGTGCGTGAAGCAGGGCAGCGCGACTCAGTAGTATCTGCCGAAGAAGGCGCGATCGGGTTCAGTGATCGTGGTGAAAAAACCCTGCAGTTGTTTCAGGGGCGTCGCTACGAGGGCGCGCCGGGTACCCAGGAAATACGCGTTGTTGAATTCGAGCGCTACTCGTTGCTGTTATCGCAAAACGAGCGAGACTTTGGTAACACCACGACAGCACGCGCGCTCAGCACAGTGCAGCTGATCGAGCAACCGACACCACCCAACTTGTCGGAGCTGATGTGGCGAATCTCCATACCTGTAATGTGCTTACTGCAGATTTTTCTTGCGATTCCTCTCGGGTTTGTGAATCCACGCCGAGGCCGTGCATTGAATCTCTCGATTGCCTTGCTACTTGCAATCACCTACAGCAATATGGTGGGTGTACTGCAAGGTAGTATTGCCACCGGCCGAATGTCACTCGCTACCGCATACGGTGCGCTGCACTTGTCGGTATTTCTGCTCAGCCTGTTACTTTTATATTGGCGCGATAACACCAACAGCCGCTGGCATCCGGCCCGGCTGCTGGGTTCGATCCGGCATCTGATTGCCAGCTCCGGGGGTGCTTCCGCTTGAAGGTTCTGGCGCGTTATTTTTCAGCTCAGATTTATCGTGCCATCTCGTTTTCGATGTTGGCATTCTTGGCGCTGTTCGCTTTTTTTGATTTGATGAGCGAGCTTGGCTCGGTGGGCCGCGGGCCTTATCAGCTTGAGCATGCGCTGCTGTATGTCAGCCTGGGTCTGCCGGCCTATGCCTACGAGTTAATGCCTATCGTTACCCTGATCGGAACGATTTTCATCATGGCGCAGCTGGCGGCACGATCTGAATTTACCGTGATGCGTGCCTCATCACTATCAATGGCCGGCGCGCTTGGCTTGTTACTGCGTATCGCGTTGCTGCTGGCGGTGGTGACTTTCTTGCTGGGCGAGTTTATCAGTCCGCGTTGTAATGAGTTTCGAGAGCACTTCAAACGCAGGATTCAAGGTTCGGTATTTTCTGCAGAATTCAGTTCAGGGCTGTGGGCCAAGGATTTGATCCGGGATCCTGCATCGGGGCAGGTGACGGGCTCGCGCTTTCTGAATGCAAAAAAAATCGATACCGACGGCACTATTCGGGATGTGCATCTGTTCGAATTTGACCGCAAGATGCATCTGGTTTCCCGGCTGTTTGCCAAGCGCGGCGAGTTTCAGGGCGATGAGCAATGGCGATTACTTGAGGTTGAAGAGCAGCGTTTTTCAGATAACCCCACTGGCGCTGATCGCCAACAAGCTGACCTGATCACTCAGCGCAAGCTCGACATGCTGCAAATACGATCAGAAATTACGCCAGATATATTGTCGGTCATGCTGGCTGACCCCAAGTTAATGTCGGCACTTGACCTTGCCCAGTACAGTCATCACCTCAAGAAAAATCAGCAGCGCAGCGAGCAGTACGATATCGCGCTGTGGACGAAGCTACTTTATCCGCTCACACCGCTCGTGATGATGGTACTCGCTCTGCCCTTTGCGTATTTGCAGGTACGCAGTGGCGGGCTATCGCTCAAGGTATTTGTCGGCATCATGATCGGTATGGGATTTCATTTGATGAATAGCTTGTTTTCGCATATCGGGCTGCTCAACACCTGGCCGCCACTGATGACTGCGGCCCTACCGAGTGTGCTGTTCTTGTTCGCTGCGATCGCGGCATTACGTTGGGTGGAGCGACACTGATGAGTCAAACTTCAGCATTGGTTCTATTTGCGCATGGTGCGCGTGCGGCGAGCTGGGCGTTACCGTTCCAACGACTACAGACGATGCTACGTGAACAATTACCTGATACCGTGATTGAGCTGGCCTTTCTTGAATTGATGGAGCCACGCCTGCCCGACGTGGTAAACCGTTTGGTGACGCAAGGCTGTAGCCAGATCAGCGTGGTACCGGTGTTTTTCGGGCAGGGCAGTCATGTGGTGCGTGATCTGCCCCTGATGGTCGATGAATTACGTTCCGCGCACCCCTCTGTACAACTTAGCGTGGCCGCTGCCGTCGGAGAAAGCCCCGCGGTGCTCGAGGCGATTGCGCAGTATTGCCGCAGCACCCTCGGGCACTAGCGCTCTCTCAGGCTCTCGCTGACATGCTCCATCAGGGGGCTGAGCAAGTACTCAATCACGCGGCGCTTACCGGTATTGATTTCTGCAGTTACCGCCATACCCGGCTGCAAGGGAACTTCGCGTCCGTTCACTTGTACGACCGACTTTTCCAGTTGTATCTTGGCCAGATAGGTCAGCCCCAGCTTATCGTCTTGTATGGCGTCGCGCGACAGGTTAAGTACCTTGCCATGCACGGTGCCATAGCGCGTATAGGGAAAGGTCTCGATCTTGACCTCAACAGTCTGTCCGACATGTACGAAGCCGATGTCTTTGTTAGGTAATTGTGCGTCGACTTCGATCGGTGCATCACTCGGCACCAGCAGCATCAAGACTTGAGCTGGTGTCACTACACCGCCGATCGTGTTCACTGCCATCTGCTGTACGGTTCCGTCAATCGGGGCGGTGATCCGCATGCGTTGATGCCGCGCTGCAGCTTTCACCCATTCCTGCTGCAGCGACGAGGCTTTCTGTTGCGCCTCTTCAGCTGTATCAAGCCACTGCCGGCGGCTCTCTGCAATCAGCGTCGCACGTTGCGCCCGAGTCTCACGAAGTGTTGCGCGCACCTCTGCCAATCGACTCTTCTGGGTTACCAGCTCACCTTCCTGATCGAGGCGTGTCTGCTCTCGTTCCATCCATGCATGGCGCGGTACATAGCCATGGTGCTGCAGATCTTGGTAGTCCTGCGCGCGGATGGTGCTGATCGGTAAGAGCTTTTCCAGCCGCTGAATCGATACCTGTATCGACATGATTTCTGCATGGCGGCGATCGATATCGGCATCCAGCTGCTGCAGACGAGCGCGGTACTCGATAAAACTGCCATTGAGCTGACGCGATGCATCAGCCAGACGCGCCGCCGGCACACCGGCCGCGTGCAGCGCCGGTAGCTGCCCATCACGCTGCGCTTTGAGTATGGTCTGCGCCCGCAGCGCTGATAGCCGCGCGCTGACCATCTCGCTTTCCAGGCGGTCGGTATCAGCGGCAGTTATGGTGGTGTCGAGCTCGAGCAGCAGATCATCGGCCTTCACCCGATCACCTTCTTTAACGAGAATACGTGCAATGCTCGCGGTTTCAATCGCCTGAATTGGCTTGCTTCGGCCACTCGGCACGATCTTGCCTGAAGCACTTGCAACGACATCAACCTTGCCGAGTATGGCCCAGCCGAGCGCCAGCAGCGCAAACCCGCAGATCAGCCAGAGCGTGACACGCGGCGCGGGCGAGGGCGGTGTTCGTTGCAGCGCCAGCGCTGCCGCTAAAAACTCGGTCTCGTCGCGCTGATACTTCGGCCCATCGAGCGACTTTCGTACGGCCCAGGCTTGCCGCAGCGATTGACCATAGCGAGAAAACAGCGCGTGCCACACCGATAGTCGCAGGCGAAAATGAGGGAGTGAGAATCTCATCATGCCGCCTGCATACGATGAAGACGAGCGTACCAGCCATCGTCTTTGGCAAGTAGCGCCTGATGCGCACCCTGCTCAACTAATCGGCCTTGCTCGAGCACGAGAATACGGTCGGTATCACGTACCGCCGAGAGTCTGTGCGCGATGATAATCACGGTGCGGTTGCTACAGATTGCTGCCATATTCGATTGAATCATGCGCTCGGATTCATAATCGAGCGCGCTCGTCGCCTCATCGAAAATCAGTATGCGCGGATCCCGCATCAGTGCGCGCGCAATGGCAATACGTTGCTTTTGTCCGCCAGATAATCCACTACCGCTTTCGCCAATGATGGTGTCATAGCCTTCGGGCAGATCAGTAATGAAGCTATGTGCGCCAGCTAACTGTGCCATGTGCATCACTTTTTCCAGCGGCGCACCCGGATCAGTCAGCGCAATATTCTGACGTACGGTTCCTTTGAATAATTGGCTTTCCTGCGGTACGACACCGATCTGACGCCGTAATGAGGCCGGGTCGGCGAGTGCAATATCAATACCATCGACCAAGACACGCCCACGCTGTGCCGTATGCAGCCGCTGCAGTAGCAGGCTGAGCGTACTTTTGCCTGAACCTGAGCGGCCGACGATACCGATACGCTCACCAGGACGTATCGCCAGCTGTATATTCGACAAGATGTCGTTACCATCGGGGCGATAACGAAAGTACACCTGATCAAAAACAATATGACCTTTAATGCTTGGTAGCGTCAGCCCGCCGCTATGTACTTCGGTTTCGGTATTGAGGATGTCGCCGAGTCGCTCGACCGATACACTCAGCTGCTGAAAGTCTGACCACATCTGTGCCAGTCGCATCACGGGCGTGGCAACATGACCGGCCAGCATGTTGAAGGCGATCAGTTGCCCGACACTCATCTCACCATCAATCACCAAGCGCGCGCCTAACCAAAGCGTGCATACAGTGACCAGCTTGCTCACCAGCGATACACCATTGCCGGCCCAGTTACCGACCATCGCCGCACGAAACGCCGCTTTGACATAAGCGGCCAGTTGCTGCTCCCAGGTCTGGCACCAGCGCGGCTCGACCGCCATTGCTTTCACCGTGCCCATGGCACTCACAGTCTCTACCAATAGCGCCTGGTTTTCTGCGCTGTGCCTGAACTGTTCATCTAGCCGACGACGCAAAATCGGTGTGGCAAGCAGCGATAGAAGCACATAACAGGGCAGCGAAAGCACAACGATCAGGGTAAGCACCGGGCTGTAGAGCAGCATCACGCCGATGAAGATCAGTGAAAATGCTAAATCCAGTACCAAGGTGATGCCGCTACCCGTGAGGAATTGGCGAATTTTTTCCAGCTCACGCACGCGCGCCACCGTATCACCAGCGCGCCTTGCCTGAAACCAGGGCAAGGGTAGGGCGAGCAGGTGCCGAAAAAGTCGTGCGCCAAGCTCTACATCAATACGGCTACAGGTGTGTGCGTGGACATAACTGCGCAAGCCGCTGAGTACTACGTCAAATACACTCACCACCAGCAAGCCAACTGCGATCACATTCAGTGTACTGAATCCGCGATGCACCAAGACCTTATCCATCACCACCTGAAAAAATACCGGTGTGACCAGGGCAAACAATTGCAGTACCACCGATACAACAAGTACTTCAAGAAGTAGCCTTCGATACTTCACCATCGCCGGGATGAACCAGCTGAAATCAAATTTAGCCAGTTCGCCGGTGATTGATGCTCGCGAGGCAAATAAAATCAATTCGCCTGTCCATGTTTCAGAAAACTCATCCAGCGTCTGCCAGACCGGCTGCGCTGATGTCGGGCGATGTATAAGCAGGCGTAACCCGCCATCACTGGTATCGATACGCCCGATGATGCTGAAGTCACCGTTAGTCTCGATACATACTGCGGGCATCGTGGCTGTTGCCAAGCGCTTGGCTGGTACTCGGCGCCGCTCTGCTACCAAGCCCACATGACGTGCGGCGTGCAAGATCGAATGCGTAGAAAACTTTCCTTCCGATTCGCCAAACGCATGCAATAACTGCGAGGGATCGGCAGCGATACCATGCGCGCGCGCAATAGTAACGAAGCAGCTCAGGCCGGAAGGAAAGCCCATTTTTCTTTACCGGATGAGTGACGTGTAATTCAAAAAGCCACCGGAATAACTGGCCGGCCTGGTGATCTCAATGGTGGGCAGTAGTGCCGAGGCGCTGATTTTCGAGCCGTTATCGAATTGGAACCAATCAATCGCAGGAGTAGTACTGACGCTGCCGTCAGTGCCAAAAAAATTCTTGACCGTGACGCTGCCCGTGGCATTTCTGAAACCTGCAATCAAATCTGTACCAGATCGGCTCGGCAGAAGGTCGGCCCGGCTATTCACACCATGGAGTTCCAGTGTGTCGATGCCGCCGTTGTCGTTCACTATCTCGTTCCCGCTTCGAATAGAGACACGATAGATGTCATCACCTAGCCCGCCGTCCAGCAGATCATCGCCCAACCCGCCATCAAGCACGTCATTACCCGCACCACCGAAAAGCTGATCAGCGCCTCTATTACCAAACAGCATATCGTTACCTAGCCCACCTTGAACGGTACTGTTCAGCCAGCTGGTAAAGATCTGATCGTCTTTCATGCTGCCTATAAAGTGAGTATGCGAGACATCGAGTGCGCCTTCAAAAACAATATCTTGATCGCTCAGTGCGCTCCATACCTCGCCACGCGAAAATTGGATCGCACCGATCAGACCTGATTGATACATTGGCTCAACGTTAGCGCCGTTGCTGCCAGCGCTTCCATTGCTGCCACTAGTAGAGATGCTGATGAAATCATTTGTTGCTATGTTTCGCGCATACAGACCGGAAAGGTCTCTGCTAAGCCGTATGTCGGCCGCGCGAATCCCCTCGGCGAAACGAATCACGTTACGATCTGATGGCGATGCAGTTTCTCGAATGTCATCCCACCCCCACCCGGCCTCGAATAGATACGTATCACTTCCGGCACCCCCGATCAGGGTATCTTCGCCGTTACCACCAGAGAGTTGGTCATTACCGGCCTTGCCATCAAGGATGTCGTTACCACTGAAGCCTCGCAGGATGTCATCTCCAGCGCTACCCCACACATTGTCATCGCCAGTAGTGCCGATGTTAGGGGGTACTACCGACAGCACGGTACTGGTACTCAGGCCGCCACGGTCGAAAGCGGTGATGGTTAATTGAACAGCTTTGAACATAAAGTCGAGCGACGGTTCGCCGCGGAGGGTATTACTGACTGGATCAAACCGCAGCCATGCGGGTAGCTGAGTACCGTCGGCCATCGTCAGTTGGTAGCGCAGCGCATCATCGCGATTCGGGTCGGTAAAAAGAGTGTCTGGAATGTTGAACTGTTGGCTCTTGCTCATCTTCCAATCCAGATTATTAAATGCTGAGTTGAGTACCGGAGCGCGGTTGATGGCACTAGTCGTCAAGGTAAAGCTGGTGTGTGAACTGGCACCCTGACGATCGGTCGCAACCAGCGATAGCTGTAGCTTGCCGACATCTGTCTCCAGCGGTACGCCGTAAAAACTCAAGCGAGCTGGATCCCATGTCAGCCAAGCGGGAAGTGGTGAGCCATCTGCGCGCCACGCAGAAATCGTCAAAGGATCGGCAGTATCTGCATCAATAAAAAAGTTGGGCGCGATGGAAAGCTGGAAGGCTTGACCCTCTTGCGCAAACTGCGTGGGTAAATAGCCATAGACCAGCGGTGCTCGATTACCGCGTTGCGGTGCCTCGGCGAGCTGCTTCAGTAAACTACTGAACTGATCGCTGCCCAGCAGCGATACCTGCTGCATAGTGGGATCGGCGACGGTACCATTGTGCCGGTCAGGATGATCCAGACCTAGCCATACATCAGCCGCTTGCATCAAGCGACCATCATTCATCAATACCCGTGTATAGCCGCGTACCCGCACGTCCGCGCCCTCTGCACGATTGAGCACATTGGCGTTCAGATACAGCCCCTGAATGCCTGCTGCCGTAAGGCTCTGCAGTTCACCTGTATCGCTTACGCCGTTGCCGTTGGTATCTCGCCAGAGGTGAAAGTCTGACCAGCGGGCGTCGTTACGATCAAACACGGCATCCTGATTCTGATCAAAATAAGGTAGTTGCAGCGCCTGTAGATCGCTGAGCGTGGGGTCGCCAACATAACCGCCAAATACGATTTCATCCAGCCGTTGAATACGACCATCGCGATCAGCATCATAGGCGAGTATGCCTTCACCTGCACCTATCCATGCACTACGACGCTGCACACCATCGACATTAAAACTGACCTTGCTCTGATCAATATCCATGAAACTGAAACCGTCTCGACCCAGATCGATGACAATCGGATCAGTGCTATAGCGACTGGTGAAAGAGATACTGATCTGCGCTGATGCGCCCGCTGAGTCAGTCGCAGAAAACCAGGCGGTTTCATTCGAAGTGGCCATGCCAAAGCCACTATTAGAGGTGGCCGAGATACTGGTTGAAAGACCACCCCTTGGATCCGGCGTGACTGAGGTGCCCGTGATATTCACGCTACCGTGAATGGGGTTTCTCGCAATAGCAATCTGCACGCTTTGCTCGGCATCTGGGTCCCAAGCGGAAACCTGCCAACTCGACAGTTCCATCAAAGTGAAGGAAAGCATACGTAGCGGAATTACGGAGGTCCGCTGCGCAGTCAACAAGGGCACATCATTGACCGCCGAAACTGAGCCATAAGCCCGCTGCGTTATTTCACCGCCCTGGCCGTCAGAAACTGTGAAATCGAATACGATCGCGCCGGTATAGTTCAGTGGTGCGCGTAGCCCTATTCGCTGGTTGGCTATATCGTTAACTACTTCTACTGCTTGTGGATTAGCGACGCCTGCGGTTTGTGCGCCAGTGATCTTGATGATACTGAGCAGATCGCCCTCAATATCGCTAGCCCCGGATAACAACAGCTTGTGCGACAGGTAGCTCCAGTGAGACTCGGTAGGGTTATTTGCGCCGCCATCTTCCAGCATCTGAAAGCCAATAGCATTAACGGCGGGCGCGTCATTCACCGGACGTAGCATGATCCCGATCGTGAAGGCAGCACTACTCAGCGTACCATCCGTTACCTTGACACTGAATTCTCGCCGGCCATTCGCGTTGGCCGCTGCACGGAATACGAGTTCACGACGCGCCTCATCAAAGCGAATACGATCTCCTGCAGAAAGTGCTTGAAGTGAACTACTATCGATACTGATTGCATCGCCATCGGCATCACTGAATATCTTTACCAAGGCAGACTCGGCGATACGTATTTCCTGATCCTCATTACCAACCGGGTCAAAACGCGCACTAGTGATTAGCGTAGGGGCGTCATTAACGCTATTCACATCAATGATCAGGGTAGCGGTTGAGGATGCACCAAGATCATCTGCTACGGTGTAATCAAAGCAGGCAGTCCCATTAAAGTTTGGTAGCGGGCAGAACGTCAATTGGCCGTCTTTTTGTATTAGGGTGCCACCGATCACATTGTTGATGCTAGTAATAGAGAGCTTGCCAACATCGCTATCAACGTCGGTTGCACCGTTGAGTAACAATGAAGACGGAAAACTGAGTGGGCTATCTTCCAACATTGCGATACGCTGTTGCGGAAGGCAGGGCGCATCATTTACTGCAGCTAATGTAATCGCTACCTTGGCTTGCACAAAATCACCGGCACCATCACTCACCGTGTACTGAAATCCGGCACCGCCGTTATGATCGATGCCCGGCGTAAATTGGATCATTCCATCGATGAGTTCTACCGTGCCACCTACTGCCTGATCAACCGCGATTACCGTCAGTTTTTGCGCTTCACCCGCTTGAATATCAATATCCAGCTCGTTCTGCACCAGTAACTTTGGATCGATCAGCAGGACTTCGTCTTCACGGCTATCGATATGTTCATTTGCGCTGATGGGAGCGTCATTTACAGGATCAATACTGATAAGTGCATACCCGGTGGTCTGCAAACCTGAGGCATTCATGACGGTATAGCTGAAACGTGCCTCACCATTGAAGTTGTTATCTGGCGTAAAAACAATATCCCCACCAGGCTCGAGGCTGACCTTGCCATGTTCTGCAGCGCCAACTGCAGTGATCGTTAATGGCGATGAACCGATCCGGCTGTCAGTATCCAGATCAAGATCATTACGTAGCAAGAGGTGCGGCGCGATGCGTAATATCTGGTCTTCGCGTGCATGAATAATGCGCTCGGCCACCACCGAGGGCGCATCACGCTCGGGTGCCAGCGTAATACGGATCGTTGCCGTCGCTGAAGCGCCGCGTGCATCCTGAACGATATACTCGACTAAGTCGGTAACCCCATATTGATCAGCGGGCGGCACATAATGAATCATGCCGTTACCGAGTAGCTCGGCATGACCCAGCGCAACACGCGCAATACCGGTGATACTCAGACGATCACCTTCGATATCTCTATCGTTGGCGAGGAGTGCCTGGGTATCGATCAGTAAGGGGCCATCTTCAACAGATAAAATAGTCTCACCTGCAGTACGCGGCGCACCATTGACTGCAAGGCCGGTGACAGGGTCATGCTGGATTTCAGGTGCCCGGGTTACTCCGCCATCCTGCTGCGTGCCTTTGGTTGCGGTTGGCAGGCTATACACCTGCTGTGCGTCGGGGCTTGCCTCATTTGGTGATGTCACCGCAGGGGTGGAGGCGGGCGTATCGCTGATGATGTCATTCATACCGACGTGCCGGCTGTGTACCCAGCGGTCATCAAACGGACCGGTATCACCGATTGATTCGGTCAGTAGAGGTTGCGCTACACGCATGATATTTGCTGTAGCTTGGTTATCACGCGTGGCGTCATTGATTTTGCGGAAGCTGATGCGCATCTGCTCTAACCGCTCACGAGCGGCATTATCGACCCAGATGTCGTCGTCGTTAAAATAAATCACGGTATCCTGCGCGGCCATGGTTTGCCCGGTAGCGCGCAGGCTTTGCACGACGGATGCAAAGTCTGGTGATAATGGACTTAATCCGTAGCGCGATGCCAAGGCGTATAGCTCGCTTCGCCGGGCTGCTGTGATGGAGGGCTGCAGTAGCTCTTGCAGCGCGCTCATGTCGTCAACCAGTGTAATAAAGTTTTCGCGCAGGCCGTTTTCGTGCAAGACATTCAGATTATGGGTTTGCGGATCTACTGCGATCCGTACCCCTTCGGTTTGTGCAAGTAGATTTAGTTGGGTGAGCCTGGCGCTACCACCGTCAGCGAATAAGAGCTGCGCGTTGACCAAATCAACCGCAGTGACCATCATCGAGGCTAAAGCTGCAGGCGGAGAAGTGTCCGGCGACATAGCAGCAGAGTGCATTGATAGGTCAAATACTTCTAATTGACCAGCACTACCGTCGCCATCCAGATCAAGCCAAAGACGCAGCTGCTTGAATGCAGGATCAAGCGGAGTCAGCAGGCCATCATGGTTCGCATCAAAATACGCCAGCGATCCAAGGCCATGCTGATCAAACGGCGTATCAGGATCATTAAAAAGCTCGCTACCATTATCGATCAGATTATTACCACTTCGATCAATACCTAAAATAGCGTCGGCCGGCTCTATCCACTGCGTGGCTTCGAGAAATCCATCGTTATCTACATCAAATCGCGCCACCGCTTGATGCTGAAAGCTTTCAAGATCGGAGCCCACTGTATCCGGCAGATCCATCAGGTGAATGCCGTCATTACCAAGATCGACAGCAAGTACCTTCAGCCACTGCAAAGCCACCGTATCGCGCGTGCGTTGCGGCGCGAAAGACACCATCTGTTCGGGCGTGACACGTGCCGCTTGGGTAGGGTCGATCGGATGTGCACTGTTGAATTGCGATAGCTTGTCTTGTGCCAAATTCATCGCACTACGGGCTGCTGACTCAGCGTCTGCACTGACCTGTGCCGGGGTGACATTACTGCGATGCTTGGTATCGGCCAGTGTTTCTGACAGTATCAGATTGACCTGGGATGCGGCTTTCCACTCTGAGGTTGTGCGTGCCAGCTCGGCTTGTAACTGCGCGCGTTGTCGCTCGGTAGGGCTACGCTCACGCAACCACTCAGCCTCAGTCAGCCATTTGGATTCATCGCGACCGAACATGGCACGAAGATGATCTAGCTCCCAGCGCTGAACAATCGCCTCAGGCACTAATAACGTATCGGCATATAAGTTAAGCAGGTCTTGCCGGGCGATACCCAGCGTGCCGATCCCGCCTTGCAGTGGGTCTTGCTGATTGACGATAAAGAAGTAATTATCGACCCCGTTTCGGTCACGGCTAGGCCACGATGCAATCTGCAGCGTGGGCATGCGCGAGGCGATGAACTCAAGCCGGTGCGCTGGCAGGCTAATCTGTTCGTTCGCTTGATTGATTTGTTTATTCAGCTCAGCTAGTAGCTGATCGAGTTCGCGCCGCATGATACTTTCACCGAGCGGGTTTGCTTCGCTGATTCTGTATCGCAGCACACCTGATGCATCACGGAAGAAGCTTGCGCTGGCCTGTGGCGGCGGCGGTGGTGGATCGTTACCAAACAAGCTGTCGAGAGCGAATGCGGCAACCACCAGCGCAATCGGGTTGATGGCAATAATTGCGCCGGCACCAGTCATGGCGCTGCTTGCACCGGACAGATAGCCAACACCATTGATCGCAGAGACCACGCTGGCACCTGCCGAGCCGATCTGACCCGCTTCGATCATTTTGCCAAGATGTGTCAGATTGGCGATGGCCAGCATCGCGCTAATTTGTGACAAAGCACCGACCTGTGCCGGATCCAGAAAGCCGGTGCCTGTGAGGCGAAAGGCCAGATAATTTGTACTATTCAGTAGCCCGACCGTGCCCCCAATTTTTGCAAGCGTGTCGTTTGATTGAATGGACCTGAGTGAGGTGACCAAGGCCAGGCTACTCGATACATCTGATACAAAATTATCTTGCTGGAAGGTGCTTAAGCCTTGTGCCCGGGCGTGGTCTAATGCGATGCGGGCAGCAGACAGAAGAATACTGGCAGTATCTTTGCGGCGCAGAGCGCTCAAGAAATCGGCGACGTCGTCATCGAGCTGATCACGCACAGATTCTCGGTAAGCGTCAGACATAGCGCCAATTGGTACTGACTCGCCGCGGGTAATGTGACCGAGCGAGTCCCTGACGATCAATATTCGCGTACCGTCGGCATAATCGATATGGTCTTCCAGATCATAAATTTCGCCTGAGCGCCGGTAGCGCTGAGTAATTGTGCTATCTGTGACCGAGCCAGATGCATCGATCAAAGTTGTGCGCGTGGCATCAGCATTGAGCTGCTCTACAATGATCTGCCGTTGAAGCGCGCCTCGGTTGTCGCGGTAAGTGGTTTCACTCCGGTCATTCGACGTGACAACATCAATAGTCTGAAAGACCCGCATACCTTCGTCTCTGAGCACGAAGCGAATATGATCATCTTCCAGAACAAAGGCATCCTGCCTGACACGACCCCGGGCTGGTGGGGTGTAGTCGGTAGTAGGAAGCTCGCGTATGATTTCATCGGTGATCGTGACTTTATCCGGCGCTGCACCCTCGGCGCTAGCGCGGAATTGCATTTCACGCTCTCTGGCAAACTCACCGTTATAGACTACCGATGTGTATCTTCCCTCGTAGATATCGACTGGGGTAATCACTTGCCAGCCATCAGTCATGAGCTTGACTGTGCTGCCCTTATCAATCGTGACAGTTGTGGAGAAGGTCTCGCCGCTGGCGGCGTCATCTTTTTTCAGAAAGATTGTTCCATGACCATCCGCATAAAGAAACGCGATACCGAAGGTAGGGTGCGTTTGTATCTGCGAGCCGTCTGGAAGAATTTCCACTGACCGGCCATCGATCTGCCTGATAACCGTGATATCTACGTGCGGATTGGTATCGACGATAAAAGCAGGTTGGTTCGAGTCAGGATAGTTTTCAACGAAGCGCTTCCATCCCGGCGGTACCGGGCCGAATACCGCCGACACATCGTAAACAGGCAGCGGGGAATTAATCGAGCCAATCAGCTTGCCACTAAAATAACCACCGACCAGAAATTGCAGCGCCTGAGCTGCATGGGTCACGGGTAGCAGGCGTAGTATCAGCTCCGATAGAGCACCTACGATATCTGTCAAAGGTTTCGGAATAGCGGTAACGCTTTGGAGCATGGCACTTAAGGCTGCGCTACCTTCGCCGGGTTTGGAGACCAGCAGCGCAACGTAGCTCGCCCAAGTCAGCGACACCGGGTTGTTGGGAAGATTGAGATGGGAATCCAGCCAGAACAGATTGCGCGCCAACGTTGAGTGATCGATTTTGGGTACTGAGCCCGAGCGAAGCAGCGTGAGATCGCCATACAGATTATCGATACCTTCAGCGCCACCATAATTCAAACGATGTAGCGCACCTAAGCCAGTCGCTACCTCTACCGGCAATATCCAATCGGTACCGCTGAACTCACCACCAAGTTGCGATACCAGGTCAAATTCGCCAGTCTTGATGTTTTTGACGACAATACGGTGCAGAGAGGCCTGCTGATTAAATAGGCTAGTTTCTTCTTTCGTGAAGCCAGCTAGTTCGGTACTGTATTCATTAGCGAAGCCGTTGACGGAAGCAGAAAAAATCTTTTCAGCAGGGATGTTTAGGTTTTTATAGAAGGCTTTATTAGTGCCGCCTGGACTGCCGTGGAGAAGAAATAAACCAAAAATTGATGCAATTCCACCTCCTAAACTTTGCCCGCCGATCACTAACCGCTGAAGCTTATCAACCCCACCGACCTTCTTCAGAGAAACCTCTAGAGCATTTCTGAATGAAGGAAGTTCTGATAATTTAGAAGCCTGATTTGTACCAAGATAGAAGACATCCGACTTGGTATCGGGCATATCTTTGCCTAGGCCATTAGTGCCGGCAAAGCCAATGAGAATTTCTTTTGTATTTTCGTTATACGCGATAAGGGCATTGAGCCCAGTAACCTCGTCATTGAATACACCTTGAACATGAAATCCATCAAGTTCGGCTATTTTTAGGGGCCTTGAACCTGAAGAGTTATTTGCAGATGCATCGTCTATGTATTTGAGTGGAGCATCTGGACGAATGCCAAAACCATGATTCAGCTCGTAAGAAGTCTGACTAGCTGCTATGGCTAGCCCAAGATATCGACTTTCTTCATAAGTAGGTCGCTTAGATTGAGTCTGATTTAAGTTTGATGAATTCAATTGATATTCTCCATACAAAGGTCAATTACTACTCTTGTGTACTTTCTTGGAAATGATCTTGAGGGATCGCCTCGAATAACCCATACAAAAATTTTGCAACCGTCGGGGGATGTGATAATGTCACCGGAGGGTTCACCCTCTTCGATACGAATCAGCTCTGTATCGGTTTCAAGAAAAATTCCCTGCTTACGCCAATAGCCGGTCATTTGTTGTGAGTGCCAAATAACACCTTTTTTACTGGGGAAGGGTGTAATGGAAGAGGAAATCCGCGATTGCCATACAAGGAAAAGTCGTGGCACTGTATTTTTTTGAGCACTACCAACTGGATATATATTCCGAGACTCAGCAGGGGCAACTTTTACCTCAAAATAAGTGCCGCTCCATGGCTGATAAATAAAGTTAAATCGACTAAATTCAGTTTTTGAAAGAAAAATTTTTTGGCCGTCCGGTTTGATCAAATGGATGCGGTCTTCTACCCGGCCACCAATTTTTATAACTGTATTTTCTATTGCGCCATGATTTGGGAGTAATGGCGTGATCATGGAGAAACCAGGCGGCTGATTCTCAGGAGGGGTGGCGTAGATATCATCACCATAAGGTGCAAAGTTACAAAGATAGCTTGGAATAAATGAATGCGAGAAGTAATTGATGGGGCTGAGCGATTGTCCCCATTTTCCAGAGAGCCACTGATACCCTTCCATTCTTACTGTTCCATTCGATTCTCTTTCTGACTGAGCCAGCAACATGTCGCCAAGGTGATTCAAACAGTGTAATTTGCCCCGATAACCACTGTCAGCAATTACGCCAGTATTTATGTTGTAAGTAATGACTCTTGACATCTCATTGGGCTTGGCCTCCCAGCCCGGGTACTTCCGCGAGGAAAAGGCCAGGCGATCGTTATCAAGCCAGAAAGCGGCATATATTTCTGTGTTTTTTAGAATTTCATATTTCTTGAAGCGATCGCTGGCCTCGGTGAAAAGCGCTTTCTCCATTGGGGTTAGTTGAAATGATCTAGCGCCCGCAAATAATGCGGCGGTGTCTTCCGCATATGCTGAACAGAAAATATTCAAAAAAAAGGGTACGAGTAATCGTACTAACAAGTTATCCATGGCACTTTCCATCCTTATACGTTCATCAAGTTACTTCTACAAATTTCAATACAAGCTCAATACATTGATTGATCATGCTGTTGACAATGCTGTTGAGGGTATCTTTGCAGTGACTTTGAACGTAAAAGAACAAGGTATCCGGAGGGGCGTAAAGATCGCTCAAAGCTTGCTGTAGTTCAATACCGCTTCACTCTGATTTTTTAATAAGAAAAATCTTAGCGGTCACCCCATGCACCTTCATCATCGATATCAATGTCGTCGCGTTGCCGTATGCGCCGCTTAGGTCTTCCGGGTTCTCTCCAGGTGCGCTTCTCAAGCTCGCCTAGCTTTTCATGTGCACGCCACTGGAACACCAGGCGAATATCAACATCATGAATACGCGATGCATGCAGGGCGCTCGTCGCATTAGCGAGTTCGAGAATTTCCTGCTTTTGCTTTAGCGACCACACGCGACGAGTGCGGTAGCCTCGCCTTTCTTTTGGCGGCTTGTTCTTGAGTGTGTGGATACGGCTCATCGACGGCACCTCGCAGAAAAATCAAGGAGCCGTGACAATGCAACGGAATAGCGATACGGTGGCGAGCTTTGATCAGCGTGGCGCTGACTTATTGGTAAACATGAATTAATTAATGTAAGAGTGTCGTTGCTTTACGACGTGTTCGATTATCGAATTAAACGTCTGATCGAGATCGTAGTGCTTCACCAATCATGACAAGTACAGGGCCTTCGCCGTTCGATAGACCATGCACCATTTCGCCGAGTGAGAGCCTGGATACACGTTCGTCTTTGCGGCTGACGTTTTCAATCACAATCACAGGGGTATCGGGTGACTTACCATGCGCTATCAAACGGCACGCGGTATCTATGGCCTCTTGGCCACCCATGTACTGAATCAGCGTGTCGCACTCAGGCAGCGCTGCGTGATCTGGTTCATCGCGCCCGGTAGTGGAAGTAAAGAAGGCAACAGTGCGTGCAACACCGCGCTTGGTGAGCGGTTGCTTGATGCTGGCGGCGGCGGCAAATGCGGTGGTAACACCCGGCACAACTTCAAAGCTGATGTTGGCTTTTTCAAGTGCGCGCATTTCTTCATCGGCGCGCCCAAACAGCATAGGGTCACCACCCTTGAGCCGCACCACACGCTCGTACAAAAACGCGGAGGCGACCAGCTGCTGATTAATTAGCGACTGCGCAGTGGAGCGCTGACCACTCCGCTTGCCAACCGAGATCAGGTCGGCCGAGCGGCAGAGCGCAAGAATTTCAGGGGTGACCAGGGCATCGTAAAGCACCACATCCGCCTTAGCGAGGATGCGTGCACCACGTACGGTAATGAGATCGGCGGCACCGGGACCGGCGCCGACCAGCCAGACCTTACCCGATAGTGGTCGGGCAGGCCGTTCGAGAGGGTCGGCCATAGCATACGAAACAGTTAATCCAAGCGGATCATACCTGCAGCCACGGTTTGGTGACTCACTTCGTCGATTAAAATGAAGCTTCCGGTGGCGCGTAGTTGTTGATACGCGTCAGCCGCTAGCGGTTGTTGCACAGTGATGCTAATGCGAGCGATACCGTTTAGTTTTAAATCAGTGGCGGCCTGGCGCTGTTGCGTGTTGATATCGAGTAGCGACTCTATGCTGCTGATCTTCGCGGCGACTTGTCGCGTAGTATGTTTTAACCAGTAACGGCGCCGCAGATCGAGCGGTTCTTCCGAGAGCCAGCAGACATCGGCGCTGAAGTTCTTGAGTAATTTGGCAGGCGCATCCGCCGCAACCAGCATGTCGCCGCGAGAGATATCGAGATATTCCTCGAGCAGGATGGTGACGGATTTGCCGGCTGAGGCTTGATCTAACGAGCCATCCAGAGTAACGATATCTTTGACAGTGGCGCTTTGGCCGCCCGGCAATACGGTGAGCTGGTCACCTTTTCGAACGCTGCCAGCTTCAATGCGGCCCATATAGCCACGGAAGTCTTGCGCTTCATGGCCATTGTGGCGCGCCACCAATTGCACCGGAAAACGTAGCGCCGCTGCATGCTCATCGTCGTAGACCGACAATGATTCAAGCAATTCAATCAGGGTTGGGCCTTGGTACCAGTTCATCTGCTCGCTACGCACAACGACATTGTCACCCGCCAGTGCCGACATCGGTAGCGTATGAATGTCTTTCAAACCTAATGTGGCAGCAAACTCTTGGTAAGCCGTGACAATGCGGTCATACACTGCACGGTCATAGTTAACCAGATCCATTTTATTGACTGCCACCACCACATGCTGAATCTGCAGCAGCTGTGCGATAGTCGAGTGACGTTTGGTTTGAATGAGAAGCTCTGCCTTGCCTTGGTCATCGATCTTGACCTTGGAGACATCAATCAAAATAATCACTGCATCAGCCGTCGAGGCGCCG
>SXGQ01321533.1_pt1 | contig 19630 bp, 17 predicted proteins | sample 3178371 | NCBI WGS metagenome assembly SXGQ01 (sample SAMN11356859, study PRJNA531348) | freshwater metagenome | isolation source: freshwater sample F1-20 | place: China: Fuxian Lake, Yuxi | collected 2017-12-25 | reverse complement strand
GAGCATGCGGGTGACGCAGTTCCTGCGGTCCAAGGGCTTCGCCCGCGTCAGCAACCTTCAGGGCGGCATCGACGCCTGGTCCCTCAAGGTCGACCCCAAGGTGCCCCGTTACTGAGGAGACAAGGCTTGCCCAGTCCCGCCCGCTATTCTTTTATCTCCCCCACACCATGAAGCGTCTCACCTTCCTTCTCGTCCTTTCCGCCTTCCTCGTGGGTTGCACTTCTCGCATCCCTGCCGGTTTCCAGCCCCTCGACCGCACGAATGGCGGCGGTGGTAATCCCGATACTCCTGACTTCCGTCCGCCGAACGCCCGCCGAGACGCCCTGGCTCAGTCCATCCTCGCCGGCAATATCCCGCCGGAAGCCATCTTGACCACCGTCTACTTTGAATTCGACAAGTACACCGTCTCCGCCGCCGAACGTGCCAAACTTGACGCCATCGCCGGCCGCGTGAAGGCCACCGAGGTCATCATCGCCGGATACACCGACCATTTCGGTACTGAAGAGTACAACCTCGGCCTTTCCGACCGTCGCGCCCAGGCCGTCCGCGAATACCTCGTCAAGCTCGGCGCCAACCAAGACAAGTCCGAGATCATGGCCCTCGGTTCCCAGCAGGCTGACAAGTCCGCCGCCGGTCGTCAGTCCGGCGCCAAGGATCGCAAGGCCATCGTCGTCGACGTGAACTACTCCGGCTCCCCCGCGGCCAGCCGTCCCGCCGCCGCCGCTCCGGCTCCTGCCGCCGCCGGTTCCGCGCCGGCTCCGGTCAACAATCTCGGCCCTCTCTGATCCTGATACGATCGCAATGTAAAGGCCCGCCATTCGGCGGGCCTTTTTACTGTTCGGTCTCCGCCGCCCTCAGGGGAGCGTCCCGTAGAGATAAGCCAGCGTGCCGACGAACAGCGCGCCGGCAGTCAGCTTGGCCGTGAGGCGTTCGCGATCGGTGCGATGCAGGGCACCCCAGCGTCCGAGCACCCAGCAGGCCGTGGCGATGAGCGCGAGGCCCAGCGAAGCGTCGCGAACCCAGGCCGCGTCCTCGACGAGCGCGTTGAGCACCCAGAGCAGGTAGAGGGCATAGCCGAAGAGCGGGAAGGACATGCCCTGCTTGAGGGACTCCATCCATTCGCCCGGGCGGGGCAGCAGTGACGCGAGGCGCGGGAAGACCGAGAGCAGGAGGTAAGGCAACGCCATGCCGAGTCCGATGACGGTGAAGAAGAGCAGCGTCTCGGCGGTCGACCGATCCTTGTCCAAGGCGAAGCCGAGGGCCGCACCTAGGCCGGGAGCGGTGCAAGGCGTCGCGACCACCGTGGCGAGCACGCCGGAAAGAAAGGTCGCGGTCCGTCCTTCGCCGTCGCCGGCCGAGACGCCGCCGAGGCCGGTGCCGATCTCGAACACGCCGGCAAGGCTGAGACCGAGGACGATCATGAGCACGCAGGTGCCGAGCACGAAGCCCGGCGACTGCATCTGGAAGCCCCAGCCGACGGAGGATCCGCCGGACTTGAGTCCGATGATGAGCAGGGCGAGCACGAGGAAGCTGGCGATGACGCCGGCGGAATAAAGCAGTCCGTTGAGGACCACGGTGCGGCGCGAGGCGCCGGCTTCCTTGGCGAAGCCGAGCACCTTCAGCCCGATCATCGGGAAGACGCACGGCATCAGGTTGAGGAGGATGCCGCCGCCGAAAGCCAGCAGCATCCAGATGAAGAACGAGTGCGTGGTCGTCTCGGCCTGGTAGGCTTTGCCTTCGCCGACGGACTTCAGGGCGGCGAGCACTTCGGTCCCCGTGAGCGCCTCGGAGAGGATTGCCGGAGGTTGCCCGGCCTTGAGGAAGACGTTCAGAGGGATCCCGGTGCGGCCGTATTTGCCGAGTTCCTGCGCGATGATCTCATCTTTCTTGGTCCAGTCGGCCTTCAGCATGACCACGCCCGCGGAGGCCAGCGCCTGGGCGACGTCGCCCTGCGTGTAGACGCGCTTGTTGACCTGGCAGGTGGCGCACCAGCGCGCGGTGAAGTCGATGTAGACCGTCTTGCCCTCGGCCAAGGCCTTGGCCTGGGCTTCCGGCGACCAAGGCTGCCACTCGCCGGTGGTCTTCGTCGGCGTGGCCGCCGGACCGGGCGCGGCTTTGGCCGGCGCGCCGCCCAGCACGGCCTTGATGTCCACGAAGCCTCCGTCGGCGGCCCGCGTGGTGAAGATCAGCTCGCCGGAATCCAGTTTCTCCGTGGCGTCCGCCAGTTCGAAGACGATGTCGCCGCCGGTCCGCTTCTGCTTGGCCGTCGCGGTCGGGGCGACGAAGCCACGCTCCGGGAACCACGTCTGCGGGAGTTTCTCGCCGGCCGGGACGGCGACCGTGAGGGTCTTGCCGTCGCTCGTCGCGGTCGTGGTGAGGCGAGGGCGGAGGGCCGGGTAGAGCTTGCGGTCGTATTTGTAGGCCGCGTTGCCGGCGCCCACCTGGACGGTGAGTTCGACCTGCTTGTCGTGGGGCCAGCAGCCGGTGTCATCGCATTCCAGCCATTCCGCTTTGCCCTTGAAGGTCAGCGAGCCTTTGGCGCCCGCCGGGACGGAAACTTCCATCAGCAGCAAGGTCTCGTCCTCGTAGACGAAGTTGTAGACGCCCGATTGATCGAGCAGCTTGGGGCCGGGCCAGACGAAGTCGCCGACGGTAGTGCCCGATTTCTCCTGCCATTCGACGGTAGGGGACTGACCGGCGTCGCCGGGGTTCTTCCAGTAGATATGGAAGTGGGGGTCGCACCGGAAGCGCATCGCGATCAGCGCCTTCTCGCCCGGACGGATGTCGGGGGTCAGGTTGACCAGGTCGACCTTGGTGCGGACGGCGGCCGCGAGGTCGCCGAACAGTCCGAGGAGCGAGAGCAGGCCGAGGGCAAGGAGTCTCATGGGCCTACCTTGGCCGCAAAGCCGGCCGGAAGCAAGGCGACGAAAGCCCGTCAGCCGACCACGCGGCAGGGCAGCAGGGCCGCGTCGCTCATCCCGTGGATGATCTTCTTATCCGCCGGACAGAACGTCGCCAGGATGCCGGAAAGCTCGACCGAATCACCGTCGACGAAGAAGTAGGGGCAGAGGCGGACGCGCCCGTCGGCCGGCGCCACCGTGCCGTCCTCGGCGTAAACAGGGTGGGTCAGGCGCGAGGGCTTATGGTAGGCCTGCATCACGTGGAAGGTCTCGTTCTCCGGATTGAGGGCGTCCTCGATGGCCTCCAGCCATTCGTCGCGGGAGACGTCGCTGCCGAGCGTCACGCTGCGGGCGCCCCAGGCGGTCTCGTGGAAGCCGCTCGCCTTGATGATGAGGTTGCGTTCGCGCTGCGAGGCCTCGGCCAGTTCGGCCCATTCGCGGATCGGCCGGCCGTTGACGCCCGGCGCGTGGAGGACGGCCGTCGGCGGGAGCTCCGTCTTCTCCATGATCCAAGTCTGCGGGACGATGCGGAACAAGGCCTCGTGGTGGTCTTCCGGCAGGTTCTCCTTCCAGAACTCGGCGAGCTGCGGGTGATGGAGCAGGGCGAGGCCGAGCTTCTCTTCCTGGAACGCCTTCATCGGCGGCGTCAGCGTCAGCGTGCCGGCCTCGACCGCGTTGAAGATGCCGTCGGCGCCCTTGACGTTGGCGAGGTCGAACAGCTCGAAGAAGCGGTAGAGGATGTCGACCCGCCGCGGCGCGCCGTCGACCGGGACGTAGGAGCCGTCGCCCATCTGCATGACCTGGGAGGGTTCGACGACGTGCACGTCGTGGCCGAGCGCGCGCAGTTTCTCGCCCAGCCATTCGAATTCAGGACGGTAGGTCGAGCCTTCCTCGCTGACGACGATGGCGACCAGCGGGAATTTCTCCTTCGGGGTCAGCCGGCCCAGCGCAGCCATGAAGCGGTCAGGCATGCCGGTGCGACCGATCACGCCGGGGTAATCCTCGGCGTAGACTTCGTTGAGGTAGGCCGTGAGGCCGACGCCGCCGGGGACGCTGTCCAGTTCCGTCATCGTGAAGCCCTGCTCCGTGATGAGGAGGTCGGGACGGAGCACCACCGGGCACTGGGCCTTCACGGCGCGGTGCCGGCCGTGCGCCACGAGGCCGGCGGGTTTGTAGCGGTCGAGGTATTCGGCGACCCAGGGCGCGTGGACCTCGCGGTTACGCAGGATCTTCTTGCCTGAGAACGACCGGACATAGAGACGCTCGAGGGCGCGATGGTAGCTGAGGCAGGCCGCGCCGATTCGTCTGAGCTCGCGCACCTGCGCTTCGGCGAGGGGCCAAGGCTCCGGCGAAAGCTTCCAGATCTTCTCCGCGAAGAGCGGGGTCTCGAGGAGCTTCTGGCGGAGGACGTCCCGGCTGGGCATGGGGCGACGGGAGGACTCAGTCCTCGATCTTGATGTCCTTGTTGCGCGTGCGCGGGCCGCCGGCGCGCAGCCAGCCGTTGATGAAGGCGTCGATGTCGCCGTCCATGACCGCCTGGATGTTGCCCGTCTCGACGCCCGTGCGGAGATCCTTGACCCTCTGGTAGGGCTGGAAGACGTAGGAGCGGATCTGGTTGCCCCAGCCGATGTCGCCCTTCTCGCCGTAATATTTCTCCATTTCGGCGCGCTTGTCGTCGAGGGTCTTCTCGTAGATGCGGGCGCGCAGGATCTTCATCGCCAGGGCGCGGTTCTTGACCTGCGAGCGTTCGCGCTGGCAGGCCACCACGAGGCCCGTCGGGATGAGCGTGAGGCGCACGGCGGATACGGTCTTGGTGACGTGCTGGCCGCCCTTGCCGCTCGAGCGGTAGACGTCGACGCGCAGGTCCGCTTCGTTGACCTCGACGTCGATGTCGTCGTCGATCTCGGCGACGACGTCGACCGAGGCGAAGGACGTGTGGCGCCGCGCGTTGGCGTCAAACGGCGAGATGCGTACGAGGCGATGGACGCCCCGTTCGGCCTTGGCGTAGCCGTAGGCGTTGGGGCCTTCGAGGCGGAAGGTGGCCTGGCTGATGCCGGCGCCTTCGCCGTCGGCGATGTCCTCGACCTCGACCTTGAAGCCGCGGCGTTCCGCCCAGCGGGTATACATGCGGTAGAGGAGGTCCGCCCAGTCGTTGGATTCCGTGCCCCCGGCGCCGGCCTTGACGGTGACGATGGCGTTGGATTTGTCGTGCGGTCCCGAGAGGAACGAGGCGATCTCGAGGTCGGCGACGCCGGCCAGCAGGTCGGCGGCCAGCTTGCGCAGTTCCTCGACCTCGACTTCGGCGGTGCCGTCGGGGGATTCGGCGATCAGCTCGGCAAGGGTCTTGGCGTCGTCGATCTGACGGCGGAAGGCGACCTGAGGGGCGACGATGTTCTTGTGGCCGTTGCACTCGGCGATGACCTTCTGGGCGGCTTTCTGGCTGTCCCAGAAGTTCGGGGCGCCCATCTGCTCCTCGAGCCGGGCGATGGCGGCCTGCTTGCCGGGGACGTCCAGGAACTTCCAGAGATGTCCCGCCCGTCGTTCGACTTCGTCGAGATTGGCACGGATTTCTGGCGGAATATACATCGGGAGGCGTGGGTCGGTGCGGCTCTGGCCGTCGGCGACGGGGCAGGGGTTGGGCATACGGCCGCCCGGTCCCGGGTTCAATGTCAGAGTGCGGCCACGGGAAGGGTCGCACTTGCGCCGTCTCGGCGGGGTGGCATACATCCTGTCACATGTCCCATCTCGAAGGCCTGAGTTTCGCCCAGATCGCCGGTCCCTTGCCGGAGCGGCGGATCCTCGCCAACGGCCTGGAGGTCATCTACGCGCATCGTCCCGGCGTCGGACTGTGCACCGTCCAGGCCTGGGTGCGTACGGGCAGCATCCATGAGGGTCGCTGGGAAGGATCGGGCGTCTCGCACTACCTGGAACACATGGTGTTCAAAGGCACGGGCCGGTTCACCAACCGCGAGCTGACCGACGCGATCCACCGCAGCGGCGGTTCCTCCAACGCATACACCACCTTCGACCGCACGGTGTATTACGTCGATGCGCCCCAGGAGGGCTTCGAGACGGCGATGGAGGCCATCGCCGACATGGTCTTCGACCCGCTGATCACCGACGCCGACGCGAAGATGGAGCGCGAGGTCATCCTACGCGAGATCGCGATGTGCGACGACGAGCACGACCAGATGCTTGTGAAGTCGGTGCTCGAAGAGGCCGTGCGTGCGCATGCGCTCCGGCAGCCTGTCATCGGTCATCGCGACCTCTTCGTACGCATCACGCCCGCCGACCTCCGCGCCTACCATGCCGGACGCTACGTGCCCTCCAACGTCGTGCTCGCGCTCGGCGGCAGCATGCCGCCCGAGGAGGCCTTCGCCTCCGCCGGACGCTGGTTCGGACGCTTCGCCCGCCGCCCGCTCGCCGAGGCCCCGGAGCAGTTCGAGCCGCCGCAGGGCGGCGAACGCCGCGCCGACCTGGTGCGCGACGTCAGCACCGTGAAAGGCATCTCGAGCTGGCGTATCCCGGGCTATTTCGACGAGGGCCGTCTCGCCTCGGATCTTTTCCTCGGGGTGCTCGGCGCCGGCAACAGCTCCTTGCTGTGGAGCGAGCTCCGCGAGAGGCGTAAGCTCGTGCACGCCATCGACGCCTCCGGTTTCGGTATCCGCGACCTAGGCCTGGCGTGGTGCTCCTGGAGCGGCGGAGCCGGGTCCGATACGACCGTCGTCGAGCGCGCCATCGCCGAGGTCGTGGACGGCCTGCTGCAGCGCGGCGTCTCGGCCGACGAGTTCGCCAAGGTGCGCCGCCAATCCGTCGTCGAGATGGTCAACGGTCAGAAGAACATCCACGGCCTGACCAGCCGGTTCGCCCATGCGGCGACGATCGGATACGACCTCGCCTGGCCTCAACGCGGGGTCGAACTCCTGGCGCGTCTCAGCGCCGAAGATCTCACCCGGGAGGCCCGCAAGTGGCTGCGACCGGAGAACGTCACCCTCGGCACCATGCGCTCCGCCAAAGTGCAGGTCGCCGCGTCGGCCGTATCCGCCGCGGCCACGCCGGATCGCTTCGAGACCCTGACGCTTGATAACGGCGTCCGGGTGGTGCTGCAGCATGACGACGCCATCCCCAAGGCGGGGCTCGGCGTCTTCCTGGCGGCCGGCGTCGCTTACGAGGATGAGGCCAAGCGCGGCACGACCGGTCTGCTCGGCACCCTGTTCGCCCGTGACACCGCCCGGCGCTCCAGGGAGGAAGTCGCCCGTTTGGTCGACGGGCTCGGCGCCACCTTCGCCGACCATGGCTCGCAGGTGTCCTGCGGGCTCTGGGGCGAAGCCCTGAGTTCGGATTTCGACCAGCTCGCCGAATTGGTGGCCGACGGCGTGCTCGTGCCGCAGTTCCGGTCCGAGACTTTCGCCACCGAACGCGCGGCCCTGATCAGCGCCTGCCGCGACGCCGAGGACGACATCGTCGAGAAGGCGCGCCTGCGCCTCCAGCGCCAATATTTCGGAGCGCACCCGCTCGCGGTCGACGCCTGCGGCACGCCGGAGACTCTGGCACGGATCGAACCTCCGGACCTCGCGGAACTGCATCGTAGGCTGGTCGTGGCGGACAACCTCGTCGTCGGGGTCAGCGGCGCCTTCGACCGCCAGTCCGTCCTGGATTTCATCCGCCGTCGGTTCGGCGCCCTGCCGAAGGCCGCGTTCGCCCGCCGGACCTTGCCGCTGCACGTGCCGTCGGCAGCCTCCCGCCAGGAGGAGCATGCCACCGGCGAGCAGGCCGTCGTCGCCATCGCCTTCCCCCATTGCGGCTTCGCGCCCGACGAAGTCGTCGCGGCGAACGTCACCGAAGAACTCCTCAGCGGCATGGCCAGCGGCCTGTTCCGTCGGGTCCGCGAGGAGAAGGGCATGGCTTATTTCGTCGGCGCCACGCGGGTCGAGGTCGTCGATCAGGGGATGTTCTACCTTTACGCCGGGACCGCGCCGGCCTCCGCCCGGGAGGTCGTCCAGGAGATGCGGCTTGAGCTCGACCGGCTGCGCAAGGGCGCGTTCGGCCCCGAAGAGATCGAGGACGCCAAGCGACGCATGCGCGTGTCGCGCCGGCAGGGCCGTCAGTCCGCCGGCGCCCGCATGCAGGGGGCGCTCGTCCGCGAGGTGGCCGGTCTCGGCGCCAATTTCGACGCCGAGTGGGAGCGGCGCATGGCGCTCACCGACGCCGCGGCCGTGCAGGCTTTCGCCTGTCGCTTCCTCGATCCCCGCCATGAGCAGGAGCTGATCGTCCTCCCGAAGGGCGATCAGCCCTCCTCGAAGTGACGCTTCGCGATCCAGGCCGACAGGATTCCGGGAACCGCGAGCGTGAGCGAGAACAGGAAGTATTGGGCGTACCCTAAGCGGTCCGAGAGGTGCCCGGCCCAGAGGCCCGGGAGGTAGTTGGCCAGAAGCGCCACGGTCGAGAGGGCCGCGTACCGGACCGCGGCGCCCGGACCGGCGGCCAGTTTCATCATCGCGAGGATCAGGGCGCACATGCCGGCGCCGTAGACGACGTACTCTACGACGAACACCCCGCCGATGACCCGGAGGTCGTGCGTGCCGGCGTAAGCCAGCCAGGCGAAAGCCACCAGCGGCAGGTGCATCGTGATGCCGAGCGGCAGCAGCGCGCGGGCCAGCCCGAGCCTGGCCACCACGAGGGCACCGATGACCCCGCCGAGCGCGAGGCCCCCGACGGCCGACATGATCCGCAGCAGCGCGTAGGTCTCGTTGCCGAGCCCGAGGCCGCCGCCCGTGGTGGATTTGGCGAACAGCTGGATGATCTTGGCCATGTGCACCTCGCTGGCCCGGTAGAAAAGGATGAGGCCGAGGACGGCGAACAGCCGTCGGTCGCCGAGGAGCGAGCGCAGGCCGGCCAGCATTTCCCGGAAGCGCTCGCGGACGGCGCCCGTATCCGCAGCGGAGGTGGGTTCGGCGGCGAGTCCCCAGGCGTTGGCGCCGGCGGCGCCGAGCGCCAGGACCGCGGCCACCGCCAAGGCCCATGACCAGGCGTCGGCGGTCTGCGGCCCTTGATCCATGATCCGTCCGACAAGCCAGATGAGGCCCGGGCCGGCGAGCACGACGCCGACCTTCGACGCGACATTCAGGATGCCCGAATGGGTCGCCCGGCTATGGTCGTCAAGCGACGCGACGTAATAGCCGTCGAGGGCGAAATCATGCGCGGCCGCGAGGAGGGACAGGAGGACGAGGCAGACGATGATGGCCGTCGTCGCCGTCTGGTCGGCGCCTACGAAGCGGGCGAGCAGGCCGAGCAGGGCGGCGATGCCGAGTTCGGAGGACAGGATGAAGCGGCGAGGATTGAACCCGGCGACGAGCGGCGAGAGCAGGATCTTGCAGCCGACGACCAGGCCGAAGGTCGCCACGAACTTCGTGATCTGGGCGTCGGGATACCCCAGGTCCTTGAGCGCGACCGGAAGCGCCTCGTCGCGGACTGCGGCCGGGATGGACTGGAAGAGATAGGCGGCGGACACCCAGACCCAGGCGCGGCGGGGGTTGTCCGGGGTCGCCTGCATCGTCTCAGGCGCCGTCGCCCAATTGGGCGCGGCCGAAATGGTCGACCGACCTCAGGAGCCCGTCGACGAATTTCGTGACGGTGATGTTCAGGCCGAGGAGCTCGGCGTCGGCGAGGCCGAGCATCTCGCCGGGCTTGAAGGTGCGGGTCGTGTCGGACAGGCGCGGGACGGTCGTGGGTTTGCCGTCCGAAGGCAGTCCGTGGCGCGTCACTCCGGGGGGTAGTTCCGGCGCGGGGGCGGCTTCGGCGGCAGGCTCGGCGGGGACGTCGACGTCCTTCATCGACTTGAACTCAAGCGTGAGGGAGCCGTCGGGCGTGATGTCGTCGTTCGTCACCAGTCCGCCGCGGACCAGCACGCGCAGGGCGGCCGCGAGGCTGAAGACCCCGTCCTCGAGTTCGCACACGATCCCGAATTCTGCTTCGAGCGCGGCGAAGCGGTCCTGGAGCGACATCTTCACGAAGGCCTGGTGCTTCTCGCTGACGATCTTCTCGACCAACGGATCGCGCCGCGGGTTCTTACCCTGTTCCCGGATGAAGAGGCAGAGCAGGAAGCACTGCGACATGCACTCCGCCGAGAGCGTCAGCAGGTCGTTGATGGTCGTACGCATCATCAGGCCGCGGGCGTAGGCCAGCATCTGGTCGGGAGGGAGATGCGCCTGCGGCACAGGCATGACGCGTGACATCGTCGAGAAGTGTTCATAGGCCTTGGGGTCGGCGGTGTGGAGCCCGGCGATGTTGAAGGCCAGCATGTCGTGCTGCCGCTGGAGGGCCGTGAAGAACGTGCGGCTGATGTTCTGCAGCGAGAGGACGCTCTCGCCTTTGCCGGGGGGAGGAGGGGGCATGGGGTCAGCTCTGGGGATTGGAGTCCTTGCCCTTGGCGTGGCGAGCCCTTTTGCGGGCCAGGAAGCCGTCGGCACGCGGCTGCGGAGCCGATGCGAACCACGCCAAGGCGAGGGGAGCCACGTCGGCGAGGCTCAGCGCGGCCTGCCCCGCGGGGCCGGGGAAACGGTAGCAATGCTCGACGCGCGGCTGGATATCGGGGTCGAGACGCCCCCCGGGGATGAGCAGGGCCAGGTGGCGGCCGGGCACGCGCACGGGGACGGCCAGGTCGATCTTACGGCCCATGTCGGGCGAAAGCGCGACGACGCAGCAGCGGTCCTCGACAAGCTTGAGCAACCCGCCGAGCGCGGCGGCGCGCATCAGCCGGAGGTGTTCCATCGCGCCGCGGGAAAGGTGCCAGGCCTCGGGATGGAACGACAGCTTCTCGGTCCCGCCCGAGAGCAGGAGGCGCTTCAAGCCGAAGGCGGCCATGCCGCGGGCGATCGCCGCAAGGTCGGCCGGGTCGGACACGCCGTCGGCGATGACGATGCTTTCCTTGGTTTCACGCCATTCGGCGAAATCCGAGACGCGGGCCAGCCCGAAGTCCGGGCGCATCGTCAGCGCGCAGACGTCGTCGCACGGGCCTTCGGCGGTCTGGGCGAGTTCCATCGGCCCGACGACGCGCGTCTTCACGCCGAGCTCGGCGAAGGCGGTGTCATGTTCGGACAGCTGCGGGGCGAAGGCCGCGGTGGCGACGACCTCCCGGAGCGCCTTCGGGTGGTGGCGGAGGCACGCGCGCAGCCCGGCGAGGCCCCGGATGACCAGGCGGTTGGGGTGCGGGTCCGGTTGGTTCACGAAATGCGTCCCTCGTCGAAGTCGATCATGTCCGCGAAGGAGATGATGTCGGTGCGGTCCTCGGCGCCCATCTTGCGCTTGGCCTCGTGCAGGGCTTCGCGGCCCATCACGCTCATCCCTTTCTGGACCAGTTCGCGGTTCCAGACATGGACCCGCAGGTCGGAGGGGAAGAGGGCCTTGAGGCGCGCGTCGAGCGCGGCGTCGTCGCCGGTTTCGCGCACGCACGCGATCACCTGCTCCGGGTCGACGCCGAGGTGCAGGCAGAGGAAGCGGTCGAATCCTTTGCAGAAGTTACGCTGGTAGGACTTGGGCAGAACGCCCCGCAGGTGCTTGCGGATCTTACCCAGGAAACGCGGCAGATGCAGCAGGCCCGTCGCCGCATGCGGGACGTAGGACGACGGAAGGTCGTAGCAGATTTCGCCGGTGGCTTCGGAGAAACCGTCGGGGCGAGGGGCGGAAGGATGGGTCATGGACGCGAAGGGTCGGCGAGGTTCTCCTGGCGGGCGAGCGCCTCGCAGGCCTTGGCGAGATTCGCCGACTGGGCGTTCACGTAGCTTTCGACGCTGAGATCGGGCATGTCGGCCCGCTGGGTGCTCGTGAAAGCGGCGGACTTCCCGTCGGCGCGCACGAGGCGGAAATGGGTTTCCATCAAGGCGACGCGCGCCGTCGAGCTGACGGCGGCGAACGCCGATTCCGCGCCGGGGGGCGCCAGCACGAGCATCTTGCTGATACGGACGTCGACGCGCAGATGAGGTTCGGCCGGAAGGGCCGTCGTGCCCGGCAGGCCGGAGAGGCGGGTGAGGTGGCGGGCGACGGCCGCGGCGACGGCCTGGTCGAGCGGGGCGATCCAGCGGTGGGCGTCCTCGACTTGACCCCAGTCCTGATCGTCGATGCGCACCCCGTTCGGCCGGCGAAGCGCGGCCGGCAACTCGGCGCGCGTCACGAAGACCACGGGGCCCGGCCGGGAGGCGACGGCGGCCGGCGCGCGTAGCTGGTGAAAGGCGACCGGGGCGCTGCGTTGATTGAGGACGACACATCCGCTGAGGAGACCGGCGCAGGCGAGCAGGGCGAGGCGCACGTTCATCGGGAGGATTTCTCCGTCGGCCCGGCGGCGGGCATCCTCACCGGTTGTTTCGTGCGTCCCTGGATGATGGTTTCGGGGTTGCGCTCCAGGAAGTCGGCGAGCGAGCGAATCGCCTGGGCGGCTTCGGAGACCTCGACGAGGGCCTGGTCGAGGTCGCGCCGGGCAGGGGAATCAGGCTGGGTGAGCGCCCGCAGGTTTTCGGAGGTCTGGTTGAGGCGTTCGAGCGCCGCACGCCCGGCGGCGGCCATCGATTTCAGGTCGTCGGCCAGGGGGTCGACCTTGCCGTTCAGGCGGCGCACCAGGGCGTCGATGCCTTGCATGGCGGCGGAGAAATCAGCCACCGCGCGGCTCAGCGCGGGATCGCCGGTGAGCTTCGAGATGTTGGCGGAGGCCTGCACGAGGTTGCCGTTGATCTTCGCGAATTCGATCTTGGACGCGCCTTCGTCGATTCGTCCGAGGATCGAATCGACCTTCTGGGTGATCGCGACGAAGTCGATGCGGCTCAGCTGATCAAGCGTCTGGGTGACGGCCTTGGTGAGCGCACCGAGGTTGGAGGGTTGGGTGGGGATTTCGGGCAGTCGCCCGTCAGGATCATGGAGGCGGTAGGACGTGTCGGGAAGGTAGTCGAGCTCGACGTAAAGGACGCCGGTGACGACGGACTGCTGCTGCAGCTTGGCACGCAGGCCTTGCGCGATCGACGCGCCGAGGCCTTTTTTCTGCAGAACGGCCTGGTCTAGTCCGCGACGGGTGAGCAAGTCAGGCGTGAATTCCATGACCACCGGCACGGCGTAGTCGGCCGTCGGCTGGCCGGAGGTGCGCAGGAGGACCTGGCTGACCTTGCCGATGGTCACGCCGCGGAACTTGACAGGGGCCCCGATGTCGAGGCCGCTGACGGAGTCCTCGAAGAATGCGATGGCCTCGGGGCGCGAGCCGCCGAAGGAGCCGGCGCCGAGGAGGATCACGGCGGCGACGATGAGCGCGATCCCGCCGACCACGAAGGCCCCGATCAGTGTCATGTTGGCGGAACGGCGCATGGTCAGTCGAAACGGGCTTGGGTGAAGAAGGCGTGCACCTTCGGGGCTTTGCCAGCCTGAAGGAAGTCTTTCGGTGGTCCGTAAGCTCCCATCGTGCCCGTCTCGGGGTCGAGGTAAATGCAGAAGTCGGCTGTCCGGAGGATGCTGGGCACCTCGTGGCTGACGAGCACCACGGTCGTGCCGAAGGCCGCGCGCAGGCGCAGGATCAGCTCGTCGAGGCGGCCCGAACTGACGGGGTCGAGGCCGGCGCTCGGTTCGTCGAGGAAGATGACCGCAGGGTCCAAGGCCATCGCCCGGGCGATGCCGGCGCGCTTGGCCATGCCGCCGCTGATCTCGGCGGGCAGCTTGTCCATGGCGTCGGCGAGGCCGACGAGCGCGAGCTTATGCTCCGCGAGCTGGCGAATCTCCTTGGCGGGACACCGCAGGAACTCGCGCATGGGCATCTCGATGTTCTCGCGCAGCGTGAGGGAGGAGAAGAGCGCCGAGCCCTGGAACAGGAATCCCGTCCGCCGGAGGATGGACTGGCGGTCGTCGCCGGCGGCCGTGGCGAGGTCGATGCCCATGAGCGTCGTGCGGCCGCGCAAAGGTTCGTCGAGCCCGCCGAGGGCGCGCATCAGCGTACTCTTGCCGCAGCCGCTGGGTCCGATGACGGCGAGGATCTGGCCGGCAGGCAGGGCGAAGCTCAGCCGGTCCATGATCACATGGGCGCCATGCCCGATGGCGAGGTCCTCGCAGACGAGGATGTCGCGGCCGGCGTTCACAGGTCGAAGAGGTTGAAGATGACGGCGAAGAAGGCGTCGGAGATCACGATGAAGGTGATGCCCAGCACCGCCGCCGAGGTGGCGGCCTCGCCCACGCCCAGCGCGGACCGCTTGGCGACCGCCCCGCGGTAGCACCCGGCCCAAGCGGCGATGAAGCCGAAGGCGACCGACTTGATGAAGCCGACGAGGAAGCTCTTGAAGGTGATCGCCCGCACGGCCTGCGTGAGGTATTGCTCGACGCTGAGGTCGCCCGCGCAGGCGACCACCATCCCGCCGAACACGCCGATGAACGTCGCGAAGACCGCCAGCAGGGGCACCATCAGCGTGACGGCGAGGATGCGCGGCAACGCGAGGTATTCCACGGGGCTGATGCCCAGGGCGCGCAGGGCGTCCGTCTCCTGGCTGACATTCATGCTGCCGAGCTGCGAAGCGAAGGCGGTCGAAGTGCGACCGCAGGCGATGACGCCGGTCATCAGGGCGCCCATCTCGCGCGTCATCGCGAGGGAGACGAGGTTCGCGACGTAGACGGTCGCGCCGACCTGGCGGAGCTGGATGAGGCCGACGTAGGCCATGATGAGCCCGGTGAGGAAGCCCAGGAGGGCGACGATGGGCAGGGCGTCGACGCCGGCGGTCTGCAGCTGCAGGGTGAAATCCGACCAGTTGACCTTGGCCTTGCCGAGCAGCATCCGCAGGAAGCCGAGCGTCGTCTGGCCGATGTGCTCGAACGCGCGGGCCCAGGAGGAACTGCTTTCGACGCCCCAGGAGCCGAACCGTTCGAAGAAGCCGGAGTCTCCGACGGCCTCCGGGGTCTCCGATGCTTTCTCGGCCATCGTGACCAACGATTGGAGACGCGGGGGCAGTCCGCTGAGATCGAGCAGGCGCACATGGCGGCCGCGTGCGAAAATCCAGGCGGGGAGGGACGAGTCGAAGTCGCCCAACTCTTCGGCGACGACCCGTACGCGGTCGCCTCTGAAGGACAGGTCGGGCAGGGGGAAATCGGCGTTCCAGGTTCCGCCGAGCGTGACCACGACGCCTCCGTCGGCCTGGACTTCGGTCCGGGCGATCGGCAGGCCTGAGGGCGCTTGGGACATCCTGATGGTCAAATACTTGGGCGCGGCTCCGCCCACAAGTCAGAAAGGCGTTGTCCGGCGCGCCGCCCGGTGCTTTGCTCTCTCTTGCCGATGTCCGCAATCCGTCTTCTCGTTCCCTGGTCACTGGCCCTCCTGGCCGTCTCCGTCGCGGCGGCGCCCGTGCCCGCCTCGTGGGTCATCGCGGTGACGGAGGAGAACGACAAGTTCAGTCCGCAGAACAAAGACCGCTATTACACCCAAGGATTCAAGGTCGCCTTGAATCGCGAAGACGGCGTCTTCTTCTCGCTCGCGCAGGAGATCAATACTCCGTCCGACACACTGAACCCGCCGTCCGTCAGCCCGCCCTACACGGACATGCCCTATTCGGGCGCGCTTTATGCGGGCCTGGGCATCGGGCGCGTGCTCGAGCGTTCCGGTCGGCGTGACATCTTCCTCGCCTTGGAGGCGAAGCTCGGCGTGATCGGCCCCTCCGCCGGCGGCGAGACGGTCCAGAACAAGTTCCACGAGCTGATCGGCACGCCGCTGGCCGTCGGCTGGGGCACCCAGCTGCCTGATGAGATCCTGTTAAACCTCGACGGCGAGATCCGTCGACGCTTCGACCTCGACGGCGCGGAGGAGGATTCATGCGACCTGCTGGCCCGCGCCGGGCTGATGCTGGGCACGATGCGGACCGAGGCCCTTTTCGGCGCCCAGCTGCGCTGGGGGGAGGCTCTGAGTCGTTCCTGGGGCCATGCCTATCTGCGCCACTCGACTTCCTACGCTCCGGCCGCCGCGCTCCAGCCTGGGCTGGCGTGGTGGCTCTTCGCGGACGGCCAGGTCGAGGTGATCGTGCGTAACTACGCCACCGACGGCACGAACTTCCGCGACTCCCTGGCGGTTACCCGCACACCGATCGTCGCCCAACTCGCCCTGGGCGCATCGATTCAAAACGACTCCTGGTCCCTGGCCTACTTCCTCGCCGCGCGCTCGAAAGACTTCGAGACGCAGGAGGCCTTCCACTATTACGGGGGCCTCAAGGCCCAGCTCCTCTTCTGAACATGTCCGTGCTCGCCGTCGTCGACGTCGGTTCTAATTCCATCAAGGTCGCGGTCGTCGCGGCCGAAGGTCGCCGAGAGCTCGGCCGCCGGACGGAAGACGTGCGCCTCCAGCCGGAGACGCATGCGACCGACCCGCTCTCCGCCGCGACCCTGTCCGCGGCGACGGAGGCGATCGGGCGTCTGCTCGCCTTCGCGCGCGGCTTGGGCGCGACCCGCCTCATGGTGCTGGGGACCAGCGCCGTCCGCGAATGCGCCAACCGCAAGGACCTGGCCCATCGCGTGCTCGAGGCGACGGGCGTGCCGCTGACCATCGTTTCCGGCGAGGTGGAGGCGCGTCTGGCCGCGTCCGGCGTCCGCACCGACCCTGCCTATGCCTCCTACGCCGACGTCCTTTCGTTCGATCTCGGCGGTGGCAGCCTCGAGGTGAGCGCCCTGCGCGGACACCGTTGCGTGCTCGCCCGGAGCTTCCCCCTCGGCTCCGTGCGCCTGACGCATGGTTTCCTTCGCGGCGGAGGCGGTCCGGTCGACGACACCGACCAGGTTTCCATCCGCACCCATCTCCTGGGCATGCTCTCCGCGGTTATCCCCCCCCAGGCGGCGGAGAAGTATCTCATCGTCGGCGCGGGCGGCGCGTTCGCCGCCGTGGCGGGGTATCTTGAGGCCATCGGCGAACCGCCCGTCGGCGGGCGGTTGCCGCTCCTGCGGATCCGCGAACTGCGCGCCCGGCTGTGCGCGCTCGACGTCGCCGCGCGTCGCCAGGTGCCTGGCGTGCCGCCCGAACGGGCGGACATCATGCCCGCCGCGCTGATCACCCTCGGCGTGCTGGCTGATCTTACCGGGGCGGAGGCGTTCCATCTCACCCACCGCGGCGTCCGCCACGGGATGATCGAACTGATGCTCGGACCCTCGGGCGAAAACCTCTGACCGCCATGCGCCTGATATTCGCCTGCCTTCTCTCGGTCGTCTCCCTCGCCGCCTCCACCGAGTCAGGGAAGGTCGTCTCGGTCACCCCGGACGGCTGGGCAAAGATCGTCCCCGCGGATGGCTCGGGAAACCTCCTCCGTCGTTTCTCCGAGGGCGATCGTAAGGTCGGATGGGCCGGTCGTCTGGTGCGATATGAAGCCGTCACCGAGAACGGCGAGACCGCCGCCCGGGGCGTCGTCTCCGCCGATCCGGAAGAACTGCGTCGCGTAGCCGAAGTCACGGACTCGCTCCGCCGCGAGACGGTCGACAAAGGCCGTCTGGTGTCACGCATGCCCAACGAACTCATGCCGAACATGGCCCTCTGGGACCAGGATGGGCGGCTGGTCATGAAGAGGGATCTCCTCGGGCAGGCCGTCGCGCTGAATTTCATCTTCACGACCTGCCGCGTCGCGCGCATGTGCCCGGCCTCGACCGCCTGCATGAAGGCCCTCGGCGACCGCCTGGCCGGAGCGTCCGGCATCCGGCTTGTCACGATCACGTTCGACCCGGAGACCGACACGCCCGGCCAGCTGCGCGCCTATGCCGACGGCTACGGCATCGAGCATGGCCGCCATCGATTCCTGACCGGCGACGCCGGACAGATCAAGGACCTCATGCGCCACTACGGCATCCAGACCTTGCGCGACGACGGCACGATCGTCCATAACGCCGCCCTCGTCCTGATCTCCCCCGAGGGTCGCATCGTCTCCCGCAGCGAAGGACCGTCGTTCGACGCGGAGGAGGTCGCAGGCAAGCTCCGGAGTCTGGCCGGAACCAAGGCCCGATGACGCCGCTCCGACAGACGGCGCTGATCAGCGTCCTGGCCGCCGCCGGTTATGTCGGCCTGCGTTCGTTGCCGGACACGCAATGCGCCTTCCTGCATGCCGACCATCAGCCCGTGGTCGTGGACGGGGTCGAGTTCTGCGGAATCAACGAAGAGGCGAATTTCTATTCGCCGGCCGCCCTGCGCTTCCCCGTCCAGGCGGCGGTGACGTTGTCGTCCGGCGGCGCCCTCGCCGAGCTGCGCCTGACGAAGGACGACGGCCACCCTTATTATGCCCACGAGGTCGCGGTATCGCACACCCGCAAGGTGCACCTGCATCTCCGGCGAGCGGACGGCGATCGCGCCTACGCGCACGTCCATCCCGAGCCCGCCGATGACGGCACCTGGCGTTTCACGATTCCTGCCGGCCTGCGCGGGTCCGCGCTCGAGGCATATCTCGATTTCGCCGATGTCCGCACGGGAAGGGTGATGCTTGCCCAGCTCGAGATACCCGCCGGCCCTGTCGCGACCTTCGCCCCCCCTGCGCCCCGGAATCGCATCGTCTCTTGGGAGGCCTCCACGCTCAAGTCCGGCGAATCCGCGATGATCAGGGTCAGGCTCTCCGGCCGGCCGGACGTTTCCCTGAAGCTGCGTCCGATCATGGGTGCCCTCGGACACGCCGTGGTCTTCGCGGCGGACAAGCCGGCCGCCGGTTATGCGCATATGCATCCCACGCTCGAAGGGGGCGAATATGGGGCGAATCCCACGCTGGCGTTCCGGCTGCGCCTCCCGGCGCCCGGGACCTACGACTTCTGGCTCAACCTGAACGACGGCGAGGAAGAACTCCTGCGGACGACGGTGGTCGTCACGCCTTGAGCCGGCGGAAATACTCCACGGTCTCCGCGAGCCCGGCCTTGACCGAGGAGCGCGGCCGCCAGCCCGCCGCGAGTATCCTTTCGGTCGAGGCGAGCGAATGTCGCACGTCGCCGGCGCGCGGCGGCAGGTGCTCGAGGCGGGATCTTGATGCGGTGAGACGCAGGATCTCCTGCGCGAGCCCGAGGATCGACTCGCTCGCGCCGTAGCCGACGTTGTAGGTGCCAGCCATGTCCGGGGACGCGCCGGCGAAGGCGAGGGCGCCGACGACGTCGGTCACGTGGATGAAATCCCGCGTCTGCCCGCCGTCGCCGTGGATGCCGAGCGGTTCGTCGCGCAAGGCCTTGGCGATGAAGATCGGCACGGCCGCGGCGTAGGCCGAGCGCGGATCCTGACGCGGTCCGAAGACGTTGAAGAAGCGCAGGGAGGCCGTACCGAGGCCGTGGACGACCCGGTATTCCTCGAGCAGCCTTTCGCCGGCGAGCTTGGTCGCCGCGTAGGGGGAGCTCGGCTCCGGTGGCATGCTTTCGCGCTTAGGTACCGTCGGATTGTCGCCGTAGATGGCGGCGGAGGACGCCAGCACGACCTTACGAACTCCGCCGCGCCGGGCGGCTTCCAGGACGCGGCGGGTGCCCTCGGTGTTGAGCAGGGCGCACTCCGCCGGCTGGGCGAGCGACTCGGGCACCGAGACCATCGCAGCCAGGTGGTAGATCTCCTCCGCGCCCTCGGCGGCCGCGCGCAGGACGGACTCGTCGAGGATCGAGCCGCGCAGGAAACGACAGGCGGCGCCCGCGAGGTTGCGCTCGTAGCCGCTCCGGAGGTCGTCGAGCACGGTGACTTCGGCCTCTCCGGCGAAATGACCGGCCAGGTGGGAACCGATGAAGCCGGCGCCGCCGGT